>Ga0210408_10002665_pt1 | contig 17136 bp, 18 predicted proteins | sample IncBWH4MmetaG_FD_155471 | JGI IMG/M metagenome (GOLD analysis project Ga0210408, IMG submission 155471) | Forest soil microbial communities from Barre Woods Harvard Forest LTER site, Petersham, Massachusetts, United States - Inc-BW-H-4-M | ecosystem: Environmental > Terrestrial > Soil >...
GGAATTGCCGGCTGCGTTTTTCTTGCACTCGGTTTCGTTCACTAAAATGCGCGTGCTCGCCATTGATGCTTCGCTCCGCAACACCGGCGTCGCGATTGTCGATGCAAACAACGGCAAAGCGCGCGCTCTTTATTTCGGGACGATCCACAACGCACAGTCGGTTCGTTCGTCGTCGTGCTTGGTAGCCATCCGTGATCGGCTCGCTGAATTGATTCACGAGCACGAGCCAGATTGTTGCGCGCTCGAATCGGTCATTTACGTCCAGAGTCACAAGACCGCCATCCTGCTCGGCGCGGCGCGCGGGGCGGCCATTCTGGCTGCGGCTGAAAACGGATTACCGGTTTTCGAATATCCGCCGACCCGAATCAAACAGGCCACTGTCGGCCGGGGCGCTGCCGGCAAGAACCAGGTCGCGTTCATGGTGCGTGCGCTTCTTGGCTTGATCGAAACGCCGGACACGGATGCCGCCGACGCGCTTGCGATTGGTCTGACTCACGTGCGCGCGCAGGAAAGTGTGCGAATGGGAATTTCAGGAGCGAAACAAATATGAACGTCGATCTTCGAATCTCGTGGCTCGGACGGGTGGAATTCAGCGATGCACTCGCGCTTCAAGAAGACATCGTCGCGCGAAAACGGGAAGACTCTGATGCTGCTGACGAAATTCTTTTGCTCGAACACGAGCCGGTTTATACGATCGGCCGGACGCCGGACAAATCGAGCTTGTTAGGTGCCGCGCATCTGCCGCATCCGCTTTTTCAAATTAGTCGCGGCGGGCAGGCGACTTATCACGGACCCGGGCAGTTAATGGGTTATCCGATTGTCGATCTTCGTCGCTGCGGACAGGATTTGCACAAGTACTTGCGGTGGCTCGAGCAAACCTTGATCGAATTTCTGGCCGGCTACGAAATTTCGGCGAGCCGGCGCGACGGTTTCACTGGCGTCTGGGTTCAGCAATGCAAAATCGCATCAATTGGCGTTGGCGTGCGTCACTGGATCACCATGCACGGTTTTGCGCTCAATGTTTGTGGCGATCTCTCGCCATTCGCGCACATCATTCCTTGCGGCCTTTCAAATGTCACGATGACTTCCATCGAGAAGGAGATCGGGAAATCCGTAACGGTCGTCGATGCTGCGCAAAGGTTTGAAGATTTAATCCGTGAAGAAATTCTCGATCTGCGCAGCGGTCGAGAAACGCACGCGCTGTCTGCCTGACAAACAAAGATTATGATCGAACTTGAAGATAATTTCGGAGACGTCATCGGCAAAGCGCAGCGTGGCTTGAGAATTTCCGACAGCGAGCTCGCAAAAAAATCCGGAGCGAGCGCGGACGCGATTCGCAAAGTGCGTGACGGAAAATTCGAGGAGAATACGCTCCGCATAATCGCGCCGGTTTTGGATCTCGAGCCAAACGCGCTTGTCGATCTCGCTGAGGGCAAATGGAAACCGAAGGCTGTGGAAAATTCCCACGGGCTCGCGCAATTCACCACCAGCTACAGCGGGATGCTCGTGAATGCGTATGTCGTGTGGGATCTCGGCTCAAGACACGCGGCCGCGTTCGATACCGGTGCAGATTGCAATGGAATGCTCAAACTCGCGGCCAAAGAAAGTCTCACCATCAAGATGATTTTACTGACCCACGCCCATCCGGATCACGTAGCGGACTTGCCGCGACTGCGCGAAGAGACCGGCGCACAAGTTTTCGCGCCGTCGCGCGAACCTGTGCCGGGCGCAGAAAAGATTGAAGAAGGAAAACATTTTAGTATCGGCAAGATCGACGTCGAATCGCGGCTGACTTGGGGACATTCGCCAGGCGGAATGACTTTCGTAGTTCGTGGCCTTGCTCGGCCGATTGCGATCGTTGGCGATTCAATGTTTGCCGGATCGATGGGCGGCGGCAGCGTTTCCTACAAAGACGCCGTCAAAAATAATCTCGAGAAGATTCTCACACTCCCCGACGAAACAATTATTTGTCCGGGTCACGGACCAATGACGACTGTAGGCGAGGAGAAGGAACATAATCCATTTTTCGCTGAGAGATTTCGAAGATGAATATTGGCTTTGTCGGTGTGGGCAGAATGGGCGCCAACATGGCGCGGCGATTGAAGGATCGCGGATTTCACGTTACGTCGGTTTACGACGCGAACCGCAAAGCGGCGACTGAGCTCGCAGGTGAGCTTGGATGCGCGGCGGCGCAGGATTTGTCGGAAGTGACCGCGGAATCGGACGTAATCTTCACCGTCGTGACCGACGACAACGCGATGCGGCAGATTTTTTCCGGCGCGGGCGACAATTTACTGAAAAACGCGCGCGGGAAACTCTTTATCAATTGCGCGACCATTTCGCCTCTGGCGCATGTCGAAGTTGAAAAGCTCGCGGAAAAGGCCGGTGCGGAATCGCTGGAGGCGTGCATGGCCTCAAGCATCACCCAGGCACGCGAGGGAAAACTTTACCTGATGTGCGGCGGAAACGAGAAAGCCTTCCGGAAAGCCGAGCCGCTGCTCAAGGAACTGGCGGCGAGTGTGCGATTCATCGGGAAAGCAGGCGAGGCCGCAAAAGTCAAAGCGTTGGTCAACATGATAATGAACATCAACACCGCCGGACTAGCCGAGGGACTCGGGCTGGGCGATGCCCTCGGCCTCGATTTAGAAATGTTGCGCGAAGTTTTTGCCCAAACCGGCGCGAACTCGCGCGTGCTGGAGACCGACGGCGAAGACATGCAGAAACGCGAGCACAGTTGTTTCTTCTCCGTCGCACACGCCGCAAAGGACAGCGGCATCGCACTCGATCTCGCGCGTCAGCTCGCACTCGATCTTCCCCTGGCGAAGGCGACCAAGAAACAGTACGAACGGATGATCGCGGAAGGTTTGGGCGAGCTCGACAAATCAGGAATTGCCGAGCTGACCTTCAAAGATCGACATAAATCCCGCGGTAGCGGGAGCGATCGGGTGTAAGTTAGCGGAATGGCGGGCTTTCACGGTAATCACGCAGCAGGCTCCGACGATCCTTCGAGTCGCGCGCCCCGGATGAAAACGGTCTGGCGCGTGTTTGCGTATTTGAAGCGTTACCCGCTTTTGGCGACGGGCCTGCTCGCTTGCGCCATTCTAGGCACACTAATGGTCTACGTCTTCCCGTGGGTAACGAAGCAGATACTCGACCTCGTTATCCGAGAAAACCATCCAGAAAAATTGATGCCACTGGTGTTGGTAGCCGTGCTTGCAGCGCTGTTCCAAAATGGACTCAACTCACTGCGCCTGGTGTTGAACAATACTTTTGAGCAGCGCGTGATCTTCGATCTGCGGAGCGATCTTTATTCTCACATCCAATTGCTCCCTCTGCGCTGGTTCGATAATCGGGCCACCGGCGATCTGATGACGAGACTGCTTGAGGACGTGACCTCGATGGAGCGCATGTTGATCGACGGGATCGAACAAGGGCTCATGGCTGTGCTGCAAATGGTGCTCGTGTTCGCTGCGATGTGTTACGTCAGTTTCAAACTGACTCTGTTCGCGCTTAGTCCGGTACCGCTTCTCGCCCTTGGCGCGCTTTGGTACACCCTCACCGCGCACAGGCGTTATCGATTGCAACGGCGCGCCTCCTCCGCCATGAACGCGTTGCTGCACGATAATCTTTCCGGCATTCGGCAAATCCGAAGTTTCGCCCGCGAAGAAGACGAGCACCGGCGGTTCAATCGCGTGAGTGACGATCTGCGCCGCGCCACGCTGGTGGTGATGAAAGTGTGGGCAATGTACAACCCGTCGATGTATTTGATCGGGACGCTTGGAGTCATCGTCACCGTGCTCGTCGGGACGCGTTCCGTGCTCGATGGCACAATCCAATTGGGCGATCTTGGAATGTTCCTGTTGCTGACCGGCCTTCTTTATGAGCCGGTTGGAAAACTGCATCAGCTCAATCAACTGGTCCAGGCCGGCCGCGCCGCCGGTGAGCGCGTATTTGAGATCATGGATGAGCCAATCGAGCCCGGTTGGACCGAAAACTATGTGCCGGTGCGCGTGGCCGGCGATATTCGATACGAGAATGTCAATTTCAGTTATGCTGAAGGTCTCTCCGCATTAAGGAATGTTTCGCTGCACGCGCGACCCGGCGAAACGGTTGCGCTGGTCGGCGCGACCGGTGCCGGCAAATCCACGCTGGCGAGTTTGCTCCCGCGTTTTTACGAATTGAAAGAGAGCGATGGTCAGATCTTTATCGACGGCAAAGAGGTTCGCGAGTTCGGCATTCGGGCGTTGCGCGAGAACATCGGTTTGGTAACGCAGGAAAGTTTTCTCTTCAACGGCTCGATTCGCGAAAATCTTTTAATGGGGAGACCGGGCGCGGCCGACCCCGAGTTATGGCGCGCGGTTGACGCAGCGAACGCACGCGAGTTCATCGAGCGTTTGCCCGAAAAATTGGAAAGCGTCGTCGGCGAGCGCGGCGTGAAGTTGAGCGTTGGCGAAAAGCAACGACTCTCGATCGCCCGCGCTCTGCTGAAAGATCCGCCGATCCTGATTCTCGACGAAGCGACCGCAAGCGTGGACACGGCGACGGAACGTTTGATCCAGGAAGCGCTTGAACATTTGATGGCGAACCGTACGTCGATTGTGATCGCGCATCGCCTCTCGACCATCGTACACGCCGACCAAATCCTAGTGCTGGATCGCGGCCGTATCATCGAGCGTGGCACGCACGAGGAGCTGATTGCCCACGGCGGAAAATACGCGCGGCTGTGCGAACAAAGCTTGCTCGAGTCGCCCCGGGAGATTCTCGACGCAACCCTGACGGAAGCTTCAGTCAAATCTCCCGACGAAGAGATTGCGATTTAAGGGAGTCGCGGATTTCCCTGATGAGGCGCGTTGCATTTCACTCGCCCGATGAAGATGGCGACGGGACCGGCGATGGCGGAATGAGAAGGGTTTGGCCCGCCTGCAACTTCAGCGGGTTATCGATATGATTGTATTTTTGAAGCTCGCTCACGCTGACGCCGTGCGTTTTTGCAATGGAGGTTAGCGTTTCGCCGCGGGCTACGACGTGACTATTGCCATTGCTATCTTTGGCCAACGCGTCAGGCGTCGCGGTGGATGTCGACGTTGTCGTCGCTGTTGAAGTCGAGGTTGTTGGGGTGCCTTCTCCAATCATGACTCCGGGACGATGGTTGGTGATTTCAAGCTGAAGCTTGAGGATTTGCTGCGAGAGCATGTCGATCTTGGCATTTTGTTCATCGATCTTCCTGCTCAACTCCTGAAGCTGCGCAGCCTGGGTGACTGCCTGGTTCGGCGTCGGTGCCATTGTTTGGGCGAAGCTGTGGGGATGGGCGAGCGCGGCGAGAATCATTGCAGCAAAACCACTCGCGGTCGGCGATTTCATTGGACTCGAATTTTGCCATTAGCCGCTTTCCCTGGCAAGCGAGGTCAAAATCTCCGGCGAGCGCGGCTTGCCTTTACACTATTTCTTCTTAAATTTTTTGCATGCCGGAGCGAGTGCAAAAGCCGTTTGATCCCGCTCCGTGGGGTCCGAAGCAGGGAGACGAAGGCGGTCCGCGCTCACCCGATATTTCACGGCCGGACACCAAGGATCTCCTGAAGAAAATGCGAAAGGTGGATCCCAATCAATCCAAGCGCTACCGCCAGCGCACAGGCCAATAATGGACAAACCTCCTCTGGCTCTTGACCCGAATTTCTCCGGCGGGACGGAAGATTTCCCCGTGCTCTTGCGCCGCAAAGGTTTGCTCCAAGTCGCGCCCGAGCCGGTTGTCGGAAGTGGCAGCCAATCATTTGTTCAGACTGAATCGACCACGATCCTGGCTTTCAAATTTGCCGGCGGCGTTCTGGTCGCGGGTGATCGTCGTGCGACGGCGGGTAACACGGTGGTTTACGATCGCGCGGATAAAGTTTTGGAAATCGATCGTCACTCGATCATGGCAATCGCGGGAGTTCCGGCCACGGCGTGGGAAATGGCGCGCGTGCTGGAACATTCGTTTCAATATTTTCGGCGGACGCAATTGCAGGAAATGAGCGTGGACGGAAAAGTGCGCGCTCTTTCCAAATTACTGCGCGACAACTTTGGGTTCGTGATGCAGGGGGTCGGCGTCGTGGTGCCAATCTTTGCGACTTACGATGGAAATTCAAAACCGGAAGCGCGGCTTTATTTTTACGATGCGATGGGTGCACAATTCGAAGTGACCGATTACGCGGCGACCGGCTCCGGCTCGCCTGCAGTGCGCGGAATTCTCTATTACGAAAATCACTGGGGTCTGAAGAAACTGCAGGACCTGAACGAAGACGAGGCGGTCGCGATCGCGTTGCGCGCGTTGGACACGGCTGCCGAAGCAGACACTGCGACCGGTGGAGTCGATCAAAGCGGCAAGATCTTCCCGCTGATCAAAATTGTTTCGCGCGAAGGAATCACGACCCTGCCTGAGGAAAGGATCGCGCAGGTGTTCAAACACAGCGTCGCATGATCGAAGAACCGTATCGTTGGGTGGAAGCGATCGCGAACCGGCGCGAATACATCGAGACGCAACTCGGGCAGGGCAGCCCAATCGCGGCGGTAGGATATCGTGACGGAATTCTTTTTGTGACGCTCGGGCGCGCGCGCCAAAAGATTTTCGAGATTTACGATCGGATCGCGATGGGCGCAATCGGTCATCCTGGAGACATCGAGCGATTGCGTCTGGCGGCGATTGAACTGGCTAGCACTGAAGGCTTCACCCGCTCCGCGGCGGATGTATCGCTTCGGCGGCTCGCCCATTACTCGCTTAGCCCGGTGATGAAGACCGCGTTCGAGCAGGTTTATGGTCCGCCTTATTTGGCGCGGCTTCTCTTCGCCGAGATCGGCTCCAGCCCGAAAGAGGATTTGTTTTTGCGAATTGATTACGACGGAGCAATCGCGGCCGACGGCGGACCGACGGTTCAATCGCGGCAACGTTTCTCAGTTTTGGGCGGCACGCGGCAATCCGCCGACTTGATGGAAGCATTTTTGAAAAACGAGCATGTCACGGACGCGGAGTTGCCGGACGCGCTCAATCAGGCGCTGGAGGCCTGGAGTGTCGGCCGGATGTCGATGGGCGAAAATGCGATCAAGGATCTCCCTGAGCGCGCCGCGATCCGCAAATATCGAGATGAACAACTCGGCACCGCCGGAATCGAAGCTGCCGTGTTAGAGCGCGATACCTCGAGCGCGATTCGATATCGAACGTTGCCCGACGCCGAAGTCCGCCAAAGCATTCGCGATTAACAATGCTTGAGAAACGATTGGGCGGGTCGGTGAAAAGCATTCTCGCCTCGCTCGGAGTGCTGCTGATGCTGGCGTCGTTTATCTGGTGGCAGATTCTTTCCACGCCGCGATCAGCGATTTCTACGCGGCGCTCTAGCGCTCCTTCGCCGTTCACACTCGTGGTCCTCGATCCCGGTCATGGTGGCCAGGATTCCGGAGCGATGTGCGGCGCCATTGCGGAGAAGGATTTGACGCTCAATATCGCGCAGCGAGTCGACCGGCTCTTGCAAGCGCAGGGACTCGCCACGCTCATGACTCGAATTGGTGACAGTTACGTTTCACTGCAGGATCGCGCGGCAGTCACAAATCGAGCGCGCAATTGCATCTTCGTGAGCATTCATTTCAACGAGAGTAAGAAAGTCGTCAGCGGCGTCGAAACCTACTACGCCGAGCATCAGGATACTCCGGCACCGCGTTTGGTTTCGTGGATACCATTCTTTCAGGATTCAGCTGCCGAAAATCCAACGCTGGCAAGTCAAAGCCTGGCCCGATTCATTCAGGAAGCGATGGTCGCGCGGACGAGAGCGGTGGATCGCGGCACCAAAGCAGAACAATTTTTTGTGATCGCCCACGTCGACGTGCCGGCGGTGCTAGTGGAAGGGGGATTCCTCAATAAAGAGGACATCGTAAAGCTCGAGAGCAACGATTATCGCGACCAAATGGCGGCCGCCATCAGCGAAGGCATCCTGCGTTACCGCGACGTCTTGAAAGAGCGCCAGCTGAGCCTCGCCGTGACTGATCAGCGTCCTGAATAGGTCGAGAATTTCGGCGTCAAAGGAAACATCCACATGAAACTTCGCACAGCGTTTCTGATCCTCGTCGTTCCAGTTGGGACACTGTTCGCCGATCCCAAGATGGAGAGTGTGCAGCAAGCATTGAAAGACGAAGGGTTTTATTACGGCGGGATTACTGGCAACAAAGACGCTGACACCACCGCGGCCATCCGTCGTTATCAAATCCGCAACGGCTTGCAAATTACCGGCGACCTGAATGACGAAACGCTCAAAGCCCTCGGAGTAGATTCATCCGGCGGCCGGGCGATCGTGAAAGGTTCGCCCACAGCTGCGCCCGATACTTCTGATTTGAAGGTGGAATCGGAACCGCGCGAACCTCAAAGGCAGGCCGAATCTCAAGGACCTACTAATCCGTTGACCGGCCAGCCGTTTCCCGAACCGCGACAGGACCGACAATCGAGCCGGCGGGAGCCGAGCGACATGGACGGGCAAGCCCGAGAGGGTGAGCGAGATGGGAGTCGAGCTTATCAACCGCAGCCGCCCCAAAATTACGATGCCATTCCGCGGCGGCCATCAGGAAATTTTGCCGGCACGCCTTACGAATCGTCGTCGCCGGGGATTCAACACGACGTAATCCTTTCAGCCGAAACGATTCTGGCGGGCCGCGGACTTTATCGCGGCCCGATTGATGGCCAGTTTGGATCCGACTTGGAATTTTCGTTGCGCGCGTATCAGTCGCGCGCGCATTTGCCGGTCACCGGCAGGCTCGACCTGGATACTCTGGCGGCTCTTCAATTGTTGCCGGGCGCAAACGCGCCTGTTTACGTTCCTCACCGTCGCGCGTTCCAACAACCACCGGTACGCGGCCAGTGGATTCGTGAACCTTGATTTCAGCCTTTGTCGATATCGATCTTTCGATGGATCGACAACATGCCGTTAATTTTTTTCCGGCTCGAAATGCGATGCGTAAAGTTCGGCGAAAACAGTGCCGACAAAAATCTGTGCTTCAATTCTTAGCGGGATGCGGTTTGCATCGTCCGAGATCCAAATCGTTGCGCGGTGAAATTTCCGGTGCGGTTCCAGTTCAAAGTTCTTGCCCACGCGCTTGAGTTGAAGATCGAGCTTGATTGCGGTGAACGTGCCGGCATGGACGGAAACGCGTTCATGGCTGAGCACGGTAACAGTTGTCAGATAAGCCGAGGTGGCCGGATAAACCACAATCCGATAAACGCCGTGATCGGTCAGTGATTGGCTCCGCAGATAAAGTATCGCGCTGTGGAGATCGAACAAACCCCGGAAACTGAACGGTTTTGCCGTGGCGGATCCTGATCCGTCGGTGCGCGTTCGAGTCACTCCGGAATCGGTGAACTTCAGTTCGGTGATTATTTTCTTTCTGCGATATGCTTCGACTTGTTTGCTCTCGATCGGCCGAAGGGTCTCGGCGTTCGCCAGCCCCCAATAGGTAGCGTCCAATTTCCACAGAGCCCGAACCAGTCCGGTCGTGCCGCCGCTCGCATCGAGCTGAAAACGCTGACCGACTTTGCTGAATTGGATGTCGCCCGTGCCGGCTGTAAATCCGGACCAGCCGAAATGATAAGTCGTCCGAACTGGGTTCGGTTCCGGAAAGTTGCCGGGCGGATCCTTGGTTACGGTCGCTTCCCAGTTCGGTGCGGCGCAAATCTCTGGGCCGAATCCGAAGAGCAAAGCGCCGGTGCCGGCTATGAAAAGAAGATATCGGTCTTTCACGTTATCGATGAACCGGAATCTAATTCAGATTTCAGCCGGTACACAAAAAACACACGCGAGCTTGCTCCCGCGTGTGTTTTTTTGGTTAACGAAAGCCGTTAGGGTTTTTTCGGAGTTGGACTGGTGGCGCTGCTCGGACTGATCGCAGTCGAGACACTGCTCTGGCGGCCGGGCTTATTTAGGACCGCGATCACGTCGTTGGTAAAATCAACGCTGTCCCGGGAATACATCAGCACCGGGACACCATTCAGGCTGTTGCCGGATTTATCGAAAACCAGGTCGAGGTTGCCCGATTTGACCTTTTCCATGACAACGTCGCTAATCTCTTTGACAATGCCCTCACGCATGCGCAGCGCCTGTTCCTGGAGCTGACGCTCGCGGGTTTGGCGGAATTCGGTGATCTCGCGTTCCATGTTCTTGATGTTGGAAATCTTGTCGTCGCGCTCTTTCGCTTTTTGAGCTTTGGCGTCCGCGCTCAAGGCCGGCGCTTCCAGCTGCTTGTTGAGATTATTGACGTCATCAAGAGCCTTCTTGTAGGCGTCGGCGCGCTCGTCGTATTCTTTTTTCGCCTGGTTCTTGGCGTCGTTAATCTTGGCCTCGGCGTCCTTTGTTTTGTTGTATTCTCGGAAGGTCTTGTTCATGTCGACCGTTCCGATTTTCAACCCCTGCGCCCGCACCGCGATCGGCAGGACGAGCAGGGAAGCAAGCGTTAAAAAGAGCATTTTTTTCATAAGAGGGGTAAACAAGTCGTCGGAAACCGGTCAGACCGCAAGTACCAAATGTTCGAGATTAAAACTGGTAGCCGACACTGAAATTAAGGTGTCCGTGTTTCGCGTTGCCAGCGGTATTAAGGGGGTAGCCGTAATCAAGTCGTAACGGCCCGATGGGCAGGTCGAGGCGAAGGCCGACACCAACGTCCGAAGCGAAACTGTTGTATGTCCGCTTTGGGCTGGCCAGCGATGCAGGCAATGCTGCATTGGGATCGTGGAATTGATTGTAAAGCGAAGTTGCAATCCCGTTGTTACCACGCGGCCTTTGGATTGTTTGCGGACTAAAATCCCAGGCATCCGGATTGACGAAACCGCAATCATAGAAAATCGCGCCCCGCGCCTTTTCGATAATTGGAAAACTTGCCTCAACTGTAGCCCGGACCATCGACTGGCCGCCGATTGGCTGGTTATTGGCATCTTTTATACTGACGTCCCGAAACCTGAAGCCGCGAAGGTTGTTCGATCCGCCCAAGTATAACCGGTCGTAAATCGGAACATTTGAAATGTTGTCGGTGAACTTTTGGAAAACGGGAGCGCAACCCGCGTTCGGAAGCGTGCAAGGGTTTCCTAGCGAGTCTAGACCGAGTGGCGTGTGGGGCGCCGAAGTGACCGAGCCACTGTTTGGGAATATCGTTGTTTCCGGCTGGTCCCAGACATCGACTGTGGAAGCCTCAAAATCGGCCAACACAATGATATCTTTCCAAACCCGCACGTATTTCGTTGCCCCCAAATCGAAGCCGTAGATTTGGACGTCGCCACCAATCGGACCTCCGGCAACGTAGGAAGTCAGCGAGACCTTCTCACCGCGGCGGGTCAAGAATGGATTATCGCGCCGATCCCAAACCAATGAGCCGGTAACCATGCTCTGCGTCGTTGTTCCCTGTTCGGCAAGGATCTGGTTCGAAACCCCGCCTGCGAGATTATAGATCTCATAGTTCGACAAACCGTATCCGAGGGTTGCGTAAACCCACGAAAAAAGTGGCTTCCGCATCTCAGTCGAAAAGCCGTAGTTACGTTGGGCGTATACCGAACTCAGATAAGTTGCATCGGAATAGAATGCCTGTCCGCCAAGAGACAGCCGCCGGTCGAGAAAATACGGTTCAGTCAGTGAAAGGGTGAAATCTTTTCGCTGGCTCCCGATTTGCGCTTTGGCCTGGAACCTTTCGCCGCCACCGGTTAATCCGGGCCAGTTCGTGATATCGAAATTGCTTTGGGTCAGCTCCACGAACCCAATCAATTGGTCGACCGTGCTGTAACCCGCGCCGAAATTAAGCGAACCAGTGCGCTTCTCTTCCAGCTGCACGACCAGGTCCTTGCGTCCTTCGACCCCGGTGTCCTCCGGATACGCTTCCACTTTGGTGAAGTAACCCAGATTTTCGATTCGCTTCTTAGTCCTCTCGACTCGAACCGTGTCGAACACGTCGCCCGGCTGAACGAGGACTTCGCGGCGAATCACTTTGTCCTTTGTGCGACTGTTGCCGACGATGTCGATTCGCTCGACGAAGGAGCGATTACCCTCTTCGATTTTGTAATGAACATCGATTAAGCCCGGGCCCGCCGGCGTGCCTTGCGGCAGAACTACAAGATCGACATATCCGCCGCTGCCGTAGCCATCGGCCACCGCCTTGGCGTCGTCGTGCAACTCTTTGGGCGAATAAATGCTGCCCTCCTTCATCTTGATTGTCGCCCGCAACTTCTGTTCGGTTGTCTGTTTGTAACCCGAGAATGTGAGCTTGTTGACGTGGTATTGAGTTCCTTCCTTGATGCCGATCGTGATCAAGAGCGGCCCCTTTTTGCGCTCTCGTCGCAGCTCCTGCACTTCCACATCGATGTAGCCCTTGTCTTGGTAAAATTCTTTGATCTTGTCGAGGTCCTGCTGGAGCTGCGCTTCATCCAGCCGTCCGGACTTATCAACGAAGGCGATCAACGTCTTCCCGCGAGTCTTCATTTGCTTTTTCAAAACGCGGTCGCTGAAATGTTCGTTGCCTTCGAACTCAAATCCTTTGACTGCCCCCTTTACACCCTCCCTTACCGTGTAAATGACGCGGGCCGTACCCTTGCTCTCATCAATGGGTTCAATCCGAAAATCGACCGCCACGTCGGTGAACCCCTTGCTTTGATAAGTCTCAATGATCTTCTGCTGTGCTTTCTGAAGAGCATCTTCGTTCACCGGGGCATTGAGTTTTACGGCGATCTCCTTACGCAACTTTTTTGCGCTCAATCGCTGCGTACCGTCGATTACAAGTTCGCGGATCACCGGTCGCGTTTGCACAGCAACGATCACTTTGACCCCATCACTCTCAGGTTGGGCGAAGATTCGAACGTTTTGAATCGTTCCCGCCTTATAAAGGGTGCGAATGTCTTCTTCGACGGTCGAATCCGAATACGGTTGACCAACCGCAGTTCGCATTTGGGCGAGGATCCGCTCCTTCGACACCGTGGCCGGGCCGGAATATTGCACATCAATTGAGCGGATAGTCGGCGCGCCCTGTGCATGGGCCGTCGAGGCTGTGCCAAACCACGTCGCACAGAGAGCAAAAAGCACGGCTAACGTCCCGTCCCTCACCGATCCCCGAAAATTTCTCATACCAGTCAAGATGCCAAATCCCGCGCAGCCCTAAAACTGGCGCGGGACAGGCGGCAAATAGAGGAGAAGCTGGGAATCGTCAAGGCAGGAATTTCTTCGAGGTGGCTAAGGCGTTTCACATAGACAGCGGCAGACATTGATCAGTTCAACAATTCGTAAGAGTTATTTCGCCGGTGCGGTTCGTAACCGGCATCGCGGATCAATGATTCGATTTCCGCGGCATTTAATCGAAACGTTGTTCCCGCCGCGCTCACCACGTTCTCTTCCATCATCACCGAGCCAAAGTCATTTGCCCCATATTTGAGCGCGACCTGTCCGATGCTAGGCCCCTGGGTCACCCAGGAGCTCTGGATGTTGTCGACGTTGTCCAAAAAAATCCGGGCCAGCGCCTGCATCCGCAGATATTCCGCCACGCTGGTCGGTTGTTTCACTTTCAAGACCGTGTGTTGCGGCTGGAACGTCCAGCAAATAAACGCGGTGAATCCGCCGCTGCGCTCCTGTTGATCGCGAATGCGCTGTAGATGCTCGATCCGTTCTTCGACTGTCTCGACGTGACCGAACATCATGGTCGCGCTCGATTTCAAACCAAGCTCGTGCGCGACCTGCATCACTTCCAGCCATTGGTCGGTGTTGATTTTCAATGGTGAAATTTTTTTGCGCACCCGGTCGACCAGAATTTCGCCACCGCCGCCCGGCATCGACCCAAGTCCTGCTTTTTTGAATTCGGAAATCACTTCACGCAGCGGCATCCGAAATGTTTGTGCGAAATGTTGGAACTCCGGTGGGCTGAATCCGTGAATGTTGATGTGCGGATATTTTTTCCGGATGTGCTGCAAAAGATCGACATACCACTGAAACGGCAATTTCGGATGATGTCCGCCCTGCATCAGGATTTGAACTCCACCCGCCGACGAAAGTTCGTCCAATTTTCGATCGATTTGTGCGAGCGAGAGGACGTAATGGTCTTCGTCGCGCTCAGTCCGGTAGAACGCGCAGAATTTGCAGTAAACGTTGCAAACGTTTGTGTAATTGATGTTCCGGTCAGCGATGTAGGTCACGATCTCCCGGCCGCGTCCGCCGTAACTCTTTTCCTTGGCCAGGTTTCGTCGCGCATTCGCGAGCGCCCCGAGCTCCTCCAACGGCAAACGATAGAGCGCCATCGCCTCCTCCGGCGAAATCCGTTTGCCGTCGAGGACCTTGTCGCTGAGTCCGTTTCGATTCAGTGAAACCATCCCTAAATCTTAACCGAATCGACGGCGCTTACGAGCGATTTAGCTGGCAGGCGGTGGGCTTGCTCTACAACTTTCTTACATGGCGAAATCCGTCGCAATCATCGGTGCCGGCGTCTCCGGTCTGACTTGCGGCGTCGTTTTTGCCGAGCGCGGATTTCGCACCTCGATCTTTGCTGAACAGATCGGCACCCACACGACTTCCGGCGCCGCGGCTGCGCTTTGGTTTCCTTACGACGCCGAACCGGCTAAGAAAGTGATCCCCTGGGCTCTCGCGACTTATCAAGTGCTTGTCGATCTTTCGAAGGATTCAGGGAGCGGCGTTTCAATGATCGAGCTCCGGCAATTTTGCCGCACGGGCAAGATTCAAATTCCCGATTGGGCTCAGCCTTATGTCATCCCGAGCGAAGTCGGGGGATCTCTAGATATTTCTGTTTTTGAAAGTGATTTCGCTCTCCGCGTCCCCTTAATGGACACGACCATCTATCTCGATTACCTCGCCAATCGTTTCCAAAAAGCCGGCGGCGCGATTCAAGAAAAGGTTCGCCTCGAGAAAGTCGACGATGTCGATCCAAAATTCGACCTCGTGATTAATTGTGCCGGCATCGGTGCGCGCGAACTGGCACGCGATGTCGATCTTGAACCGCATCGCGGTCAGGTCGCGATCGTTCCGAAGATCGACAATCTCAACAGTGCGATTGTCTGTGACGACGCGCCGCTGATGTACGCGGTCCCGCGCACGAACGACTGCGTCTTCGGCGGTACCAATGAGGTTAGCGATAATCTCGCGCCCGATCCGGCAACAACAGACTCGATCGTGACCGAATGTAGCCGCCTTTTGAGGATCAAGAAGCCGCGCGTTCTCCGCGAACGCGTTGGCCTTCGCCCATTTCGAAAATCAGGCGTGCGTCTCGAAAAGGAAAAATTGAGCGACGGCCGAACCGTCATTCACAATTACGGCCACGGCGGCTCCGGCTTGACCCTTTCCTGGGGCTGCGCCCGAAACGTCCTTCACCTCTGTTCGTCGGCGGAGTGAATGGAGCGACTGATTTTACTCGAGTTGTGTCCAGCCCTTGTTCTCTTTGTCGATGTGAAGCACCCCAAAGAGAACAGCCACACCAACGAGACCAAGAATGGCCGACGTGATATTGAGACCGACAGCGAGATTTACCGCGAACACGATGAGGCTCGAGAGTGCAAATCCCCAGAATCCCCATTTCTTCCACCTAAACAGGGCAAACGCACAGATCACATTGATTATCGCGATAGCGATGAGAACAGGGAATCCCCAGTTCGGCATGGTAGGAAGCCTCTGTTTGATCGGGTCAGCGCCAAAAAGGTAGAGCAGGCCCGTTAACGAGTTCGCAATAATCATGACGATCAGGTAGGCCGTTAGACATCCGTGACGGTTCTTCCCAGCGGCGACTACGTCTTCTGTCCTACTTCGCCGTTAAACGGTCCCGCATGAGACTAGGTGAGCGCGATGCACTGAAGCGAGCTGACGACATCGTCGGGGCCTTTGGCGGCGAAGAAACTTTCGTAGTAACCGGGGCCGAGATCCCAGTAAGGTCCTTTGTAATATTCGTCCCGATAAAATCGCCACACCCCACTTACCACGATGACGCAGCTCATCCGGTCGTTCCAGTAATCGCCGATGTAGTGAAAACTGAGATTAGTCCGGGCGTAGGCGCCTTTGAAACCGGTGTGATCGTACAGCACGAGCTCAGGCAACCGAACAATTTCCTTGGAGGGCTCCGCGTCCGTCTTGCCCGCGCCGCTCGCATGGTAACCGAGCGACCCGAGTTTCCATTTCATGTCGATGATACAGCCGTTGTCCGGCGACAATTCGGTTTTCGGTATTTGTCTCATAGGCGGCGAGGTTCGGACCTAATTTGAGCTAATCCAACGGGTGCTGTCGAGCAGACTTTCCGGTTTCGTCAGATCAGGTGCTCTCTGTTATCCGAACGCAACCGGATGGTCTTGTTCTGCAAATTGTGAAGAGCGCGAATCAGCCGCACGGTCTTGCTCTTGGCGCGCATTAAAATTGAATTCGTAATCGCGGTGGTGCCTTTTGGTTTGACCCCACGAAGCAACGCACTGTCGCTGATCCCGGTCGCGCAAAAAATGATGTTTTCGCCGTGGGCGAGATCGTCGGCAATAAAAACGCGACCGAGCTCTTTCTCCCAACCGTCGGCCACCAGTTGTTTCTTTTCCTTTTCATCACGCGGCCACATTTTGGCCTGCATTTCGCCGCCCAGACATTTGATTCCCGCTGACGCGAGCACCGCTTCGGGTGAACCACCGATGCCCATGTAAAGATCGATATCGGACTCCGGCAACGACGGAGCCATAGCTGCGGCAATGTCGCCATCGCCGATCATGCGCAGCGACGCGCCGCATCCGCGAATTTGTTCGACGATCTCTTTGTGTCGGGGACGGTCGAGCATCATTACCGACACGTCCTGGACGCGTTTATCGGTGGCGCGGGCGACGATTGCTAGCATTTCGGGAATCGGCATGTCGATGTGAAGCGAGTCGCCGCGCTTTTTCATGTAATCAATCACACGCGGGCCGTAAGCGAGCTTGGACATGTAAAACGATGGGATGTCGCGAAGCGCAACGCCCACGCCTTCTTCCGGACTCGCCGCTGCGATACAACTGATCGAGTTCGGCGCGCCTTTGGAAATGTTGGTCGTCCCGTCAATCGGGTCGATCGCAATATGAAACGGCGGGGCGCCGGGTACCCAGGTTCCAAGTTGTTCGCCTTTAAAAATTCCGGGCGCATTGTCCTTGATTCCTTC
>Ga0210408_10002666_pt1 | contig 17129 bp, 17 predicted proteins | sample IncBWH4MmetaG_FD_155471 | JGI IMG/M metagenome (GOLD analysis project Ga0210408, IMG submission 155471) | Forest soil microbial communities from Barre Woods Harvard Forest LTER site, Petersham, Massachusetts, United States - Inc-BW-H-4-M | ecosystem: Environmental > Terrestrial > Soil >...
CAATGCCTTCGCGGTCGGGCCGAACACGCCGTAGAACGCCGTGATGGAAACGATGGTCGCGATCGTCATGGCGCCGACACCGACCGGATTGACGTCATAGAGATGCGCGCGCTTGAACTCCATTTGCGGCGGGCGCAGGCCCAGCGGCTTGTTGACGACGAGGTCGGAGACCAGCGCGCCGACCCAGGCGATCGCGACGTTGGAGTACAGCGCCAGCGTCTGCTCCAGGGCCTTGTAGACGCCGATTTCCATGAGCAGCAGCGCGACCAGCACATTGAACACCAGCCACACCACGCGGCCGGGATGGCTGTGGGTCAGGCGCGAGAAGAAATTCGACCAGGCGATCGAGCCGGCATAGGCGTTGGTGACGTTGATCTTGAGCTGGGAGAGGATCACGAAGGTGCCCGTCAGCGCCAGCGCCAGATCAGGCTGCGACAGCACATAGCGGAAGCCTTCCAGATACATGCTCGCGGGCTCGGCCGCATGCTCGGTGGAAACGCCATGCATCAACGCGAAATAGGCGAGGAACGAGCCCGCGAGCAGTTTCAGTAAGCCGAGCACGATCCAGCCGGGGCCGGCGCTGAGCAGCGCAATCCACCAGGCCTTCTGCGACGTGGTACGGCGATCGCGCGGCAGGAATCGCAGGAAGTCGACCTGCTCGCCGATCTGCGCCACCAGCGAGAACACGACCGATGCCGCCGCGCCGAACAGAAAGAGGTCGAGATGCCCGTCGGGATTGCCATGCTCGCCGGCGAACTTTGTCCACTCCGCAAAGGAATGCGGATTGGCCCAGGCGATCGCGGCGAACGGCATGATGTGCAGCACGACCCAGGCCGGCTGCGTCCAGAGCTGAAAGCGGCTGATCAGCGTGATGCCATGCGTCACCAGGGGAATGATCACGACCGCGCTGATGAGGTAGCCGATCGGGCGCGGAATGCCGAAGCACATCTCCAGCGCGGAGGCGAGAATCACCGCCTCGATCGCGAAGAAGATGAAGGTGAAGGAGGCGTAGATCAGCGAGGTGATGGTCGAGCCGATATAACCGAAGCCAGCGCCGCGGGTGAGGAGATCAATGTCGATGCCGCATTTTGCGGCATGGTAGGCAATCGGCAGGCCGCAGCCGAAAATGATGACGCTGACCACCAGGATGGCGGCCGTGGCGTTGGTGACGCCGTAGTTCAGGGTGATGGTGCCGCCGATCGCCTCCAGCGCCAGGAAGGAGATGGCGCCGAGCGCCGTATTGGCGACGCGGGCGGCGGACCATCGGCGCGCGCTCTTGGCGGTGAAGCGTAGCGCATAGTCTTCCAGCGTCTGGTTGGCAACCCATTGATTATATTGGCGCCTGACGCGGTCTATCCGCTGCCGCCCTGCCACTGCAATCCAACTCCCGACCCGATGAGATCCAAAACTCCTCGCAAATCCTGGGCCAAACCCTACGTCGCTATTTTGCGGTGCAATATACGCGATCTTGCGTATCTGTGCAGTGCACAAATTTGGGCAATCCTCGCCTGACCGATAGCCAAGTCCTCGAACCAGATGGGGTGCTCATGTCAGACGAGATCAAGAAGGGACTGAAATCGCCGCTGCGGCGCAAACTTCTGATGGGAATGGCGGCCTTGCCGGCAATTTCGATGCTGCCGCGGCCGGCCTTCGCCGACGTGCCCCCGACTTCCGCGGTCAACACCACCGGGCTGGCCGTGACCGACACCGAAGCAACCGTCGGCATCCTTCATTCCGTCACCGGCACGATGGCCATCTCGGAGACCGGTTCGGTGGAGGCGGAAAAGCTTGCGATCGAGCAGATCAACGCAGCCGGCGGCGTGCTCGGCCGCAAGATCAAGTTCATCCAGGAAGACGGCGCTTCCGACTGGCCGACCTTCGCCGAGAAGGCGAAGAAGCTGCTCGTCAACGATAAATGCGCGGCCGTGATGGGCTGCTGGACCTCGGCGTCGCGCAAGGCGGTGCTGCCGGTGTTCGAGCAATATAACGGCATGCTTTACTACCCGACCTTCTATGAAGGCCTCGAGCAGTCGAAGAACGTCATCTATACCGGCCAGGAAGCCACCCAACAGATCATCGCCGGTCTCGACTGGGTCAACAAGACCAAAGGCGCCAAGACCTTCTATCTGCTCGGCTCCGACTACATCTGGCCGCGCACGTCGAACAAGATTGCGCGCAAGCATATCGAGGGTCATCTGCAGGGCGCAAAGGTCGTGGGCGAGGAATACTTCCCGCTCGGCTCGACCCAGTTCAACTCGGTCATCAACAAGATCAAGCTGACCAAGCCCGACGTCATCTACGCCATCATCGTCGGCGGCTCGAACGTTGCCTTCTACAAGCAGCTGAAAGCGGCGGGCATCGACCTGTCGAAGCAGACGCTGCTCACCATTTCGGTCACCGAAGACGAGATCGACGGCATCGGCGGCGAAAATATCGCCGGCGCCTATGCCTGCATGAAGTACTTCCAGTCGCTCGACAATCCCAACAACAAGGCTTTCGTGCCCGCCTTCAAGAAGATGTGGGGCGAGAAGACCGTGATCGGCGACGTGACCCAGGCCGCCTACCTCGGCCCGTGGTTGTGGAAGTTGACGGTGGAGAAGGCGCAGAGCTTCGATATCGACAAGATCGCGGCCGCGTCGCCCGGCGTGGAATTCAAGGGCGCGCCGGAAGGCTACGTCCGCATCCACGAGAACCATCACCTCTGGTCGAAAACCCGCGTCGGCCGCGCCAAGGCGGACGGCCAGTACGAGCTGATCTACGAGACCGCCGATCTCGTCGAGCCCGATCCGTTCCCGAAGGGCTACCAGTGAAGGTCTGCGTCAGCGGACGCCATCACCTTCCAAGCCAGCGCGTGGACCCGAGCGGTCCACGCCCAAGCCTCCGCCTCGCGTGAGTCGCGCGGCTCCCATGCCTGCACGGAGAATGGATCATGTTCGGTGACTATTCGCTCGGCGATCTCGGCGCCATCCTCGCAATGCAGGGCTTTGCCGGACTGATCCTGTTCTCCGTCTATGTTCTGATGGCGCTGGGGCTCGCCGTCATCTTCGGCCAGATGGGCGTCATCAACATGGCCCATGGCGAGTTCATGATCCTCGGCGCCTACGTCACCTGGATGACGTCGAACGCCTTCCAGCAATATTTGCCCACGCTGTTTCCCGGCTATTTCTTCGTCGCAATGATATTGGCGTTCATCGCCTCCGGTTCGCTCGGCATGCTGGTCGAGTGGGGACTCATACGCCATCTCTACCAGCGCCCGCTCGATACCATGCTGGCGACCTGGGGATTGAGCCTGATCCTGCAGCAGGCCTACCGCTCCGTGTTCGGCGCGCGCGAAGTCGGCGTCGAGCTGCCGGATTGGATGATGGGGTCGTGGCAGGCGACCGACTCCATCCAGATTCCGATCAACGGCATGTTCGTGATGAGTCTGACCATCCTCATCACTATCGTCGTGGCCTACGTTCTGTTCTGGTCGGGCTGGGGCAGGCAGGTGCGCGCGGTGGTGCAGAACCGCGTGATGGCCGGCGCGGTCGGCATCAACACCGAGCGGGTCGACCGCTACACCTTCGGCCTCGGCTGCGGCATCGCCGGGATCGCGGGAAGCGCCTTCACCATGATCGGCTCGACCGGGCCGACCGCGGGCCAGCTCTACATCGTCGACACCTTCCTGGTCGTCGTGTTCGGCGGCGCCGCTTCGCTGTTCGGCACCATCGCGTCCGCCTTCTCGATCTCGCAGACGCAGTCGACGCTGGAGTTCTTCCTGTCGGGGTCGATGGCGAAGGTCATCACGCTGCTCACCATCGTCGCCATCCTGATGATGCGGCCGCAGGGTCTTTTCACCCTCAAGGTCCGCAAATAAGAACAAGAAAGAAGCTTGGGTCATGATCATCAACTCGCGCTTTTTCAACCGCTCCGAACTGATCGGTTTCATCTCGCTCGCGCTCTTGCTCATCGTCATCCTGCCGCTGACACTGGATGTGTTCCGTCTCAATCTGGTCGCCAAATATCTCACCTACGCTTTTGTCGCGATCGGTCTCGTGCTGTGCTGGGGCTATGGCGGCATTCTGAGCCTGGGGCAGGGCGTGTTCTTCGGCCTCGGCGGCTACTGCATGGCGATGTTCCTCAAACTGGAGGCCTCCAGCGTCGCGAACACCAAGATCCAGTCGACGCCCGGCATCCCCGACTTCATGGACTGGAATCAGATCACGGCGTTGCCGTTGTTCTGGAAGCCGTTCCACAGCTTCCCGTTCACGCTCGCCGCGATCATCCTGGTGCCCGGCATCTTCGCCTTCATCATCGGTGCGGCGATGTTCAAGCGGCGTGTCGGCGGCGTCTATTTCGCCATCATCACCCAGGCGATCGCGGCTATCCTCACCATCCTGATCGTCGGCCAGCAGGGCTATACCGGCGGCATCAACGGCATCACCGACCTGCGCACGCTCCATGGCTGGGACATCCGCACCGACCAAGCCAAATTCATCCTCTACTTCGTCGAGGTGGTCCTGCTGTTCGGCTGCATCGTCGCGGCGCAGTTCATCCGCCTGACCAAGCTTGGCCGCATTCTGGTCGCGATGCGCGATCAGGAGGATCGCGTCCGGTTCTCCGGCTATAGCGTCGCCAATTTCAAGATCTTCGCGTTCTGCGCAGCCGCGGTCTTCGCCGCGATCGGCGGCGCGCTGTTCACGCTCGAGGTCGGCTTCATGTCGCCGTCCTTTGTCGGCATCGTGCCCTCGATCGAGATGGTGATCTACACCGCCGTCGGCGGCCGGATGTCGATTTTCGGCGCGGTCTACGGCACGCTGCTGGTCAACTTCGCCAAGACCAGCCTCTCGGAATCCTTCCCGCAGCTCTGGCTGTTCGGCCTCGGCGCCCTGTTCATCGCCGTCGTGCTGGCCTTCCCCAATGGTCTCTCCGGCATTTGGGCGGACTACGTGCAGCCCCACATCGACCGGCTCCTCGCGTCACGCAAGGCCACCTGGAGCAATGGCTCCGTGGCCGACGGCGCCCCCGCGGAGTAGGAGGACAGCATGCTCATCGGTCATCAGCCCAAGGATTTCCTTCTCGCTGTGAGCGGCCTCACCGTCTCCTTCGACGGCTTCAAGGCGGTGAACGATCTCTCCTTCTATGTCGAGGAGAACGAGATCCGCGTCATCATCGGCCCGAACGGCGCCGGCAAGACCACTGTGCTCGATCTGATCTGCGGCAAGACCAAGGCGACCGCGGGCTCGATCCAATTCCGTGGGCAGGAGCTCACGAAAATGCGGGAGAACGAGATCGTGCAAGCGGGCGTCGGACGAAAATTCCAGACGCCGTCGGTGTTCGAGGACCTCACTGTGCTCGAGAATCTCGAGATTTCGTTTCCCCGTGGCCGCTCGGTATTCGGCTCGCTCACCTTCGACCGCGACGCCACGGTAAGGGCGCGCATCGAGGAGGTCGCGGAAATCATCTTCCTGAAGGACCGCCTCAACACCTATGCGGCGCTGTTGAGCCACGGCCAGAAGCAATGGCTCGAGATCGGCATGCTGCTGATCCAGAATCCGGACTTGCTCATGCTCGACGAGCCGGTGGCCGGCATGAGCGTCTCCGAGCGTGCCAAGACCGCCGAGCTGCTCAACCGTATCATCAAAGATCGTTCGGTGCTGGTGATCGAGCATGACATGAAATTCGTCGAGGACATCGCCCACAAGGTGACGGTGCTGCATCAGGGCCAGATCCTGTCGGAAGGCACGATGGACAAGGTCAAGAACGACCCCAAGGTCATCGAAGTCTATCTCGGACATTGAGGACTAATCGATGCTGGCAATCTCCAATCTTCACGTTGCCTATGGCCAAAGCGAGGTGCTGCACGGCCTCAACGTTTCGGTCGCGCCCAACGAGATCGTCGCGATCATGGGCCGCAACGGCATGGGCAAGACCACGCTGATGAAATCGCTGATGGGCATCCTGCCGGCGAAAAGCGGCTCGGTCGCAATGGACGGCGCCGAGCTCTCCGGGCTGAAGAGCTATGAGCGCGTCGCCAAGGGTCTCGCTTACGTGCCGCAGGGCCGCATGATCTTTTCCGCCATGACGGTGAAGGAGAACATCGAGACCGGCCTGGTGGTCTCCGGCGGCGCGGACGTGCCCGGCGACATCTACGAGCTGTTTCCGGTGCTGCTGGAGATGAAGGGCCGCCGCGGCGGCAATCTGTCCGGCGGCCAGCAACAGCAGCTCGCGATCGCCCGCGCGCTTGCGACCAAGCCCAAGGTGCTGCTGCTGGACGAACCGACCGAAGGGATCCAGCCCTCCATCATCAAGGACATGGCGCGCACCCTGAAGCGCATCCGCGACGAGCGTGGGCTTTCGATCGTCGTCTCCGAGCAGGTCCTGAGCTTCGCGCTTGATATCGCCGATCGCGTGCTCGTCATCGAGAACGGCGAGATCGTCCGCGACGATCCGCGAGCCTCGGTCGATGCCGCTCAAATCTCGAAATATTTGTCTGTCTAACCTCAGTTCGTAACCAGGGGAGCTATCGATGCAAGACATGATCAAGCCCGGCGCAGCAACGCCGGCCTATGGCTCGATGCCGGAGACACTCATCAAGATCGATCTGACAAAGTCGCCTTATGAGAACGACATGGTCCACAACCGTTGGCATCCCGATGTGCCGATCGTGGCGTGGGTCAATCCGGGCGATGACTTCATCATAGAGACCTACGACTGGACCGGCGGCTTTATCAAGAACAACGATTCCGCCGATGACGTGCGCGACATCGATCTGTCGATCGTGCACTTCCTGTCGGGGCCGATCGGCGTCAAGGGCGCCGAGCCCGGCGATTTGCTCGTGGTCGACCTGCTCGACGTCGGTCCCCTGAAGGAGAGCCTCTGGGGCTTCAACGGCTTTTTCTCCAAGCAGAATGGCGGCGGCTTTCTGACCGATCACTTCCCGCTGGCGCAGAAGTCGATCTGGGACATCAAGGGCCTCTACACGTCTTCGCGGCACGTCCCCGGCGTGAGCTGGGCGGGGCTCATCCATCCCGGCCTGATTGGCTGTCTGCCCGATCCGAAGATGCTGGCAGCGTGGAACGCGCGCGAGGCCGCACTGATCGCGACCAACCCGACCCGCGTGCCGGGTCTCGCCAATCCGCCGTTCGCGCCGACCGCGCACGCCGGCCGCGCCAAGGGCGAGGCGAAAGCAAAAGTGGGTGCGGAGGGCGCGCGCACCGTGCCGCCGCGCGAGCATGGCGGCAATTGCGACATCAAGGATCTGTCGCGCGGCTCGAAGATCTATTTCCCGGTCTATGTGCCGGGCGCCGGGCTCTCGATGGGCGATTTGCATTTCAGCCAGGGCGACGGCGAGATCACCTTCTGCGGCGCGATCGAGATGGCGGGCTGGCTGCACCTGAAGGTCGAGGTGATCAAGGACGGCATGGCGAAGTACGGCGTCAAGAATCCGATCTTCAAGCCGTCGCCGATCACGCCCAACTACAAGGACTACCTGATCTTCGAAGGGATCTCGGTCGACGAGGCCGGCACGCAGCATTACCTCGACGTCCACATCGCCTATCGCATGGCGTGCCTGAACGCGATCGAATATCTGAAGAAGTTCGGCTATTCCGGCGCGCAGGCTTATTCGATCCTCGGTACTGCGCCGTGCCAGGGCCATATCTCCGGCGTCGTCGATGTGCCCAATGCCTGCGCTACGCTCTGGCTGCCGACGGAGATTTTCGACTTCGACGTCATGCCCTCGGCGGCGGGGCCGATCAAGCACATCAAGGGCGACATCCAGATGCCACTCTCGCCGGACAAGTAGATGTTGTGACGGAGCGCGGGACGGCGCGGTCTTGCCGTCCCGCATCCGCCGCCGCCGCTGCTTCGGGTCGGGTTCACAAGGACAGAACATGCCGGTTTATGAATATCTGTGTGACGAATGCGGGCCTTTCACCGACCTGCGGCCGATGGCAGAATGCGACGATGCGCAGGCCTGTCCGCGGTGCGAAAGCGCCGCGCCGCGTGTCATCCTGACCGCGCCGAATTTCCTCTGCATGCCTTCGGAGCGGCGCAAGGCGATCGCTGTCAACGAAACCAGCCGGCATGCGCCGAAAACGCTCGATCAGTACAAGGCCTCGCACGGTCCCGGCTGCGGATGCTGCTCGGGCAAGCCAGCGCGCCTGACGCGGAAGACCAAGAGCGGCGCCAAAAGCTTTCCGACCGCGCGCCCCTGGATGATCAGCCACTGATCGATGCGATCGACGCTGCGTTGCCGGCCGCCGCAGCCGACGCTGCACGAGTGCGGCTTGGCGCGTCAGAGAATCTCTGCGAGCGAGTGGCCGTGCAGGTCGATGGTCAGGCCCTGCATGCCGAGATCCGTGATCTCGCCGCCCATGGCTTTGAGGCTCTCCTCGCGGATTAGCGCCATCAACCCGCGGCGCAGCGCCAGAAACTCCGAGGACATCATCATCGCCTGCTGCCGGGGCCGCTCCAGCGGGATCGGAATTTCCGCCTTGATCGAGCCCGGACGCGCGGTCATGCAGTAGACGCGGTCCGACAGGAAGATCGCTTCATCGATGTCGTGGGTCACGAACAGGACCGAGATCTTCAGCCGCTGCCAGAGATTGGTCAGGATTTGCTGCATGATGACACGGGTCTGCGCATCGAGCGCCCCGAACGGTTCGTCAAGCAGCAGGACCTTTGGCCCCGTCGCCAGCGCGCGCACAATGCCGACGCGCTGTTTCATGCCGCCGGACAGGCGCTCTGGATAGTGCTTCTCGAACGCCTCCAATCCGGCAAGTCCGAGCAGCGTACGTGCGGCGCGCTCGCGCTGGGCGCGCGGCATGCCGCGCATCTTCAGGCCGAACTCGACATTCTCCCGGACTGTCTTCCACGGAAACAGCGAATATTGCTGGAACACCATGCCGCGTTCAGCACTCGGTCCGCGTACCTGTTCGCCGTCGACGCTGACAGCGCCGGTCGTGGGCTTGAGAAAGCCCGCGACGGCGTTGAGCAGCGTGGATTTCCCGCACCCCGATGGTCCGACGATCGAGACGAACTCGCCCGGTTTCACGTGGATGTCGGTGCGGCTGACCGCTTCGACCGGACCTTCGATGGTCTCGTAACTGAGCGCAAAATTCCTGACTTCGATGTGGCCCTGCGGCGGACGCGTCTCGACCCGGCTCATCTCGGCCTCCATGGCATGACAAGCTGGCCCGCGCCGCGGATCAACAGGCTCGATCCCAATCCCAATACGCCGATCGTGATCATGCCGAGCGCGATGTCGGCGTACTGCACCAGCGAATAGGCTTCCCAGGTGAAGTAGCCGATGCCGTATTGCCCGGAGATCATTTCGGCCGCGATCAGCGAGACCCACGCAACGCCCATGCCGATGGTGAGGCCGGTGAAGATGTGGGGCAGTGACGCCGGAAAATACACTTCGCGGAAGATCGACCGTTCACGTGCGCCCAGGCATTGCGCGGCTCGCACCAGCACGGGATCGACCAGCGACATGCCATGCAGCGTGTTCACCAGGATCGGAAAGAACGAGCCGAGGAAGGTGATGAAGACGATGCTCTGCTCATTGGTAGGCCATAGCATGATCGCCATCGGCACCCAGGCGATGGCCGGAATCGGCCGCAGCACTTCCGCCACCGGGAAGACGATCTCATCAATCACCTTGAAACGGCCCATCACCAGGCCGAGCGGCACGCCGACGACTGCCGCGAGCGAGAAGCCAATCAAGATGCGCCGGCAGCTCAGCACGATGTGCGTCAGGAATTTTGGATCGTGGATCGCCCTGGCGAAGCTGTCATAGACCGCGAGCGGCGAGGGCACGTTGGTGAAGCGCACGAAGAACACGACGCGGTACTTCGTGAGCAGATGCCAGACGACGAGAAAGGCAATCAGCGAGAGCGCGCCGATCGCAACCGCCCGCAACCTCTCTCTGTTGAGTCGGAACCAGCGGGTGGCGAGCGAGGCGAAGTTCGGCCGCCGTTCGGCCGGTGGCGTTTCCGCCGCCGGCTGCGCATCGGCGGCCGCGATGTCGACGAGCGCGGCAGGCTCCTGTTGCCGCAGGATGGCAGGACTGCTCACGTCTTGCCTCCGCCGACGGCTGCCTTCACTGCGTCCTCGAATCCGAGCACCTTGCCGTCGATCTTCGCGGCATAAGCCTCGGCGTCCTTCCTGAGAAGGAATGGCGCGATCTCGCCGCCGCCGACCGCAAAGAAGGCCTGGTCGGCGAACAGCTTGATGCCGCGCGAGGTGTCGAAGACATAGGCGACGTTGATCTTCGTGCCCTTGGCCTTGAAGTCCGCGTAGGCGCCGAGCGTGCAGGCGGCGCTGGCGAAGGGCAGGATGCCGCCTTCCTCGACCCAGACCTCGCCGGCCTTGCGCGGGTCGCCGATCGGCTTCTTGCAGAATGCGTCTTCGCCCGCGATTTCGTAATTCTTCGTGCTGGCGAGCTGGGCGTCATAGTCGAGCTTCATCTCCGCATAGGCCTTGCGGAGATAGGAATCATCGACCCACTTATGCAAATCGAACTCCTTCATGCGCCCGAGTTTTTGCAGCACCTCGACGTCGGTCGCGGCCGCATCGATCAGCGCCGGCTTGATGGTGGGATCGGTCGTCATGTTGCCGCTGGCGCCGAGGAAGATGTAGACGACTTCCTTGTTGATCCCGGTCCATTCCTGGATCTTCTCGGCCGCAAGTTTCGGGTTGTCGCGCAGCCACTGGTTGGCGGTGATGATGGCCTTCTCGTAGGCCACGACCACTTCCGGATATTTCTCGGCAAAGTCGGTGCGCACCACGACGCCATGGAAGGTCGGCAGGTTGGTCTCGACGCCGTCGAAGATCTTTCGCGCGAAACCGCGGAACGGCAGCAGCTCGGCGAACGGCACGAAGTCGGCGTGCGCGTCGATCTTCTTCTCCTGCAGATTGGTCGAGCCGACCTCGGGGCTCTGGCTCACGAGCTGGAAGAAATCAGCGCCGTAGCCGCGGTCCTGCATCGCCTTCAGCACCATGCCGTGGGCGGCCGAGCCGAAGGGTACGCTGACGAGCTTGCCCTTGAGATCGGCGAGATCGTAGTAGGGCGAATCCTTGTGGACGACAATGCCGTTGCCGGAGCCGGAAAGGCTGTAGGCCGCCACCGCAATCAGCCGGCTCTTGCTCTCCGGGTTGTTCTCGAAGGTGAAGCCGTTCACGATGAGGGGATAGTCGCCCATCATGCCGAACTGCAGCTTGTTGGCCATCATCGCGTTGGTGACGGGCGGCCCCGAGGTGAAGTTCTGCCAATCCAGCTCGAACTTGATGTTGGCGTATTTGCCCTCGGTCGGCAGGAATTTCTCGAGGAGATGAAGCTGCCGGACCACCGTTCCCGTGGTCACCGTGTTGGTCGTGGTGTCCTGCGTGCCGATGCCGATCGTGACGGTCTCGGCGGAAGCGGGTGGGCTCAGCATCAGCGCGAGCGACGTCACCGACGTCGCGAGGGACAGTCGTGGGAGATGGCGGACCATTCTCATCCTCTTTCGGTTGGATGCGCTTCGGTCGCCATGATTGGTTGGCCTCTGGGGAAGGGCAAATCCGGACTGGGGCTCCGGGTGGATTAGTTGCCGCCAAAGCCTGATTGCATAGACGTTGGGCATTTTCGGCATTCGCCGCCAATCAGATGTGCATCAATTTTAGTCCGCCGCCTGACCCCGCATTTCCTCCAGGATGTCCGGCCGGCAGACCACGATCTGCGAGCGCTTGGTCAGCACGATTTGCTTCTCCTGCATCCGCTTCAGGCTGATCGTGACCCATTGCCGCGTGGCGCCGACCATGTGGGCGATGTCGGCATGGGTGAAGGCTGCCGCGATCACCGTGCCGTCGGGATCGTGCACGCCGTAGAGTTCCACGAGCTGCAGCAGCAGATGTGCGAGCCGCTGCGTGATCGAGCGGGTGCCCAGCATCTGCGCCAGCGCCGAATAGCATTTGCCCTTGAAGCTCAGGCCTTCGATCAGCCCGATCGCGAGCGCGGGAATTTCGGCGACGAGGGCGCGCAGCTCCTTGCCCGGCAGGTGCACGACGCTGCAATTGGAGTAGGCGACGCCAGACCATTGATGCGTGCCGGTGTCGAACACTTCGGGGCCGCCGACGAAATTGCCGACATGCCAGTAGGCGAGCGTGATCTCGCGGCCGAGCGGTGAGGTGTAGAAGACGCGGATCCGGCCGCTCTCGACCAGGAAGATACCGTCATGCCTGGCGCCCTGGCTGAACAGGGTCTGGCCGCGGTTGAGAACCTTGCGACGGCCTTGCTTGAGGACCGTCTCCCGCTCGCGAAGCGTGAGCTTTTCCATCAATGGCGGCGGGCCGCCGATCGATTGCCGATTCTCGGTGAGGAGCAGCGAGGAGCTTGCAGCCGATTTCGCGGATGCCGGCATTGGCGCGACGCTTTCGCGCACCGAATTCGCCGCCTGCAGCAACATGATCCGCCTCCGGATTGTTCAACCTGATCCGAAAAGCAGCAATGTTCATGCCAGATGAAGGGGGCGGCGAGGTGCGGAAATGCCAACGAATTCAATTGCCGGCAAGGTCGAGCAGATAGGATTTGGGATAGATGCCGCGGCAATGGCCGTCGGAGAAGGCGATATTCAGGCCGTAGCCGAGATCGGTGACGCCGATGATGGCAATGCCGGGGAAGGCCAGAGGGAAGCGATCATCGATCCGCGCGCGGGTGCAGTGCGCGCATTTGCAGGCGAGGCGAAGCCGCTCCGCGGAAAGCGTGAACGCGTCGTTGCCCGACATTTGCACGACGAGCGTCGAAAGATCGGCGCTCAACGCGCAGGTCTCGATCGAAGCAACCTCGGCAGTCGTTGGCATGCTGATCTCCTTGATCTGTGATTCTAGTGCATCGCGCGGTGATGTCGATAGCAACTAATTGCCCGCGCGCGGCATCTCGAAGAATGCAAGCGTCGTGCAACATCCGATCCGCAGCCATCATTTGCAAAGTTAGAAACTAATCGACCGAAAGCCGCGCTTCTTCGTTGCTCGCTGCTCCATTCTCTCCGAAACCTTCGGCAATCGCCCAGGTGGTTTGCGCCACGAGGAGAGAATGAACGATGAGCGCCTTTCAGCGGGAAACGGTTTTGTCGGTCAGGCACTGGACCGATTCGCTGTTCAGCTTCACCGCGACGCGCGATCCCGGCTTCCGCTTCCAGAACGGCCAGTTCGCGATGATCGGGCTCGAAGTCGATGGCCGGCCGCTGCTGCGCGCCTACAGCATGGCAAGCGCCAATCACGAGCAAGCGCTGGAGTTCTTCTCGATCAAGGTAGCGGACACGGTCCGCTGACCTCGCGGCTCCAGAAGATCAGGGAAGGCGACATCATCCTGGTCGGCCGCAAGGCGACCGGCACGCTGATCACCGGCAACCTCATTCCCGGAAAGCGGCTGTTGTTGCTCTCGACCGGCACGGGCCTCGCGCCGTTTGCGAGCCTGATCAAGGATCCCGATGTTTATGAGTCCTACGAGACCATCGTGCTGGCCCATGGCTGCCGGCAGGTCTCCGAGCTTGCCTATGGCAAACAGGTGGTCGAGGCCCTGCGCTCGCATGAGCTGTTTGGTCCGATGATCGCCCACAAGCTCATCTATTATCCGACGGTGACGCGCGAGCCCTTCCGCAACCGCGGTCGCCTCACCGACCTGATCGAGTCCGGTCAGCTGTTCTCGGACATCGGCCTCCCCCCGCTCGATCTCGCAACCGACCGCATCATGCTGTGCGGCAGTCCGTCGATGCTGGAAGAGCTGCGCGCGATGTTCACGGCGCGCGGCTTCCTCGAAGGCAATCACAGCGAGCCCGGACACTTCGTCATCGAGAAGGCCTTCGTAGAACGGTGACCTCGGCGTTTGCCCGTTTGTTGGTCAAAGTCTCGTCTGCGCCTTGGGCAAATGCAGAAAAATTTGGCTTTCTGTTTCGTCGGACAACTAATTGCTAGCGCGCGAAAACTCCCTGAACAAATCTGATGTGGTGATGGCGCGTTGCGGCCGTCGAACCAGGAGCGAATAATGGCGATGGACGAGATTGTCGACGGCCTCTCGGAGGTGTCCTGCGATGTGCTTGTCATCGGCGGCGGCACGGCGGGCCCGATGGCGGCGCTCAAGGCCAAGCTCAGGAATCCCAAAGCCAATGTCGTTCTGCTCGAGAAGGCCAACGTCAAGCGCTCGGGCGCGATCTCGATGGGCATGGACGGGCTGAACAACGCCGTGATTCCCGGCTATGCGACGCCGGAGCAATACACCAAGGAAATCACCATCGCCAATGACGGCATCGTCGACCAGAAGGCGGTCTACAAATACGCGCAGAACTGCTACAAGATCATCGAGGAGCTCGACAGTTTCGGCATCCGCTTCCTGAAGAATGAGAACGGCGATTTTGCCGTGAAGAAGGTGCATCACATCGGCACCTATGTGCTGCCGATGCCGAACGGCGAGACTGTCAAGAAGGCGCTGTACCGCCAGCTCCGCCGCGCGCGGATCCTGATCTCCAACCGTTACATGGCGACAAGGCTGTTGAAATCGGCCGATGGCCGCGTGGCCGGCGCGATCAGCGTCAACACGCGCACCGCCGAGTTCCTGGTGATCAAGGCCAAGGCCGTGATCCTGTGCATGGGCGCGGCGGGAAGGCTGGGGCTGCCGACATCGGGTTACATGTTCGGCACCTATGAGAACGCCGCCAATTCCGGCGACGGCTATGCGATGGCCTATCACGCAGGTGCTGCGCTTGCGAACCTCGAATGCTTCCAGATCAATCCGCTGATCAAGGACTATAACGGCCCGGCCTGCGCCTATGTCGCCGGCCCCTTCGGCGCCTATACCGCCAACAACCAGGGCTCGCGTTTCATCGAATGCGACTACTGGTCGGGCCAGATGATGCTCGAATTCTACAACGAGCTTTTGTCGGGCAAGGGACCGGTGTTCCTGCAGCTCAAGCATCTGCACGAGAAGACGATTGATGAGATCGAATCGACGCTGCACAAGGTCGAGCGACCGACGCGCGGCCTGTTCCAGCAGGGACGCGGTGTCGACTACCGGCGCGAATCGATCGAGATGCACATCTCCGAGATCGGCTTCTGTTCCGGCCACAGCGCCTCGGGCGTGTTCGTTGACGAATATGCGCGCACCACCGTGCCCGGCCTCTATGCCGCCGGCGACATGGCAAGCGTGCCGCACAACTACATGTTGGGTGCCTTCACCAATGGATCGGTCGCCGGCATCGACGCGATGGAGTTCGCCGACAGCCACGATTTTGCCGAGTTCGATGTCGCCGACATCGCGCAGGAGCGTGAACGGGTGCTGGCGCCGACCAGACGCGAGGACGGCATTCCGCCGAACCAGATCGAGTACAAGGCGCGGCGCCTGGTGAACGATTACCTGCAGCCGCCAAAGGTCTCCGCCAAGTATATGCTCGGCGCCCGGCGGCTGGCCGAGGTACGTCAGGATGCGCTGGAGCGGATGACCGCACGCAACGCGCATGAACTGCTGCGTTCGCTGGAAACCCAGTCGATCCTGGATTGCGCCGACATGGCCGTTCACGCCTCGCTTTACCGCGAGGAGAGCCGCTGGGGCCTCTATCACCTGCGCACGGATTTCCCCGAGAAGGACAATGAGAACTGGTTCTGCCATACGCTGCTCAGCAAGCAGAACGGCAAGATGATGAGCGAGAAGCGCGCGGTGCAGCCCTATGTGGTGCCGATCGCCGACGACGAAAAGGACCTTTACGACAAGCAGCGCATTCGGGCCAGCGCCTGAGACGCGAACGCCAAGCAGCAGGAGATTTGAAATGCCTCTCGCGACCTATCAGACCTCGGTGCCCGTCGTCGTCGATGACGCCAAATGCATCGCGGACAAGGGCTGCACTGTCTGTGTCGATGTCTGTCCTCTCGACGTGCTGAGGATCAGCGACATGACGGGCAAGGCCTTTATGGCCTATGACGAGTGCTGGTATTGCATGCCCTGCGAGGCGGATTGTCCGACGGGCGCGGTCACCGTCAACATTCCCTATCTGTTGAGGTGATTATGTCGAGCCCGTTCGAATCCTACGACGATCTCGAAGATGCCGACGAACGCTTGCAGGCCGCCGACCCTGCCGAACGGCGCGTCGCCATCATCGCGCTGGGCCATTCCGGCGATCCTGCTTCTATCGGGCACCTCGCGCCGATGGTTGTCGATCCCGACGCGGGCGTGCGCCAGCAGGTCGCGATGGCGCTCGGGGAATTCGACGGGCCCGAGGCGGCCGCGGCTCTGGCAAAGCTCCTGGTCGATCCCGAGCGGATCGTGGCCCACGCTGCGGCCGACAGCATGGCCGAATTCAAGGATCCGGCTTGCGCGGATGTGATCCTGCCGCTGGTCAGGCACGCGCACGCCTTTGTCCGGATCGGTGCCTTGCGCGCGCTCAAGGAGCTGCGCCGCAAGGATGCACTGAAGCCCGCGCTCGAAGCGCTGCAGGATCAGGACGCCGCCGTGCGTGCGCAGGCAGTCGGCGTCATCGGATTTCTCAAGCTGGAAGAATCGATTCCGGCCCTGACCGCGCTGATCGGCGATCCCGACGCGCATGTGCGGCGCGCGGCGGTTTCTGCGCTTGCCTTCTCGCAGTTGAAGCCTGCGGCCGAGACCATCACCCGCGCACTCAAGGATGAGGACTGGATGGTTCGCGAGATGGCGGCCGAGACGCTCGGCCTCAACGTCAACGGCGCGCTGGCAGTCGATCAACTGATGACATGCCTTGCTGACCCGTTCTGGCAGGTTCGCCTCAGGGCGATCCGCAGCCTCGGCCGCACGAAGACCGAGCGAGCCGTGCGCGCGATCGGCGGCTGCATCAATCATGAGCAGGCGAATCTGCGCAAGGAGGCCGCGGCCGCGCTCGGCGAGATCGCAAGCGCCGACGCCGAGCCATTCCTTGCGCTGGTCGGCAATGATCCCGATCCCGATGTCCGCAAGAATGCGCGCTGGGCGCTGCAGCAGATCGCCGTGCGAAAGGCGAAGGCGGGTCCCTGAGAACCATCTCGGGCGAAACCCCGTCGACGGCAGTTTGCGGACAAAACGGACATCAATAGCTCCGACCCGCGATCGAGTACGCATTTGTCGCTTTGGTCTTGCCGCCTTGGCCTGCTGCTAGCCGAATGAACTGTCG
>Ga0210408_10002667_pt1 | contig 17129 bp, 13 predicted proteins | sample IncBWH4MmetaG_FD_155471 | JGI IMG/M metagenome (GOLD analysis project Ga0210408, IMG submission 155471) | Forest soil microbial communities from Barre Woods Harvard Forest LTER site, Petersham, Massachusetts, United States - Inc-BW-H-4-M | ecosystem: Environmental > Terrestrial > Soil >...
GATCCGCTCTATGGACTGTTGCTGACGTTTGGCATTGCGCTGATCGCGGAAGGCATCATGCGCGACCGATTCGGCGCCTCGGGAAAGTCCTATCCCGTGCCGGAGAGTCTGCGGGGCGTCTTCGATCTCGGCTTCATGGTCCTGCCGATTTATCGCGCCTGGGTGGTCGCCGCGTCCTTGGGCGTGTGTGGAATGACCTGGTTCCTGATCGAGCGCACCCGTTTGGGCGCGATGCTGCGCGCCGCGACCGAAAATGCCCGCCTGGTGCAGGCCTTTGGCATCAATGTGCCGCTCCTGGTGATGGGCACCTACGGCGGGGGCGTGGCGCTTGCAGCGCTGGCGGGCGTACTCGCGGCGCCGGTGGTGCAGGTGAGCCCCTTGATGGGCTCATCGCTGGTGATCGTGGTCTTTGCGGTGGTGGTCATCGGCGGGATGGGTTCGATCGTCGGCGCCATCGTCAGCGGCTTGAGTCTGGGGCTCATCGAGGGCCTCACCAAAGTGATCTACCCCGAAGCTTCGAATATCGTCGTGTTCATCATCATGGCGGTGGTTTTGATGTGGCGGCCCGCGGGGCTGTTTGGCAGGGAGCACTGACATTCGCGCCCGCGCCGCCGTCTATGTCGTTCTCGGAATTCTGGCGCTGACCGCGCCGCTCCTCGGTGTCTATCCCGTATTTCTGATGAAGCTCGTGTGCTACGCGATGTTCGCCTGCGCGTTCAACCTGCTGCTGGGCTACACCAAGATGCTGTCCTTCGGTCACGCCGCTTATTTCGGGTCGGCGGGCTACATCACCGGATGGCTGGTAGCGGTTCACAGCTGGGGAACGATCGAGGGGATCCTGGCGGGCGTTGCGGCATCCCTGCTGCTGGGGTTCGTCATAGGAGCGATTGCGGTCCGCCGTCAAGGTATCTACTTCGCGATGATCACACTGGCGCTGGCTCAGCTGGTGTTCTTCATCTGCCTGCAGGCCGATTTCACGGGCGGCGAGAATGGCCTGCAGGGCATTCCACGGGGCAGCATCTTCGGGCTCATCGGACTCGGTCGCGACGATACGATGTATTACTTCGTGCTGGCGGTGTTCATGGCCGTGTACGTCTTCGTGCAGCGCATCGTGCGCTCCCCTTTCGGCCATGTACTTCAGGCGATCCGGGAAAACGAACCGCGCGCCGTATCCCTGGGCTACAAAGTCGCACGCTACAAGCTGCTCGCCTTCGTGCTGTCGGCGGGCATTTCGGGATTGGCGGGATCCTTGAAGGCGCTGACTCTGGGATTCGCAACGCTCTCGGACGTCAACCAGGGAACCAGCGGCGAGGTGATCTTGATGACTCTGCTCGGCGGCAGCGGAACCTTTCTTGGGCCGGTCGTCGGGGCGAGCGTCGTCGTCACCCTTCAGGAATACTTGTCGGATCACGTGGGCGCATGGGTGTCCGTCATCATCGGTGCCATCTTCGTCGTGTGCGTGATGATCTTCCGGCGCGGCTTCGTGGGCGAAATCGCCTGGCGCTTCGCGCGCAGCGGCTCGAAGCTGCGGCGCGCCGCCGAGTGATGTCCCCAAAAGACGCCTATGCGCCATGGGAGCAATCCGCCGCAGATCAAGAAGGCCGTGAGTGCGCTGATGCTTGCGGTTTTGACCGCCTGCGTATCGTCGCAGGCAGTGCTGGTCGGCCGGACGCGGCCGCCGATATCCCCGGATCGAGTACAGGTTTATCTGGAACCGCCTGAATCTCCCTACGAGCAGATCGCAAACATCACCGCATCGAGCCGCGGTTCGTTCGCCCTCACGACGCACGGCAAGATCGACAAGGTGGTAGAGCGCCTCAAGAACGAGGCGGCGCGTCTCGGGGCGAACGGCGTGCTTCTCCATGGCGTCGGATCGCGGTCCGCCGGATCGATCGGCGCCGGAGTGAGCACCGAGTCGGAATCCGGGCATTCACCCTACGGGCTCGGCTTTGGCACCTCGGTGTTCCTGTCTCAGGAATCAGGCGACGGAGTCGCGATATACGTCGAACCCCACTAGGGATTTTTGGCAATATAGTGGATGGTTCGCCCTCGCCCCGTAGGAAAAATCTCATGCGACCGAACGTCAGCGTGGATCAACTGAAGATCGACAAGGTCTTGTACGATTTCGTCAACGACGAAGCCATGCCGGGAAGCGGCGTCCAAGAACACCCGTTTTGGAGTGGATTTGCGGCGCTCGTTCGAGCATTGGCGCCGCGAAACGCCGCGCTGCTGCGGCGGCGCGACGAATTGCAGTCGAAGATCGACGCCTGGCACCGCCAATACCCGGGAGCGGCATTCGAACATTCGCGCTACAAGAACTATCTGCTGGAGATCGGCTATCTGGTGCCCGAGGGAGAACCGTTCGCCGTCGATACCGCCGATGTCGATCCGGAAATCGCACAGATCGCCGGACCACAATTGGTGGTGCCGGTCGGCAACGCGCGCTATGCCTTGAATGCGGCCAATGCGCGGTGGGGCAGCCTCTACGACGCGCTGTACGGCACCGACGCCATACCGGAGGACGGGGCTTCCCGCGCCGGCAAGTACAATCCGCAGCGCGGCGCCCGGGTCATCGCCTTCGCCCGCGATTTCCTGGACGAGCACTTTGCGCTCGCCGACGGCTCGCATCACGACGCCGCGGCTTATCGAGTTGCGCGCGCCGGACTCGAAATTCAGCTGCAAGGCGGCTCCGTGACAGCGCTACGAGAGGCCGCCGCGTTTCGCGGCTTTCAGGGCGACGGCGGCTCGCCGTCGGTGCTGCTGCTGGTCCACCATGGGCTGCACGTGGAACTGCACATCGACCGCGCCCACTTCATCGGTCGCGGCGATGCCGCCGGCATCAGCGATGTCCTGTTGGAATCCGCGATCACGACGATTCAAGACTGCGAGGATTCGGTGGCCGCGGTCGATGCCGCGGACAAAGTGCAGCTGTATCGAAACTGGCTTGGACTGATGAAGGGCAGCCTGGAAGCGCGCCTCGAAAAAAACGGCAAGGCACTGGTACGCCGCTTGAACGCGGATCGGCATTATCGGACGCCGGGTGGAGCGGACCTCGCGCTGCCCGGCCGCAGCCTCATGTTGGTGCGCAACGTCGGCCACCATATGATGTCGGATGCCGTGACCCTGGAGGGCGTTCCCATACCGGAAACCTTCATCGATGCGGCGGTCACGGCGCTCATTGCCCTGCACGACTTGCGCGGCGCGGGCGCGCGGCGCAATTCGCGCACCGGATCGATCTACATCGTGAAACCCAAAATGCACGGGCCCGACGAAGCCGCGTTTGCCGACGAATTGTTCACGAGCGTCGAAGATCTGCTGGCGCTGGCGCGAAACACTCTGAAAATCGGCATCATGGACGAAGAGAGGCGCACCAGCGTCAACCTCGCGGAATGCATCCGCGCCGCACGGCATCGGGTGGTTTTCATCAACACCGGCTTTCTCGATCGCACCGGCGATGAAATTCACACCTCGATGGAAGCGGCGCCCGTTCTGCGCAAGGGCGACCTCAAGAAGGCCGTGTGGCTCGACGCCTACGAGCGCCAAAATGTCGATGTCGGACTCGCCTGTGGTCTGCGCGGCAGGGCGCAGATCGGCAAGGGGATGTGGGCCATGCCGGACTTGATGGCCGATATGCTCAAGACAAAGGTCGCACAGCCGCTGGCCGGGGCGAATACGGCGTGGGTGCCCTCTCCGACCGCCGCGACCTTGCATGCCCTGCATTATCACAAGGTGAACGTGGCCCAGGTGCAAACCCGGCTCGCCGGCCGGCCGCGCGCCTCGCTCGATGACATCTTGATGCCGCCGCTCGCCGCCGCTCCCCGGTGGAGCGCGGCCGACATCGAAGAGGAACTCAACAACAATGCGCAGAGCATCCTGGGCTATGTGGTGCGATGGATCGATTCGGGCGTCGGTTGTTCGAAGGTACCCGATTACTACAACGTCGCACTGATGGAGGATCGCGCCACGCTGCGCATCTCCAGCCAACATGTCGCCAACTGGCTGCGCCACGGCGTCTGTTCAGCCGACCAGGTGATGCAGGCGCTGCGCCGCATGGCGGTTGTGGTCGACCGGCAAAACGCCGCCGATCCCGCGTATCAGCGGTTGAGCGATGACTCCGACAACAATATTGCGTTCAAGGCCGCGTGCGACCTGGTTTTCAAGGGACGAGAGCAGCCGAACGGCTACACCGAATGGATACTGCACGCGCGGCGCCGGGAGCGGAAGGCCCGCGGCTAAGTCAGGCATGCAAGCGTAGTTAAACCTCGCGGCCCTCTGCCGCCGGCCGACGCGCTCGAATTACCGGATCAAAAATCGCCGGCGCAATTGCGCCAGGCGCGGCTCCCAGGGCTGCTCGCGCTCGAACCATGCCGCCAGCGCGAGCAGGCGCGCATCCTCGCCCAGCGGCGCGGCGAGCTGCACTCCGATGGGCAGTCCGTCCCTCGACATGGCGAGCGGCAGAGAAATGGCGGGTTGACCCGTCACATTGAAAACTTCCGTGTAAGGAGCGTAGCCGTAGGAATCCCGATTCCAACGATCGAAATCGAACGCCTCGGTTCGGCCGTCGATTTGCCCCGTGCGCACCGGCAGCCCGGCGGTCGTCGGCAACAGAAGCACGTCGACCCGTTTGAACGCGTAGACCATGTCGCGCGACGTGGCTGTGAGCGCGCGTCGCGCGCGCAGGTAGTCGACGGCAGTACTGCGTGACCCCAGCGCCATGCTGGCCCAGGTGAGCGCTTCCAGTTCATTCGGCTGCGGATCCCGTCCCACCCGAGCGCGGTAGTAGTCGATTTCCTCGGCGATGGCGCTCAACCAGAGGAGCCCCGCCGGCTCACCGACATTCGCCGAATCCGGAAAGTGAAACTCGCTGACCGCATGGCCGGCACGCTCCAGCAGCATCGCCGCCTGCTCCACCGCGGCGCCGATCTCGTCCAGCGGCAACATGCCGCCCGGCGCTCGCAGCGCGATCCCGATGCGCATCGGCGCCACGGCGGCGTCCGTCGCTGCGACAAATGACCGAGCCGGACGCTGCACGGGATAGCGCGACGTGGGTTCCGCACCGCTCGTCAAATCGAGCATCACGGCGGAATCGCGCACCGAGCGCGCCAGGACATGTTCGCAGTCCAATCCGCCCGCCAATTCATCCTGCTGCGGCCCCACCGGCACCCAGCCGCGGCTCGGTTTCAGTCCCACGAGACCGCAAGCAGCGGCAGGAACCCGGATGGAACCGCCCGAATCCGTGCCGTGAGCGATGGGTACCATACCCGAGGCCACGGCCGCGGCCGCGCCGCCGCTCGACCCGCCGGGGCTTCGACCAGGCTCCCAGGGGTTTTGCGTCGGTCCCCGCCAGGTCGGTTCGGTCACGAATTCCCCGGCGAATTCCGGCGTATTGGTGCGGCCCAGTATCGTGAGACCGGCCCGTCGCCAGCGTGCCGCCAGCGGCGCGTCCACCCTGGCGGGCGGCAGCCCGTCGAGCCAGCGGCACGAAGAGGTGAGATGCAGCCCGGCGACTTCAATGTTCATATCCTTGGCGAGAAACGGAACCCCGGCCAGAGGCGCCGTCAGATCCGTCGCGCCTGCCGCGGCTCGAGCGCCGCCGTAGTCGCGTTCGACGACGGCATTCAAGCGGGCGTTGAGCGCTTCGATTCGCTCGATTGCGGCTTCCGTGAGTTCCAGCGGTGTGACTTCCCCGCGATGGACCAGCGCTGCGAGGCCCACGGCATCGAACGCAATGTATTCTTCAGGCTGCACAGTGCCTTCGCTAGCGGCCGGCCGATTTCCAGTCCCGCTGGCGCGCCGTTCTCTCTCCCGCTTGATCGAGCGGCTCGCCGGCAATCTGTCCCTCGACAAGCTTCAAGACCGGCGCGGACATCGCCGAAGCTGCGGTTCGATAGTCGGGATCGCGCCCGGCACGGTCGGTTCCCTGGGTGAGGGCTTGTACCTCCCAGTCCTTGCCATGTCGGCACGCGAGACCGGACGGCGACACCGCACCGGAAAGTGCAAAGGTGCGACAGTAATCGCCGGATTTGGCCAGGAAACTCAGCCCGATTTGCACGGCGGAAGTCCGGGTCTGCTCGGCGGCGAGTTGGTCCGACAGCGCCCTCGCGAGTTGGCCGCGGGCGACCAGCGCCCCGCCGGCGCTGCGCATCAGCGGCGACTCGGTCCGGCCCCACATGATGAATCCCAGACTCACACCGACGACCACGCTGGCCGCAATGGTTCCGGCCGTGCGCCACTGCGGCCGTGCCGGCCGTGCATGAGACACGTTGCGTTTCATCGCCGCGCGCGCCTCTTCGAGGCTCACCACCTTGCTCCCCTGTGTTCTGGCGGCACCGCGCGCCGCAGTCAGCAGTCTTTCAGGAACCGGTTCGGAAAGTTCGGCCGAGTAAGCCGCGTGTACGCGTTGGCGCAGTGCTCGGTGCTGGGCGAGGCGCTTTTCTATTTGCGGATCCTCGCGCATGGCGGTTTCCACCGCCGCCTTCTGGGCGGCGTCGAGCTCGCCATCCGCGTAGGCCATGAGAGTTTCGTCGGAAATGGTCATGTCGCTTCACCCTCCGCCCCCAACAGCGCTTGCAATGCCGCGCGTCCCCGCGCAAGTCGGCTGGTCAGCGTCCCGATCGGCACGTCCAGCACCTCCGCGGCCTCCTTGTACGGTAGCCCCTCGACCAGAACCAGTGTGACCGCCTCCCGCTGATCCTCCGGCAGGCGAGCCATGGCCGACTGCACGGATAACAACTCGCTTTCCCGCTCCATCGAGTCTGTACCGATATTCTCGCCCGCCTCTTCGGCGAGGAAGATCTTTCCCCGCCGCGCGCGCGAACGAACTTCGTCGATCCAGGCGTTTCTGACAATCTTGAACATCCAACTATCCAGACGCGCATCGCTGCGCCATTGATCCGATCGGGCCAGTGCCCGCTCCACGGCAATCTGCACCACGTCGTCCGCGTCATGCGGATTGCGCGCCAAATTGCGCGCAAATCGCCTCAGCCGCGGCAATAAGGTGACGATTTGTTCATGGATGTCTTGCGGGTTCTCGCTCGTATTCATGGGATAGACGTTCGAGATGCGATGTTTCTTCCAGTGATTGATGTTTCTTCCAGTGATTGTATCAGCCGATGATGAATAACCGCCCTAGAATGAGCGAACGCTCCCAAGCGAAGCGAGACCTTGATATGCCACGTTCAACACGCTGCCTCTTGGCGATCACGCTGGTTGCAGCGTCCGCAACGGCGCAGGTGCGCCTGCCCTCCATCCCCCTGCCTGCCGCGCCCCTGCAGACCCTGCCGCAGACGCTTGACCCGGTGCAGCGCGGATCCCTCGACCAGCTGAGTGCTGTTCGCCGGCTCGAGATCACTCGCCTGGTTCGCGCAAATCGCCAACTCGTGGATACGGATGCGGCGGGCGAGCCCGTTGTGCGTAACGAAATCGTCGGGCTTTCGCCTTCGGACGCGGCGCTTGATCGTGCGCGTCTTCTGGGATTTACCGTCGATCGCGAACGATCCATCGGCGGGATGAATATTCGGGTGGTGGTATTCAGGGCGCCTCAGGGCATGTCGACGAAAAAGGCGCTGCGCACTCTGCGCGAAGCCGACCCCGGCGGAAGCTACGATTACAACCATATTTACAGCGGCAGCGGCATGCTCGCGTACAGCGGCAGCGGCATTGTCACGATGGGTATCTCAGCCCAGGTTCCGGCCTCCTCCATTCCCACAGCGGCCAATCCCGGCCAATCCCGGGTGCGCATCGGTTTGCTCGATACGGGCGTCGATGTGACTCATCCGGTATTCCGCGAATCGATCGTCCATGCCTGGGGCTGCGGCGATCGCGCCATTCCCGCTGCTCACGGGACCGCGGTCGCCTCGCTGCTGATCGGGCGCAGCGACGCATTTCACGGCGTTCGCCCGGATGCGGAGTTGTTCGCGGCCGACGTGTATTGCGGCCGCCCCACCGGCGGAGCCGTGGATGCCCTCGTGGCGGCGTTTGGCTGGCTGGTGCAGGAAAAGGTTCCGGTCATCAATGTCAGTTTGGTCGGTGCGAAGAACGCCATGCTGGAGCGAGTCATCGCGGCTCTGATCGCCGGTGGCTACATCATCGTCGCGGCGGTCGGCAATGATGGGCCCGCCGCCCCGCCGCTCTATCCCGCTTCGTATGCGAATGTGGTCGGGGTCACGGCGGTCGATGCGCATCAACATGTACTCATCGAAGCGGCGCGCGGACCGCAGGTGATGTTTGCCGCGCCCGGCGCTGACCTGGCGGCGGCTGCGAGCAGCCGCACCTATGCGGCCGTTCGGGGTACCTCGTTTGCCGCGCCCTTCGTCGCCGCCTTGCTGGCCTCGGGTCTGACGGGGCCCAGCTCCGCCGATGCGGCCGCCGCCATCGATGCGTTGGCCAAGAGCGCGGTGCACCTCGGGCGGCCGGGCCGGGATTTGACATATGGCTTTGGACTCGTGGGCGCGGACTATCGAATCGATCCAGCGCCGCTGATTCACAATTGATTTTTTGGATGGAAGAAACCTCCGGGCTGCGTCGTATCAACAGTGAAGGCCGCGGGATGTCCACGGCTACTCGAGGAGTACGACATGAAGAGCACACATATTCTTTCAGTGGCCGCAGCCGCCACGGTATTGGCCCTGGCCTCGCCGGCGTACGCGGGACACTTGGGCGGTGTCGGCGGGATCGGCGGTAATTTGGGCGGATTTGGCGGTACGGGTGGATTTGGCGGCGCGGGCGCAATCGGCGGCGCCGGCGGATTTGGCGCTGTGAACGGCATTGGCGGCACGGGCAGCCTTGGGTCGCAGGGCGCGCTCAACGGCTCGCTCAAATCGAGGGACACCAAGCCTGCCTCCAAAAGCGTCAAAAAGGCCGGTGGCACAGCAGCCTCACAGGCAGATGGCGGAGTCACTTCAGCCGCGCAATCGGCCTCCGGCGCCACCGGTACAGCCGCCGGCGTCACCGGCACGGCCGCCGGCACCACCGGTACAGCCGCCGGCGTCGCCAGCACGGCCTTCGGCACCACCGGCACAGCCCCCGGCGTCGCCAGCACGGCCTTCGGCGCCACCAGCCTGGCCTCTGGCTCCACCAGCATGGCCCCCGGCGCCACCAGTATGGCCTCCGGCGCCGCGAACAGCGCCGCCGCCGCGGATGCTTCGAAGTCGCATGGCCCGACATCGGAAGCCCCTGCGAAGTCGCCCCGCGAAACAGCGAAGTCGCCCCGCGAAACAGCGAAGTCGTCCGGCGAAACAGCGAAGTCGCCCAGCGCGACAGCGCCGACGGCGGCGCCGGCTAAATCCAATCAGTCGACCAGCCTTGCGGGGGGCGCGGATCAGTCGGCCACCGCCGGACGCCACAGCGTTTCGGGTGGCGCGGACGGATCGCTCGACGCGCAGCACTCGAAAGGAACGACTTCCGCCGCTGCGGCCGGCAATGCAAGCGGCTCGATGCATTGATCGAGACTTGGGAACGATGCAAATAGGGCGTACTTCACCGCAAAGGTGGGTACGCCCTTCTCACAGGATTTTCCGATGCACCGGGAAACCGGATTTCCCGGCGACCTGCTCATGACATAAAACTGCATTGCTACGGCGTTGCTCTCGTGACGCCGGATCCACATGAAGTTTGGATTAAGTCGGGAGTGTTACGCCCGGCGGGCCACGCCCTCGCGCGTTGCGGGTGGGGGAGACTATTGATTCATGTTGGGTCACACGAGGAAATCTTGCTATGAATTCATTGAACAGGTTAGTCGTGACAGGTCTACTGCTGGGCTTCGGCTTGTGCGCAGAGCCCATGGTGGCGGCAGCGGCACCGGGCGTCACAGTCGAATCCGAGAGAGCGGCGCATCCACGAATCGTTGAAGCCATCATTAAAATGCGCGAGGGGCTGAAGGAATTGGAAGCGGCCCCGGATGATTTCGGCGGCAATAAGGCAGCTGCAATTGCGGATATGCGCAGAGCCATCCATTCTTTGAAGAAGGCCCTATATTTCCGCCTCAAGATGGATGATGAGGCAATCGAAAGAGCGCAATAGCCGGCCGGGTCACCCCCGCCGTGCAGGCGGGGGTGATTCTCTGCGCACCGCTACGAAGTGCGGCGGCGCCCCTTGAGCGGAATGTTGAACGTGATGGTGGCGCCGAACGCTTCGGGTGCCTGCGGATCGAGGCGAACCTTGTCGAATACCAGCAGCCGCGTGCCCAACAGGAAGCTCTCCTTCAAATCATGCGTCACCATGAAGATGGTCATCTTATGGGTATTCCACAGCTGCAGAATGAGCGCGTGCATGTCGGCCGTGATTCCGGGGTCCAAGGCGCCGAACGGCTCGTCCAGCAGCAGTATCTTCGGCTCGCAAATCACCGACTGCGCGATCGAGAGGCGCTGCTGCATGCCGCCCGACAGCTGCGCCGGATATTTGTCCGCTGCCGAGTGCAACCCCACCGCTTCGAGCAATGGCAATGCCTTCTCCAAGGCGCGGCGCCGGCGCGCACCGAACAAGCGCCCCAGCAGCGGCGCACTGCGCAATTCCAGACCCAGCAATAGATTCTCGAGCACGGTCAGATGCGGAAACAGCGAGTAGCGTTGAAACACGATCCCGCGGTCGGATCCGGGCTCCGAGGACAATCGTTCGCCGTCAATGAGAAACTCGCCGCGGCTCGGAACCTCAACCCCCAGCAGCATCTTGAGGAACGTGGTCTTGCCGCATCCCGACGCCCCCACGATGGTCACAAACTCATGATCGCCGATGTGCAAGTTCACATTTTCGAGCACGACCTGGGTGCCGAACTCCTTCCACAAATGCTTGACCGTGACCTGCGTCAATTTGAATCCGCCCACGCGAACAGCTTGGCCCGCAACACCTTGAGCACCCAGTCCATCGAGAAGGCGAGCAAGGTGATCCACGCGACGTAGGGCAATATGACATCCATCGCCAGGTAGCGCCGCACCAGAAAGATTCGATAGCCCAGGCCCTCTGTCGAGGCGATGGCTTCGGCGGCGATCAGAAACAGCCAAGCGGACCCCAAGCACAGGCGCAGGGCGTCGATCAGGCGCGGCCACAGCTGCGGCAGCACCACGCGAAGCACCAATTGCCAGGTGGACGCGCCCAAGGTCTGCGCCTTGATGATCTGCTCATTGGGCAATTCTGCGGCCCGCATCGCGAGATCGCGCACGATGACCGGTGCGACGCCGATGACAATGAGGGTGATTTTGGCCACTTCGCCCAATCCCACCACGATGAACAAGATCGGCAGGATCGCGAGCGGGGGTATCAACGAGAGAGCGGCGACAAACGGCGCGATGGCGGCACGCAGGTACGGCAGCACACCGATGGCCAACCCCATGCTCAAGCCGATGACGGCGCTGATGACGAGGGCTATCCCAAGCCGTTGCAGACTCGCCCCGGTATCGGTCCACCACAGATACTCCCCGCTCCGCTCATCTTCCTCGAAGGCAAGACGGTGAATCGCGGCGGCGATGGTTGCCGGCGCCGGCAGCAGCTTGTCGCCTGGATTGTCGATCAGCCGCGCGTGCGAATAGAAGAGATAGGTCGACACCACCAGAACAAAGGGCAGTATGCTCAACATGAGCGCACCGCCCCGGCCCGGCCGTTGATTGATGAGTCGGCGCATCGCTCGTCAACGGCTCACAAAGATCCATCCAGGGCCATCTTGGTGTATGTCGTATCGAAGCGCATTTTGAGATTTCGAGTGTCGCCCAGGAACTTGCCTTGCGGGAATTGGATGCCGACGGCATCGACCGAACTTGCGCCCTGCCCCAGGATCCCGTGGTCGAACGAAAACCTGCGCACGAGATCCATGGTCCTGATGACTCCGTCACCCGTCATGAATTCATAGGCCTGCGCCGGCGTCGTGAACAATCGAGTGGTATTCAGCTGGCTGTCGAACCCTGCGGCATCCGTTCCCGCCGCCTTGGCCATGGCGGCGCGGGCCGCTTTGCCCGCCGCATCATTCTTGGACATCAATGTCAGCGTTTCATACCACGCGCCGACCAAGGCCTTGCCCAGCTTTGGATTGGCATTGAGGATGGCCGTCTTGACCACCATCAAGTCCATGATCTCACCGGGAATCTTGGTGGAATCGAACACCAGCTGCGCATTGGGCGCGGACAGCACGGCGGAGAGCTGCGGCTTCCAGGTCACGACCGCGCTGCTCGCGGGCGTGGCGAATGCGGCAACGATGTCGGCATCGGAGGTATTGACGATCTTCAGGTCGCGTTCGCGCAGCCCGGTGCCGGTCAACGCGCGCACCAGCAAGTAATGCGAGACCGACAGCTCCACCAGGTTGACCTTTTGCCCCTTGATGTCCTCGAGCTTCTTGCCCTTGCCCTTCAAGACGATGCCGTCGTTGCCATTGGAAAAATCGCCGACGATCAACGCGGTGGAGTCCACACCGCCCGCCGCCGGTATCGTCAGCATGTCCATATTGGTCATCGTGCAGGCGTCGAAGGTGCCTGCCGTGTATTGATTCATCGATTCGACGTAGTCGTTGACCTGGGTGAGCTTGATCTTGATCCCGTACTTCGTGGCCCACTTACTCAAGATGCCGCTCTGATCCGCGTAATCCCACGGCATCCATCCCACATAAATGGTCCAGGCCACGTTGAACGTGGTCTTCTCCGCGGCCAACCCTGGTTGCACCACCATCGCCGCCATCGTGATCAGCAGCAGCGGCAATGTACGTGAGCAACCTTTGCGGCAAATCATCATGAATTCTCCCCGTTTCAATGTGCCCCTAAGCCACCGCGCGGACCTCGGGGCGGATGATCACCAGGGTCTGTGCAACCAGCACCGCCCGCCCTTCGGTACAACGGAGCTGCATGACCACCCCGTCCATCGGTGCCGTCACCGGCAGCTCCATCTTCATGGATTCGACCAGCACCAGCGTGTCACCGGCTTTGACGCTCTGGCCGGGCGCCGAGGCGATCTTCCACACGCTGCCCGACACCGGACTGACCACGGCCACATGGCCAGCCTCCAGGCATTCCGCAACCGCGTCGTCGTGGACGGCGGGCATTTCCGCCGCATAGCCGATCTGGCCGGTGGCTTCCCAGAGCCTTCGCTCGGCGTCGAAAGCGTTCTGTTGCCGGGCCTTGTGGGCAGCGATGCTCGCTGCGTTGGCGTTCAAGAAGCGCCGATAGTCCTGCAAACGGAATAGCTCTTCGCTGATGTCGAGGTGCGCCCGGCCATGCAGGAACTTGTCCCGGAAATCCAGCAGTTCCTCGCCGCTCACCGGATAGAATCGAATCTGGTCGAAGAACTTCAGCAGCCAGCGTCGGTGCGGCGGAAACTCCTTCGTGACGCGATGCGTGTTCCACATCTGACAGGTGCGCCCGACGAACTGATAGCCGCCGGGGCCTTCCATGCCGTACACGCACAGATACGCGCCGCCGATTCCCACGGCATTCTCCGGAGTCCAGGTTCGCGCCGGGTTGTACTTGGTGGTGACCAGGCGGTGGCGGGGGTCGATGGGCGTGGCGACGGGGGCGCCCAGGTACACGTCGCCCAATCCCAGCACCAGGTAGCTCGCCTCGAACACGATCTGTTTGACCGCATCGACGCTCTCGAGACCATTGATGCGCCGGATGAATTCAATATTGCTCGGACACCACGGCGCATCGGCTCGCACCGATTGCATGTACTTGGCAATCGCCAGCTGCGTCGCGGCATCGTCCCAGGACAAGGGCAAGCGGACGATTCGCGTCGCCACTTGCATCTCATCAATGGGCGCCAATGAATCTTCCGCCGCGGTGAGCAGGTCCATCAAACGCTCGAGCGGCAGAGCGCGGCTGTCGTAGTGAACTTGCAGCGAGCGAATGCCGGGCGTCAATTCTATGATGCCTTCAGTATGCGCTTGCTGCAGCCGGCTCATGAGAGCATGGACTCGCAGCCGCAACTCCAGATCCAGGACGGGTGGACCATATTCCACCAGCATGTACTTGTCGCCGGCGCGCCGATAAACCACGGCGGGCCGCGCCGGGGTCTGCCTCAAGGCCGCAATGACCGGCGCATCCGGGCCGTTGCGCCCGCCGACACGCGCCGCCGGCCGATCCGGCTCACGCCGCGGGTCGGCGCTGAGGGCGGCGATCTCTCGCTCCTGCGCGAGTTCCGCGCGCCAGGCATCGTCGGGGGTGAGGCGCCGAAATCGAATGCGATTGTTCGGCCGCAGTTGACCGAGTTTCCACAATTCGGCCTTGACCAGCGTGACGGGACAGACGAAGCCGCCGAGAGATGGGCCGTCGGGCCCCAGGATCACCGGCATGTCTCCCGTGAAATCGACCGCGCCGATGGCGTACGCATTGTCGTGGATATTTGACGGATGCAGGCCCGCTTCGCCTCCGTCGGTGCGCGCCCAACCCGGCTTCACCCCGATCAGGCGCACACCGGTGCGGTTTGAGTTGTAATGCACTTCCCACGTCGTCGCGAAAAAAGCGGCGATATCATCCTCGGTAAAAAAATCCGGCGCGCCGTGCGGTCCGTACAGGACACCCAGTTCCCAGGCATCGCCGACCACGGGTCGGAGCTCCACGGGGACGGCGCAGGCAGCGCCCGCCGGCGCAGACTTGAGGTGCAGGACGTCGCCCATCATCAGCGCGCGGCCGCCGTGACCGCCGAATTTTCCCAGAGTGAAGGTCGCGCGGCTGCCCAAATAGGCAGGCACGTCGAAGCCGCCCTGAACGCTCAAGTAGGCGCGGCATCCCGCGCCTGTCACCGCGCCCACCCGCAAAGTCTGGCCGGCGCGCAACGCCACGGGACTCCAAAACTCCACCGGCACGCCGTCGACGTCCGCCGCCATGGCCGCGCCGGTCAGACAAACGAGGGCATCGGTATTGAATTTCAAAGCCGGTCCCGAGACCGTGATCTCGAGAGCTGCCGCGTCCGGCAAATTGCCGAGCGCGCTTAGCCCAAGGCGAAACGATAGGTCATCCATCGGCCCGGACGGCGGTACGCCGACATTCCAGTAGCCAACTCGCCCTGGATAGTCCTGCACGGTGGTTTGCGTGCCTGCCGCCATGACCTCGACCGTGCGCGGCGCGTAGGCAAACGATTCCAGCGCCCGCGTCGTCATTCCGCCCGACACGAACTGCGGCGCCGCGACCAGCTGCCTCACATAGTCGAGATTGGTTTCAATTCCGGCGATGGTCGAGTCTCGCAGGGCCTGTTGCATCTTTGCCAGGGCTTCAACGCGGTTCGCCCCCACCGTGATGATCTTGGCAAGCAGCGGATCGTACAGCGGCGATATCTCCGTGCCGTCGCCGACCCAGGTGTCGACCCGCGCGCCCGCCGCAAACCGTGCCTGCGTGATGAGTCCCGAGGACGGCCGGAATTGCCGCGCGGGATCTTCCGCATAGAGGCGCACCTCGATCGATGCGCCCCGCGGCGGCGGGACCTGCAGCGGTAGTGGCTCACCGGCGGCTTGACGCAGCATCCATTCGACGAGATCGACGCCGGTCACCTCTTCGGTCACGCCATGCTCCACCTGCAAGCGCGTGTTGACCTCGAGAAAATAAATCTCGTCCGCGGACGTGTCGTACACGAATTCGACCGTGCCGGCCGATTGATAACGGACGGCGCGGCCGAGCCGAACGGCGTACCCGTACAAACGTGAACGCGCCGCATCGGACAATCCGGGCGCCGGAGTCTCTTCAATGATTTTTTGATTGCGCCGCTGCGTCGAGCAATCGCGTTCCCCGAGTGCGACGACTTCACCCTGTCCGTTGCCGAAAATCTGCACCTCGATATGCCGTGCGCGCTCGATGTATTTTTCCAGGAACACGCCGCCGCGGCCGAAGCTCTGGGCGGCAAGCCGCTCCACCGCCCTGAGCGCGTCGGCGAGGTCGGATTCGCGCCTGACCAGCTGCATTCCGATGCCGCCCCCGCCCGCCGTGCTTTTGAGCATCACTGGATAGCCGACGCGCGCGGCCTCGGCGAGCGCTTCCTCGATGGTGGCAAGCAGCCCGCTGCCCGGCAGCAGTGCCACGCCGCTGCGCGCGGCCACATCGCGCGCCAGATGCTTGAGTCCGAATTCACGCATCTGTGCCGGCGTGGGCCCCACGAAGACCAAACCTTGGGCCGCGCAGGCTTGCGCGAATGCCGAGTTCTCGCTCAGGAACCCGTAGCCGGGATGGATCGCCTGCGCGCCCGTGGCGCGCGCGGCGCCGAGCAGCTTGTCTTGCCGCAGGTACGTCTCGGCCGCCGGCCCCGGTCCCAATGCCACCGCCTCGTCCGCCTGCAGCGCATGCAGCGAGTGCCGATCGGCCTCCGAGTAAACCGCGACGGAACCAACCTTCAGGCGCTTCAGGGTTCGAATGATGCGGCAAGCAATCTCGCCGCGATTGGCGATCAGAACCTTAGCGAACATCCGGGTTCCAGATCAGAACCTCGAGCGGTGTTGGGTTGTACGCATTGCAAGGATTGTTGAGCTGAGGACAGTTGGATATCAGCACGATGATGTCCATGGCGGCCTGCAATTCGACGTAATGTCCCGGGCCGCTCAAGCCGTCGGCAAAGCTCAATCCGCCCTGCGGCGTGACCGGCACGTTCATGAAGAAATTGATGTTGTGGGAGAGATCGCGCTTGCTCAACCCCAAGTGATCGTGTTGCGCCACCGCCAGCAGCCAGCTGTCGCGGCAGGAATGCATGCTGCGCTTGTCGAGCGCGTAGCGCACCGTGTTCGATTCCGCCGCGCAAGCTCCTCCCAAGGTGTCATGGCGGCCCACGGTATCCGCGACGATTTGCGCCAGCACATTGCCGCCGGTCGACAGCAGTCGCGAGCCGCAGCTCAAGTACACATTGCGCTGTGCGCGGATGGTATCGACGGCGCTGTAGCGGTCGGAAATATCCGCCGCATTGAACAGCAGGGTATCGGCCGATTGATTGCCCTCGACATCGACGATGCGCAGCACCTGGTCTCGCTTGACCGAGTTGATCCAGTACTCTCCGGCCGGCACCACCTGACGGAAGACCGCCTCGCCGGGCAGCCGGGTACTTTCCGCACCAAGGCCGCCTTCCGCACCAAAGCCGCTCACTTGGCGCACATCGCTCGCTTGCCGTACGTCGCTCACTTGCCGTACCCGCTCATCGCCCGTCTCCGGTGTTCCCGAAGCGGTACAGCTCCGTGTTGGCGA
>Ga0210408_10002671_pt1 | contig 17107 bp, 15 predicted proteins | sample IncBWH4MmetaG_FD_155471 | JGI IMG/M metagenome (GOLD analysis project Ga0210408, IMG submission 155471) | Forest soil microbial communities from Barre Woods Harvard Forest LTER site, Petersham, Massachusetts, United States - Inc-BW-H-4-M | ecosystem: Environmental > Terrestrial > Soil >...
GCACACTCTTTTCGGGCCGCCCGTATCGCGGTGAGAGAACGGTCTTCACCAATCTAGCTCCTGGTGTGGTGTAGGCGTCGCCGCCGGGTGATAACTCCGCTGATCCTCGCCGCCCCAAGGGCCGCGCGACAGCGGAGGGAAGACGCATGACAACGACCGCAGCAACCGACTTCGACGTCGCCAGGTTGCGTGCGCGGCGCACGAACAAATGGCACAAGTTTCCGCCCGACGTCCTGCCGGCGTGGGTCGCGGACATGGATTTCGGCGTCGCGCCCTCAATCGCCGGGGCGCTGGCGCGCCTGACGCGAGACCAGGAATACGGTTATGCAGCGCGCGACGGCGTGCTGGCCGCGGCCTTCGTCCGCCGCATGGAGCGGCGCTTCGGCTGGCGCACCGATCCCGCCGACACGGTCGCGGTCGGCGATCTGGTGCAGGCAAGCTTCTCCTCGGTCATGGCCTTCAGCGAACCGGGCGACGCAATCCTGTTGCAGCTTCCGTCCTACCCGCCCTTCATGCGCGCCATCGAGGATACGGGCCGCCGCCTGATCGCCAACCCGATGCGCGATGACGGCACGCGGTGGGTGCTAGACCTGGGCGCCTATGAGGCAGCCCCTGATCCACGCCTGCGCATGCTGATATTTTGCCATCCGCAGAACCCCACCGGGCGCGCTTTCACCCGGGCGGAACTGGAGGAGGTGGCGGACTTCGCGATCCGGCATGATCTGGTGGTGGTGTCCGACGAGATCCACGCGGACATCGTCTATCCCGGCAAAACGCATATCCCGCTTGCGTCGCTGCATCCGGAGATCGCGGCGCGCACCATCACCATCACCTCGGCGACCAAGAGTTTCAATATCCCGGCTCTGCGCTGCGCCGTCATGCATTTTGGCGGGTCCGCGCTGAAGGAGGGGTTTGAGAAGCGTATCCCGCCGCGGCTGCTTGGCTCCCCGGGGGTGACCGGGGTCGATGCCACGGTCGCAGCATGGGATGAGGGGCAGCCGTGGCTGGATGAGATCCTCGCCCAGTTGCGGGCGAACCGCAATTGGCTGGGGGCGACGCTCGCCGCCGAGCTTCCGGGTGTGACCATGCGGGTGCCGGAGGCGACGTATCTGGCCTGGCTCGATTGCCGGGCGCTGGAATTGCCGTGCTCGGCCGGGCAGTTCTTTCTGGATCAGGCCAGGGTTGGGCTGAATTTTGGCGAGACCTTTGGTGAGGGTTACGCGGGGTTCGCGCGGCTGAATTTCGCGACGCCGACGGCGATACTGAGGGAGATTGTCACGCGGATGGGCGAGGCGGTGCGGAGGCGGTGAGGCGGCATCAGATGCAGTTGTCGCGAAGCCGGCCGTCCGGTCGCGGCATTTAACATCATGCACAGAGCACCAGGGCCGCCGGCGCTTGTCATAAAGATTGCACGCCGGCATCGCCAGAAGCCGCGCGGGATTTGCAGCCAACACGGCCGCGGGCTTGGCCCGGACAGCCCGGCCAAGGAGATGGGGAATGAGCGAGAGCAACCTCGAAGATCGCGCCGCGATCCACGATCTCTTCGCGCGCTATTGCTGCGCGCTCGATAATGGCGATGTCGAGGCCGTGGTCGATTGCTTCACGGCCGACGCGATCCTCAAGAGCCCGGTCATCGACATCAGCGGCCACGAGGAAATCCGCGCCTTCGCCAGCCGCTTCGCGGCGCAACGCGCCGCGGGGACGCAATTTCGTCACATGGTCAGCAATATCGCCATGACGATCACCGGAACCCGGGCCACCGCTAGTGCCTATCTGCTGGTGCTCATCTCAAAGGACGGCAGCCACCGTAGCCTTCCGCCCGGCCGCTACGCGTGCGAACTGATCAAAGAGGACAGCGGCCAATGGCGCTTCTCGCGCCGCACCGTTTTTCACAACCACGACTACACGCTCGACGGCATCGGTCACTGAACTCGCGGGTCAGCCAGCGGAGGACGATCTCAGCCGCCTCTATCCTCGCCGGCATGGTCTTCTAAGGCGCATATTCCGGCGTAGAGTACCGGGATGCCGGTCGCTAAGCTTGAGCGGCTTTGGCGGCGTCTCGAGCCAATTTCCATCGACCGCAGGCGCTCTGCGGGCGGCGCGGCGGGAGAGCCGTTTTGGGTCGCACTGAATTGCCGAAGGTGCATTGGGAGCGGCCGGCGATAGCCGAGTTACGCTGTGCCGAACGGGCGCCGGGCCGGCTCCTGCGGCAGAATCATTTATCCGATGTGCGCCGGGTAGCAACCGATGTGCGCCGCGGTCGTCCCGGCTAGAATGCGTCGCGATCCGAGACCGTTGCAAAACCGGGTGACGCCGTTTGGCGATGTCGTCGCGATCTCGCTGAGAGGGCTTTACACCGGTAACCGCGGGATCATCCACGACCCCGCAACCAAATCGCTGCTTGGTAGGCGCTGGACGACCAAGGCGTGGCTCGTTTGTGTCCTCGACTATAAGGGACGCCGCCGGGAGTTGATGGGCGGGCGCAGCTGGACCGAGCTTTTCTTTCTCGATGAAGCTGTGGCGCTTGCCGCCGGTCACCGGCCGTGCTTCTTCTGCCGCCGCGCCGATGCTCAAGCATTTCGTGCCGCCTGGGGCAAGGCGAAGGGAGGGGAGGCGCCTCTGGCGCCGGAGATCGATGCGGTGCTGCACGAAGAGCGGCTGGAGCGAGGCCGCAAACGGGTCCATGCCATGTCCGATCCTGTTGCAGAGTTGCCGGACGGTGCCGTGATCATCGCGGCCGGAGAGGCCTACACCATTGCGCACGGCCGCGCATTCCTCTGGAGTGAGCAAGGCTACCAGGCGGCGCGACAAATTCGTCGCGCCGACGGGCTGCTGACCCCGCCGTCGACGTTGCTCGCGATCCGGGCTGGCTACCGGCCGGTGTTACACCCCGACATTGAAAGTAATCCCCATTTCTGATCTTGGCTGCTATCGGTTCTCCAAGGCGACCCTCGCCGGTGCGGGCCTCAATGGGCGAGACGCGTCGATTGTACCCTATTCCTTAAACCGCAATCGAATTGCTAAACCCGACGCTCACGCATCATTCATTCGCGGCTGCTCCGGCGGGCGGTCGGGACGGCATCGAGATCACCTCTCGCCGGCGATCGCCGGTTCAGTCACGGTGTTGAGCAGCGCCAATCCCGTATTCGGCATTTGCGTGTCTTGCCGGCTGGGGGGTGGGCTACTCTTATCGATGGCTGAAGCGGTCGTTTGCCCCGGCGATGGAATCGCCGGCGTGCGCTGCGGATTTTGGCCGCGTGTCGCAACGAAGGAAGTACGTCATGCCGGACATGCACGTCTTGGCGGAACACTCAAGCCGGGGTCAGGTCGCCGTCTACGACGCGATCGTCATCGGCGCCGGGATTTCCGGCCTTTATATGCTCTACCGCCTGCGCGAACTGGGCATGACCGCGCGGGTCTTCGAGGCCGGCACGAATGTCGGCGGCACCTGGTACTGGAACCGCTATCCCGGCGCGCGCTTTGATTCCGAAAGCTGGACCTATGGCTATTCCTTTTCCAAGGAGCTGATGCAGGAATGGGACTGGAAGGAGCACTTCTCCCCCCAGCCCGACACGCTGGAATACCTGAATTACGTCGCCGACAAGTTTGACCTACGCTGGGATATACAGTTCCGCAGCACGGTCGCGGCCGCGCGTTGGGACGAGGCGGCGAACCAGTGGAACGTGACACTAGAAAGCGGCGAGCAGGCAACGGCGCGGTTCCTGTTCACCGCCATCGGCATCCTCTCGGCCTACACGCTGCCGGCCATTCCGGGCCGGGACAGTTTTAAGGGACCTGCTTATCACCCTGCACGGTGGCCGCGCACGCCGGTGGATTTCACCGGCAAGCGCGTCGGCATCATCGGCACCGGTGCGACCGCCATCCAGGCAATCCCGGAGATCGCCAAACAGGCGGCGCACCTTACCGTTTTTCAACGCCGTCCCAACTGGGCGGCACCCTTGCATAATTCGAAGATAAGCAAGGAGGAGATGGAGGAAATCAAATCCCGTTACGAGGAAATCTACGCGCACTGCGCGACGACACCGGGCTGGTTCATTCATCAGCCCGACCCCCGCAAGACCGTGGACGTGCCGCCCGAGGAGCGCGAGGCGTTCTGGGAGAAGCTTTACGGCGAGCCCGGCTTTGGCATCTGGATGGGCAACTTCCGCGACATTCTAACCAACGAGGAAGCCAATGCCGCCATCACCGCCTATATCGCGAAAAAGATCCGCCAGCGCGTGAAGGACCCGAAAGTGGCGGACAAGCTGATCCCCAAAGATCACGGCTTTGGCACGCGCCGGGTGCCGCTAGAAAGCGGCTATTTCGAAACCTATAACCGCGACAACGTAACGCTGATCGATACCCTGGTGGAGGAGCCGATCGAGTGCATCACCCCGCATGGCATCAAAACCACAAAGCAGGAACACGAATTCGACATTCTGATCTACGCCACGGGCTTCGACGGCGTAACTGGCGCCTACGACCGTATCGATATCCGCGGTGAGAACGGCCTGCGGCTCAAAGACGCCTGGGCCGAAACCCCGCGCACCTATCTCGGCATGCTCGCCGAAGGCTTCCCCAACATGCTGATGGTGCTCGGCCCGCACACCGCGCGCGGTAACATCACTCAGGCCATCTCACACAGCGTCGAATTTCAGGCCGACATGCTGCGGTTCATGCAACAGCATAACTACACGCATGTGGAGACCCGGCCGGAAAAGGTAGACGAGTGGACGCAGATCGTGATCCAGGCGGGCGAAGCCTTGCTGTCGTTCAAGGTCGATTCTTGGCAGAACGGCGTCAATCGTAATGTCGCAGGTCGGACCGTGCGCCGGGTTCTGGGCTACAATGGCAACGGCGCGCATTTCCGGCGGACGACCGATGAAGTCGCCAAAGGCGGTTACCAGGAATTCGCGTTCCGCTAGTGCGATAAATACCGTGGAAGCTGCTGCCTAGCTCAATCCCGCGCGCGGCGGCGGAATTGCAGGCACAGCAATTCGGCGCCGACAGGGCCTGAGGCGCCAGCAAAGGCGGGATCCTCCGGGCCGACGAAGATGCAGGAATTGGCGGGCAACGGATCGCCGCCATCGACCGCAGCGTCGCCCGCCAGCACCAGCCAGAATTGACCACCGCCGGCGCTCGGCGCGCGCCCGACAATCGCGGTGCCAGGCGGCATCCGGTAGCGCCAGCCCGCCAGCCCGTCTTCCGCTTCGAGAACCGGTAGGCAGGAGATGGCCGTCGCCTCACTCAACTCGCCGAGAAGCGCCGCCGGTATCGCCTCGGTGGTCAGTTCCCAGTGCTGGTGGCGGTCACGCGCCGCATTAAGCACCTCCCGCGCGGCCGGCATATACCGGGCGCCGGGGTCCCAGCGGTTGCGCAGAGTGAACCACCAGATGCCCGACTTTCCTGCGACGATCGGTCCATAGGCCGAGTAGGCGTCGGTGTAATGCACCGCACCGTCGCTGAATTCATAGTCGCCGAGCATGCCGCGACCGGCAACGACCACCTGGAACTGGTCGGTTTGGTGGAAGTGCGGCCGGGTGACGGCGCCCGGACCCTTCTCGACCAGGAAGGCCATCGGGTGCAGCGCATCGTCGGCCGGCGGCTTCTCGTCCGGCGGCAAGGTGTAGCGGTTGGCACCGATAAAGGCGGTGTTCCAGCCGGTCAACGTCTGGCGTCGGCGAGTGCTGCGGGCGAGGATGCTGTCGGCGATCAGGACCACTGCGTACTCCGTTATTGCTGTATGCAACATGCGCAGCGGCGCATCACTTAAGTTAAATTAGTCTCAGTCGCGAGGGGATGCCTACGAAAGTCGCGATTCTTCCTCAATGGGCAAGTTGCGGCCGCTGCGCTGTGAGGAACGCCCCGTGCTGACTCATGACGAAGGGTAAGCTGGAAACCGTGCGACGAAGAGATCAAGCATGTACAAGCTGCTGTCGTTCGACGTTTACGGCACACTCATCAACACGCCGCCAATAAATGTGAAGGCGTTCCGACTAATTCTGGAAGAGGCGAGCGCGTCGAACATCGATGCGCTGGCGTTCTATCAGTTCTGGGAAAGCCGCAACATCGTCCATTATCGGGAGCCGTACCGTCGCTACCGGGAGATCGGCGCGCTTTCGCTCGAAGAAGCGTTCCAGAAGTTCGGCGTCGCGGGCGGCAGAGGAGATCTTATCGAACGGTACTTCGAATTATTCCCGGAGATGCAGCTATACCCTGACGTGCTGCCGACACTCGAAAGGCTGGCCGGCAGGTACCGGTTGGCCGTCGTATCGAACATCGACGACGATCTGCTCGGGGCCACTCGGCTTTATCGGGAATTTGATCTGGTGTGCACGGCCGAACGAGCTGGCGGTTACAAGCCCGACGGCACGTTGTTCCGATACCTGATTGCGAACGCGGGCGTCGCGGTGCCTGAAATCCTGCACTCGGGTCAATCGCAGTTCACCGATATGGTCGGCGGCAAGCCGCTCGGTCTGACGGTGTGCTGGATCAACCGGCGTGGCCTCGACCTGCACCCAAGTGTGCCGCCGCCCGACCACATTTTCCCCGACATCCGGTCGGTGTTGCTGCTGCTCGGTATGTAGCCGCGGTCACCGCTTCCGCAGCACCTCGAGCCGTGACAGCCGGACAGCATCGAGCAAACAATCTCCCTTTGAGAGAACCATGCTCGATCGGCGCTGCTACTGAACCGGTGGTACTCGGATCGGGCTTGCCGGGCCGCCGCGCTGGCGTCGGCCCGGACCCGCTTCTCAGGAATTAACGATGGCGACCGCCTCGATCTCGATCATGAAATCGGGTCCGGCGAGACGGGTGACGCCGACGGTCGTGCTGGTCGGGGTCGCCACGCCGAGATAGCGCATCCGGATGTCGGCGCACTTCTGGAACTCGTCGAAGTCGGTGACAAAGGTGTTGGTCTTGACGACGTCGGCCCAGGTGGCGCCGGCCGCCTTCAGACACCGGTCGAGGTTCTGGAAGGTCTGTTCCATTTGCGCCCGCATGTCGCCTTTGCCGACGCAGTTGCCATCGATGTCGCGGGCCAATTGGCCGGCGGTGTAGACGATTTTGCCGCTGCCGCTCACCGCCACGGCATGCGAGTAGGACGGCTTTCCGCCCGACATTCTGACATTCATGCCTTCCGGCTGAAACCGCTCGATCTTAAGAACCATTCTGCTCTCCTGGTCAGGTTCGCACCGTGCGGCCGGCATTTGGCGCACAAGACGCGCCGGCGGGATAGCGGCTTTGGCCAGGGTTGAGGCAACGATCTACATTAGCTGTCGCCGGCGACCTGCCCGCTTGGAGAGCGAAGAGGGCTCATTGCGAAATAGGGATACATAAATACTCTTGCGATGAACCCGCTCTGGAGCCAGATCGCGCGTGAGCTTTCGCCCTATGTGCCTGGCGAGCAGCCGCGGATCACCAATCTGGTGAAGCTCAACACCAACGAAAGCCCGTTTGGTCCTTCGCCGCTCGCACTTGAAGCGATACGAGCCGCAGCGGTGGACACACTGCGGCTTTATCCCGATCCCGAGGCGACGGAGCTGCGCGAGGCGCTCGCCACCCATCACGGCGTGAAGCCCGAACAGGTGTTCGTCGGTAACGGTTCGGACGAAGTGCTCGCGCACGCTTTCGTCGCGCTCTTGAAACAGCCGAAGCCGCTGCTTTTTCCGGACGTCACCTACAGCTTCTATCCCGTGTGGGCGCAATTGTTCGGCCTCGCCTGCGAGACTGTGCCGTTGGACGACGAAATGCGCGTTAGGGTCGAGGATTATCGGCGCGCGGCGGGCTCGATCGTGATCGCCAATCCCAACGCGCCGACTGGAATCGCCCTGCCGCGGTCGGAGATCGCCCAGTTGCTCGAAGTTCATCCGAACATCCCGGTGGTGATCGACGAGGCCTATGTCGATTTCAGCGGCGAGAGCGCGGTTCCGCTGATCGCGGATCATCCGAACCTGCTGGTCGTGCAGACGATGTCGAAGTCGCGCGCCCTGGCCGGCTTGCGCGTGGGCTACGCGCTGGGCGACGCGAGGCTGATCGCGGCGCTGCGCCGCGTGAAAGACAGTTTTAACTCTTACCCGCTCGGCCGCCTCGCCCAGGCGGGCGCGACGGCTTCGGTTCGCGACGAAGCGTATTTTCGCGAGAGCTGCGCCAGGGTCGTCACCGGACGGGAAGCAATGACGCGGGAGCTGATCAGGCTCGGCTTCGCCGTTCTGCCTTCGAGCGCAAATTTCGTCTTCGCCAGCCATCCGGCGAAAGGCGGACTGGAATTCGCGGCGGCGTTGCGCGAACACGCGATACTGGTGCGGCACTTCAACAAGCCGCGCACAGCGCCCTATCTGCGTATCACCGTCGGGACGGAACACGACACACAACGGCTAATCGCCGCGGCGGCGCATGTCCTGGGGCATGAATAGCGGCTCGCAAGAGCTCCGCCCAGCGGGCGATCTCCCCTCGTTCTCGCGAAGGGACAGCAGTTATTAGGCGCGGAACCGGCGCAACACGTTTTCGAGCATCCGCGAGACATTGTTTTCGTAGTAATTGTGCGAAAGGCTGCCACAGAAGGTGATCGAGGCGGTCGAAAAGACTGCGCCATCACCGATCGTCTCAAAATAGACGATCTCGGCACGGATCAACGCCTTTGGCCGCTCACCGTTAACCGTCGTCACGTGGGTGAGCAGTTCCTCCGGCACGACGACAAAGTGGCACTGATGTTCTTCCGAACGCGCCAAGATTATAGCATTGGGCGGCGTCCCGAGTTCGGGATCGGCGCGGTCGAGCTCGAAACCGGCGGCGCCACCGCCCGACAGGCCGAAATCGCCGATGATCTCGTCGTCAATGCCTGTGAATATCCACGCAGCGCGGTCGTCGGCCGCAGCAGGCAAACGACGGTAATAGGAGCCCTCGAACAGGCCCTGGGCTGAGAACCCGACCCCGCAAAGCTTTTGTGGCGGTCGCCCGTTGCGACGCCAGAGCCCGCCATAGGCGCCGTCGAGCGCGTGGTAATACTCGCCCGGCTCGGCCGCCCAAGCACGGATGCCGCCCTCGGCACGGCGCACCTCGACGACATCGGGAATGGCGGCGCTGGTCGCGATGCGCCAATAGAAGCCGTTGCCGCCGAGATAGGCGAGGCGGCCGCCGGCATCGACGTAGTCTTGAAATGCGTTCAGTGTGTTCGGCGTGTGATATTCCGGGTGCGACCCGGTCACGACCGCGCGATACGGCTTTAACAGCGTAACACCTTCACGGTCGAGATCGTGATCCGTAACCACGTCAACGGCGATGCCCTTCGCCGTCAGCCAGTCGATCAGATGGGTGTCGGCCGGGAAATGCCGCAGGCCCGAACCCCGCGCATCGTTATAGGTGATGTAGCCGGGCCGCATCGTCAGCAGCGGCCGCCGGGCGCTCGAATAGCAGATACCGCTGCCGTCTCGGTGCACGTTGTAGGTCGAGGCGGCGTATTCCGGATGATCCTGCGCATTCCACTTGTAGGCACCCCATTCCGCTTGCCGCTGACGGAACGCATCGTCGACGTTGCCGCGCTGGTGGTTTCCGTAGATCTGATAGGTGAATGTGGAGGCGACAAATACCAGCGGCGCCGTCACGACACCGGCAGGTGGCAAAACATAGAACGGCACGATGTCCTGCTCGACGCCGCCGCGCAGCCGCACGCCATAGACGCCCGATGCCATACCTTCGGGGATGGTCACCTCGAAATCGGTATCCCAGCCGCAATCGTAGAGGTCGTCCTCGTGGAAATGGATCGCGGCGTAATGCCGTGGCCGATGCCGCCAGGCTGTCTCTTCGCCGGTCCAGCGCGAGCCGCATACCGCCCGCGTCGGCAGGTTGCGGAGGGTGCCGTGCAGCGCGTACGGCCCGCGGTCGAGGATGCGGTCGCTTGTTATTTCCTGGCTGAAATCCCAATAGGCGGCACAGGCGTCCGCGTCGGGCTCCAACGCTGCGCTTGCGTCATGTACGCCCGGCATGATGGCAGGATCTTCGATCCGGCCGTTCAGAAACGCCGTGTAAGGATTTTCGTGCAGGCGCGGGGTAGCAGCGGGTGCGGCGCCGAAGACGATGCCGACTAGCGAAGCGAGCGAGCCGGTGGTTTCCGCCTCGCCGCTGTCGGTCATGCCCCAGCTGCGTTGCAAGGCAGTCTGCCGGAGACGGACCCGCCCCGCCTCGACGATGACCCGCAATTCGTACCAGCGCCGCTTCAGCATCGGCGCCGCGATGCGCAATTCGCGCGCGCCGAGCGTCAGACCCGCGCCCTCGGCGGTGACCCACAGTGTCGGCCCGCCTGCGATCGCCAATACGGTCTGCCGGCGGGTATCAGGCAGCCACGGCTGCACCCGCACGACAATCGTGCACGTGTCGGGCAAGGGGATCGCCTTATCCCGCGTGACAATCCCGTATGAACCGGAGTACGCCGGCTGAAACCGCGACGGATAGGTTCCGGCAAACGTGGCCTCTACCTCCTCGAATTTGAGGCCCGGGCCCGCCGGATTGGCGTCGCCATGAATGATCCGCACCAGATCCGCCCGGTACGGCTCGGCGAGCCGGCTCGACACCTTCACCGCGATCCGCTCGCCCGGCCGCACCGAAAACCGGTCCACATAGCCGATCAAAGGCACCACGCCGCAAGCCCTCCGCCGCTGTTTCGCAATACGCTACGCCGCGGGACGAGCTTCGGGAACCCGTCGCCAGATCGGTTGCGGCAGCCCGAGGGGCGGGTCAGTATTCCCAAATCGGTCGCGAGGAGCGTTTCTAATGTTGGCAGATCGTTTTGGCCTCTCGTTGTCCACGTCGTCGGCCGCGGCGCGAGACGCCTATGTCGACGCCAGCGAGCGGGCGCTGACCTTCTACCCGGGCGCGTTGTCGGCCTATGACAGCGCCATCGCCGCCGAGCCCGGTTTCGCCCTGGCGCACGCCGGCAAGGCCCAGGTGCTGATGCGCGAAGGCAATGTCGCGGGGGCGCGCGCGGCTCTCGGGGCGGCAAAGGAATTGGTTGCGGGCGTCTCCGAACGCGAGGCAAGCCATATCGCAATTTTCGATCTGGGTTCGAGCGGACAGACCGAGGCGGCAATCGCCGCCGTCCACAAGCATCTGGCGGCATGGCCGTGCGACGCGCTGGTGATTTCGATTGCGGCCAACCCGAACGGCTTGATCGGCGGGTCCGGCCGTCTCGGGCAAAAGCACCAGATCGCCGAGCTGATGGACAGCCTCGCACCGCATTTCGGCGACGATTACTGGTTCCTGTCCTATCATGCGATGGCACTTTCGGAAGACGGACGGCTCGCGGAGGCACGGCCGAAGATCGAGCGTTCGGTCGCGCTGAACCCGAAGAACGCGCATGGGGCGCACGGATTTGCCCACGTCTGCTACGAAAGCGGCGAACCCGACACCGCGCGCGCCTTTCTGTTGCCGTGGCTCGCCGAGTATCCGCGCGACGGATTTTTCTACGGTCATTTGAGCTGGCATCTGTCGCTGATCGAAATCGCGCTCGGCCACTGGGGCGAGGCGCAGGCGGTCTACCGCGACGCCATCGAGCGTGACCGTCACAGCGGCGGGCCGCAGCAGAAAATATCAGACGGGTGCGCGTTTTTGTGGCGATCGGAGCTCGCCGGCCAGCCCCGCGACGCCGCCGCCTGGCACGTCATATACGATTATGCGGGCGAGGCGTTGTCGCGACCGAGCAGTGGACTCCCCGACTTGCACGTCATCCTGGCGCATGCCGTGATGGGCGACGATGCGGCGATCGAGGCGCGCAATCGCGAGATCGAGGCACTCGCCAGTTCCGGGCGTTACCCCTCCGGCTCCTACCTGCCGACGCTGGCGCGCGGCTTTGCCGCGTTCGAACGGCGGGATTTCGCCGCGGCGATCGAGGCGCTGGCTCCCCTTGCCGGTCAGAACGAGCGTATCGGCGGCAGCCGTGCGCAGCACGATCTGATCGAGTTCACCCTACTGAAGGCCTATCTCGGCGCCGGTCGTCCGGAAGAGGCCAAACGGCTGCTGAGCGCACGCCGTCCCGGCGCTTCCTGCGTTCCGGTTGCGGGCATCGCGGCGGTCCAGTGATCGTCGCCGGCGTCGCGTCAACGCATCTAGGGGAGACAAAAAATGCGTCCGCAGGCTGCTGCACTGAAGGCGCTGCTTGACGAACCGCGGCTGCAGGTAATGCCGGGTTGCGGCGATGGGATGGGTGCCCGGCTGATCGAGGAAGCCGGTTTTCGAACCGGCTTTGTCTCCGGCTCGAGTGTGTCGGCGATGCGCCTCGCGATGCCGGACATGGATCTGGTGAGTTTCAACGAAATGGCCGATGCGGTTGAGAGCTGCATCGCGGCCGCGCCCAATGTCTTGTGGCTCGCTGATGGTGATACCGGTCACGGCAATGCGCTCGCCGTGCAGAAGGTTATTCGTGCTTATGCGCGCCGCGGCGCCGCAGCAGTGCTGATTGAGGACAAAATATGGCCGCGTCCACTCGGCCGCGAAGGCGCGAAACTGGTAGTCGATCGCGAGCATGCGATTCTGCGCTGCCGGGCGGCGGTCGAGGCTTGCCGCGACGAAGGCATTCTGCTGCTGGCGCGCACCGACGCCCGCGTGTCGCGCGGCTTCGACGAGGCGCTGGCGAGAATACGGGCGTTCGTCGCCGAGGGCGCCGACATCCTGTTCCTCGACTCGCCGCAATCGGAAGAGGAGATGCGCGCCGGTATCGAGGCTTGCGAGGGCAAGCCAGCCCTCGCGGTCACCTCACCGGCGGGCAAGCACTTCATGCCCGGCGACGCCCAGCTCGAACGCATCGGCATTCGGATCGTCGTCTACCCGCAGGACATCCTCGCCGCCAGCGTGCGGGCGATGCGCGATGCACTGGCCGGGATGAAAGGCGGCCCCAAGCCACCGATGGCCACTCCCGCCGAACTGGCAACCGCCATCCGGATCGCCGAATATCTGACCAAGGATTCGCGCTGGCCCGATCCGAGCTGACCGCGGGCTACCGCTGTTTCTGGCGGATGGCGGAGGCCCGCACGATCGCGTCGATCAGGCGGTGGCGCTTGACGGCGGCGTCGAAGCGCGGGCTCGCGGGCAGCGCCGGGATATGCGCGATTGAGGCAAACCCCTGTTGGCGGCTCAACCCCACGACACCCACTCGTATTTTGCTGCTGCCAGCCACCAGGTCCTCCACATCACCTCTGGAACGGGCGGATCGCGGCTAATCGATGACGAGCGCCTGCAAGGCCCGACCCAGGGTCTCGACGATGCGGTCGCATTCGGCGCGGGAAATGACCAGCGGCGGGCACAACGCGATCGTCGTGCCGAAGCGGCGTCCACCGCCGGCGCGGCCGACGATGACGCCCTGGTCGCGGCAAAAATCGACGACACCACCAAACTGTGCCGGATCGAGCTGCTCCTTGGATGACCGGTCCTTCACCAATTCGACGCCGATCAACAACCCCTTGCCGCGGATATCGCCGACATTCTTGTGGCTCTTGAAGCTTTGCAGCGCATCGAGAAAATAGGCGCCGATTTCGGCCGCGCGACCGGCGAGCTTTTCCCCCTGCAGAATCTCGATATTGCGCAGCGCCACGGCGGCCGCCACCGGGTGGCCGCCATAGGTGTTCACCTGCATGACCTGCCGGTTTTCCGACGGCTCGCCATAAAAGCTGTCGAAGACGCTGTTCTTCACCACAGTCGCGGCGATCGGCTGATAGGCGCTGGAGATGCCCTTTGCCACCGCGATGATGTCGGGCGACACGCCGTAATGCTGGTGCGCGAACATCTTGCCGGTTCGGCCGAAGCCGTTGATGACCTCGTCGACATGCAGAAGGATCCCGTATTTGCGGCACAGGCGCTCGACCTCGGGCAGGTATTCGTCGGGGGGCACGGCGACGCCAACGCCGCTCATCACTGGTTCGACGATCACTTCCGCCACTGTCTCCGGTCCCTCGCCGAGGATCGCCGTCTCCATCGCCTTGACGCAGGCGAGCCCACAGCTCGGATAGCTCAGGCCGAATGGGCAGCGATAGCAATAGGGCGGCGGTACATGCGCGAAGTCGCCGGAATACGGCTCGAACTTTGCCTTGCGCTCGCCCATGCCGCCGGCATCCAAGGTTGCGAGCGTCGTGCCGTGATAGGCATAATAGCGGCTGATCGTCTTGAAGCGGAATTCCCCGGGACGCTCGTGCTTCTGGTATTGGCGGGCGATCTTGAAGCCGGCCTCGTTCGCTTCCGATCCCGAGTTGACGAAATAGGTGTGGTAGCCGCCGCCCATCAATTCGTTGATCTTTTCGGCCAACGCCGCGGCCGGCGCGTTCATCGCGGTGTGCGGAAAATAGGAAAGCTGCCGCATCTGATCGGCGGCGACCTCGGCGAGTTCGCTGCGCCCGTAGCCGATATTGACGCACCACAGCCCGGCCATGCCGTCGAGATACTCGGTCCCATCGGCATCGACGATCGTCGAGCCCTCGCTGCGGGTGACGACCATTTGCTTGGTTTCCAGCGCCTTGTGCTGGACGATCGGGTGCAGGACGTTGCCGAGATCCTGCTGCACGACCGCTGCGCGCACCGCGGGGTCGGGAGAGTTCAACAGCGACATGGCAGCCTCGCTGAAAGGGTAGTGGAAAACGGCTGACGCGAATGCTTTGGCTGTGATCTTGCCCAGCTGCCGCGGCTTACCGCAATGCAATCGTGTGGGCGTCGAGCGGCGATCGGCGGGAGCCCAATCGAAAGCCATCAAAGCAATGCGGATGATGCGTTTGACCGGGCGGAGGGCCGTCGGCGAGGTCGACAGCGTCTATGCCTGGCTGCGTCTCCTCGCCGGGGTCTTGACCAGTACCATAGGCGGGGTCGGTATGTGGTCGATCGCGGTCGTGTTGCCGACCCTGCAAGCCGATTTCGGGGTTACCCGGGCGGATGTTTCGCTTGCCTACACCGCGGTGATGCTGGGCGCCGTCGTCGGCGGGCCAGCGATGGGCTGGCTGTCCGACCGGTTCGGCATCACGGTGCCGGTCGCGATCGGCATTGCGATGCTGGCGGTCGGTCTTGCGCTCGCAAGCCAGGCGGCGACGATGTGGCAATTCACGCTGGTGCACGGGCTGCTGATCGGCGGTGGTACCTCGGCCAGTTTCGGACCGGTTATCGCCGACATCTCGTTATGGTTTGCCAAGCGCCGCGGCGTTGCCGTGGCGATCTGCTCGAGCGGCAGCTACCTCGCTGGCGCCGTCTGGCCACTGGTGATCCAGCCACTGGCCGAGTGGGTGGGATGGCGGCACACCTATTTCGGCATCGCCGTCTTCTGCCTCTGCTCGATGCTGCCGCTGCTCCTGGCGTTGCGGCGTCGGCTTCCGCGCGAGACTGGCCGGCATTCGGCGCCCGTGGACTCGCACCGCGCCCGCGCGTTCGCTGGTGGCGGCAACGGGCTGCAATTGTTGCTGATGCTGGCGGGCCTGGCCTGCTGCATTGCGATGGCGATGCCGCAAGTGCACATCGTTGCCTACTGCACCGATCTTGGCTACGGCCCCGCGCGCGGCGCGGAGATGCTGTCGCTGATGTTCGGAACGGGCATTATCAGCCGGCTCTCCTTCGGCTGGATCGCCGACCACATCGGCCCGGCCCCGGCGCTGCTCATTAGTTCCTCTCTGCAAGCCGCCTCGCTGCTGGCCTATTTCGGCGCCGACGGGCTGACCTCCCTCTACGTCGTCACCTCGATGTTCGGCCTCGTCCAGGGCGGCATCGTGCCCACCTACGCGCTGATTGTCCGCGAATGTTATCCCCCATCCGAAGCCGGCAGTCGGGTCGGCTTGGTGTTATCGTCGACGCTGGCCGGCATGGCGATCGGCGGCTGGATGTCGGGTGCGATCTTCGACGCGACGCTGTCGTATCGCGTGGCTTTCCTCAACGGCTTTGCCTGGAATTTGTTGAACATGGCGATCGCGGCGTGGTTGTTGCTGCGGCTACCCCGGCGCAGGCTGGCAAGGTTCGCGTAAAGGCTATCCATTGCCGCGCGGCGCTCGCTTCTTGCCGTGAGTTGTCCGGTATCGGAGTATGAGGATCACCGGCCTGATCGGCGAAAAGGCAGCTCGGATAATCCTGGCCGCGGCGACTCAGACACGGCGGCACCGAATTTTGGGCGGAGGAAACAGATGGCACGGTCACCACAGCAAAGCACCGGCACGAATACCTATGTTGAGGTCGTCCCGCTGACGCTGCATATCGGCGCCGAAATCCGCGGGGTCGATCTCGGCAAGCCCCTACCGCCGGAGCAGGTGAATGAGGTCCGCGAGGCTTTCCTGAAATGGAAGGTCGTGTTCTTCCGAGGCCAGAACCTTGATCATGCGCAGCATGTCGCGATGGCCCGCCAGTTCGGCGAGCCGACGATCGGCCATGCCGTGTTCGGCCATGTCGAGGGCTATCCGGAGGTCTACTCGGTCGCCAAAAACCGCACCGCCAATGAGAATCGCGAACAGATGATGGTGACGCCATGGTCCGGCTGGCACACCGATATCACCGCGGCGGTCAACCCGCCCTGCGCGTCGATCCTGCGAGGCGTGACGATCCCGCCCTATGGCGGCGATACGTTCTGGACCAATCTCGTTGCCGCCTATCAGGGGCTGTCGCCGACGATGCGCGGGTTTGTCGACGGGTTGCGCGCGGTCCACGCTAACGTCGCGCGTGCGAACCCCAAGCCCGGCCAGCAATACAACGAACGCATAAAGCGCCGGCCTCTGGCCAGCGAGCACCCGCTGGTGACGGTGCACGCCGAGACCGGTGAGCGCGTGCTGTTCGCCAGCCCCTCCTACATCAAGTCGATCGTTGGGCTGACACCGCGTGAAGGCCAGAAGCTGCTCGAACTGATCTGGGAACACGTGACGCGGCCGGAATACACCGTCCGTTTCAAATGGAATGCCGGCGACATTGCATTCTGGGACAACCGCTCGACCTCGCACCTCGCGCCTACCGACATCTTCCAGTCCGATTTCGACCGTCAGCTTTACCGGATCACGCTGGTGGGACAGCCCCTCGTCGGTGTCGACGGCCGGCCTTCCACGGCCATCGAGGGATTGCCAATCCTGTCCGCGGCGGAAGAACTGCGGATGATGGCAGCGGCAGAATAGCC
>Ga0210408_10002673_pt1 | contig 17086 bp, 12 predicted proteins | sample IncBWH4MmetaG_FD_155471 | JGI IMG/M metagenome (GOLD analysis project Ga0210408, IMG submission 155471) | Forest soil microbial communities from Barre Woods Harvard Forest LTER site, Petersham, Massachusetts, United States - Inc-BW-H-4-M | ecosystem: Environmental > Terrestrial > Soil >...
TGCAAGCGGCTCCATTGGAAAAGATTTTTATTTTGAATCCATGCTTGCCGAAAATCAATCTGTTTTTCCGGATTATATTGAAACAAGTAACAAAGAAACCCATATTGTGCCGGGTCAAGGCCGGTGGAAACCATTTAAATCAAGAGGTTTCGATTACGCTTTTTCGTCAGGATTTTTTTCCTATCAAATTTGTAAAAATATAAACATACAAGCCGGTCATGGCAAACAAAAGATCGGTAATGGTTACCGCTCTTTATTTTTAAGTGATAATGCACTTAATTATCCTTACGTGCGTATCACGCAGCAATGGTTAAAGGGCAGGATCCAATATACAAATATCTACGCTTCACTAATGAATTTGCAGAGTGCCAGTGCGAAACTCGTTCCGAACACAGAAATATTATTTCAAAAAAAAGCTGCTTCCTTTCAGCATCTTAGTTTAAATTTTACAAAATGGTTAAATGTCGGTTTTTTTCAGGGCATGATCTGGCATGTGGGTGATAAAAATAATGTTCAGCATTTCGATTGGGAATATTTCAATCCTGTTATTTTTACAAATCTTGTCCCTTACGGCTTAAATAACAGGAACAATATTTTAATTGGTGCCGATCTGAATATAAAAATTACAAAACGTATTAGTTTGTACGGTCAGCTTATGGCCGACGATTTAAGTAACATCGGAAATGGTGTTGGTTACCAGGCGGGAATAAAATATTTTGATGTGTTTAAAATTAAAAATCTGTTTGTACAAGCCGAATACAATGATGTAAGCGAAAGTTCTTATACGAGTCCCGTTACCGATACTGCCAATCAATCTTATTCTCATTATAGCCAAAATTTAGCTTATACACCTGGATATGGCAAGGAGTTTGTCGGCATTGTAGATTACAAATACCATCGTTTTTTATTTAATGGCCGTTTTAATTATCAATATCATACTTATCAAAATTATGGTTTATACAACACCCAATATGTGAATTTAAAACTGGGTTATACTATTAATCCGGCTTACAATACAAATATCAGTATTGGGTTTTTATACAGGATGCAGGATTATTTTGGATTTAATGCTTCCAATAACAAAACTGCTTACTTATATTTAACCCTTAAAACAAGTTTATTTAATACTTATTACGATTTTTAGATGGAACTTTTAATTTTAGTTTTTATAACCGCTTTTGTTGTAGTGCTCTACTCTACTCCTGCTTTAATTAAAGTGGCCATCTTAAAAAATTTAATTGATCTTCCGTCGGAAGAACGCAAAATTCATAAACGCGCTATTCCAACTATTGGGGGGATTATTATTTACGCGGCAACGCTTTTTTCCTTTTCACTTTGGTATAACATTGAGGAGCTGCATGAGTATTCTCTTATTTACGAATCTGTAAAAGAGTTTCAGATATTAATTGCAACCAGCCTGGTGTTATTTTTTGTTGGCGTTAAAGATGATATTATCGGTACAGCTCCGGTAAAAAAATTATTTGCTCATGTAGTGGTGGGTTTAATTTTAATTTTAATGGGCCACATTCAGATAACAGGGTTACATGGAGTGCTTGGCATTGAAAAAATTCCTGATTGGGCGAGCATCTTTTTATCCTTGTTCACTTACATTGTAGTTGTAAATGCAATGAATTTAATTGACGGGGTTGATGGTTTGGCAGCAGGAGTTGGTTTTTTAGCAACCGTATTTTTCGGAACCTGGTTTGTGTTTGCAAACGAATATACTTTAGCATCGCTTTCATTTGCTTTAGCCGGATCCTTACTCGGATTTTTGGTCTTTAATTTTTCGCCTGCTAAAATATTTATGGGCGATTCCGGTTCACTGATCATTGGAATGTTTATTTACGTATTAAGTTCGGAGCTGATCGAATATCCTGCCGACAGGCTTGATTCTTTTTGGGTAAATGTATCCAATCCTGTTTTTGCAATTGCGGCTTTAATTTATCCTTTAACCGATACGCTGCGTGTTTTTGTTATAAGGGCGATGAGAGGGCAATCCCCTTTTTCAGCTGATAGAAATCATCTTCATCACCGTTTAATTGATTGCGGGTATTCTCACGCAAAAACAGTGGTCATTATTTATCTTTTCACGATAATTACTGTTGGCGTATCGCTTTTAAGCTATTATATCGATACAAGCCTTTCTTTACTCACCGTTATGGCTTGCAGCGGGCTATTTATTCTTTGGGTGTTGATCACGCATAAAATAAAAACTAAAACAATTGAAAAATAGTACGCGCTTCATAATCATTTTTGTTTTTTTCTTTTCTTTAAGGATATTTTCCCAATACGATCCTTTGGGTCAAAATATTTTTATCAATCAGGAAACACAGCAAGTAATTGACGAATGGAACATTAAATCGCCAAACACTGATTTTCACAGTAGTTTCCGGCCTTATTTAACTTCTACGTTAAAAGACTTTAGTGATTCATCCATAAAGTACAAGCATTATCTCATCAAAAATTATTTTTTAAGTAAAACGTTAAATGAAGGTCCGCAAAAACGCAACCAATATAATTTTCAATTTTTACCTGTAATTGATATGCAAACGGGTTTTGATGTGTTACAAAACAAAAATGTAAACGAATTAAGTGGAGGATTGCACGCTAAACTTAACATCAATAATAATTTTACACTCGAGGGAACTGCATTTGCAGGAAACGTTTCCTATCCATATTTCACTGATAATCTTATAAAAGATAAAATGTTGATTCCCGGTTTAGGAATGGCGTACAAATCAGGAAACAATTCATACAGTTATTCTAATTTTAGCGGATACGCCTCTTATTCGCCAAGCAAAATTTTTAACTTTCAGGTTGGAAACGGTAAACATTTTATTGGTGACGGTTACCGCTCTCTATTACTGTCGGATGTAGCGAACAATTATCCATACTTCAGAATTAACGCTAATCTCTGGAATATACAATATAATGTTTGGTATACCTGGATGAAAGATCTGACAAATGCCAATGGCATAAAAAATAATTTTCAGAATAAATTCGCAACCATGCATTATTTAAGCTGGAATATTATTAAAGAAATAAATTTCTCGTTTTTTGAAAATGTTATTTGGAAAGGAACCGATACAAGCCGTGCAAGAGGTTTCGATCCCAACTATCTAAATCCGGTTGTTTTATACCGCCCGCAAGAATATTCGATTGGCTCACCGGATAATGAAAATATAGGATTAAATCTTTCTGTAAAATTACTATCCTGCATAAAATTATACGGACAACTTGAGCTTGATGAATTTAATTTAAAAGAAATTCGCGCGCGCAAAGGCTGGTGGGGTAATAAACAAGGATGGCAATTTGGTTTAAAGTATATTAATGCATTCCAAATTAAAGGACTTACTTTTCAGGCTGAATATAATGAAGTGCGGCCGTATACCTATTCTCATGGTGATGTTGCGCAAAATTATGCTCATTACGGTCAGCCCCTTGCTCACCCGTTCGGCGCCAATTTTAGAGAGTACTTAGGAATCATTTCTTATCGCCACGGAAGGTTTATGTTAAGCGCACAGGGCGTTTATGCAATTATTGGAATGGATAGCACAGGCTCAAATGTGGGACAAAATATTTTCTTATCATACGAAACCCGCCCTTACGAATATGGGCATAAAACAACACAAGGCGTAAAAAATACTTTTATGCAAAGTGATATCCGCTTAACTTGTTTCATTGTTCCTCAAATGAACCTAAGATTGGAATTAGGTTATATCCAGCGCAGCCAAAGCGACACACGCGGAGTTGAATTACAAAATCCTTATATTTATTTTGCTATCAAAACCAGTTTCTGGAATTTTTACCGCGACTATTAATTTTGATTAAAGAGTTCTTTTAAGATCTCGTAAGACCTTAGTTCGTTAAATCCGGCTACGTGCACTTTATAATAAGCCAACAAACATTCCAATAGTTCATTTCGTTCGGCACGCGTAAGAGGCTGGCTTAAAAGATTGGCGTCAAATATTTTTAAGAAATGGCTAGATTGTTCCTTGTCAAAACCTAAGGGGAAACTGATCGATAACGATGTGTATTTTCCTTCCCGGGCATCAAAATATAAATTTTCTTTATCGTAATTATTATGCGGTTCAAAACCTAAATATTTACTCAGCTCAAATAAAGTGCAAATGTGGAAGTTGTTAAAGTCTTCTATAGATTCATTAAACCATTTATAAGAAGATGCCATGAAATCAAAAAGTTCTTCGTTCGGACTTTGTTCTTTTATGCATTTAATAAATACTTCGTTTAAAAACTGTGAAACGGCGAGCTTGTTATAATTTCTATTTACATCATTATAAACATAAAGTAAATTTGCCTCTGTTAATTGCTGAACTTCTCTATTCGGCTTTAAACTAAAATTTAGTTCAACATGTTGTAAAGGTAAAATGCTCGCTGATTTAATTTTTGAATTAGGCGACTTGCTTGCAAATGCATTAAACGTAATTAATCCATGATGTTTGGTAAAAACTTTCAGAATTACTTTTTTGTCGCCGTACTTTATGTTTTGTAAAATTATGCCTTCGGTGGTAACCTGCATTTTAATTTAATACCAGAATTTTTGTCATGCAATATACGCTTCCGTCGCTAAGGGCGCAGGATGCCATATAAATTCCCGGAGCCACTTTTTTCCCTTGAATGTTTTTGAGTTTCCATTCTATTTGACCGCCTGTTGATTTTGTTTCCCAAACTAAATTACTATTGATATCGGTTATTTTTACAACAGTGGCATCCATTAATCCTCTTATATAAACATTTCCTGTATATTCAGGTTTAACAGGATTCGGATAAGCGTGAATTGTACTGCAATCGTCTTCTCCTTTTACAATTTCTGTTCTGTAGGATTGCATTCCCTGATCAGAGCCAATAAAAATATCACCGGTTATTTCATCATAACCAATATCCAGAATCGAATTAGAAAACAGAGGACTGGTGTCGGTTGTGAAGTGATAAATTTGTTGTTGTCCGTCGGGCGAAAAACAAAATACTCCGGATGCCTCTGTTCCGATCCATTTTCTATTCGCACCATCTATTGTTATTGCGGTGATCTTTTCTGTTACTAAAAGTATTTGTACGTGAGTGTCTTGTGTTATTAAAATTTGCTGCGCATCGTAATTAGCTCCGCTAAAAATATTTTCGGGATTATAAAACACTGCTATTCCTGTTGTTGTTCCCACCCAAATTTGTCCGTCATGGTCCTCTGCTATTGCAAAAACGTAAGGGTCAGGAAGTTTTCCCTGGCCATCTGATAGTGTAAGAAACTTAAAGTTGCTTGATCCGGGCGCAGCAAAATTATTATTCTTATACACTGCTAAACCGGCTGCTGTTGAGTAATCTGTTCCGTTATACGTTCCAATTACACCGGCGCTTCTGGGAAAGCAAACCCAGATCTGATTATTTTTATCAGCTAAAACTCTGCCAACAAATGGCGCTACAGACGAAAAATTAAAATTTTGAAATGTGCCGTTTGTTTTACGTACCGTTAAAAAATTTTGAACGTCGCTTCCGCCAATCCACAAATTTCCCGTTTCATCCATTGATAATCCGGCTACCCGATGCCAATAAGCATAACCGGGTAGACTAGGGATGCTGGCGTTTATACTGTTATAAACCTTTACTAATTGTCCGTTGCGGTATTCGCATAAACCTTCGATCCAGCTGGAGGCCCAAATGCGAGAGGGGTCTTTTCTGTCTATATACGAAAAATTATAATCAAATATCGAATCTGCAACGCTTTCCTTTATGTATTGCCATTCATTGTCAGCATAATAATTTAATCCTTCTTTTAAATAATGAGCGGCTCCTGTTTCATCTATTTTAACCGGTGCACTGATTAATTTCCCGCCAAACACATCAATATTACTTACAAAGTTACTGTGTGTACCGTTAATGTTTATTTGCGTATTAGGATATCCGAACGGGTAAGGACCCTTGCTTCGAATAAAACCGCCTGCTAAATCAGCTATCCAATAAGTTCCGGAAGAAAAATCGAAAGCAACATCTTTTATAACCGCATTGTAAGGAAAAAAAGGATAACCTGAAACATAAACTTGTCTTTTTTCTGTTGAGTTATAGACTTCAAACCCTGATGCATCAACAGTACAGAAGTAATTAGGGTTTGTAGCCGGAAATAATTTTTGAATGATATAAGGAAAATTCTTTATGGTATCTTTTCGCCAAAAAGTGCCATCATAACAATAAAGCGTATCCATGTTAACGTTCGCTGTGTTTGCTGTGTATGGGGAATAACTTGCAATGACGCGGCTTTTGTAATTGACAACTCCATTATAAGTTCCGGGAGGGATGCCCGATACAACATTCCAGTTTTGAAAATTATTTAATATAGTTGCTGTATTTGCTTTATAAAGCCCCGAAGTTGTGGCTGCAAGAATAATTGAATCAGCTACCTCAACCTGATAAACATTTAAATAAGAACCACCAGGGCCAATATAATACGTATCTTTTATTTCGATTTTATCAGTATCAAAAACAATTATTCCAAAACCGCAGGCCAAATAAGCTATATTGTTTTTGAAGGTTACTTCATTAATATTTTTTTTACCGGTTATGGTTTTACGTTTAATATCGGAAAAATTAATAATATCCGTTCCGCGTAATACATCGATGTTGGCATTATTGTAAATAATTAATAGGGTGTTGTTATACGGATTATATCTTAACAACTGTATTCCAATGTCGGAGAGACCATTTATTTTGCTGATAGTTTCTATTGAGCCATCAGTTGTATTATATTTTAAAATGCCTGCTCCGTTTGAAGTGTAAACGATATCTGCTACTTTTGCAACTGTATTACAAAAGTTATAACTAAGATGATCTTTCCACTGCCCAACCTTAACCTGGGCAGAACCAAACAACCAAACCAATAGTAAACCAATTATCAGAAACGTTTTTTTACTCATGTTTATTTAACGCAAAAGCCCCAAATTTATTATAAAATTAGCTTAAATAATTGAATTATCTTTGTGGCTATTAGCTCTGTAGTTCAATGGATAGAATGGGAGTTTCCGGAACTCTTGATATAGGTTCGATTCCTATCAGGGCTACATTCAAAACCTATGAAACCCTTGCTAGACTGAGAAAGCAAGGGTTTTTTGTTTTTAATAGAGTAATAATAGAGTAATTTATCAGTGATTTATTAACATAAACTGGTTCTCCTTTCTAACCATTAAGTGAATTTTATTTTACATTATCAAAGAAAAGTCATTTCAAAAACGCATTCACAACTCTCAACTAAAGAATAACAAAGAAACATACCTTAATAAAATAATTAATTATTTTATTAAGGAGTCTACATTTTTTCTATTTTAGCTTAAACTAATACTTAAAAATAAAAATATAGGAATAATAATATAACATATAAGAATTTGCGTTAAGCTGATTCTCGACCAGAAAACTACGAAATTTTCAAAACGAACGAGGAAAAAGTGAAACGCTCACGCAATGCGTGGGCTTTTGCTATTTCGTTCGTTGGTATTCGTAGTACCACTGGTTCGGATAAGTAAAATGTCCCACGCAGATTTTTTGTGGCTACGAAACACAAAAAATATGACAAGCAAAAAATTAAATTTGCCGAATACATTGTATTATGGCGATAATTTAGAAGTTCTTAGGAAATATATAAAAGATGAAACCATTGATCTCTGCTACATTGATCCTCCGTTTAACTCGAAAAGAAATTACAATCAGATATATTTAAATCAAGGTAAGGAAGATAAGGCACAAGCACACGCTTTTACTGATACATGGGTATGGGACGAAGTAGCCATCAACGGATTTACGGAAATACTCTCGAATGAAAAAAATAGATTTTCAAATCAGACAGTATTATTAATAGAAGGATTTTCAAAAGTATTGGGAAATGATAGCTTGCTCGCATACCTGATCCATATTACTTTAAGAGTAACTGAAATCCAAAGGATATTAAAATCTACCGGAAGTTTTTATTTGCATTGCGACCCTACAGCTTCACATTATTTAAAATTAATCATTGATACTATTTTTGTAGCTAATGGTGGAGAGTTTCAAAACGAAATTATATGGTGTTATTCGGTAGGTGGACGAAGTATTGGAAAAAGATTTGGAGAAAAGCACGATGTTATTTTTTGGTATTCAAAAAGTAACGAACATTTTTTTAATACAGAAGGCATTTTGGTTCCAAGAAATACAGGAGAAACGAGTTTCGGAGGACGATTGATTGAGGAAAACGGAATAAAATATCAGATAAAAGTTACAAAAAGAAAAGATGGTACAACAAAAGAATATAAGTATCCACTGAGTCAAGGCAAAGTACCTGAAGATTGGTGGATAGACATAAACACTATTCAATCGCAGTCGAAAGAGCGTCTTGGTTACCCAACACAAAAACCAGAAGCATTAATGGAAAGAATTATTAAGACAAGTACGAAGGCAGGAGATGTTGTCCTTGATGCTTATTGTGGATGTGGCACTACAGTTTCTGTTGCTGAAAAATTGCAACGCAAATGGATAGGCATTGATATAACTTATCAAAGTATTAGTTTAATACTAAAAAGATTAGAAGATAGCTATGGTAAAAAATGTTTGACAAAAATTGAATTAAACGGCGTACCCCAAGATTGGGAATCTGCAAAATTATTAGCGGAAAAAGAAGATGACAAAACGCGAAAAGAGTTTGAAAAGTGGGCAATTCTATTTTATTCCAATAACAGAGCAAGAATAAACGAAAAAAAAGGTGGAGATGGGGGCATTGATGGAATTGGATTAATTCAAGAAAGGGATGAAAAAACTGATATTATAAATAAGAAAATTATTTTTTCTGTTAAATCAGATAAGGTATTAACTCCTGCGTATGTGAATCAACTAAAAGGCAAGATGCATGAATCGGATGTGGTTATGGGGATTTTGCTTTGCTTATATGAGCCAACAAAGGGTATGATTAAAGAGGCGAGAGAAATGGGCACTTACAAAAACAATCTATTTAATATCGAATATCCTAAAATGCAAATTATTTCGGTTAAGGAAATGTTTGATAGCGGAATTAGATTAAATATTCCGCTTATTGATATTGTTAAATCTGCAACTCGTAAAGAAGATAAAAAAGACCAAGGCTCTTTAGATTTATAATTCCAAAAAAAATAGTTGTAACAAAATATTTCGCCATTTTTAATCCCGTTTCGCTAATTTTATAATTGCTATTTAAAGTGCATTATATTTTGTAGCAAAGCGACCGAAAAGACAAAACATTAAAAAATAGTGAAATGAAAAAACATATTGATATTCTTTCTGAAAGAAAATTTGTACGGACAATGAAAAGAGAACCACACATTGATGAGTTTTCCATTAGGCGAAGTGCTTTAATTATTAAATTAAAACAACCATTTTTTGACTGGGCAAAGAGTCTTGATTTAAAATATGACTATTCACAATACTTAGTGGATACGGACGTTTATTTATTGCCGGAGCTTGATAATAACAAGCAACTGGAAAAATGGTTAAAGAAAAATTTTGACATAATTTTCCGTAACCTAATTAATCGGTGGCAAGAAGAAGGGTATCTATGGATAAAACAAAAACGGACTTTTAAAATGTTTAAGCAATGGTTTGATTACTCTTTACACACAATGGTTTATGATACTGATCCAAAAGTTCGTTATAAAAAATAAATTGTTCTTTTTTTGTTCTCAATACTGTTGCGTTAGCGTGTAACCTTTTACCTGAACATATTTTTCTTTACTGTAACGATCAATTGCAATTAATTCATTATCCAAATGTGTATAAAAATGAACGAATGTAAATGGCGTATTAGGCTTTACATAATTAAAAAAGTTTCGCAATCTTCCTTCATTAAATTTCAAATCCAGATATTCAAATTTATCACCGTTCTCACAGTTTAGTATTAAGTTTAAATTTGTGCTGGATACTATTTCTATATCGGCTTGAAAGGATTTTTCAAAGTGAAAAGTAAAATCCTTGTACTTCTGTACCGCCTTATATTCGGATTCATATTTTACACCGAATAAAATTGGTTTGTCCTTTATGAGTTTTGTGATGAGTTGCATTGAGCAAAGTTAAGTATAAACAAAATAATTACTTGCTATGATTTGTAGCAATTACCTATCTCAGGTGAGAAATTTCAAAAATTTTACTCAATTTTATGAGTAAAGAATATTTAATTATTATTTTTATGAAAGAAAAAAATACGAATGAGTAAAAAATTAAAGAGAAAGAAGATCACATTAAGCCCAAAGAAAAGCGCTTCAAAAAAAAGTAATGTATATTTAACCAAAAGAGAAATAAGAGTTATAAAATTACTGTGCCAGCAATACTCAGCCGGAGAAATGGCTAAAAAGCTTGGATTAAGTAGAAAAACAATTGAAAACAGAATCGGTGATATTTTAGGTAAAATAAAATCCAAAAACAGAATTGGTATTGTGATTTACGCGATTAAAAACAAGATTTATAAGTTGAACTGATTCTATTTGTACCAATTTTATTTATTCCTGAAACTTTTATCTGATAATAAATTGAGTTGGGTTAGCTTACTTAATCTTCAACCAAACGCGCCTCACATGCTCATCACCCAAAAAATGATTTAGATGTTCTATTTGACTATTAAGCCCACGTTCCCACCAAATATAATGACTGTTGAATTTTTTAATTTCAGTCAGGTGTCGAGGTATATACTCAATGAAACTTAGCGGGTATGTAAAGTCTCTTTCCTTTGATTGCGATTCTTCTAAGAGCGTAATTAATTCTTTTGATTTTGCAATTATAAAATCAAACTTAGGGTTCAAATCTTCTTCCACATCCCCACTGGTTTTTATTACAGCTATTTCATCCCGAAAACGGTTTATTTGTTCTTCAAAGCTTTCCATGCCATAAATATAATGCCGTCGCTTTAAAAGCCTTGCTACAAATTATAGCATATTAGCACAAAATTAAAAGTCTACACCCGACCGCGTGATTATTTTATTTCTCCAATGAAAATGCAACACCTGAAAAGAAATTGTTAAACAAATTGGATTTCATATTCAATTGCAATTTTGAAATCGAATGGATTTCTCAGCATAAACACTCAATAAAAAGGTTGAATTGCCTTTTTCTAAAAATCCAATGAACCAAAGTGCTATATTCTAACTTTAAAATAACGGCGATTTAATTTGCTTTTTAACTAAAAGTTTATACCTTTAATAGATGTTAAAATCAATAAGAATATTTTTCATTTCTTCCCTATCAATTCTTACTTCATTTTCTTTTTCTCAATCTAACCTTGTTCCTAATCCGAGTTTTGAAGACACTGTGACTTGCCCTCAAACTTATGGTGAAACTTTTAAATGTAAATTCTGGAATACCTATCGTGCAACTCCAGATTACTTTAATTCTTGTTCCACTTATACGAATGATGTTTCTACTCCGTATAATTTTTCGGGCTACCAAATTCCAAGAAGCGGTAATGCTTATATGGGTGTGGGTACATTCGTTACAAAGACACAAACTCCTAATTATAGAGAATATATCGGAGGGATGCTTACAAGTACTTTAATAGTTGGTCAGAAATACTTTTTCTCTTTAAACTGCGTAGCAACTAAAAGTACTTTAGGACCGTCAAATTGCTATTCGAGCAAATTGGGCGTAACGTTTTCAAAAACCTCTTACGCTGGAATCAGCCCTTATCCAATAAACAATTCAGCTAAAGTTTATTCTAGTGCTATTATAAGTGATACTGTTAATTGGAATACTGTTAAAGGTTCTTTTGTTGCGGACTCTGCATATAAATATGTCATTATTGGTAATTTTTTCAATGATAACTTGACTGATACATTAATTTTTGATGGCAATCCTAATTGTTTAGGGGCATATTATTTCGTTGATGATGTTTGTCTTTCTACTGATTCTAATTTTGCTTATAACTATTATCCTGAAGGAGTAACGAAAATGAACAGTATAGATTATAATATAAAAATTTATCCCAATCCAATAAATAATATTTTTACGTTAGAAAAACCTGAACAAAATGATAATTACTTTATAACAAATGTTATTGGAACTGTAATTAAAAGTGGCTCTTGTAATAATAAAAAGAATATTATTGATGTATCCGAGTTGGAGAATGGTATATATTTTTTAGCTCTAAAAGAAAAAAGGGTAAAAATTATTATTAATCACTAAATTATCGCAAAAATGAAAAAACAAACAAAACTAATTTTAATCACCTTAATAGTAACGGGTTCAAGCCAAAAATTATTTCAACAATCGAGTATAAATGGTTTAGTAGCTGGACATGCTGCTGCTGCAGGACCCGTGTCATCATTCTGGTGCGGTTGGGATAACCTTACAACCGTTCCCTTTAATATAGAACACAGAGGTACCCAAGATATAAATTTTCTTACAGGCGGTACTCAGCGTATGACTATTAAAGGTACGGGTAGTGCAAACCCGGGTTTCGTAGGGATGGGCACTCCTTCATTTCCTCCATTATTTCAATTAGACGTTAACGATAATGCCAACCTAAATATTAATTACAATACTACAGGTGCTGGTTTTGGTTATCGAATTAACGGCGATAAACTTTTAAGCAATCCCGGCATCAGTAATACTTTTGTAGGAAAAAACGCAGGCGCCGCATGGGTTTTCCCTGGTCCTGGTTTATTTCAACAATGTACATTTGTTGGTGAAGATGCAGGCCCAGTTAGCACAGGTGAGGGCTGTACTTTTGTTGGCACTCAATCAGGTTTAAATAATACTGCTGGAACTTTCAATACTTTTTTAGGTTCGTTTTCAGGTCAGAATAATACTTTAGGGAGATTTAATACTTTTTTAGGGCATCATGCCGGTCTTAATAATACAACGGGTAATAACAATACATTTGTAGGGTATCACGCTGTTGGCGGCACAAATGTATGTACAGGTGATAATAATACCGCTGTCGGCATTGCTGTAAATGGAGACTTAACATCAGGGTCTGATAATTGTATGTTTGGAAGAACATCTGGCAGAAGCACAACATCTGGTTCGGGCAATTCCTTTTACGGTGTAAATTCAGGCTTCGGTAATATTACAGGAAACAATAATCTTTTTATGGGAACCGCTGCAGGAACCGTAAACCGTTCTGGGAGTGACAATGTTATATTGGGAGCTCAAGCAAATATGGTTGCAGGGCAATTTACTTTAACCAATGCTGTAGCAATAGGTTTTCAAGCCATAGTAAGCGCTAACAATAAAATGATTTTAGGGAATAATAATATTAATGTTGGTATTGGTTTGAGTAACTTGGCAGCCGGTTCAGGCCCTGCTAAAAAACTAGAAATAAATGAAACAGGCGTGGCAAGTGCAATCGCATCTAATACAAGTATACCTGGAACGTTTGGCGGAAGCGGATTACGTTTCACAAAATTAACTTCTGCAACTCCAACAACTGCTTCAACGGGAAAAGTTTTAACCGTTAACGCGAATGGCGACGTAATTTTAGTTGCCGACCAAACAAGTTCAGTTGCGCCGGGTTCTGTATTTGCACAAAATGGTTTAAGTTTAGTTGGAACAAATACAGTTGAGTTGGGTGGCACATTATTACATAATACATCCATTGATTTGGCTTCATTCGATATCAGTTACTTTAATACACCGGCCTCTCAACATTATCAAAGAGGTGCCAACGGTGGAGTGTGGCAGTTTGCAATTGGTGTTAACAACAAAGATAATCAGGCTAATTTTTCAGATAATGCATATGCGACGAGTACTGGCGGAATTGTTGTTGGAAGACAATTACAGGTCACTCCAACTTCTCCTGGAGTTGCTACGTCAGAACTGAGAGGTGACCAAGTACTAGTTGTAGGTACTTCTACTGCAGGAGGCGGCATAAGCGGAAGCGTTACAGGTATTAATGTTATAACTAATAATTTAACTTCTCCTTCCGGTAATAATGTTTCAATTGCTGCGTGGGCCCAAGGTGCTTCATCTTCCTCGGCAGGGGCAATAAATGTTGGCTTGAAAACTTTAATATCTGGGACAAATAGTCAAAGAAATTACGGAGTTTATTCTATTATTCAAGGAGCACCTGCGGCGAATGAAGATATTGGTGTAAATGTATTTTCAATGAGCAACACTAGCTCAACAACAAATATTGGCGGAAATTTTAATGTATCAAATGGTCAAAATGTTTATGGGTTAAAAGCTACTGCACAAGGAGGTAATGCCACGAATTATGGAATTTATGCGAAGGCAACTCCAAACGGAACTTTAAATATAGCTGTCTATGGTGAATCCGGTATAAACACTGTTTCACCAACACCTGGTCCTGGAACGTTTGCAGGTTATTTTAATGGTGATGTCGTAAGAACAGGCGGCGATAATTTTACAAGTGACTTAAATCTAAAACAAAATATTGATACAATTCCAAATGCTCTTGGCACAATAAATAAACTTCAACCAATTAAATTTGATTACAAAATTTCTTCTTATCCGAGTATGCGGTTACAATCAGGCATACAATACGGTGTTGGCGCACAACCGACACAAACTGTTTTACCGGCTATAGTAAATACAATTACACATCCTGCTCAATTAGACTCATTGGGAAATGTTAGCGTCCCTTCCTTTACATATTTATCTGTTGAGTATCAGCAATTAACACCAATTTTAATAAGAGCTGTTCAGCAACTTTCTTCTCAAAACAAAAAACAAGATTCAACAATACAAGCAATGCAATCACAAATCGCAGCTTTAACTTCATCTGTTACTTCTTGTTGCTCAAGCACAGCTGTTCGTACAACTAAACCAAATGAGTTAAATCAATTGGATGTAAATTTATCTGACAAAGATATTGTTGTATTAAATCAAAACGTTCCAAATCCTTTTGCTGAACAAACAACAATTACTTATAACGTACCTGATAAATATAATTTCGCACAAATAATTTTCAGCACTGTAGAAGGTAAAATTATTAAAACGGTTGACATAACTAAAAAAGGTAAAGGTCAGCTAAATGTTTTCGCGAACGACCTTGGTACAGGTTTTTATACATACACACTTGTTGTTGATGGAAAAACAATAGATACAAAGAAAATGATGAAGAGTGAGTAGTTTAGTTTAAACGTAATAAATAAAAGAAAAAGCCTCAATTAGTTTGAGGCTTTTTTTGTATTATTTCTGCAAAATTTTTATGCCGCAAACATAGTGCACACCCGACCGCATGAATTTTTATTTTTCTCCAATGAAAAACTAGATTGAAGAGGTAGTGTTGTTAAACAAATTGGATGTGAAAAAAGAAATGTTAATCGAATCAAAAAGTTAGTTTCTTTAATTATGAGAAGGTGTCTGAATATTTTCAACAATGAAGTTCAGATTGGTTCGAATATGTACAATAATCAGCAAATAAATAATTGTAAGTTTTCCGCTGAATAGCTTTATTTCATCAATCTATTCAAACTTTTCTCAAAGTACATTTCAGAAGTAATTAATGCTCTTTGTATTAGTTTGGCGTAATGAATGGAATCTAAAATTTCTTTTTGCTTTTCTTCGATGATATCTTTTTGTCGTTCTACTTCTAGTTTTTTTGCCGTGATGATCTCGTTGTCTTTGCGTTTTTGAAGGTAGCTTCTAAAAATAAATCCTGCTAACAATAAGACCAATGCAAATCCTGCGATAAAATAATTTCGTTGAAGAGTTTGTTGTTTTAATTCTTCAAGAGCAATAAGGTCTTTTTTATCTTGTTCAGCTTTTGCCTGTGCTTCTTTCTTTTCAAACTCATATTGCATTTGTTTTTTTACAGATGCTTTTTGTGTCTCTTTATTATTGAGACTGTCGGACATGTGCTTGAAAACTTTAAACATGCTCACAGCTTCTTTATAATTCGCCGTTGCTTTATAAATTTTGATTAGAACTTCACTGGCATTACGTATTTTTTCGGGATAACCGCCTTGCCGCGCTAATTGTAAGGAACGCAAGCAGTATTCTTCAGCCGGTTTGTATTTTTTTTGTATGCGATAAATGTTCCCAATATTATTTAAACAATGCGCGATACTAAGATTATCCTCGAGTTCTTCGCTAATTTTAAGAGAGCGGAAATAACACTCCAGTGTTTTTTCTTTTTGGCCCATGTCGCTATAAATACCAGCGATGCCCACGAAGCAAGTAGCTATTCCTTGTTTTTCGCCTGTTTCTTCACATAATTTTAATGCGCGAGTATAGTATTTTAATGCTTGTTCTGTTTTTCCCTGTTCAGAATAAATTATCGCTATATTATTTAATGAATTAGCTATACCTGATTTCTCGTTAATCATTTCCCGAATTTTTAATGACCGTAAATAATATTCAAGCGCTTTATTTGTTTGTTTCTGTGCATAATAAATTCCACCCATGTTATTTAATGTAACAGAGGTTCCTGATTCATCGTTGGTTTTTTCTTCTATATTGAGCGATTTGGCGTAATTCTCTAAAGCTTTTTCTACCTGACCTTGATAAGTATAAATTGTCGCCATATTATTCAATGTTCCTGCTATTCCGTCTTCATTTCCAATTTCTTCTTGTATCTTGAGCGCCCGCGTATAATTTTGCAAGGCTTTTTCAGATTCGCCTCTGCTCGAATAAAAATACCCAATGTTATTGAACGAGTTCGCGATCTCCTTTTTGAAATTTAATTTTTCGGAAAGTTTTAATGCGGGTTCTGCATATTTTAAAATATCTTTTTCAGCGCATATTTCACAGATTTCAGCCAGGGTATTTACCTTATTAGTATCCTCTTTGGCGGTCTTCAAGATGGTGAGCAGAGAATCCAATTGCGGATTATCAGATTGCGAAAATGAAAAATTAGAACCAAAAATAATGGCGAAAAGTAAAAGATATTTTAAATCGGATCTCATTTTCGCATTAGTCGGTTTAAATTCTTTTCCATAACCATTTCAGTCGGCAATAAAGCATTTTGAATTCTTTTGGCATAATGAATAGAGTCTAAAATTTCTTTTTGTTTTTCTTCAATAATATCTTTCTGTTTTTCTGCTTCTAATTTTTTTGAAGTAATAATAATGTTTGCTTTGTATTTTTGTCTGTAACTTCTAAATATGAAAATCGCAAGCAGCAATACCAAACCAAA
>Ga0210408_10002676_pt1 | contig 17073 bp, 17 predicted proteins | sample IncBWH4MmetaG_FD_155471 | JGI IMG/M metagenome (GOLD analysis project Ga0210408, IMG submission 155471) | Forest soil microbial communities from Barre Woods Harvard Forest LTER site, Petersham, Massachusetts, United States - Inc-BW-H-4-M | ecosystem: Environmental > Terrestrial > Soil >...
CTTCCGGATAAGTGTTCGCTAAATACCCCTTTTGAAACGGTTGAAGCGCCGCAAAATCCTTATAGAGCTGGAAAGCCTTGACGACGTCCGGATTGTTGAAGCCCCCGTTTTTTCCAGCGTAAACTGCCTCCACCCCCTCCTTACCCAGAATTCGCATCATGAGCATCGCGGGATAAAAGTGAAGCGGCCACTTGTCTTTCCCGCCCGCTGCCACCGGAGTTATTCCGGCGGCCTGACATTTTTTTGCCGCCTCGACAAAGTCGTCCCAATACTTGATCTCCGTCGGATCGACACCGGCCTTCGCGCAAAGTTCCTTGTTATACCAGAAGACCATCGGTCCGATGTCGTTTGGCAGTCCGTAGGATTTGCCCTCATACGCGAAATTTTGGACGCCGGCAGGGTAAAACGTATCTTTAAATCCTCCCTCCTCAATTGCCTTGGTGATATCCTGGCAAACGCCCGAGGTAATCTGCTCTTTCATGACCCCGCCGCCCCAGCTATGGAAAACACTTGGTCGATCTTTCGACTGGAGAAGCGTGGGCAACTTGGCTTTAAAGGCCTCATTTTCGAGGTAGAAGAATTCAACTTTAACTCCAGGATGAGCTTTTTCGTATTCGTGTCCGGCTTCTGCCCAGATCTCCTGCACTTTGGGCAGCTTAGCGATGTGAAGAATTTTAATAACCGTCTCGGCCGGAGCCGTCCAGGAAAGCGATCCTAGCAACGCCAGGAAAATGAGAAATTTAGATTTCATTTTTTTTGGGATGGAACACATGTTTAGATCAAAAATCCAGCGCTAGATAACAAAACACAATTTTCAAAAGCTCTTTAATCGATCAAGCTTTTGTGAAAAACTGCCAATCGAAAAAGCAACTCTCGCGCTGAATCCTCACGTAGTAATCAGGCCTGAGTATAGTTTTCGCAACACACTAAATTTCTGGCCTAAACGCGCCGACTTTTTGGCGACGGTATTCCGCGTAAGTTGATTCTGCGCGTTTCTCTAGCGAAACCGACTTCTGCTCCATTGCGATTCTGATGGCTGTGCGAAACGAAGCCTCGATTTGCGTCTCGTCAGCACCCAACGCCGTGAGAAACACACCGCGGAGCCGGTGCAGTTCGGCGGACCGCTGGCGCTCTTCAGATCTTTCGGCCACTTTTTCCGCCTCGTTTATTGCCTCAAAAGCTTCGGAGGTACGACCCGCTAGATGCAATGCTTCGGCCTTTAGTGCTAGCCAATGTTGCAGATTCAGCACCGCACCGGTCGCCCGAAAGTCTTTTATTCCCTGCTCGATCCACTGAATGCCTTCGGCTGTGTCACCGGAAGCGCTGCGCGCCCAACCGCGGTAAATGGCTCCTATCGCTAGCCAATACACAAAATTGTCCCGGGTGGAGAGTTCGATTAATTCCGATGCCCAGCGTTCCGTTTCAGCAGGATTACGCTCATTGTGAGCGAGACCCGCTGCCCAAGACAGTGCGATGGCTAATGAGTTCATATCATTCAACTCCTTTGCTAGTGAGATCGCTTCCGCTATGGTCGCTTGGCAAGAGGAGATCTCTCCAAGATGCCACTCGGACCCAGCCCGATAGCACAGACAGACGGCGACTGGCGTCTGGGGGCCTTCCATATGAGACTGAACGTTTCCCGAGCACCAGATCTGAACAGCACGCATCGCGTACTGTTGTGCGGCCTCAAAATCGCCAGAATGGTAGAGCGTGACGGCCAAAGCGCGATAGGCTTCAATCATTAGCGCAGCGTCATTCTGTTCTTGCGCCAGTGATTGAACTCGTTCGGCAATCTGCATTGTCGCCGTTAGCTTGTCCGTGTGGAGGGAATAGCGCCACTGACCTATGAGTGCCACGCAAAGGAGGAGCGGACGGTTAAGCAAACGGCACAAGGGCTCGGCGCGCTCGTAGCATGTGCGCGCCTCCGGTGCTCCCAATCCTCGCGTGGCCGTTAGGTATGCTGCCGCCTGCATGAGAATGAAGAGCTGATCTTCCGAAGCGAGACTTTGCTCCTCAACGGCCGTTTCAACGAGTGATCCCCAGCGTCCGTGTTCGAAAAAGTTAGCTAAAGCCAAGAGCAACGCTCCTCTGGCGCCGAGAGCGTCAGCTGCAAAGGAGGAATCTCCTCGCTGAATTCGTGGAATGTAAACTTCATGCAGTGCTTCTCGAAACAGACCTGCGTTGCAGCCGCAAATGACGGCTGAGAAAAGTGGCTCCATCTCCCTGAAACTATTCGGCAGCTGCGGCGCGAGGGTTCGATAATAATGATAGAGCCGCCTATTACATTCCTCCCACGCATCCGTTTGTTGACTCCGGAGCTGTTCGCCAAAGTATTCACGAACGAGAGGATGGGCATCCAAATAGCCAGGATTGTGTGGATCTTCTCCGGCAAGCAGTCTTGCTCGCCTTAATCGGGCGAGAATCGTTCGCCACTCTGTCTGGCTTAAATCAGTTAGGGATTCCGTAAGGCCTCGAATAGCAGGGGGGGTCAACAGGCTTGCAAGCGCTTTTTCCTCAACGGGTCGGTCAAACAGACCTAACATGCGAAGGACTGACAGCTCAGGACCTTCTCCAAACCAGGTTTGGTAGGATTTCATTACCTTTCGGGCATGAACTCCCTGTCGTACGTCGTGAGCAAGACGCGCTGATACTTCTGAGTGATAACGAATATCTCCGTCGTAGGCATCGGTCAGAAAGCTGCCCAGCAACGTGAGAGCAAGGCAATGGCCGCCAACCTCGTCGCTGGCAGTTCGCAATTTCTCTTCATCCCCTTTAACGCCCAGCGCCCGGAGCAGCTTCGCACCGGCATCGCTGGATAGTTGTTCTAGGTTACGACGCAGAGCTGAGCCGCCCTCGTGATCTATGATATCAGCGACCAGTAGCCTCGTAGTAATCAGGCAAAGCCCCGTATTGAAAGCCGCAAGCTCGCGCAGAAGGGCTTGGAGGGAAGGGTCACGTAGCCGTCCCTCTTGCGGACCAGGCGGATTTTGGAGCGGCTCCAGGCCGTCCAGAACCAGTAAAGTTCGACGATGAGCAACGAGCTTCGCCAGTCTTTCGCCCTTCTCCCACGCCGTTCCGAGCCGTGGATCTGGATCTCCAAACCAGGCGAGAGCAGCGTCAAGGAATTCATCTGCGGACGAAATGCCCCCACTCGTGCCCTGTCTGTAAAAGGACCAGCCAAAAACGAGCTGCGCAGAACGGTAATGTTCAGCAGCCATCCGCCTGAGCCAATGGTTAACGAGCGTGGACTTCCCGACACCAGCCCATGCAACGATCGAAACGACATTTACATCCTGATTTGCCCATGCATCATCCAGAAAAGCGATATCCTCCTCTCGACCAAAAACATCACTTCCGGTAACGGGCAATCTGGCTACGGAAATTTTCTTCGGTCCAAGTCGTGCTGGCGGCCTGCGTGTTACGGCACGCGAAGCGGTTGAGGGCGTCTTCTCCAGGCTCTGACGAGTGATTCTGCGCCGTGCGTCGACAGCTCCTGTTACCGTCAGTATCGCCTTCAGCAGCTCGTTCGGAGTCTGGAAACGCTGTGCCGGATCTTTCTGAAGGAGTTTCTCAAGTAGAACTACGACCGGCTGTGGAACATCTTCGAGTCGTTCACGCGGTAAGGGCGTGTGCTGATGCTGATGCATCACCTCAGCGGAAGGACCTCGGAATGGTGTTTGGCCAGTCACCATTACCCAGAGCGTTACCCCAAGAGAGTACAGATCCGAGCGGATGTCCACGCCAACGCCCCCAAATTGCTCGGGGCTCGCAAACTCGGGTGTCCCGACAAATGCCCCAGGCGATGAAATCCCAGCTTCAGAAGCTGATTCGTCAAGTGTCTTCGCCAGTCCGAGGTCGATAATTTTGACCGTTACACCTCGTTCCTCCTTCAACCTCACCATGATGTTTGTTGGCTTGATATCTCGGTGGACAAGGTTCTGTTCGTGAACTGCGGCCAATCCGGCAGCCACCTGCGTTGCAATTTCCATCGCCAGCTTTACCTCGAGTCGGCCCGAGCGTCGGATGAGGTTCTCAAGCGTTTCCCCTTCTACAAACTCCATCGCGTAGAAGTAACTGCTCCCAGTTCTGCCCAGATGTAGCACCCAGGCAACGTTTGGATGCCGAACACTGGCCGCCGCACGCGCCTCGCGCAAAAAACGAAGCCGCGCCGATTCATCACCGAGATATCGCTCGTTGATGACTTTCAGCGTCACGAGGCAGTGCAAATCGACGTCGAACGCCTTGTAAGTGACCCCCATTGCGCCGCGACCCAACTCGACCGGTTTCCCATCTTCGCCCGTCACCAATTCATAATGCTCAAATCGGTGTGCCGCGTCTTGCGATGTCGGCTTTGGTGAATCCTCAGCAGAAGACTCGCCGGACTCAACCCCGTCAGCAAGAGCCTTGCGAAGCATGCAGACCGGACAGAATTCCATTGCTCCAGAAAACTCGTTACCGCAGCTCGAGCAGGTGCGTTGGGGCTCCGTGCTCATGGTCCTAATCGCCCTTCAGTCGCAATCTGCCGAAAGCACCACGCTCCATCGAGTGGTGCGAAATCGGCCAGCACAGCGCCTGGCATTCTGTTGTCCCGTTCCACAAACGAATGCGTTACATTACCCCGTTAAATCGCATTTCTGAACAAAATTCCTGCCGCTCGTGTCATGCGGCGTCCCGTGTTGACAATGAGCTTCGGCGATGCAGAACATTGCTGATGACGCTCTGGCCGATCAGCGATGAGGTGACCGTGCAGATCATGAGCGACTTTTACGATGCCGCACACAACAGCGGGAACGCTCCAAAAGCCTTAGCCGAGGTGCAACGCAACTGGCTCCTGAAACTGCGCAGCGAGAAAGGGCTAGCCCAAGCGGTCAATCTTGCCGGGCCATTCATCATGAGTTCTCAAGGTAAACCGTTTGGGGAATACCCGGCTTGGCGCTATAAAGCTAAATTCTACCCGTGATCTTGATCTTCTTCCCCTTCAGTGTCAGTATCGGATCATCAGTGGCCAGCGGCAATCCAACCGTAAGGGTCTGGTTTGGGTAGGCTCCCCCGTAATTGATGAAGGTGTTTCCCTTCCTACTTGTAAGCACTGCCGTAACAACGCCCTCGAGTGTGACGGTCCGCTCAATATACTGCGGGGCTTGCGTGTCAGGGATTCAGGGATGATATCGATATCGATGAAAAAAAATAGAGGGCGCGAAGAGCCGCTATCGCCTACGGCTTTTTGACCCGGCTCAAACAGCCCTTTCTGAGCCAACCAATCCAAAGACTGTTATATCGCAGCGCCTTCCGACATTCGCTCCGATTGAAGTCGCTTCGAGTATGTGACTTCGGATCACAGGGTTGCAGGTTCGAGCCCTGCCGGGTGTAAAACAAGTCCCAGAGCGGATCTACAGGCGATTTGGGCTAAGTCGAAAATCAGCTACTGAACGGGAGACTTACCATTCTCTTACCACTTTTTAGGTCTACCCCCTTTTTGACTGGGCCAAGCCACCGTACGAATTTCGTCCGCTCGGTAGAAGCGTGTAACCCGGACCCGCTGTTCGAGAATCCCTACCGGAATACCGTCGAGAAAGCCACCAACCGGGGATAAGTCGACCCGATCAGGTCTTCAATAACTTAGTTAAACCGCCTATCCAAAGCGTTCCAAGAACCCAGCCTGAGATGATGTGAACCCACATATAGCAGCGTAGCAAGCTCCCATAGTTTCTCGGGAAACCTATCTTAACCAGCATACCACGACTCAGGGTCGCCCCAAAGTTTGCATTTGGAGCCCAATGTTCGCCTATCCCAAGCTTTAATAGTGGCACAAACGTCTCTACTGAGTACATGAACGCATTAAATTTCGGATAATCTTCCGAAATTTGAGGTCTTCCATTTATAAATTTTCGGGTTCCATCCTTTTGGACCACATACGCTTTGTCCCCAGTCGGAGTGAATAGTTTCCAGTCATCGCCGAGTTGAAAAAACAACCAGCCAAGAGCAATCACCAGTAGGCTCCATCCGAACGCCCGCCCAGGGCGATAGCCGAAGCCGACGAGTGGACACCAGCGAGCACAGATCGATCTCGCCGTCGGACCTAGCATAGCGCATTGCGAGTAGCGGCTCTTCTTGTGTGAGCACGGTGGCCTTCTCAATTGAGAGAGCGTTAGGATCTGGAGGAGGCTGTTTACCTTGCCGAATAGCGGCTGACACTGCCCCGAGAGGCCGTCCGGGTTTAAGAGGGAACATCCGGACGACTTCTTTCGAGAGCCCTCTCCAATCCGGCAAACCACAACCCATCGAGACGCCAGCCCCGACAAACAAGCAAACATCCCCGGCAAGGTATTGCGCATGTAGCAGTTCGTGACTGTTCATATCCATGTATCCCGCCAACAGAACAAAGGATCCGTGCCGATCACGGAGGGCGGTAAGGATTCGAGTAGAATACACAAAGATCGTTAAATCAAACTCGAACTGGCGGTCAGGAAAGCCACAAGTGCTTTTGGAAGGCCTTCGGCATCGATTGGGATGATCCTCTCACCGCCAAAGCGGTCTTCCAGAGGCTCAGTTTGTAGGGGATCTGCTGCTCGGCGGAAAGCGTCGTCGGCCATACAAGGGTATTTGAGATCTTTTCACCTGCCCGGCGAGGGATTTCTGGTTACAGATCATCGATCTGTGTGCATTTTACTCGATCATGTCGGGTGCTCGGTGAGACGCTCTCGGCGACCGTCCTGGAGATCCCGCTTCTCGAGAAGGTGAAGAGAATCTGCTGCTTCAACTACGACGACATCCTTGATCGCGCCTTCGCGGAGAGAGACAGGACTTATGTGGCCCTGTTCCAAGACAACCGCATCCCGCTCGAGGCGCCGCAGACAATCGTTTTCTATCCGCATGGTTTATACCGGACCCGAACCGACACTCATTTTCGGCCACGGACGGGATCGTCTTGTCTGAGGACGATTACTTCGCTCTTTACAGTTCGCCCTACGCCTGGGCAAACATGGTTCAGCTGACTCTGCTCCTCAATTACACAGCGCTCTTCATCGGTTGCTCGTTGTTGGATCCTAATGTGAGACGACTCCTGAACATCGTAGCTAATAAGCGACCCGATCATAGCCATTATGCCTTCTTCCGAGACCCACACTATCGAGAAGATGCAGAGTGGTATCAGCACAATTATGCAATGGCATTTCGCGAAGTGCAGGAGCGCCTTCTCAGGGGCCTTGGTGTTCAACCTGTGTGGGTCCACGAATACAAGGAAATCGCACCCGCGCTCAGTCGACTACGAGCATAACGATGGCTAACAATGGGATGACATTGCGATTCAGCTACAGGCGATCTACTTCGTGCAGCCCAACGTCAGCCTACACCGATCGACGCTAAATAGCAGAACTTTCGTGTGTTGTTCAAGTGCTCCCAGCTCATCTTCTGCAGCCAAGCGGCCATATTGCCGGACTACTTAAATCGTCGACGGCTCCGATCTACCAGACGTCAACTCGCCCTCGGCGACGACCATCTGCAAGAAGCGTTGCATCCACAGCAAGGCTGATCGCCGGTTCTCAAGTCGATCCGCGGTTCGAAGTTTTGATTCCTCCGCTCTGCAGCCGGATTTTACGATTTTGTGGAACAATTCTATCTTCCAACGCAAGGCGTACCATTGGATCTTTTCAATCGCCTCAGCACCAGACTCGACACTGAGATCGGTCATTGTTTCCAATCTATCCTTTTCGCGATCTTGAGGTGTCGTCCGTTCCCGCGCGTGGATCACCGTGAGCGTCATTCGGGATATTGGCGCTGTTTGCCGATGGGAGGCGTCTCCCCTAACGCTTCGCGTTAGGTCGAGCCGGCAATGGCGAACAATGGGCAATTTTGCGCCATTTTTGCCCATTGTTCCCCAACCTTCCCTTCGCATGATTTGCCCTCATGCAACCTTGAAATCGTCGTCATTGCGTTTTCGTATTTTCGCTCGACTCGCAGCCTCTTTAACCGCTCTGTCTGACGTTCCATGCTCTTGATGCCAGCTCGACTGAACGCGCCCGCCAACCAGTAAGCCAGCGGGATAGTGAAGATGAAGAAGACCGTTCCCATCGTCAGTGCGGCGACCAGCATGGGCGCCTGGGTTGCATGCAGCGCGTTCAAAACTGGAAGCCGAATCGTAAGCCTGCAGAGCTACACTGAATAAGAACGCTGAAACAAGCGGCAGTGACTCCGCTTGAGCTTGCCGCACATCTCCTACCAGCACAACTATCTCTCTCTGACCCTCAAAAGACCGGTCCTACTTGAGATCGGTTAAAGCAGATTGCTGTTCCTTCGAAGCGGTTCGATTACCAACTGGCATTGTCAATCCTTTGACTCAAAGTGCCTGAGGTAGATTCTCCGTCGCGATAATGTATCCTTTCGCTACATTTTCAACGAAAAAAATTACTCTCTTCTATGCGATCTGCGATTTCCCTGTTTGCCTCTTGGTTTTTGCACTGCTTGTTCTTCCGGTTCGCTCGCTTCCTCCAGCAATCCTCCCATCCGATCTTGGTACCACAACCCGAGAATCGCCAGTGCTACGAGTTTTGGAGGACCGTCCCAGATGCATCGGTAGAGACTCTGACGGGATATTCCAAGCCGCTTGGCTAGTTCCACCTTTGACAAGCCGAGCTGCTTGCGGATCCAGTCAAACTTTCTCCCATCCATTTTTGCAATGCTAACGCTTTAAAGCTACCGCTGTCCAGCGGCGTTACATGCTCAGCCTTGATACGACCTGTTTCCGACAAAGCTCGCCACTTCTGGCTCCGGCTATAAAGTCGAGAAATAAGCTCAAGCGCTTCGATCTTCGCCAAATGAATCAGTGGTGAGGAATCACTGACCGCGTCGGGCATAAGCGAGGTCAACGGCGAGATCGTCTTCGTCGTACGGTCTGATAACCTTCCTACGACCCAGGAGTTCTTCGAATTGCCATTTGGTCAACCCACAAAGCTCCCTGGCCTTTCCGAACCCGAAAATGCCGCGGGCGTAAAGTGCCAGCGCAAGTTCCTTACGCACCTCGGCTTCGGCCTCAGGCGGTGCGAGACGCAGCGCTTCTGCAACAGAGTCAGGAAGTTCAACGATAAAACTCATGGTTTGCGATAATACCACCCACTTTTGATCCGAGCAACGCAACTGGAAATCGACATAGACGTCTGCGGATCAAAGATCCTTGTATCCGTCTGGGCAAATGACAACCATCCGCAATTGCGCGTGGGGACCTGTTCGGTCGCCCGCCGAACTCGAAGATCTGTGGGCAATTGACAACGCAGCTTACGCGAAGCTTCAATCACCTACGAAAAGTTCAGGATTGGTGGTCGTCCTTCCCCTTCGGCTTGCGGGCCTTGTTTTTTCGAAACCGCGTGATGGGAGCCATCGGCATTTGGCCGCTGTCAAATCGGTGCTTGCGTTTGCTGAAGTCGGCTCAACTGAAAGAATCGCAATTGATGGGTCGCTCGATGCGCGGCTACATCGATAGCCCAGTCCGATTCTGGTATGTATCCGGAATCGTCTTGCGACCCCAGCTTGTCGGATCGCGTGCAACCGTCGAGCCCCAAAACGGTCTCTCCTTCCTCTTTCTCCTAAGCGCACCCAGGTTCGCTTAAATAAAGAAGCTCCATTTCAGCCCGGGAGAACTCGGATTGGTATTCACCAGCATGGGAATCGGTGCCTTACTGTGCGCGGTTCTGGTGTTGCCTTTTGGCCGGGCAAGACTTTCGGTGATCGGACCTTACACGGTGTTTTCAATAAATTCGGCTTGCTTCCTTCTGGTTGCTTCAGCCGTACTTGCGTGGCGCCGTCTCTATTGCAGATTGCCTCTTGAAAAGTTTGCTCAGTCTTTGATCGGGGCGATTCGTTATGTGCGATACACTCCCGGTGTCCAGGTTGTCCTCGCGCGGAACGTCTTATTCGCGATCTTTATCTCGGCGATCCCTGCTTTACTCCCGATCGTCGCATTAACATTCCTTTAACTTGTCTGGCTACGCCAGATCCAATCCGAACCCACGGGCGTCCTTCAGTGCAAGAGTACCGTCTGCGGCTTAAACGGCCATAGACTGTATTATCTAATATCCTTATTAAAAGTAGCTTAGAAATCGACTATTCAAGTATCACGCAATTTTCACGCACTTTTTACAAAGACCTTAGAGAATTCCGATACTTGCGATTGATGCGCGCCTCTGTCTCTTCCACCGGAGAGCCGATGAAGCCAGAGTCCCGCCCGAGCAGCGAACAGGGCTTAGCGAGTGGCGTCAATCTGGCGGGGGCCTTTGATCACGAGTTCACCCTGACACCCCTAGCTAAGCACGCCTCCTTTAGCGGATCTCTTGTAGCCGAAGTGTCCTCGCTTTGCATCTCAAGCGTTTCTTTGATAACGCTGGACTTCCCACAACCAAACCGAGAGACAGCGAGCTTTTGAAGAAGAGGAACACAGGGAGGAATGGGACTTCGCGAAAAGCGTCCAACAGAGCGCCCACCTTCTCTGCCCCATTAGATTGCCCCAGTCGCAGCCGTTGACCGTTTCTGTCAACAAAGGTGCCCTTTTCGTTGCCGGCAGGATCGCGGGCAATTTCCTTTCGGCGGCTCGTTCCCTGCCTGGCTTGTTTTCGCCGGCGCAGATTCCGGGGCTCTGACTGCTGTAGGCGGCGTGAGTAACGTCCCTTGCTGCTTTCGACTTATCCAAACAGAAAAGAACGAATGGTGAACGTCTTGGGCTTAACGCTGTTCGGGAAGTACTTGGCCAGCAGCTTCTTTGCATCCTTGATCCGACCAACAGTGCGCAGATCGTTGATTTCCCGAGCGTGGGCGTATGCGGTACGATAGGAAATACCATTCTCCTCTGTCATCTTGCGAAGTAGGATTCGCCCCTCGGCCTGCGCCTGTGCATGCCTCTTACGAGCCTCGGCAGTCGCCTTCCTACGAGCACGCCTTTCGATCTCATTGAGCCTCTTGTTTAAAGTCCGACGAATGAAGAAGTTCTGGAAGTTGAACATATATTCTCCTTTCTTTGATTCGAATCCTTCTTTGTTGTAGGCATCGCTAGCGTCTGCGCTTGCGATCTTTCCAGCGTTCTTTGCGGGTGATCAGCGAAATGAGGCTTTGGCTAACACCATATCGACCGGCGAGTTCCCTTTGATCGTTCCCTGTATACTGGTACAAAACATAGATCTCGTGTTCTTCGAGGCGGGTGAGTTTATAGGGGCGTGACATAGGGGGGTCCGTATCGCGGCTACACCTTAGCCGCCTCGTTGTCCACGATGGTCTGGATCTTTTATGATGTGATCGGGCTAGTCGATGCATTTGGCGGGCCTGGTCTTCGGTGAAGCCACGCTGTTTTTGTTCGGTCGCGTGCCAGGTGATCGCTGAACTCAATCGCGTCGAATGGTGGCATGCGTTCACGCACGAATCTAAGCGAAACGGTTTGTTAAGGCGAGCAGCAAAACACACCCACTGGAACTCCTCAGAACTGCTCGCTCATGTTTAACTTTATGTTAAACTTCCGGTTCTCAGCCGAGCTCCAGGGCGACAGAAACAAGCTGCTTCAGGTAGCGCAGCAATTCGAGCTCGAGGGCTTGATCGCTAAAAAACCGGATTCAGTTTACGAAAGCGGCCGACGCAGCGGCGCTTGGGTAAAATTCAAAATCACCAAATCCCAAGAGTTTGTGATCGGCGGCTACACACCGCCCGAAGGCAGCCGCAAATATTTCGGCTCTCTGATCTCTGATCGTTGGTTACCAGAGCCCGCGGGGATTACTTTTTGCAGGCAGGGTCGGCACTGGCTTCTCAGAAAGAGTCTTGGCCGACCTCTACGCCGGCATGCAAAAGCTCAAGCGCACTACGTGCCCATTTGTGAACCTGCAGGAGAAAAAACGTGGGCGATGGACCCAAAGCCTCACCCCTGCAATTATGAAACGCTGTTCTTGGGTCGAACCAGTATTGGTCGCCCAGGTCAAGTTCACGGAGTGGACGCTCGATGGCCAGCTTCGTCGGCCGGTTTTCCTGGGGTTGCGAACCGACAAGGAGGCGAAAGACGTCGTTCGCGAATAAAGGCGCGCGATTCCATTGCACCGGGATTTTGAAACGCCAGACCAGATTGGACATTGATCCTGAAGAACTTCGAAGGCTGCTCGATAAGACTCGCGCCGAGTGGTATGAGGACGCTAACACTGCTCCGTTGCCGATTCATTTTCCGGCTGAGGTCAGAACGAAGTTGGAAAACATTTTTGGCCCTACCCGAGCTGGGATCTGATCAAAGCGGCTTTCAGAAGAGTTTACTCTGACAAACAGCTTGAGAAAACCTTCATCGTCGATCTCGAGCGTTTATTTTACCATGAAGATTCTTTTCAGTGGCCGCTTGAGGATCCGCACCACTGCCTCCTATTTGGGCTCTTGAGAGATTACTATAAGCGCCTTATGACCAAGCTATCCGAGGACGACAATTAGGGCGAAGAGGATGACCTTGCAAAAGGTCTCCTGACAATCTTACGGGTCAGCCGATTTTGTAGCGTTTAAGGCGGCTTGGAGTCTGGCTTCGTCCTCGTGCGAAAGCGAGGTCGTAAAGATTTTGCCGCCCAGGCCCTTCAGCTCTTCCAATACCCGGTCCTTGTCCGAGGTGGGCCTTCTCGTTAGGACGAAAAGCGCTGATCTGCTAGGAATCAGCACTGTGGCCAATTCTTTCATGAAGCGATCGGTGACTCCCACGTCGGCGAGTGCACCAGAAGCAGCACCTACCGTGGCATTTAGTAAGATCAGGTTGGCTAGCGATCCACAAAAACCTTGGAGGGCCGCTCCTTCGGCCCATAAGTTACCGGCATGGTGCAACTTGACCTTGCCCGTCTCGTCCTTCACGGCGACTGCCACGTCCGCGAGATCCACTAGGCCTTCGCTTTGAAGCTTCTGCAGCTTAAGGTGAACCTCTTCCGCCTGGTTAGGTTCATCGAATCCAATCACAAATAAATTACCCATTTTTTCTCATTCTAAATTTGGTTGTTACTTCGTCTCCAAAGCCAATAGAACTCATTCCGCTTTGCGCTCGAATGAGCTACATCCAATTCTGCATGGTCCGAAAAGGAGTGCAGCCAAGTTACGCCTGCACGCTTGGTGACCGAAAAAGATCTCGTCTTTCTTGCTGTGCACCGGAAAGTGGGAAGCTTACCCGGAAGGCGGTGCCAGGATCAATGGAATTGATAAGTGTGCGACCAGCGCCCCACCATGGGCCTCCCATGCCACGCAAAAGTCGCCCGCGCCTGCGCAGGTTCCTGATTTGAGTATTTCTCGCCATTTTTCCGAGGAAAATGCTAAAACAGAATTATTAAATGTACTTAGGCAAAATATGGGCAATAGGATTTTAAAAATGTGTATAAGAAACATCGTAAGCCGTGGAACAAGAGGAGGTAACATAGAATCGCCCTGAATCGCCGTCCGTTGTTTCAACAAATCCGCTTAAGCTCACCATGCCGGTCGGTGTACTCGGCCCGGAAATCGAACTTGCCGTCCCGCTTGCTCATGCCCGACCCGAAAATTTGACCAGCGTCCGCCACCCGTCAATTCCTCCGGTAAGCTCTTCCAAAAGTCCGTAAATATCTCCCAGCGTAACAAGATCACTTTCGTACTCGATTGGAATGGCCCGCTGCTCGCCGACTAAGTGCGTCATGACGCGCGCCGAATAACGGTGATGGCTGTCGATTTCTCAACCGGCCGGCGATCGGAGCCCGAGACGAACTGAGTCCACCAGCTTTCAGTCGGCTCGCCCGCTGGCAACCTGATCGGCGCGAGCACCATCTGGGAAGACGCCCCCGGCTCCCGAATACCACCGTTCTGAGGGTTGCTTCCGCCGTGCGCTTGGCTTTTAGAAGCGTGCCCACCATCGAGGAGGCTCGCTCAACCCGGCGCCGGCTTTCCTCGGCCTGGCTCTCCGAAACTACCGCACACCCTGGATGACTCGTGACCGTGAGCACTCCGCTCAAGTCCTCCGGCACAACCTCAGCCTCAACCTCGCGCGCCTGTCGCTCATGCGGACGATGCTCATAGTTCTCATGCTTCCGCAGCCCGAGAAAGTCCAAGTCGAGTCCCGGGGCGGTCTCTCTTTCCTCTTTCGCCTAAGCGAACCCAGGTTCGCTTAAAATCACTCGTTTAACTTGTCTGGCTCGCGCCAGATCCAATCCGAACCCACGGGCGTCCTTCAGCGCAAGAGTGCCGTCTGCGGCTTAAACGGCCATAGACTGTATTATGTAATATCCTTATTTAAAGTAACTTATAAATCGACTATTCAAGTATCACGCAATTTTCACGCACTTTTTACAAAGACCTTAGAGAATTCCGATACTTGCGATTGATGAATCCATCGCAGCGATCCGGCCCACGCGTCCAGCTGCAGTCGGTTAGATCAGGCCGATTTCGGCCAATACCTTGTCGAGCTGCTTCTCGATTTCCGGCGATGCCGGCACCATGGGACTTCGATGCTCGTTGGTTTTCAGCACACCTAGGCGCTTGAGCACGTATTTCACCGGGATCGGACTGCTTTCCAAAGCCACTCCGCGAAGCAGGGGATAAAGTTTCAGATTCAGCGCAATGGCGCCGTCGATATCGCCTTTGGCAAAGGTATCGTACATCTGCGACACCATTCGCGGCGCGACATTGCTCGCTGTGATCATCATTCCGCAGCCTCCGATGCTAAGCATCGGCAAGGTCGGAAGCTCCAGGCCTGCAAAGATGCGAAAGTCGCGCCCGAGACGCGCAAACGCACCGGTGACAAGGCCGACATCGGTGTCGGTATTCTTGAGGCCGCGAAAATGCGGCACCTTGTCCTTGATCGCAGCCAGGGTATCGACCGTGAGGGTAAAGCCGGCCCGCGCCGGAATATGATAGATTAAGAAAGGTCTTTTCGTGCGCGCGCCGAGGCTGGCGAAATATGACACCGCCCCGCGCTGCGGCGGTGCCGAATAGAACGGCGTGACCACCAGAATCGAATCCGCGCCCGCCTTGTCGAAGCGATCAACCAGCGAGGCATTTTCGTCGAAAGATTCCGAAGCCGTCCCCGCGCAGACTGGGCGGCGGCCGGCGGATGTCTTAATGACGAACTCGACGAGCTGGGCGCGCTCTTCCAGCGTCAACATCGTCGGCTCACCGCTGGTCGCATTGACCAGTAGACCGTGCGTTCCTTCGGCGATCTGACGTTCGATCAGCTCGCCGTAAGTGTCGTAGTCGATTTTCCCGTCGCGGAAGGGAACGATCAAGGGACAATAGGCGCCGCGCAAAGCGTCACTGGCGCGGTCATCCGTCTGCAGTCGGCACTGCCCGTTTCGAGCCGGTGCGTAGCTGGAGGATTCTGCTGCCTGGCTATGCGCGTTGTTCCGGCGCCAAAACGGCCTCGTGAGCGCGAGGTTCCTTGACCCGGAACCAGGCTACGTACAAGGCGGGCAGAAAGATTAGCGTGAGCACGGTTGCCACCAGTAAACCGCCCATGATCGCAAAAGCCATCGGGCCCCAGAATATGGTCGACGCGATGGGGATCAGGCCTAGGACCGTAGAGATCGCCGTAAGCATGATTGGGCGGAAGCGCGATACGGCTGCATCGATGACCGCGTTCCAGGATTCCTTGCCTTGTTTGCGTTCAGCCTCGACCTGCTCAATAAGGATTACACCATTTCGAGCGATCATGCCGGTCAGCGAAAGAACGCCGAGAATGGCCACAAAACCTAGCGCCTTATTGAATAGAAGGAGCGCACCAACCACGCCGATCAGACCCATCGGTACAACGCTCAGCACAAGAAAGAGACGATTGAAGCTTTGCAATTGTATCATGAGCAACGTGACCATGATAAAAAGTGTCACCGGTACAACGGCGAAAACGGAAGCTTGGGATTGCGCGCTTTCCTCCACTACGCCTCCCGCCGCGATGTGATAGGGCGATGGAAGGCTTGAATTCAATTTTTCAACCGCCGGAGCGAGATCAGCGACCGCGGTTTCGGGTAAACCGCCGGGGACGACTTCCGCTTGCACTGTCAATGTCGGGACGCGATCGCGACGCCAGATCAACGGATATTCCTGCTGAAAATCGAAGGTTGCGAGTTGGCTGAGCGGAACGGTTCGTCCGCTTGGCAGCGGAACCTGCACGGTGCGTAACGTCGAGAGCGAAACGCGTTGCTCATCGGTCGCGCGCGCGATGACGTCGACCAGGTAGATGCCATCACGAACCTGTGTGACCTGTGTACCCGAGACGACAGAATTCAGCACCGCGGCGATGGCCTGGGAACTGAGCCCCAGCAACCGCGCCTGATCTTGATCGATGCGGATGCGAACCATCCGCGCCGGCTCCATCCAATCGAAATTGACCTTTCTGATGGTGGAGTTCTTGGCCATGACTCCAGCCAGTTGCATCGCGATATCCCGCACCTCGTTCAGATCAGGGCCGCTGACTCGATATTGCACGGGCCAACCTACAGGCGGACCGATGCCCAACGTTGAAACCCGCGAAACTGCAGCCGGGAATTGCTCCGCGAGCGCTGCATCCAGCTTCGCATGGAGCCGTTCCCGGGCCGCCAAATCCCTGGCGATGACGACGGCCTGAGAAAAAAAGTCGTTCTGCAGCTCAACAGCGAGCGGCAGATAAAAGCGGATCGCACCCCGCCCGATATAGGTGCTCCATCCTTCGACATCGGGATTACCCTTAAGCAGACCGTCCAGCCGTTCGGCCGCCTCTTCACTCGCGTAAATCGAGGCATTCTCTGGTAACCTGAGATCGACAAGAAGCTCCGGGCGATCCGAGGAAGGAAAGAACTGCCGTGGTACGTGGGGCAAGGCCACAAGGGCAAGGAGGAAACAAGCGATGGTGGCGGCGATGGTGAGCCACCGCGCACGCATAGCGCCGATAAGAAACCCGCGAAAGACACGGAGGATCACGTGGGGCTGGCCGGATTTTGTCTTCTTTGGCCTGGTAAGGAGCGCCACTCCCAACAAAGGTGCAAAGAGAACGGCGATGAACCAGGAGGCAATCAGCGCGACGCCGACCACCGCGAATATAGAAAACGTGTATTCGCCCGCCCCGCTTCTCGCGAAACCGATTGGCACGAAAGCCGC
>Ga0210408_10002677_pt1 | contig 17065 bp, 17 predicted proteins | sample IncBWH4MmetaG_FD_155471 | JGI IMG/M metagenome (GOLD analysis project Ga0210408, IMG submission 155471) | Forest soil microbial communities from Barre Woods Harvard Forest LTER site, Petersham, Massachusetts, United States - Inc-BW-H-4-M | ecosystem: Environmental > Terrestrial > Soil >...
AACCCGCTCCATCCAAAGCTCTTAGAGTCTGTCCGAGAACATCATGCGGGATTGCATAGTTTTCGCAGCATGAGGCGGATGGAGGCGAGGCGCAGGAAGGCGAGGGCCTTGTGGTTGAGACATTCCCAGTCCTTGGCCAGTCGTCGGCAGCGGCCGAGCCAAGCGAAGGTGCGTTCGACGATCCAGCGCTTGGGCAGTGCGACGAACCCTGTGGCTTGATCCGATCGCTTGACGATCTCGACGTTGACGCGCGCCAGAATCCGTTTCACCGCGCTCTGGAACTCCGGCCCCTGGTAGCCGCCGTCGGCATAGAGCTTGATCAGGAACGGAAAGCCGCCGAACAAGCTCGCCATCAGCAGCGCGCCGCCGTCGCGGTCTTGGACGTCGGCGGCATGCACGATGGCGTGCATCAGCAGGCCCTGCGTATCGACAAGGATGTGGCGCTTCCTGCCCTTGATCTTCTTGCCTGCATCGTAGCCCGTCGGATCAATCGCAGGCCCCCTTTTTCCGCGCTCTTGACGCTCTGGCTGTCGATGATCGCGGCGGTCGGGCTCGCCTCGCGCGAGGCGGCTTGGCGGCACTGCGCATAAAGCGCGTCGTGGATGCGATCGAGCGTGCCGTCCCAGCCCCACAGGTCGAAATAATCGTACAGCGTCGAGCGCGGCGGCAGGTCCTTAGCGATCGCCCGCCACTGACAGCCGGTGCTCAGGATATACATCAGGCCGTTGACGACTTCGCGCACGACCACATGACGCCGATTGCCGCCGCGCTTGGCCGGCGCAATGAGCGGCTCCACAAGCGCCCATTCCTCGTCCGTCAGATCGCTCGGATAGCGCAACCGACTTCGGTCATAGCGTCTGCGATTCTTGCTCGTCCACATCGGCGACCCCCCCCAACGAAGCAGGCCACCTCCCTTGAATCACAAATGATTCCGACGATTCAATATGTTCCCGGACGGGCTCTTAGTGTTTGGAGTAGATGACATCACTCGCTTGCCAATGGATGAAACTGCGGGGCTCGCCTATGCTGAGCTATCGCACCTCACGAAGAACGATCGTCCCTGGGTGAAACAAAAAAAGCGGCCGAGAACCTGCCCTGCTACCGCTCGCGCACGTCCATCTGGCGGCCTGCCATCGGCCAGCCCGGGCGCTGCTTGTGCTTTACGGCTAAGCCGAGCTGGCTGGGCTTTCCTCTATTTCCGTTCCCGCGTTCATCGGTATCTCTCCGGCGGTGGATGGCCGTCCACCATCGATTCCGTTTGCGACGTGCGTTCACTTCGCGATAGACGCGTTCCTCCAATAGACGTTCGGTTCTCGACAAGCATTTTGCCATGCGAAGCATGCAAGTGCGCTGAAGCGTCTTGGCTCGCCGGGCGAGGAAAGTGACATGCGACACTTCGGCCATCGGACAACGGCCGCAATTGTGGGCGCTCGCTTCGGCAACGCTCGCTGACGACCGGGCAGCGTGTTGAAAACTTGCAGCCAACTGGCGGATCGAGCGGGCTCGGCGGATCGCCCCTCAAGATAATGCGCTCGCTCGCCTCGGCCCGTCGGGCGCGTGGTGCCGGAATGGCTGAGAGCAGAGCCTCGGTGTAAGGGTGAGCCGGGCGGTCAAAGATGAGATCGGCCGGCCCTGTTTCGACGATGGACCCTAAATACATCACGGCTGTTCGTGTCGAGACGTGGCGCACCACGGCCAAGTCATGCGCGATGAAGATGTACGTGAGTGACAGGCGCTCGCGCAGCTCCGTGAACAGATTGACGATCTGTGCTTGGACAGAGACATCGAGGGCGGAGACGGGCTCGTCCGCAACGATGAGGCTGGGCTCCATCGCGAGCGCGCGGGCAATGCCGATACGCTGACGCTGGCCGCCGGAAAATTCATGCGGATAGCGCTCCAAATAGCTCGCTGGCAGGCCCACAAGGTCCATCAGCTCCCTAAGGCGCGCGGGAATATCCGCACGCGAGCGGATACCGTGGACGTGTAGCGGCTCGGCAATCAGATCGCCGATCCGGCGACGGGGGTTCAGCGAGGCGGAAGGATCCTGAAAGATCATCTGCATGCGGCGGCGGAACGGGCGGAGCTCCCGCCGCGACAGTTTCGTGATGTCCATGCCTTCGAACCGCAACGTGCCGCCATCGATGTCGTAGAGACGCGTGAGGCAGCATCCGAGGGTTGACTTGCCGCAACCGGACTCACCGACCAACCCGAGCGTCTCCCCTGATCGAACGGTCAGCGACACACCGTCGACTGCATACAACGTTCGACCGGACCCCGGCATGATGGTCCGGTCGATGAGGTAGCGTTTGGTCAGCCCCTCCGCCTCGACAAGGGGGACAGCGGTGGAATCTGCGCTCATCAGCTCAAGCTACCCGATCGGAGGACGGATAAAGAATCTGCTCGCGCAGGCGAGGACGATCGCTTGAATCGATGAAACAGAGCGCTGCGTGCTCGCCCTGTTCATGGCGAGGCGGGGTTTCGGCGCATGGCTCAAAACGAAACCGGCAGCGCGGCGCGAAACCGCAGCCTTTCGGCAAGGCGGTAAACGACGGCGGCGTGCCTGGAATGGAGGCCAGCCGCATAGCGCGTTGGCCATGGAGCGGCGGAATCGAGGCAAGGAGTCCCCACGTGTAGGGGTGCCAAGGGTCGTCGAAAATGACATCCGTCGGCCCTCGCTCTACGACGCGGCCGGCGTACATGACCAGCACGCGGTCGGCCATCTCGCCCACGACGCCCAAGTCGTGGGTAACCAGAATGATCGACAAGCCGAAATCGAGGCGCAGGCGGCGGAGCAGTTCCAGCACCTGGGCCTGCACGGTCACATCGAGGGCCGTCGTCGGCTCGTCAGCGACGAGAAGCGAGGGGTTGCACGACAGCGCCATGGCGATGACAGCCCGCTGCCGCATGCCACCCGAGAGCTGATGCGGATAGAGATCAAGCGCCTTTGCCGGATTGGGTAGGCCGACTTCGTCAAGCAATTCGGCGGCGCGGCGGCGGGCAGCCGCGCGCGACAAGTTCAGATGGACGCGAATCTGTTCCTCGATCTGCCATCCGATCGTGTGCACGGGCGTCAGCGCTGTCATCGGATTCTGCGCTATGAAACCGATCTCGCGACCTCGGATCTGGCGCATCTCCCGCTCTGACAAGTCAAGTAGACTCCGGCCGCGGAAGGTTACGGACCCCTCGATCTTCGTGTTGCGGCGGTCGGTCAGTCCAAGAACGCTCAGCAACGCGACAGTTTTGCCCGCGCCCGATTCACCCACAATGGAGACAATCTCGCCGTGGCCAACTTTGAACGATAGACCGGTGACGACCGGGACCAATGCCCATTCCGTCGCAAACGACACGGTGAGCCCGGCTACGTCGAGCAGCGGGGCAGGCTCGTGCGATGCTGCATTCACCGCCCGCTCCTGACGCGGGGATCGAGCGCCGCGTAGGCGATATCGACAAGCGCATTTGCGGCGACGACGAAGAACGAGGCGTAGATGACCGTGGCGAGGATCACTGGCAAATCGAGGCTCTGGAGAGCGACATAGGTCAGCCGGCCTATCCCATTGAGGCCAAAGACCACCTCCGTCAGCAGCGCCGCCCCACCCACCAGCGCGCCGAAATCGAGGCCGAACATTGTGACAAACGGGATTAGCGAAGGGCGAAGCGCGTGTCGGAGCATGATGCGCAGCGGCCCCAGGCCCTTGGCCCGCGCCGTACGGATGAAGTCCTCATGATAGGTCTCGACTAAATTGGCGCGCAGAACCCGGGCATAGAAGCCGATATAGAGCACCGCCAGCGTGAACCACGGGATAACGAGCGTCTTGAACCAGGGCGCGAAGCCATCGGAAAGCGGCTTGTAACCCAGGCTCGGCACCCAGCTGAAAAAGATCGTATCGTGCATCCGGCTCTGCGAGAGCAGGTTCATCACCTCGCCGAACCAGAAGACCGGCATCGACACACCGATGAGAGCAAGCCCCATAAGCCCTCTGTCGAGCAAAGTGTCACGGGATGCCGCGGCGACCACGCCGAGAACCAGCGCCCCGACGACCCAGAGCACGGCCGCGCCTAGCACCAGCGCGAGCGTGATCGGCGCCGCGTCCATGATCTGAGGGATCACGCGCTGGCCACGATTGGCGAAGGAGGTGAGATCGCCGGTGACGAACAGGCGTTTCATCAAGAGCACATATTGCACCGGCATCGGCCGATCGAGGCCGAAGTCTTTTCTGACCGCTGCCAACGTCTCCTGGGTAGCGTTGCGGCCGGCGATACGAGCTGAGGGATCGGCCCCAGGCGTCGCGAAGAAGATCAAAAACACGACGACGCTGATGCCGAGCATGACGAACAGCATTTGCACTATGCGGGCCACGATGACGGCGATCATGGGTTCACCGCCGGAGCCCGGCACGGGGATCCAGTGCGTCGCGCACGCTGTCACCGAGTAGATTGAGCGCCAGCACGGTGATCACGATCGCAACGCCTGGCGCCAGGGATACGGCGGGGCGCGTGTAGAGGAGTCCCTGCCCGTCCAGGATGATGGTGCCCCAGCTTGCATCCGGCGGCTGGACACCCACCGACAGGAAGGACAGTGCCGACTCAGTGGTGATGTTCAGCGCCATCATCAGCGGGATGTAAACGATGAGCGTTGTGGAGACGTTCGGCAGGATATCGCGCATCAAGATCCGCCAGGTCGGCATGCCGAGACCTATGGAGGCGAGCACGAACTCGCTGTTGCGCAGGGCCAGCACCTGTCCACGCACCGGCCGCGCCACATAGGGCGCGTAGACGAGGCCAATGATCACGATCGGCAATATCAAGCTTCCTGAGCCGATGGTGATCGGGCCGATGATAATCGGCTTGCTAATCAAGACGATGGAGAGTGAGATAGCAAGAAGATAGACAGGAAAGGCCCAAAGAACGTCGAGGATGCGCGAGAGCACCATGTCGACGCCGCCGCCCAGAAACCCCGCGGTGGTGCCTATGATCGCCGCCAGAATCAAGCAGATCGCTGTCGCGGAGCCGGCGATCAGGAGCGAATTGCGTCCGCCGTGGAGGAGCCGAGCCGCCACATCGCGGCCCTGCGCATCGGCGCCAAGGAAATAGGAGCCGCGCCAGGTCGGGCCGATCGGCGTGACGCCGAGGCCCCGACCTTCGGTTGAGGGCTGCATAATCGGCGTGCGCTTGCCGTCGATCATGATCTTGCCACTGAGGTTGGAGCGGAACGGGTCCGTTCTCGATACCAGGGAGGCGTAGAGCGGCGCCGCCAGGGAGGCGACGAGGATCACCAGGAGAACGATGCCGGCGCCAAGCGCGGCTCGGTCGCGGCGCAAGCGCCTGAAGGCTCGTCGCCAAGGACCGGCAGGACTGCCAGCCAGCGAAGCCCCAAGATCTCCGTCCGCGGCCGATGTCTCCGGATGCGCGAGAGCTTCGGACAACGCGCCTCCGCTCATCGCGGCAGGCTCACTTCACCCAGGAGAGAGCCGGGAGCCAGTAGAATTGGTTGGAGAAGGTGAAGTTGCCCAGACGCTTGGAAACGAAGTCGACGTGCTTGGGTGTAAAGAGCGGCGCCCACGGCGCCTTCTCCATGTAGGCCTGATCAATCTTGGCCCATTCGGCGTTGGCGCCGCCTGGGTCGGTCACTGCCTGCCTGAGCACCGTCTTCATACGCGCGTCGAGGTCTTTGTCGCACATTCCCGAGATGTTGATCGAGGCGTCGCTCCCGGGATGGAAGCTGTCGCAACTCAGCAGCACGTTCAGGAAGTCGGAAGCCTCGGGATAATCCTGGTACCACTGCGAGATACTTATCTGCACCTTGTTGTTGGTGTTCTGGATGTAGGTGAACTGGATGTTCGATGAGATCGGCTTGACGGAGGCCTTGTAACCGAGATCGTTCAGCACGCTCTGAATGTAAGTTCCAACGTTCTTGGAAACCTCGGCGTCTTCGGTAACGATCGTCACCTCCTGGCCCTTGGTCCCGGATTCCGCGACGAGCTTTTTGGCCTTGTCTAGGTCTGGGGCTGACCACGTCGCGCCCGGATCAACGGTATATATACAGCTGTCGACATGCCCGGGAAAGCCCGGCGGTAGGATCTGGCAGACGGGCGCAGCAAGCTGGGCGCCGCCGAAAATGCCGACAAGCGCGTCGCGGTCAATCGCATAGTTCAGCGCCTGGCGCGCCCGCACATCGTTGAACGGTGGCAGGTTGACGTTGAGCGGCGCATACCAAACCGCCGTCAGCGGGTTCACGTGCACCTGGTCGGCGTTCTTGGTGCCGATCTCGCCGAGCCGGTCGGCCGGCGGCGGGTCAAACATCCAGTCGGCCTGACCGTTCTGGATCGCGGTAATCGCCGCTTCCTCCGTCAGACCGAATTCGTAGGAGATCTCGTCGGCGAAAGCATCGGGCTGAGCGTCGGCGCTCCATTCTTTGAAGTGGGGATTGCGCATGATGTCGATGCGCTCATTCGGGTTGTAACTCTTGATCATGTAGGCGCCGGTGCCAGGGATGCTGTCTGTGCCCATGTCTTTGGGCGGCGTCGCCGCTGGCAGGATCGAGGCGTGCGGCACCGCCAGCTTGTCCATGAACTCGGGGTCAGCCTGTGTGAGGTGGAAGGTGATGGTGCTAGCCGCTTCATCTCCCACCACGCCTCCATCGAGCGTGCAGCTCGCCGGCGTCTTGATGCAGGCGTCCGCGCCGACAATGCCGTTGTAGAATGTGCCTGCCGTTGGACCGCTAATCTTGAAGATGCGCTGGAAGGAGGCGACCACGTCCTTGACCGTTACTGGGTCGCCGTTCGAGAACTTGATGCCTTTTCGTAGCTTGAAAACGTAGGTCTTGCCATCGTCTTGTGGGGCAGGCACCTCCTCAGCCAGGTCGGCCACCACCTTAAAGCCCTCTGTGCCCTGACCCTTCTTGAAAGCAAGCAGGCCGTCGTAGATCGCTTGGTAAAGCTGCCAGTATTGCAGTGTGTAATTGATTTGCGGATCCATGGTGCCGCCTGCCGCCTTGGCGACTGCGCGAATGGCGCCGCCGCGGTGCTGCGACATCAGGGCGGCGCGGTCGTCCGCCGCGGCTGGCGCAAGGGCAGTTCCTGTAAATAGAGTTGCCAGGACGATCCCGGCTGAGAAGTTCTTCATCAGCGCATCTCCATTGCGAAGTCGTTATTGGCTCGGTCCTTGCCCATTCGGCCTGCGGCGCGCTCGTCCGCCTCCTCCAAGAAATCGGCGACGACCTTTAGGCAGGCAGCGGTCTCCTCCACATGTGGCATGTGGCTCGAGTCCTCGAAGATATGCCAACGCGCACCTGGGATCATGTCGGCGTATGGCTGGACCGTTGCAGGTGTGGCCTCGTCGTATCGACCGGAGATCAGGAGGGTTGGCACATCGATAGCGCCGAGACGATCGATGATCGACCAGTTACTGAGCGTCCCAATGACGTGGAATTCGCTCGGCCCGTTCATCGTATGGTAGACGGTCGGATCTTCTTCGATTGCCTTGAAAGTGCGTGCAACCTCGTCAGGCATCGGCACGACTCGGCAGACGTGACGCTCGTAAAATACCTTCATCGCATCGGTGTATTCCTTGCTATCGGTGGTTCCTGCCGCCTCGTGGGCCAGGAGCGTCGCCTGGACATCGGGCGGCAAGGCCTCGCGCAGGCGGTTGGCTTCGCTGATCCAGAGCTCCATCGAGGCGGGCGAGTTGGCGATGACCAGCCCCTTGAGGCCTGCGGGTCGCGTCACGGCGAACTCCGCGCCAAGCATGCCTCCCCACGATTGACCAAGGACATGATAAGCCGAGTGCACGCCCAGATAGTCGATCAGGTTGTGAAGCTCAGCCTTGAAGAAGTCCGGCGTCCAAAAGTCGGCGCCCTTGTCACGCAGATGGGTGGAGCGCCCGTTGCCGACCTGGTCGTAGTGGATGACCGCCCGTCCCCGCGCCGCAAGCCCCTTGAAGCTGTCGACATAGTCATGTGTGCATCCCGGGCCGCCATGTAACACGAAAAGAGGCGGCTTGCCGGAGTGCAGATCGCCGACAATGCGATACCAGGTCTGATAGGGGCCGTACGGGGCGAAATCCTCGGTCACGACAGGGATCCTCAACAAGAGAACAAGCAGATCAGGCAGAATTGGAGCTTCGGACGGCACGACTGCCGGCCCGCAACACGCGGTCGGCGCTGTCCTCCACGGTTATAGACCCAAAAAGACGCAAGTCCTGCGCCGGAGCCCTGCCGCGGAGCGACAAAAAAGCGCCGGTCACCGCACTTCGCGGTTTTCGAGGCTAGATCGCCGCCCTGTGACCCATTGTCGATGTGGGGTAAGCTTAGACCTCGGCCTAAATCGCGGTCAAGCCGCCCGCTTTGCGCCGTACCGGCGCCTGCACGATCGGCCGTAAGAGCGAGCCTTCCAGTCTACCCGACGTGGCGGGGCGCTTCTTCAGTCATGCATTCACTGGAGCGCGACGGGAACAGGTGCTAGCATACCAAGGCGTCGAACACGTCGGAGGCTCACACGGTGTTTAACATCCCGGAGCCTATCGCAAACTTGAAAGCCGGTGGGCATCGCAGCGGCGTGAGTTGGAGGAGTGGCGGCGATCAGACGGCCGAGTTCGAAGTCTTACCGGAGCCGAGGACCTTGTGATGGCCGGGCCTGAGCCGGCACAAGACGTTCGGAAGACGATAACAATTCTTTTCGCCGACATCGTAGATTCATCACGCCTGAGCCTCACCCTCGATCCGGAAGCGCTCCGAGGCCTGCTCGCCCGCTACTTTGAAGAAATGAACTCCATTATCCAGCGGCACGGTGGGGTCGTGGAGGGATCCTCCGGTGACGACATCATGGCCGTGTTCGGCGTGCCGACGCTTCACGAGGACGACGCCCTACGGGCAGTATCCGCCGCTGTCGAGATGCGCGATACGCTTGCGACTCTGAACCATGAGCTTGAGACGGTTTGGGGCGTTCAACTGGCTCACCGGATTGGCGTCAACACCGGGGAGGTCTTTACTGGCGTCAGCAGACAGGGAAACCGATTCGTCACTGGCGAGGCAGTGCGTGTCGCCAAGCGACTCCAGGAAGCTGCGACTCCCAACGAAATCCTGATCGGAGAGGCAACCTATAAGTTGGTGCGCCGCGCCGTTGTTGTGGAGTCTGGCAGCCCGCGTGCGCTCAAGCACGGCGAGGAGTTCCCTACACTTATTGTGGTGAACGTCATTGTCCGCGCCACTGGCTTTCAACGCCGCTTCGAAGCGCAGTTCGTCGACCGCGAGCGCCAGCGCGCGATGATCGAGACGATTTTTCGTGACTTGGTCAACGCGAGAACCTGTCACCTGTTAACCGTGCTCGGCGAGGCGGGGGTAGGAAAATCGCGGCTTGTTTCGGAGGTCGCCGGAAGCCTTCCGAGCGAAACGGTTGTCGCTCGGGGCCGGTGCCTGCCCTACGGCGAGAGCATTACCTATTGGCCGCTTGCGGACATTGTCCGGGAGATTACGCGGGCCGGGGCCGGGAACACCGGCAAGCAGTCCGTGGCGGCGATTGCAGAGATCCTCGCTGGACACGACAAGGCCAAACTCATCGCCGAGCGCGTAGCTGAGTTGCTCGGGTTCGGGGAGGGAGAACCAGGCACCCGCGAGGAGACTTTCTGGGCCCTTAGGCAACTTTTCGAGGTCGTGGCGCGAGAGCGACCGCTGGCGATCGTGGTGGAGGACCTCCACTGGGCCGAGTCGACATTCCTGGACCTAATCGAGCATCTCGTCGATTTCTCGCGCGGTTACCCCATAATGATCGTCGGCACCGCACGACCAGAACTTCTCGATGCGAGGCCGAGCTGGGGAAATGGGAAGCCAAACGCGACGACGATCGCGCTTGAGCCGCTGGGTGAAGCGGAATCCCGCGAAATGATCTTAAATCTGCTCGACCGACTCCCGCCATCACCCGCGATCGTGTTGAGAATCACGCGCGCCGTCGACGGCAACCCGCTGTTTGCGGAAGAGCTCGTGGCGATGCTCGTCGATGAAGAGCTGCTCAGACGCCATGAGGATTGCTGGGTCGCTCGCTCGGATCTCTCCGAGCTGCCGGTCCCCTCGACAATTAACGCGCTTCTCGCCGCCCGCCTCGAGGGCCTTCCGCATCTCGAGCGCGCCATCCTGACGGCCGCAGCAGTCGAGGGCGCAGTCTTCCATCGGAGCGCCGTCAGCGAGCTCGCCCGCCCCATGCCCCACGCACTCGAGGACGGCTTGCTCGCGCTTGTTCGCCGGGGTCTGATCCGGCCGGAGGCGCCCTCGTTCGCCGGCGAGAGCGCCTATCGCTTTCGTCACGTCTTGATCCGCGACGCCGCGTATCGCTCCCTGTCGAAGAACGCGCGCGCCGACCTGCACGAGCGTTTCGCCGCTTGGCTCGAGCCAATGGCCGCGGACCGGCTACGCGAGTTCGAGGAGATTGTCGGCTATCATCTCGAACAGGCCTTTCAGCACCGTGTGGCGCTCGGCTCGCGCGGCGCGCTTACAGCCTCGCTTGCCGCCCGGGCATGCGAACGGCTCGAAGCTGCTGGGCGACGGGCGCTTGTCCGCGGCGACCTGCCGTCGGCGATCAGCTTGCTCGAGCGGGTTTCCCGGCTGCTTGCCACCGATGATCCACAGCGGATCGCGCTGCTCGCCGAGCTGAGCGGCGCGTTAGTCGAAAGCGGCCGGCTGGACCAAGCCGGGCGCGTGCTTGACGAGGCGGAGGGGCTGACTGCCGCCGCCGACGATCAGCGGTTGGCAGCGCATGTTTTGGTCCAGCGACAGTTCCTCCGACTCCTCCACGGCGAAGAAGGCGGGCTGGAGGAGGCGGCGCGCGCGGCGGCTGCGGTGATCCCGGTCTTCGAGAGCCTTGGGGATGACCTCGGCCTGTGCCGCGCGCGGCGGCTCGAGGCGTGGCTGTTTTTTAATGCGGCTCGCGGCGAAGCGGCCGCCGCCGCCTGGGAACGCGCGGCCGCCCACGCGCAACGGGCAGGGGATCGGCACGCGTACTACGAGAGTCTAACGTGGCGCGCGTCTGCGCTCTGGTTCGGGCCCACCCCGGCCGCCGAGGCCATCAGCCAGTGCGAGGCGATGCGTGTGGAGGTGCGCGAAAGCCCCGAGTCCGAGGCAGCGATCCTCCGCCAGCTCGCATGCCTCAACGCGATTGTCGGCCGCTTCGCGATTGCCCGCGAGCTGATCGCGACGAGCAACGCCACCTACGCCGACCTCGGCCTCACGGTCTATGTGGCGTCCTCCGAGCATGAGGCCGTCGTTGAGCTGGTCGCCGGCAACCCCGCTGCGGCCGAGAGGAGCGCGCGCACGGCGTATCACGCGCTGGAGGAGATGGGCGAGCGCGCCTTCCGCTCGACGATGGCCGCGTCTCTCGCCATGGTGATCCTCGAACAAGGTCGCGACGAGGAGGCCGAGGACTTTGCCAAGCTCAGCGCCGAGCTGTCTGCGAGCGGCGACCTCCTGACACAGATACGCTGGCGCCGCGTGCGCGCGCGTGTGCTCGCGCGGCGGGCAGAGATCCCGGCGGCGGAGGCGCTCGCGCGCGAGGCCTTGGCGATCGCCGAAACGACAGACTTCGTCAACGACCGGGCGGACGCGTTGATCGATCTATCGCACGTGCTCGAGGCCTCGCGCCGATGCGACGACGCGGTCGCCGCCGCCTCCGGGGCGCTGCATCTCTACGAGCTGAAGGGAAACGTGGTCGCCACGGCCGCGACTCGACTCCGCTTAGGCGAGCTCGTCAAAATGTGACAGTGTCAGGCAGACGCATGCAAGCGGCCGAGGACTGCGAGCGGGCTAAGCTCAACAGCCTGTCGGTGAGTGTCAGCTCTGGACCTGCCGCGTCGCCGCCATCCTGAACGCCGGTTCATCGCCGGAGCTAAAAAGCTGGCCTTGGGTCGCTTCTAGCGGTGATGCTTGCCAGCCCCGCCCTGAGCCGCCGGACTTTGCTTTGACGGGACAGGAAAGACCTGCTCTATGGATTTCCCATCCTTCAGATCTTTGATCTGTCCATGGGCTGTTTCGATCGCTGCACTGACCGACTTCTCCAACTTTGTAAGGACGTCGATCTGCTTCTGGAAACGATCAATAAAACCTTGGTCGACGACCATTTCATCCCTCCATTTATACCGCGCTCGCCAGCTATCGAGAGCTGCTATTACTGAAGATTGATTACCTGAAACCACCAATCGAACTCATAATTCCCTCCTCCGGCATCGACCGTTAGGAGCGAGATCCCCAAGGCCGGCCCGGGCGTGAACTGTCCGGCTGCCCACCCTGCCACGTCAGCAGTCCACCTATTATACGGCGGCGCCCCCCAACCTGACCAAGATGGACCGTGGCTAGTGCTTTGACTGGGGCCCAGCAAAATAGCGTTTGGGCCCTCGCCCTGCCCCTGGACAATCCAGGCGTCGACCCATTCAGGGACATCCCCTGCGTTGAGGCCTGTGATCGGACCCGTCGGCCACTCGACCCGGCCGGCGGCGGTAAGATGCTGATTATTATCCCAATTGCCTGGCATGATGAATCTCCAATCGCTGTCGGGCGACTCGCCCGGAACCATGAACAAGAGATCAAACAAGGTTAACTATGTCGCATTTCTTCGCACTCGGGTGTGATCTGTATCACAGTGTGATCCAGGGGGCGTCGCCGTCGTTGGGAAGGCATCCGCGACAGGAAGGGCGCGGTGTTCGCCGCAACAACTTTATCGGGATCGGACGGATTTCGGTTAAACGGATTCAACTTGATAGCCGAGCCTTGGGCAAGCAGGGAATTGCCGTGCGGTCTGTTTCCCATCCTGGCGACGCTCTGTGTTCCCCCGCCGCCTCATGTGCTGCGACTATGGCGAACATTGCTGCGCACCAGAAATTCGATCTTTTCAGCCCAGAATGAGTTGATTGTGTCCAGTATCTATGCTGAACTTGCTAAACCTGTTCAGAATTTCCATGCCAAGCAACATCATGGCATTTTCAGGACCGACAGTGGCTTTAATATTGTATAGTGTGTGGCCGGGCTTTAATATTGTATAGTGTGTGGCCGCCAATTGTTATCTGGCTGATATTGATCATCCGCTCTGTGACTGTTGATCCGTCTGCGATTGTTGAGTCAATCGTCTTCAACACTGTGGCTTCACCAGAAGCTATTAGGGCATTGCTCAGGCTTTCTTTTATATTCAGGATAGATCGGCCAGTATCAACAAGAACTCTTGTTGGTGTACTGTTACCGAGCGTGATATCGACGGATTGAAGGTTAGTACCTTCTGGATACATCGTTATCGTCAGGGAATCTGTACCAGATGTTGATGGTGCAGGGATAATAGTTTTGACTTCTGGTTGCGGCGCATACGTCATTGGCGGATCTTGCGTCGGCGCGTAAGTTGGCGCATACGCTTGTACTGGCGGATCGTTGGCACCAGCAATGACTGTGTACTGGAAACCGCCGCAATTCATCGGATACCATTTGCCATGTAACATCACCGAGCTTTGATATCGTGTGCTATACTGTGGCGCCACATACCATTGAGTAGCGGTGTTATTTTCGTAGATCATATGCCCTTGGCCATTAGCCGCTTGCTGATGTCTACCATAAACAACAGTGCCATCACTAACAGAAACAGCAGCGCTGGTGTTATTTTCATCAGCACTGATTGATAGTGCAATAATTTTGTTACCAAACGAACATTGAGCAACATACGTGTTGTTGTCAGTGAATGCTAATACTGGAGAGCTTACTCCAGCAAGTAACGCGGCAATGAACCATGTCTTATTTTCTATTTGTTTTGACATCTGAGTATGTCTTCAAGAGTTATTGATCTCATGCTTAACGCAGCGGCGCACGACACCACCAACACGCAAAAGCACCCGCAGGCCATTTCAGTCAGCGAGCGTTGGATCGCCTCGCGCGGCGCTTTGAAGCAGGCCGCGTCGGCGTTCTATCCAATTTATTAGGGTAGAATAATTTCTCCCAGCGCCGTCGTGCCACCACAGGCGGGGGCGCTTAATTACAGCAAATCACATTTATTCTAAGAAGGCAATGTAAATTGGGGCTCAACCGCCAAAGCTCATTTGAACCTCGCCCACACTGCTCTGTGAAGGCGGTCAAGGCGGTGCGGAAGTCGAAGGGTGACGGTGGTGTTGAGCCGCCGAGCAATGCTGCGCAGATGGGTTAGCCTATCCACAAAGAACGAGTGTTTGCCATGGCCATAGCTTGCCGCTGGTCGTAAGATCGGCCGGTGGCAAACCAATCCCATGAATAGTCTCCCCACCTACGGCGCGGTGGCAGTTGCGGTTGCGCGAGACGGGCACTTCGCGATCACATTCGACGAGCACCTGTGGACATCCGACTGTAGACACTGACAAACGCCGCTTGCCGGTTCAATATTCCAATCGCGCGGATAGGCCGGCCAGCCGACAAGCCGAGACGCACCTTCGGTTTCCGCGCGTCCCTTCCGGTGCAGCGCGAGGTGCGCGCGGTAATGAAAAGGCAATTCCGTCAAGCCTACGTCGAGCCAACCTCCGAACAGGACGAGTTCCTCCGCTGGAAACGTGCGCACTGGGAAGAGGCGCAGATCCAATCTCGGATGGGAAAGAGGGGGCCGCCACCGAGCAAGCGCCCGGCGTGCGGCTGCGTCAATCCGAGCGACGTCGAAAAAGCGCGTCTCGTCTGGCAAGAGGCGCGAATCCCATCCGGGGCTCGTTGGGCACGCAATACTAAACGGTATTCGCGGTTGGTTACGCTCGGGGAGCGTCTGGAAACGATCCGGACAGATATGCGCGAATTAGGAGTGCTCGACGACCTCAAGAAAATCGAGAGACGCCACGCAGTCTGCGAAGGTAGCTGGAGACGGGTCTGGCAAAGGGAGGCCGTGTTATCCCAGGTCGAGGGACTCAAGCTGGCTACGGCACAATTTTCGACACTCTCGGAGTCCGCCATCGATGCTCTCGCGGACAACTCGACTGACCTTGACGTGCGAGATTGGCTGTCTCGCGCGCCCGATATATGCGCAATCGCGGAACGGACTGAAACGGCGCTGCTGGAAAAGCGGCGCAGGGCCCCCAGCCCTCGGGTTCAACAGTGGCTCATCGCGGAGCTGGCGGGGATTTACACGCAAGGCTATAGCGTCGACTTCCCAGCCAGCAGCCGAAGAGGCCCCGGCACTAAGTTCGTCCAAACGTGCGTCGAATATATTGAACTCGGCCAGGTGGAGCGCGAACTCCGCGGGCTCGATCGAAACGGCAGCACCCCGGAAGATCTGTACCTCGACCCACCCCTCCTTCCGGGCGAGACAATCAAGACGCAACTAAGGGCGAGTAAAGCGGAAAAACGATAGTCGGTACAATGGGGTTAGCAGCTCGGCAAAAGCCATAACCCTAACCCATCGCGCTTCTGTACGAAGGCACCGTATGAGGTTGTCCACACGCACACGTAAGGACAGCCTTTTATGTTGCACTCACAAGGCGAGCCGCGGACAGAAGAGCGCCGCGCATACCGCATTCCAGATTTTTGCTGGCGCTACGGCATCAGCAGATCGACCGCATACAAGCTAGCTAAAGAGGGCCGCTTGCGGTTTGTGAAGATTGGGGGCCGTTCCCTCATCCTGCACGAGGACGCCGAGGCTCTCGTGCGCCAGGGCGCATGATCCTAACCCGCGACGGACTGGCCGCCGCGGGACCGAAAAGCACATTTTCCAGGATCAATCAGCCCCCTGGCAATAGGATTTTTCGAGCTCGTTGGCAAGTCCGTGCGGGATCACCTCAAAAAGGAGATCCCAAAAATGACTAAGCCTTCCCTCCAAGCTCAGGCCGCGGCGATCGATGCTGCGGTGCAATACGCGGGCCAATCGGACTCGCCCGATATGCCCGTGCGTGGCCTCAAAGCCGCCCGCCAAACCCTCTTCAAGCTCCAGTCCTGGCGCGACCGCCTGCCGACAGAGGCCATTAGCGTGGCCGCCCCGCGGCTCCAGCGCCTGGCCAGGCAAATCCACGCCCCCGGTGAGCGTCCGCTCTATGAGTGCCTCCTGGAGCTTGAACGTGGTGCCGATCTGCTGCCGACGCTCGAGCGGTACGGGCGCCTGGCGCCGTTCGCCGTGTTCATAGCGGCGCAAGGCGGCCGCAACCTTCCGAAGTTGAGGGCGATCCGGTGAGTGGAACCATCAAACAAGACCTTCGCCAATGACCGCCCGCGCGATCATCAACGGCGTCATTTTCAAGGCGCCCGTCGAGAAGACCAGCAAGGCCGGCAATGCCTACGTCACGGCGACTATCCGCGATGGCAAGGGTGACGCCGCCCGATGGTGGAAAGCCCTCGTTTTCGGCGACGATGCGATGGCCGAAGTCCTTCGGCTTGGCGATGGCGACCCGCTCGCGGTCGCCGGCGAGTTCGATTGCCAGGCCTACAAAACCGATACCGGCGAGGACCGCCTAAGCTGGTCGATCATGGTCGACGCAGTTCTTTCGGCCAGAGCAAAGCCAAAGAAGGCGAAGCCTTCTCAGGACAATCCCCAGCCCTTCGACCCCAAACGTTGTGAAGGAGGGCCTGACGATGGCATTCCCTTCTGACCTTCGCGCCATTGCGCGCGCACTGGGTGGAGAAGTCGTCGGTCGGCAAGTCGTCGCGCCTGGTCCCGGCCATAGCCCAAGGGATCGCAGCCTGTCCGTCACCATTTCGGCGGCTGCGCCTGAGGGATTCCTCGCTTTCAGCCATGCGGGCGACGACTTCGCGGAATGTCGAGACCACGTCAAAGCGCGCCTCGGGATTGATCGAAGGCAGCAAGAGAACAGGCCCCAGACACCGCCCAGGCGGCCGACGCAGCCGCCGCGCGATGATGACCGCGACGCGCGCGCCCTCATACTCGCGAAGCAGATCGCGTTCGAGCTGCGTCCCGTCCTTGGGTCGCCCGGCGAGACTTACGTTCGCGACGCGCGCAAGATCGTCACCAGCGCAATTGAGGACGTGCTCGAGCGGGCCGACGGCGTCGGCTGGCATCCGGCAGTCTACTTCAACGAGCCCGGCCACGCGCTGCACGGGCGGAAGCTCGGCTGCATCGTCGGCGTCATGACCGATCCCATAACGGCAATG
>Ga0210408_10002678_pt1 | contig 17065 bp, 10 predicted proteins | sample IncBWH4MmetaG_FD_155471 | JGI IMG/M metagenome (GOLD analysis project Ga0210408, IMG submission 155471) | Forest soil microbial communities from Barre Woods Harvard Forest LTER site, Petersham, Massachusetts, United States - Inc-BW-H-4-M | ecosystem: Environmental > Terrestrial > Soil >...
GCACCAGCCGCAGAGCGCCGGCCTGTACTTTTTTGTCCATTTGAATCAATTCCAGCACCTTGGCCGCGCCGACGCGCGGCGTCTCGGTGGGCAAGCCCGCTTTGACCAAGATATCGCGCACTCGATCCTTGATGGCGCCGTCGATCAACCCCAAGCGGTGCGACAGATTCGCGGCGACCAGCATCCCCAACCCGACGGCTTCGCCATGCAAATAGGCCTCATAGGCGGTGGCTGCTTCGATCGCGTGACCGAAGGTATGGCCGAAGTTCAAGATTGCCCGTAAATTTTGCTCGCGCTCGTCCTTGCCGACCACCGTCGCCTTGATTTCGCAGGATCGCGCGATGGCGTAGGTCAGCGAATCGAGGTCCCGCGCCAGCAGTTTGGCCATGTTGCGATCCAGCCAATCGAACAGCAGAGGATCCCACACACAACCGTACTTGATCACCTCGGCAAGGCCGGCGCGCAGTTCCCGGTCCGGCAGCGTCGCGAGCGTATCGGTGTCCGCGATCACGCAGAGCGGCTGATAAAACGCGCCGATCAAGTTCTTCCCGCTCGAATGATTGACGCCGGTCTTGCCGCCGACCGAAGAGTCGACTTGGGCCAGCAACGTCGTCGGAATCTGCACGTAGCCGATGCCGCGCTGATAGCACGCCGCCGCGAACCCCGCAATATCGCCGACCACTCCGCCCCCCAGGGCCAGCACCGTCGCATCGCGATTCATCTTGGCGGCCACCAATGCATCGAACACCCATCCCGCGGTCTGCAGCGTCTTGTGCTGCTCACCGTCCGGAAGGATGCATTCGGCGATCCTTCTTCCGGCCAGGCTCTGCGTCAGTTTCGCCAGGTACAATCGCGCGACGGTCGTATTGCTGACGACCAGCAAGTCGCGGCCGCGAATCTGAGCATCCAGCAGCTCGCGATTCGAGAGCAAGCCCGAGCCGATCGCGATCGTGTAGCGTGAATGCCCGACGTCTACCTGGAGCGTTTGCATTGGTAGATCCTACGGCCTCCGCGCCCGAGGGGAAGCGGGAACCGCAGGACCCCCTGTCAATCCGTGCGTGCCGCTTTCCGGCACACGGCTTACCGATGGTCTTCGGAGACGGGCTTGCGACGGATAGCGCACTGTACCTTGCAGGCGATAAAGTCCCATAGCGTGGAGCCGATCAGCAGGCCAACACCCAGCCCGCGAGCGCCGACGCTGGCCACCCCGACGCCATAGCCAGCGCGTGATGCGCTGATGCACATAGCGGTCGATATGGTTGAACTTGTCGTCGGCGTTTCCCGTCGCAAAGTAGTTGCCCCACCCGCGCAACACCGGATTGAGCGCGGTGATCAGATCCTTCACCTCGCACGCCGTATTGCCGGGTACCGCGGTCAGCTTGTGGACGCGTTCACGCAGTCGCTTCATCGCGCGCGCCGAGGGCCAGCGCTGCATGAAGTGCAAATGCGGGGCCTTCAAGATGCTGCGGCGCTTGCGCACCGTGCAACCCAGAAAGTCAAAACTCTCTCGCCCCTTGCGCAAATCGACCGCTCGCGTCTTCTCTGGATGCAGCTCAAGGCTCAGTCGAGTGAGGATATCCTGCACCCACCTGTGGGCCGCCTTCGCGACACTGGCCGTTCGGCACAGCACCACGAAATCGTCACAGTACCGCACCAAGATGCCGAGGTGTTGGGCCTCCGCATACCAGGCATGGTCAAAGTCGTTCAGGTAGATGTTCCCCAGTAGCGGGGAGATCACCCCGCCCTGCGGTGTACCCGCAAGCGTCTCGCGGATACTCCCATCATCCAGCACGCCCGCCTCAAGCCACTGGCGCAGCAGCTTCAACACCCGCCGATCACTGATCCGCTTCTCCACCAGTTCCATCAGCTTGCGCTGATCAATACTGTCGAAGAAGCGCCGGATGTCCGCATCGATGACAAAGTCGTAGCCCCGATTGCCACTCTCACGAATGACCTCCAGTGCCTGCAATGCGCTTCTCTTCGGTCGAAAACCATGGGAACAATCCAGGAAATCCGCCTCGAAGATCGGCTCGATTACCAACTTCGTCGCCATCTGTACCACCCGGTCCCGCACCGTCGGGATGCCGAGCGGGCGCTGCCCACCATCGCTCTTGGGAATGTATCGCCGCCGCACCGGGCTCGGTCGATACTCACCTGCCCGCAGTTCGGCTTCGATCTCGGCGAGCCATGTCTCGACGCCGCTCTCGGCAATCGCTGCAATACTCTCCCCATCGATCCCCGCCGCTCCGCGGTTCGCTCGTACCCGTCTCCACGCTTCCCGCAGGACGTCACCCCTGCAGATCCGGTCATACAACGCGTGAAAGCGTCGGCTCTCGCTCCGCTTGGCACACCTCCACAGCGTGCGCTGCAGTTCTCGTACTTTCTCTTCGGGGTTGTTGGGCCTTGCGGCCATGCCCTCGCACTTACCTGCATCCGCATGCTCGACCAAAGCAGGGGCCCTTCCCTCCGGCGTGTTCTCCACGCCCTCATCGGTACTATGACCCCCTCGGACTGCCGCCCGGCACGACTCGCTTTCGCGCTCTGCGCTTATACCAGTCGCTGCATCCGACGTGGATCGCCGGGACGGCTCTCTCCTGTTCCGCATCAGCCCTTCGCGACGTGCCGCCGCCACTACCCCGGGAAGCCCCAGTACGTGCCCCGACTCTCCCGCACTGTGCGTGGCCTTCGCTGCGACATGATCAGCTCGGCGCTCCCAATCACCTTTCGGTTGATAATGTGACGAGGCTTGCTCGACGTTCACTACTCGTTGCGGCCCGCCGCTTCGCTCCCTGCCGGTATGCGCAGGCTTTTGACACCCCGCTCGCGGTTGAGCGCTCTCACGCTCCCCGTGGGGTTTGCTTCCCGGCGCTTCGGCGCTTACCGGGGCGGGACTCTCACCCGCTGAGTCGATGCAGCCTGAACTCGCACGCTCGCCGGCTTGCTCCGTCTTCCGTGCTTGTTCGTCAGGACGCACCACGGCGATGATTATACGAACCTTAAGTGGCCTGTGCGCGCTTGAGCTCGTGATGAATCTCTTCCGCCACCAGCTGCACCCGCCGGCCATCCGTGGTAACCGTCAAATCGGCTATTTCCGCGTACAAGATCGCCCGGCGCCGCATCAGGTCCTGAAGCCTTTGTTCAGGGTCGGTGTCGTTCAACAGGGGCCGATGCCGCGCATGGCGGGTGCGCTCGAGTTGCTGATCGATCGAGGTCGCGAGATACACCACCACGCCGCGCTCGGCGAGTGCGCGGCGATTGGCCTCATCGATGACGGCGCCGCCCCCGGTCGCCAGCACGATCGACTCCAAGCGGGTCAGACGTTCAATGGATTCCTTTTCACGGATCCGAAAACCGGTCTCGCCCTCCTTCTCGAAGATGAAAGCGATATCCACCCCGGTTTTTGCTTCGATGTCCGCGTCGCTGTCGTGGAAGGTGAAGCGCAACATGCGCGCGAGAATCCGCCCCACGGCGGTCTTGCCCGAACCCATGGGACCGATGAGAAAGACGTTACGCTTGCCCAGCATAGGCTGCAGAGCATACCAACCTTCGCTTTTGGCGCGCTGTGCGCGTCGGTCGCACGGGGCTCGCGGCGCGCGAGCCCCGTGGAAATCGGCAATCCCTTTTAGTTAGGGTTCGCGCAGGTCGTTGCCGTCCCGTAGGGACTGGTAAAGCCGGGCGGACCGGTGCCGCAGCCGTAATCGCTCACGGCGCCTTGCAGCACGAACGTCGAACTGGTGCTGCTTTGAGTGCCCTGCACCGTCGTTGTCGCCACCAGCGCTACTATGACCCAGTAGGCGTGATCCCGCGGGTAGGTCACCTTGATGTCCAGACGCCCGTTCACATCCGTCGTGCCGGAGCTTGGGGATGCGACCGCCACGTTGCCGGGGTCAAGCTTGCCGTTCAGGTTGTAGTCCTTGCAGGGGATAGCGCTGCCACTCGGACAGAAGCCGCCGGAGTTGATGTTGCCGGTGTAGTCCGTGTCCTCATTCAAACAGAACGGAGAACTCTGGTAGGCATATTTGTCTGTCGGCGACGTGGCGTAGCTGGGCTTATAGGTGGGCCCGGGGGTCGGGCAATTTCCCATTTGGCCCTTGCCGTACGCGACCGGCAGCATCGAGACGGTGATCGGCACGTTGGCGAGCGCTGCGCCCTGACTGTCGACCGCGAACACGGTGTAAATGACCTGGTAAACCGCTGGGCCCTGGCTGACGTCGATCGTATTGCCTGTGCCGAGCGACAGGAACACTGCCTGGCCACCCACGGTGAGCGACGCGCTACCGGTGATGCTTGTCGCGGCGACCGTCGCTGATACTGAGACGCCGTTGGCGCCGCTGCTCACATTGCCGGCCGTGTACACCGTCTGCGCTCGCCCCTGCGCGTCGGTGGTCGCCGATGCCACGGACAGCTGCCCGTTGGTCGGATCCTTGGTCACCTGGAAGTCAACGGTGGCTCCCTCGACGAGATTATTAGCGGCATCTCGCACCAGCGCCGAAATCGTGCTCTGACCCTGGACGGCGACGGAGGCCGGCGATGCCTGCACGGAGATCTGGCTCGGGAGGAGCGCGACGAAGTCGAGATTGAGCTGTGCGGAGACGGCGGTGGCCGTCGCCTGGACGATGGACGGCCCTGCTCCCGTCGAGCTGATCGAAACGCTCGCGTGGCCGTTGGCATCGGTGGTCACCGGCGTGGTCGGCGAAAGAATGCCGCGAGTCGCTGCGAAGGTGACCTGCTGACCCACCACCGGTGCTCCGCTGTTGAGCCAGGTGACCGTCACCGTCTGCGGAGTTCCGAGATTCACTTTGGTGCCGTCCGCCGGCGCGGTGATGTTGAAGCTCTGCGTGCTGACCGCGACCGATATCTTTTGAGTCAGTCCCAGCGCTGTGGCGGTGATCGTGTCATTGCCGCCGTTGGTCCCCTTCAGCGTGAAGGTCGCGCGGCCGGTGCTATCCGTGGTCAGCGCCGACGGAGTCAACATGTTGCCGTTGGAGGAGGTCACGGTTACCGCCGTACCGGGGATGCCCTGACCGGCGGAATTTGTGAGGACCACGCTGCAATTGCCGCTGTTATTCAGGACGAGATTCGTGGGACCGTTCAACGTCAAGGTCGTTCCCGTGACGACGACGGGCACCGAGGCCTTCGCCCCTCCCGCGGTCGCGGTCACGGTGATCGTGCGGTTGGTCGGATCGGTTCCCGAGGTCAGAGTCGCCTTGGCGATACCGTTCACATCGGTGACGGCCTGCGTGACCGCGAGGACACCCGAGGTCGCCGAGAACTGCACTGTCTTGCCCGCCAGCGCGTTGTTATTGGCGTCGAGCAGCACCGCCGAGATATTTGCCGGCTTCGATGCGTCCGACGGGATCTGCGCTTGGCTGGTTACAACGCTCAAGGACTGCTGAATCGCCGTCACAGCGACGGTCGCCGTGCCGGTCACGCCCCCGATGACGGCGGAGATTGTGAGGTTGGTGCCCGCCGCGCCGCTCAGATTCGTCAATGTCGCGGTCGCTTTGCCGTTCGCATCGGTCGTAGCGCTGGCCGCGGCGAGCGCGCCGCCGGCGGAGGTGCTGAACGTGACCGCTGCGGCCGAGACGCCCGCATTGTTAGCGTCGAGTGCCGTCGCCGTGATGGTCGACATCGTGCTGCCGTCCACTGCGACCGACGCAGGACTTGCGGTTACCGAAACTTTCGCCACGGTGATCGGCGGCGGCCCGCCGCCACCGCCACCGCCGCCGCCCGCGCCGCTGATCGTCGACGAACCGCCGCCGCAGCCCGCCACGAGCGCCGCCGTTGCCATCCAAGCCATGATCGAAAATCTGCGCATGTCGTTTAATCCTCGCTCGACGTCATGTCGGCGTTGCGAAATCAGTAGAGATTTGACCCCTCACGCAAAATTTTTGGCGTGATGAAGATCAAGAGTTCGGTCTTGTTGTTGATGTTGGTCGTGCTCTTGAACAGGTTGCCGAGTACGGGAATGTCGCCCAGCCAGGGAACCTTGTTGGCCGACTTCGATTTGGTGGTATCGAGAATGCCGCCGAGCACCACCGTCTGACCATCGTTGACCAGCACTTGGGTGATGATTTGCCGGGTGTCGATCGAGGGAACGGAGCCGCCCGTGGCGCTCGTCACCTGCGCGCCCACCGTGTCATCCGACACCTCGAGGTCCAGAATCACGCGGTTATCGGGCGTAATCAGCGGCGTCACCTTGAGGGACAGCACCGCGTTCTTGAATTGCGTCGTCGTGGCGCCGCTCGAGGCCGACTCCTGGTATGGAATCTCGGTGCCTTGCAGGATGGTGGCCTGTTTCTGGTTTGCCGTGATGACGCGCGGCGAGGAGATCGTTTCGCTCTTTCCTTCGTTCTGCGCCGCGGATAGTTCCAGATCGACGATGTAGCTGCCGCCGAGCAGCGAAACACCGATGCTGCCGTTGGTGTGAGAAGCTGGCAGATTGACCTGGTAGCGGTTGTCGAGGATCGGCACCGCGACCGGAGTAACCCTGCCCGACGACGCCAAATTGCTTATGCCCGACTGGGTCATGCCGTCGGCGCCCTGACCGGTACCCGTGATGGACAAGAGACCGTTGCTGCCGTTCTTCTGCGCGCTGGTCACGCCGAAGCGGGCGCCTAAATCGCGCTCGAAGGTATCGGTCACGACCACGATGCGCGCTTCGATCAGCACCTGCTTGACGGGAACGTCGAGGGTTTGCACCAGGCGACGGATGTCGGACAATTTGTCCGCCGTGTCCGACACCAACAGGGTATTGGTGCGCTCGTCGACGGACAGGGTGCCGCGCGACGACAGCATGGAGTCCTTGGCATTCCCGGCCTTGATCAGCTTCGCAAGGTCCGTGACTTTGGCGTAATTGACCTGCATGAATTCGGTGCGCGTCGGCGAAAGTTCCTGCACTTCCTTGCGCGCCGCGAGCTCGGCCTTCTCGCGCGCCGCGAGCTCCGCGGTCGGACCGATGATGATGACATTGTCCTGCCGGCGCTTATCCAGCCCCTTGGTGCGCAAGACGATGTCGAGCGCCTGGTCCCAGGGCACGTTCTGCAGCCGCAGCGTCAGATTGCCGGTGACCGAATCGCTGACCACGATATTCTGCCCGCTGGTGTCGGCCAGCAGCTGCAACACCGAACGCACATCGATGTCCTGGAAATTCAGCGTCAGACGCTCGCCGGTGTACTCCTTCTTTTCGTCGAGTCCGGCATGCTTCAATGACGGCTTGATCTCGATGGTGTACTGATTGTCCGACTGGTAGGCCAGCTGCTCGAAGTCGCCTTGAGAGCTGATCACCAGGCGCGAACTACCTTCCACCCGCAACGCATCGACGGTTTGCACCGGCGTCGCGAAATCCATGACGTCGTAGCGGCGCATGAGATTTTTCGGCATCAGCGTTCCGGCGAAGTCGACGACCACTTGATTGCCTTCCTGCCGCACATTGACCGGCGTGCGCGGATCCGTCAGCTGCACGATCACGCGGCCGGTGCCGTCAGAGCCGCGCCTGAAATCAATGGTGCGGATTGCGCGCTCGACCGCCGTTGCGCCGCCCTGGCCGGAACTTGCGCGAGCCACGGCCGCCTGCTTGGCGGCGTCGCCGGGCTGGCCACCCAGCGTGACGATGATGGTATTGCCGTCGACCTGCGTGGTGTACGGCATCAACGCTTCTACATTGACCACCAAACGCGTGCGGCCATTGGCCTCGGCGGCAACCACCGTGTCGACGCCTCCCGAGCGCACGTCGAAGCGCCGCGTCGCCAATGCGAGGGTCGTGTTCGGCAAGTCGAACGCAATGCGCGCCGGCTTGTCGATGGTGAACGGCAGAGGCTCGGGAGCCGGGCCGCTCAGATGCAATTTGAGCTGCACCTGTTGACCGGATAAGGTCTGAACGTCGATCGACTCGAGTTTGAGCGGATCCGCGGCTTGCGCCGCGAAGCTGATTGCGCCCAATGCGAGTAGCGCCATCGCGCCCGCCATCGCCGTCCGTATATTGAATCTAATCATGCTTTCTTCTCCCTGGAGACCTCAATCGGACAACGCCAACGAGGCCGGTCGCTCGATATAGCCGCCGAGACCATCCGGTATGATTTCGACGAGACTAATTTTTCCGCCGGTAATTTCGGTCACTTTGCCGTCGTTCTGCCCGAGATAGTTGCCGGGCTGAACCTTGTGTACGAGGCCGTCTTTGGACTGCACGAGCCCATAGAAGCTGCCGCCCACCTTGAAGGTACCGACCATTTTCAGAGTGTCGAGCGAAAAGCCTTCGAGAAATTCGCGGTTGCGCCGCGAACTCGGCCGCAAATTCGCCTGGCCGGCGCCCGCGCCCTGCGGTTGGAACGGCGAGCGCAGCTTCGCGGCGCTGTACACATAGGATTCGTAGGGCTTCACTTCCGGCAGCGCCTGAATGCGTCCGCCCGGCTTTTTCTTGGTTTCCGCAATCCATTTCTGCAGATCCGATTGTCCGCCCGAACAACCGGCCACGCTCAAGCCTGCGAGAACGGCGCAAATGACGCTCGCATTGCCTGCATTTTTCACGTCGCACCTCCCGCCTTTTTCTTCGCCCCACGCGCCCCGCCTTCGTCCTCGATGTAGCGGTAGGTTTTGGCGGTCACGTCCATGGTCAAATTGTCGTAAGCGCCCTTGGCATCCAACGGTGTGATCTGAATGTCGTGCAGCGTGACGATGCGCGGCAAAGCGGCGATGCCGCTGACGAAGTTGCCGAAGTCATGGTACGTGCCCACCAGCCTGATCTTGATCGGCAACTCGGCGTAAAAGCCGTTGCTCTTCTCGGCCCCCGGCTGGAACAGCTTTTCCTGCAGGCCCGCTGCGAGCCCGGTTTGTGAAATGTCGACCAGAAGATTCGGTACCTCGGTCTTGCCCGGCAACTGCCGCAGCATGGCGCCGAAACTGCGCTCCATCTCGGCGAGCTGCGCCTTGTAGGCATCGAGATTCGCGGCGCGCTGCTGCTTGCTTTCGAATTGCGCGCGCAAGTCCAGCTCGTCGGCCTCCGCCTTCAGCAACAGCGGCCGATCGTCGTTCCACACGAACATGTACCACGCAAAGGCCGCAACCACGGCAAAAATCAATGCGATGAAGAAGCCGCGTATCGGCAGCGGCCAACGGCCGACGTCGCGCGGATCGAGAGAACGGAGCTGATCGACAAATTTCATTTCGCCGCAACCTTCTTGATCGTTGTTTCACCGCCGTGCTCGAGGTCCACGCCGACCACGTCGCTGGTCAGGGTGAAATTCGAACCTCCCGACGTCGACTCCTTGGCGGACTCGACCACCATTAGAACCGGGTTATCCATCCACACCGACGAATCGATGTTGCGCATGAAGGTCGACACTCGCGTACTGGACTGCGCAACGCCGTGAAACTCGAGCTTGTTGCCGTTCTGCCTGATGCCCGTCAGGTAGACGCCCTCGGGCACCGTCTTCACGATTTCATCGAACAGATGCACGATTTCGGGCCGCTTGCGCTGCAGCTTCTCGATGATCTCCATGCGCGCAACCAACCGCTGCTTGCGGTTCTCGAGATCCTGAATGTCGGCAATCGCCGCGTCGAGCTTGACGATCTCCTGATGCAGCAGATTGTTCTTCTGGTTCTGGGCTTCGGTCCAGCCGGCGTACAAAAGTTTGCCGCCGAGAACGAAGATCCCGGCGGCAAATACCGCGGCGCCCGCGGCGACCATGAATTCACGGCGCCGGACTTTGCGTTCTTGTTCGCGCCAGGGAAGTAGATTGATACGCGGCATGGCTGCTCTTTAGTCGAAGCTTCGCAGCGCGAGGCCGCAGGCTGTGAGTAACGCGGTGGCATCTCGGGCCACCGCTTGGGCTTTGGCCTTCGATGAAACTTTCATGTTGCCGAGCGGATCACCTTTGTCCGCGGGGACGCCGACGCGGCTCGAGATGACATCCGCGACGCCGGGTATGTTGGCGCAGCCGCCGCAAATCAATATTTGATCGGGCTGCGAGCGGCCGCTCCCGGACGCCAGATAAAACTGCAGTGAACGGCTGACCTGCTGCGTCATGTCGTCGATGAAGGGATCGAGCACTTCCGGCTGATAGTTGCTCGGCAGTCCGCCTTCCTTCTTGGCGCGGCCGGCTTCCTCCATGGAAAGACCATACGTGCGCATGATTTCTTCGGTGAGCTGCTGTCCGCCGAACGCGAAGTCGCGGGTATACACGACTCTCATGTCGCGCAGCACGGAAAAGGTCGTGCTGCTGGCGCCGAAGTCCACCACCGCGATCGTGCGATCCATGCCGCCGTCCGGCATCTGGTGACGCATCAATACGCACGCGTTCTCCAGAGCAAATGCCTCCACGTCGACGAGATGCGCGGTCAGCCCCGAGGCTTGCACCGCCGCTTGGCGCTGCTCCACGTTCTCGGTGCGCGTCGCGACCAGAAGCACGTCCATCATTTCCGGATCTTTTTCCGAAGGGCCGACGACCTGATAGTCGTAGCTGACTTCTTCCATCGGAAAGGGGATGTACTGGTCGGCCTGCATCTCGACCTGACCCTCGAGTTCGTTCTCGCCGAGATTCTTCGGCATCTGAATTACTTTCGTGATCGCCGCGTCGCCGCTGATCGCGATGGCGGCGAGGCGGCTCTTGGCGCCGGAGCGCTTCACTGCGCGCCGGATCGCTTCGCCGACCGCCTCTGCGTCCACGATCGCCTTTTCGTTGATGGCGTTATGCGGAGTGGGTTCCGCCGCATAAGACTCGACGCGATACTGGCCGCCCGACATCGTGAGCTCGATAAGCTTCACCGATGAGGTGGTTATGTCAAGTCCCAAAAGCGGACGATATCTTTTGCCGAACGACCACACAGCTATTTTCCTTTTTCGCTCAGTATCTTGGAGGTCGAAACTAGTGCACGAGATTAACTTAGCGCACGCAAACTTAGCAAGAAACTGTTAAATAGAACGTGAAGCTACTCACGGTACTGACCCCCGAAAAACGGCGGGCTGCGGAAAGTGGGAGCTACGACAGATTCGTAGGAGTCGAGGAAGTAATCGAATCATCCGTTCAGACCTCTGCGCCTATGCTCTAAATAGGCGATTGGTTAAGCTTGGTCTGGCAACCCCGCTGTCCTTAGGGGCTAAACCCCTCGAGGACCGGTGGCTTTGCGTCCTCATCTTTCGATGAGTATGCCGTCGTAACCGGCGGTAATATGCATGCGCACTATCGCCGGTGCAATAAGTTAGAACGGTTTTCTGTGTTCAAACGTTATCTAGTTCTCATCTCGCGCATTTGTGTGGTCTTGGTTGGCGCAATAGCGTTAATTGCGTTCGCCAATGTCTGTGCTTATGTCTATTTGAAGCCCGCGCTGCCCGATGTGGACACCCTGAGGGTGGTGCAACTGCAGGTTCCGCTGCGGGTTTATACCCGCGACGGGAAATTGATCGCCGCCATCGGTGAACAGCGGCGGATCCCGGTGCGCTACGAACAGATCCCCAAGAGACTCATCCAGGCGTTTCTGGCCACCGAGGATGATCGGTTTTTTAGGCACCATGGTGTTGATTGGCAAGGGATTTTACGGGCGGCGGTGGCCAATCTCAAAGCCGGCGGCATCCGGCAAGGCGCAAGCACCATCACCATGCAGGTCGCCCGAGACATGTTTCTTACGCCGCGGCGCGACATGAAGCGCAAGATGAGCGAAATCTACATTTCGCTGCTGATGGAGTCCGACTTCACCAAGGAAGAGATCTTTTCTCTGTATGTGAACAAGATCTTCCTGGGTCAGCGCGCCTACGGGGTCGGCGCGGCGGCCGAGGTGTACTTCGGCAAGACCTTGGACCAATTGAGCGTGGCTGAAATGGCCACCCTGGCGGGGATTCCGACCGCCCCGTCGGTGGTCAATCCCGTGGCCAGCGCCGAGGCGGCCAAGGTTCGACGCACCCACGTGCTCGGCAGAATGCTCGAACTCAACTACATCACCCAAGCCGAATACGATGAGGCCAAGGCGAGCCCCATGGAATCGCGGCTGCACGGCTCCTCGATCGAAGCGGAGGCGCCCTATTTGGCCGAAATGGTGCGCAATGACATGCAGGCCAAGTTTGGCGATGACGTCTATACCGCCGGCTACAAGGTGTTCACCACCATCGATTCGCGCCTGCAGGCAGCGGGCACGGTGGCGCTGCGCACCGGACTCTTGGAATACGACCTTCGCCACGGCTTTCGCGGCGCGACCGCCAAAGTCGATGTTTCCCGGCTGTCGACACCGAAGGACCTGGACGGCCAGCTCGAGGAGTTTCCCGTCATCGGCGGCTTGAGGCCCGCCATCGTGCAGAAAGTCGAGGCGAGGAGCGCCAGGATCTACGTCAAGGATTTGGGGGAGGTCACGCTGCCCTGGGAAAAGCTGGCCTGGGCGAGACGCGAACTGCCGGACGAAAAGGTCGACCGTGCCCCGGCCTCGGCGTCCGAAATCGTGGCCCGCGGCGATGTGATCTACACGGTGGGACGAACTGCCGAATCCCTGCAATTCGTGCAAGTGCCGGAGGCGCAGAGCGCTCTTGTCTCGGTCGATCCGCGAGACAAGAGCGCTCTGCGCCTGGTCGGCGGCTTTGATTACTTTCAAAGCAAGTTCAATCGAGTGACCCAGGCCAGGCGCCAGCCCGGTTCGGGTTTCAAACCCTTCGTTTATGCCGCTGCCTTCGACAAGGGGTACACGCCCGCCAGCATCGTCTTGGACGCCCCCATTGTCATCGACGAGGCGGGCACGGAACAGGCGTGGCGGCCGAAGGAAAGCGAGAACAAATTTGCCGGCCCGGTTCGTCTGCGCGATGCGCTGGTGCACTCGCGAAATTTGGTGTCGGTGCGCCTGATGCGGGCCATCGGCGGCGACTACACCTGGAACTATGTGACTCGCTTCGGTTTCGATAAGTCGCAATTGCCCAATGACCTCACCCTCGCGCTGGGAACCGCCGAACTGAGTCCGTTGCAGGTGGCCATCGGCTACGCCACCTTTGCCAACGGCGGCTATAAAGTCAGTTCCTACTACGTCGACCGGGTCGAGGATGCCGGCGGCAAGGTGCTGCAGCAGGCGACGCCCGCGCTGGCCTGTTTCGAATGTGATCGCCCCACCGATCCGTCCCTGACCAAGAGCGCCACCACCGCGGCCGCCTCCCGGGCAATGCAGCTGGATGTGGCCCCTCGCGATGGTAAGACCTTGATTTTACCTAAGAATCTGGCGCCCCAGATCATCCGGCCGCAGGTGGCCTATCTATTGGCCGATATGATGAAGGATGTCATTCGCCGCGGCACGGGCGTGCGCGCTCGCTCGCTCAATCGCGACGATATCGCGGGAAAAACCGGCACCACCAACGATCACCATGACGCCTGGTTCAATGGATTCAACGGCGATCTGGTGACCTCGGTCTGGACCGGCTTCGATCAGGATCGTTCGCTGGGCGACGGCGAGGAGGGCGCGCACGTGGCGGTCCCCACCTGGACCTACTTCATGCACGAGGCGCTGGCCGGCGCGCCCAAGCATGGGGTGCCGGTGCCCGACGGCATCGTCACGGTTCGCATTTCACCGGAGACAGGCTTGCTCGCCAGCGCGGATAATCCCAGCGGCATCATGGAGAAGTTCATCGAGGGCAATCTGCCCAAGTCCGAAGTCTACGAAGGACCCAATCAGTCGAACCCGATGAACGTCGGCGACAAACCTTTGTTCTAGGGCCCCTAAATCATGCCCAAGAAGTTTTCGCAGCGCGCCGAGGATTTGCGCCGCGCCCTCGCTCAGGAAGCGGCGCGGATCATGGCCGAGCACGGCATCGAGGATTTTCTGCAGGCCAAACGCAAGGCGGCGGATCGGCTGGGCGTGAACGATGTCGCGGTGCTGCCGAAAAACATTGAAATCGAGGCGGCGCTGCGCGAGCACCAGCGGCTCTTCGGCCGTGATTCACACGACCACACTTTGAAAGAACAGCGGCGCATCGCCTTGAATACCATGCGGATGCTGGACGAGTTCCAGCCGCGGCTGGTGGGGTCGGTACTCACCGGCACCGCCACCACTTACAGCGACATCAATTTGCATCTGTTCGCCGACGTGGCCGAGTCGGTGGCCATTCGGCTCCTCGAAATCGGCGTGCCGCATGAATTCTATGAGCGGCGCGTCAAAATGGATGCCGAGCGCAGCATCAACTATCCGGCGCTGCGTTTCGAGGCCAGTGGCCGAACCGTCGATGCCACCGTGTTCCCCATCGATGGAATCCGACAATCGCCTTACTCCCCGGTCGACGGCCGGCCTATGAAGCGCGCGGATGTCCGGGAAGTGTCGGAGTTGGTGGGGACCAACTGAGCGCCGCGCGGCGGCCCTTGCCCCCGCGGCCGCAATCCACGCTTCGCGTATTGCGGTGCACTCTCCGTCGTTATCGCGGTGCAATCGCCACCGCAGTTTATTGACAGTCAATTTTCTTGAACGTCGGTTAACAGAAGGATTAAGCTCGACACCAAGACCGGCTTCTTTGCGCAACGGATCGCCAAAAGAACGAGAATACTGCCTGGTCCAGTGTGGGGAAAAGGCAACATAATAGGGGTGCGCAATGCGTTCGGATTCGATCAAACGATGCTTGTGGTCAGCGGCTGCGCTGAGTCAACTGCTCTGGCCGGCCATCTCCATGGCGGCGGCCGGGGATGCGGAGACGGCGCCGAGCGGCGTCCTGGAAGAGGTCGTGGTGACTGCGACCCGCAGAAGCGAGCGACTGCAGGACGTTCCGATCAGCGTCAGCGCCTTCAGTCAGGAGAAGCTGGACGCGCAGGGACTCAAAAACATCGACGACCTGTCGCGCCTCTCGCCGGGGCTCAATTTCCAGCGCAATGGCATGAGCTCAGCGGGGAACTACAACGACGAAGGCTCCGACATCAACATCCGCGGCGTCGATTCGACGGCCGGCACCTCGACCACCGGCATCTATATCGACGACACGCCGATGCAGACACGCCACATCGGCTTCGGCTCGATCAATGCCTTCCCCGCGCTTTTTGACCTGGATCGGGTCGAAGTGCTGCGCGGCCCCCAGGGCACGCTGTTCGGCGCCGGCGCCGAGGGCGGCGTGGTGCGCTTTATCGCCCCGGAGCCCGATCTCACCAAATCGCGCGCCTATGCCCGCGCAGACGTTGCGACCACCGATCGCGGTGCGCCAAGCTACGAAGGCGGCGCCGCGTTCGGCGCGCCCATCATCAATGACGTGCTCGCGTTTCGCGCCAGCGTTTCGTTCCGGCGCGACGGCGGCTGGGTCGACCGAGTCGGGTACAACCTCTTGCCGAATGCTGCCGCGCAGCTGCCCACCCCCGTCTACAACGGCAACACCATCGAGTCGAACGCCAACTGGCAGGAAACGACCACGGCGCGCCTCGCCGTCAAGTGGAAGGTCAGCGATGCGCTCGAGATCACGCCATCGATTTACTACCAGCGCCTGGCGATCAACGACACGGCGGCCTACTGGATCGCGCTCTCGGATCCAAGCAAAGGCTTGTATCGCAACGGTAACGCGGGGACCAACCCCAGCGCCGACCCGTTCACCTTGAGCGCCATCAAGCTCAAATGGGATTTGGGATTCGCGTCGCTGTACTCCAACACCGCGTTTTACGATCGCAGCCAGAAAGCGACGTCCGATTACACGCAGTACCTGCGTGCGACTTGGTCCTCCATACCATCGTTCATTCCCTCCGGAGTTCCTGCCTATCAATTGCCGAATACCTTCGCCGCGCCGGGAGATCATGGGTATGCGCTATTTCAAGACGACCAGCGCAATTTCTACCAGGAAGTCCGGCTGGCCTCGAGCGACACAAACGCGCGGATCATCTGGAACGCCGGGCTCTTTTACTCGCATCTGAGCGAGAACGTGCCCGAGAGCATCATCGATCCGACACTGGATTCAGAAGTAATTGCCCACACCGGCGGCTTCGATTCGGTCTGCTTTGCCGGTCAGCCCTGCCCGGGCGGGGTCATTTACAACGGGCCGATCGACAAAGTCGTCGATAAGCAGATCGCGGTTTTCGGCGAAGTCGCCTTCAGGATTACGGACACGTTCAAGGCAACTGCGGGACTGCGCGTCTCGAAACTCGATTACACGGGATCGGTGAGCGAAACGGGACCGTTCCTGGGCACCACCATCGTCACCCAGTCGAGCGCCTCTGAGAAGCCCGTGACGCCCAAGGTCGTGCTCTCATGGCAGCCCGATCGCGACGACATGGTGTACGCCAGCGCCTCCAAGGGCTTTCGACCCGGCGGTCCCAACGTCGGTGTCGGTAGTATCTGCGCTGGGAACCTCACCTCGCTCGGACTCAGCGCAGTGCCTCCACAGTTTTCCTCCGACAGCCTCTGGAGTTACGAGATCGGCAGCAAGAACACCTTCCTTGACCATAGATTGCAGATCAATGCCAGCCTGTTCTATATCGATTGGCGAAACATCCAGCAAAACGTCTATCTACCGGCCTGCGGCGAGCAGTTCACGGCCAATCTGGGCAAGGCAAAGAGTGAAGGCGGCGACGTCGAGGTGCTCTACAAGCCGATCGAGGCGCTGACTTTCGATTTGACGGCGGCCTACACCGACGCCCGACTGACGAAGACGTCCTGCGCCGGCGCGCTGATGTACAACGGCAGTGCCTGCACCGCACCCGGCGCGACCCCCGTCAGTCCCATCGCGACCAGCGGCGATGCATTGCTCGGTGCGCCATGGTCATTCACGGCATCGTCGGAATACCACTTTCCCGAATGGGCCGGTCACACGCCCTACGCGCGTCTAGACTTCCAGCACTCGACTGCCCAGAAGTCGCTGCTTCCCGGTCAGGACTCGAACAATGCGCTCTTTGACACGACCATTCCGGGATTGCCGGTCCTCAATAATCTTTCGGCGCGGGCTGGCCTGCGATTCAACGGCTTCGATATATCCGCGTACGCCGACAATTTGACGAACGCGCACCCGTTGTTGTTCGCGTCGCGCGACATTGCTCCGTATTCGCTCGGGCCGGGCAGCGGTGGTGCAGTCGGTCCGACCACCGACAACCTCTACTTCGGCCGCGGCGTACGCCCGCGAACCATCGGAGTCACCGCGACGTATCGC
>Ga0210408_10002679_pt1 | contig 17061 bp, 21 predicted proteins | sample IncBWH4MmetaG_FD_155471 | JGI IMG/M metagenome (GOLD analysis project Ga0210408, IMG submission 155471) | Forest soil microbial communities from Barre Woods Harvard Forest LTER site, Petersham, Massachusetts, United States - Inc-BW-H-4-M | ecosystem: Environmental > Terrestrial > Soil >...
AAGGTGTCCGACGTAAAACTTTTGCAGGGCGATCTTGCCGAAGCCTGGCGCGAAGGCGACACCGATTATGCCAGCGTCGCGATGCGCTACTCGCTGGTCGACAAGACCCTCGACCGCGGCAGCGGCCGCCTGGTCGAAGGCGGCGAGCAGCCGGACGAGGTCACCGAAGTCTGGACTTTTGTGCGGCCCCGCGGCGGAAACTGGGAACTCTCGGCGATCCAGCAGACCAACTGATCGTCTGAAACAAGGCCATATCTGGCGCCGCGGTTTGCTCCGCGGCGCCCTTTGTTTTTCGGCTGCTTGTCGTTGCTGTCGATTTTGCCGTCCGCGGAACCGGAATAACGTTTCGCGCGTCGTGTTGATGTCAGGCCTCTCTTATCAAGAAAAATCAATCGGAGGATTCGATGCGGATCGTTGCAAAGATCATCTCGCCCTTTTGCTTCATGCTCGCCGCCGGCGCTTTCGCAGCACCGCCCGCAAGCGCGCAATCGGCCGGTACCACCTTCTTCGTGACCAGCACCGGCATTGGCAATGGCGGCAATCTCGGCGGTCTCGCCGGTGCCGACAATCATTGCCAGACGCTGGCGCAGGCCGCGGGCGCAGGGGCCAAGACCTGGCACGCCTACCTCTCGACCCAGGCCGCCAATGGCTCGCCGGCGGTCAATGCGCGCGAGCGCATTGGCAAGGGACCCTGGCAGAATTCCAAAGGTGTGGAGATCGCCAAGGATGTCACTGAGCTGCATGGCGCCAACAATATCAACAAGCAGACGTCGCTGAACGAAAAGGGCGAACCCATCAACGGCTACGGCGACCAGCCAAACAGGCATGACATTCTCACCGGGTCGCAATCGGACGGCACGGCGTTCGCCGGCCCCGACGATCGCACCTGCAAGAACTGGACGAGCAGCACGCAGGGTGCCGCGATGGTTGGTCACTCCGACATCAACGGTCCCGCCACCTTTCCGACGGTCAAATCCTGGAACACGGCGCATCCCTCGCGCGGTCCCGATGGCGGCTGCAGCCAGAAGGACCTGATCAGCACCGGCGGCGACGGCCTGCTGTATTGTTTCGCGGTGAACTAGGCTCGCATTGGCGCCTCGGCCAACGCCGGGCGTAGCAGGCCGCCCCCGGCGGGCGAGGGTAGGTCGCCGGCCGAACCGGATCTTGCCCCGGCCGCATTGCTTGCGAATCTCGACAAGATGCGCAAAATGCAAGAAACCGACCGGAAGTCTGTAATGAACGTCCCCCGGCGGCCCGTCAAGGAGGCGAATGAACAAGCTGATCGAGAAGGGACTGACGACACGCCATCGCATCCTGAGCGCCGCGACACGCATGTTCACGGAGTTGGGTTACGAGCAGACCTCGATCGAGTCGCTGCTCGACGATCTCAAGATCAGCCGGGGTGCGCTGTACCATCACTTCTCCAGCAAGGAGACGATCTTCGAAGCCGTCCTCGAAGCGGTGGAGACCGATCTTGCCAAGGCCATCGTCGGCGCCACGCGCGGGATCACCGATCCCGCGGTCGCGCTGCGAACCGGATGCGACGCATTTCTCCGCATGGCCGGCGACGAAACGGTCAGGCAGATCGCGCTGATCGATGCCCCGGCCGCGCTGGGCTGGCAGAAATGGCGCGAAATCGATTCCCGCCACGGCTTCGGTCTGCTCAAGGCATCGCTGCAGGCCGCGGCCGGCAGGGGGCGATTGCGGGCGGAACTGGTCGACGCATATGCCCATATTCTGCTTGCGGCACTGATGGAGACCGCGCTGGTGATTGCACGGAAAGATACCGCGGCGGCGTCGCGGAACGGCCGCGCGGCCATCAGGGAGTTGATCGAGCGCCTGCTCGGGATGTAGCGCGCCCGCGGAAATACAACGGCGGGCCATTGCCGCGATTGACATACCGATGGTCGGTTCGTACGCTCGGCCTGAGGGAGCCAGATCAATTGGGGCGGGGCCGGGCCCGCTTGATCCCGGAAGATCCCGGCACGCTTGACGACCAAGGAAGGCGGCCATGCTGACCCTCTATGATTCACCCTTGAGTCCGTTCTGCCGAAAGGTGCGGATGGTGCTTGAGCTGAAGCGACTGGCGTTCGACGCGGTCGCCGAATCCCGGGCGGAAGACTGGGGTCGCTTCAATCGCCGCGCCGAAATTCCGATTCTGCTTCATGACGAATTCGTCGTCCTGAATTCGGCTGACATCGTCAGCTATCTCGACGAGTCGTTTCCCGAAGCGCCGGTATTGCCGCGGGACCCCCGTCGCCGGGCGGTCGCGAGATTTTGGGAACGCACCGCCGACACGCTGGTCGACGCCATCGTCACCAACATGGCGATCTGGACGTGGGCGGAGATTGGCCCGCGCCCCGAAGGATTGCTGCAGGCCAATCAGGCTGAAATCCGCGACGTCAACGACGATCTGGAACGCGCGCTGCGGAACCAGCGCTTCATATGTGGGGATTTGAGCGTCGCGGATCTTTCGCTGTTTCCTCACCTGAGCGCGGCGTGGCACCTCGAACTACGCTGCGATCCAGACCGTCACCCCTCCGTCGTGGAATGGCAGCGGCGCATGCGGCAACTCGAAATTTGCCGCGCCGACCTCGAACGGGTGCGGCAGTGGTGGAAGAACCGCTCCACGAGTTCGCTGGAAACCGACAAGGTCAATTGGGGAATGCATCGTCTGGAGCTGTATCTTGCTCAAGGGTTTCACGAGCGGCTGATCGACGATATTCGCCAGCATCGCGTGCTTTGGTCGGTCGGGCCGCATCGTAATTCGCTGCGCGCCGGACCGTCGGAGCCGGGAAGCGCTGCTGGCCGGGGTCACTCGGATACTTTGCTTGCGTCGACAACCAGATCGCCTTGACCCGATGCCGCTTCGGGACGGGCCAGCAAGCGATAGGTTGCCAACCCGACAAGCACGAGCAAGGCGATGATCCCAAACGCCAGGCGATAGGCGGCGGCAGGTGCGGACCCGTCCGCCGCTGGACTCCAGCCAATGATCACGCCGGTGACGATCGGCAGCACGGCCGAGCCGCCGACCTGCGCGAGATTCACCATAGTGATGCCGCGCCCGGCAATATGCTCGGGAAATAATTGGCGGGCTTCCATCAGAACGAGCGAACCGAACGAGGCGAACAGACAGACCGCCGCGAAGAAGGCCGCGGCGAGCCAGATCGGAGGATCTGACCACAGCGCGAATGCGCCGAGAGTAGCGGTCGCCGCGAAGCCGCAAGCTGTGATCACCCGCGTCGTGCCCGCGCCTCGCGCGGCGAGCTGACCCCACATCAAGGTGGCGGGCGCCTGCGTGGCGGCGAACAGCAACAGCAACTCGCCTCGTGCGTCCGGCCCGATCCGATGCACGTCGGCGAGGTAGGGGGCCGCCCATGTTCCCAAGACCGTGCTGCCCGAGGGATAGGCGATGGCGGCCATCGCGACAATCGGTGTCAGCCCCGGTGTCCGCCAGACCTCGCGCCACCCACCGAGCAAATCCGTCATGGACTGGGCCTTGGCCGGCCGCCGCGGCGCCTCGGAGGGAAAATCGCTCACGAAAACATGCAACGCCAATCCGAGCCCCGCGGTCGCCAGCGCGACGGCGACGAACACGCGCCGCCAGCCGAACATCTCGGCGGCAAAGCTGAGGGGTGCTGTTGCGGCCAGCGTTCCGATCACGCTGAGCGCGTAGATCAAGCTTACCGTGCCGACGAATTGCCGATCGCGGAACCAGTTTCCCGCGATCACCAGGGTGCCCATGAAGTAGCCGGCCGAACCCATGCCGAGCAGAACGCGCGAGCCGACGAAGCTCCATGGCTCCGTGCAGAGGGCACCGGTGAGCGATCCCAACGCCGCAACAAAGGTCAGCCAGGCGACGCAGCGGCGCACGCCGTAGCGATCGAACAGGACCCCGAGCGGCAGCTGCATGACCAGGAAGGCCGTGAAGAAGCCGCCGTTCGCCAGACCGAGCATGCGGGCATCGAGCCCGATATCGGTGCGCAGCACCGGCGCCAGCGTGCCGACGGCGTTGCGGAAGAACAGGCTGAAAGCCGTCATCGCAACCAAGACCGCGATCAGCGCCGCGACGCGCGGCCTCTGGAGAATCGGCATCAGCTATGCAACCGCCTCCAGCATGTGCCAATGTCCGCACAGGGCGTTGGCCACCGCGTCCGGCCGCTCTTCCGGGAAAAACAGCTTCGCGCCCGGCAATTCGATCACGCTGCGGGCGCCGGGGATTCTGCTTTTGAGCCAATACGCCCATTGCAGGGGGAAAAATGGATCCGCGGTGCCCCACATGATCAGGGTAGGGGCCCGCAGCTGGCGCAGCAGCGGCTCGATCTCGACGGTCTGGCTGCAATCGCCGGACAGGGTGAGCCATCGTTCCAGATCGCGCGCCCGCTCGGGCGTCGAAAACAGAGGCGCCAGATAGGTGCGCAAGGTTTCATCGGACACGCGGTCGACATCCTCGTAGGCTAGTCCGAAGCCGGACCGAAATAGCGCCATGTTCGAGCTGAACTCGGCGTGCCGCGCCGAGAACCGGCCGGCGGCGGCCGACGCGCGCGCCGCCGCGAAGGCGGGCGGTGGATAATTGTCGTGCACGTCGCAATTGGTCAACGTCAAGGTGCGGATGCGCTGCGGATGGCGCGCGGCGAAAATCTGCGCGATGGCGCCGCCGCTGTCGTTGGCGACGAGGTCGACCTGATCGAGGCCGAGCGCCTCGCAGAACGCCTCCAGCATCGCGGCTTGCGCGCGGAACGAGATGTCCTGGCCCGGCCGCGCCGGGCTGTCGCCGTGCGAGATGAGGTCGACCGCGAGACAGCGGCGCACGCCGGCGACGCGGTCGATCACGTGACGCCACAGATAGGAGTTGAGAAACACGCCATGCACAAACAGGGCGGCCGGTCCGGCCCCTCGTTCGACATAGGCGATTTCGCCGACCGAGGTGGCCACGCGCTTCTTTTCGATTGTCATGGAAAGAGCCTCCCGTGAGAACGATCGTGAGAACGATTCGACTCGTCATTAAATATAGACCGACTGACGGTTTGTCAATGGCGCGGCGTTTCCTTGACAACCGACTATTGGTCTATAATTGGTCGACCATTCCTGTGGACGGCGGCGCCCGAGCTATCAAGGCAATCCCGTTCCATCGCGGAGCTGAGCCATGACGACCGATGGATGCGAGGCGCTCGAAGCGCTGGGACGGACCCGGCTCTCGCGAAATTTCTTCATGCGCGACTTTCTCTACAGCGAGACCGCGAACGAGTACGGCGTTCGAAATTTTCCCGACCACCCGGGCGCCGCGATCGCGGCGGCGACCCAGCTCTGCACGCAGATCCTCGAGCCGTTGCAGGAAACGTTCGGCCGCGTCCATGTGCGATCGGCGTTTCGTTCGGAACGGGTCAACCAGGTTTGCGTCGATCGCGGTCTCAATTGTGCGCCGAACGACCAGGCGCGCGGCAACCATATCTGGGATAGTCCGGACCAGCGCGGCGCGCGTGGCGCGATGGCCTGCGTCGTGCTGCCCTGGCTGATCGACCAATGCGGCGCCGGCCTGGATTGGCGCGAATTTGCCTGGTGGGTTCACGACCATTTGCCGTTCAGCAAGCTGATCCTCTATCGCGAACTGTTCGCCTTCAATATCGCCTGGAGCGAGGCGCCGCTGCGCCTGATCTACAGCCGTATCGAGCCGGTGGGCGTGCTTGCAGCGCCGGTGACGGCATCGCAATGGATCGGCGAGGCGCGCTATGCCGACCTGCTGGGGCGGCTGAAATCCGCTGCGAACCCACGACAATTATCATCAACAAGCGAGGCCGCACCGTGAGATCATATGTCTATGCCGAGCGGATCGGGCTCGATCACCTTCGTCCGATGGAGCGGCCCGATCCCGTGCCGGGCCCGCACGACGTCGTTCTCAGGATGCGCGCCGCCGCGCTCAATTTTCGCGATCTCGCGATTGCGCGCGGCCATTATCACATCCAGGTAAGTCCGCCGCTGGTGCCGCTTTCCGATGGCGCCGGCGAAGTCGTGGCCGTTGGCGGCAAGGTCACGCGCTTCCGCCTCGGCGATCTTGCCTGCCCGCTCTACTTTCCCGACTGGATCGACGGCCCTGTCGGCGCGCGCGTGGCCCGCCGCCGGCTTGGCGGACCGACCGACGGCGTGCTCAGCGAAATGATGTGCCTCAATGAGGAGGAGGCGGTGCGTGCGCCAAAACATCTTGACGCCGCCGAGGCGGCGACACTGCCGGTGGCCCCGCTCACGGCGTGGAATTCGCTCTATCAGATCGGCACGGTGCGCCCCGGCGAATCCGTCGTGGTGCAGGGAACCGGCGGCGTGTCGACGGCGGCGCTGCAGTTTGCCCGCGCCGGCGGCGCGCGGACCATCGCGGTGGTGCGCGGAACGCGTCACGAAGCACGGCTGCGCCAACTCGGCGTCTGCGACGTCCTGACCGATGGCGATGCGCCCGACTGGCCGAAACGGGTGCTTGCCCTTGTCGGCGGCGCCGACGTATCGGTCAATGTCGCCGGCGGCGATACGCTGACCCGCTCGATCTCGCGACACGGCCGGGCGGCAAGGTTCATCTGGTCGGCTACGCCGCCGACACGTCGGCGAGTTTCGATATCTTCGAAGCGATCCGCCGCGCCACCACCGTGCATATCGCAACGGCCGGCAGCCGCGCCGCGTTCGAGACCATGGTGCGGGCGATGGAGCTTCACGCCATCCGACCGGCGATTTCCCGCGACTTTCCGGTCGAGCAGATTGCCGCGGCATTCGAGTGCCTGCAGCAGGGTGGTCACTTCGGCAAGGTCGTAGTACGGTTTTAGCCGCTCGCTCGCCGCGGCCGTCACGCAGCCGATTCCCGCAACAGAGGTGGGGCCGGGGCAACCCATGACCCTCAAGGATTTGCTCGGCCTGTTGTCGGCATTTCTCGCCGTCGTGAGTTACGTTCCCTACCTGCGTTCCATTTTTGTCGCCAACACCAGACCCCATGCCTTCACCTGGCTGGTGTGGGGGACCGTGATGGCCATCGCCTTTCTGGCGCAATTGTCCGACCGGGCCGGGGCGGGCAGCTGGGGAACGGGGTTGAGCGCGGCGTTCTGCCTCGGCATCGGCATCATCGCACTGTTTCGGGGCGAGACGCATATTACGCGCGGCGACTGGATTGCCTTCCTGACCACCGTTCTCGCCATTCCGCTTTGGGCCGTGACGTCCGATCCGCTCTGGTCGGTCTTGCTGGTCACCGCGATCGACGCCATCGCCTACTACCCGACTTTTCGCAAATCCTATGCGAAGCCCGACGAGGAACTGGCGTTCAAATATGTTTTGACGGTCGTCAGATATCTGCTGAGCTTGCTGGCACTGGAGCACTATACGGTCGTGACGAGTATCTATCAGGTCGTCAGCATTTTCATGGAAGCCGGCGTCGTCATCCTGTTGCTTTGGCGCCGCGCCGCGTTAGGCAAGATGGCGGCCTGAACTGCGAACCCGCGGCCGTTTGGAAAACGGGGAAGTCAGATGAAGTATGCGCTGTATTACTGGCCGGGCATTCAGGGCCGCGGCGAATATGTCCGCCTCGCGCTGGAAGAGGCGGGCGCCGACTATGACGACGTGGCGCGCAGCACAAACGGCATGTCGGCGATGATGCGGATGATGGAGGGTGGCGGCACGCCGCCGTTTGCGCCGCCATTCCTGAAGGCCGGAAAGCTCGTGATCGGGCAGACCGCCAACATCCTGCTCTATCTGGGCGCGCGCCACGGGCTCGCGCCAAAGGCGGAAGCGGGAAAACTCTGGGTGCATCAGCTTCAGTTGACGATCACCGATTTTGTGCTCGAAATTCACGACACCCATCATCCGCTTGGGCCCTCGCTCTATTACGAAGACCAGCGCGCGGCCGCCAGGAGACGCACCGACGAGTTCTGGAAAGATCGTGTGCCGAAATATCTCGGGTATTTCGAAGGGCTGGTGAAGGGGAGTGGCGGCGGCTACGTGACCGGCCGCCGGGTCACCTATGTCGACCTGTCGCTGTTCCAGATCGTGGAGGGGCTGCGCTACGCTTTTCCCAAGCGGATGAAAGCCTTCGAGCGGAAAATTCCCGCTCTGGTCGAGCTGCACGACCGCGTTGCTGCGCGCCCCAATATCAAGGCCTATCTTTCAAGCGACCGGCGTCTCGCCTTCAACGAAGAAGGCATTTTCCGCCGTTACAGGGAGTTGGATTTGTGATCCCGTCATTCCGGGATGCGCCTCTTGGCGCAGGCCCGGAATCCATACTCCCGGCGCGCTTGGCCCCTGGGCCATTCGCGCGAACCTCAGAAACCAGCACGCCGTTCTCATTTTTTTTCCGCGAATGCGGCAGGCCGCAAGCGCGGGCGTGGTTATGGATTCCGGGCTCGCCGTTGCGCGGCGCCCCGGAATGACCGCGATGCGGTCACCGGTTCCTTCCGTCGATCGGTGTCATCGCGATCGCGGAGAGGTCGACGCCGTCGATGCAACTGACATTCAGCGCCACCACCTCGGTACCGTCGGGCTTCCTGCCGCGGGCGAACACGTCGACCCCGCAATCGATGCAGAGCTGGTGCCGGATGGCGTGCTTGTTGAACAGATATTCCCGCAAGTTTTCCTCGCCGGCGCGGAGCTGAAAGCTCTTCGGCGCCAGAAACACGAAATGCAGCCCCTTCTTGGTGCAGATCGAGCAGTTGCACGCCGTCACCATGGCGAGATCGCTGGTAGCTTCGAAGCGCACCTGGCCGCAATGGCAGCCGCCGGTAAAGGTCTTGGGGTTGGGCATCGTCAGCTCCTTGCCGTTGCCATCATTTAAGGCATTTTCCGGCAAGTTTGCGACGCTGATTTTCGCTCTGAGGGGAGGGAAGGGCGGTGACTCAGGCCAACTGGTCGACCCGCGTCCCCTGTCCCGGCGGCAGCGGGGGCGGGGGCGTCGGCTGGGCCGCGCCGGCATCGTCGGCATTGGCGTCGACGTTCGGGTCAGGCGCCTTGTCAGCCGTGTTGGGCGCGCTCGCCTGCGGCGCGGCGGGTGGGGCTGGCGGTGCGATACTTGAGATATTCACGTGCAGGATCCTTCCTTCATCATCCCCGATGGTGCCGAGGCGGGACGAAGGCTTCGTGAACCGAATCGTTAAAATGCGCGCGATCGGGATCGAACCGGGGGCATGGTGAACAGGACTTGCGCCGCTATTGATCCAGGCTGCGGGAGATCGTGATCGAGGATTCGGTCTTGGTCCGCATGCAGCGCATGTCGAGACGGCGGTAGCGGATCGAGACATCGTCGCCGCGGATCAGGCCGGTCCGCTTGACGCAGCGGGTCGCGCCTTTAAGCATGTCGTCCTTCGGCAGCGTGAAGATGATGGCGGCGGCGCTCGCGATCAGATCGAGATAGGCCGCCGTCGGCTTGCGGTCGGCCTTGGCGAACAGCTGATTGGAAAAATTCTTGCCCGAACAGCCGAGCGTGATCTCCCGGGCGTTGGGATGGGCCAGATAGATGGTGCCTGCGGCGGTTTGCCCGACCCGCAGGCCGTCGATCTGGCCTTTGAGCTGATTGGCGAGATCGTCGCAGCGGTCGGCGCGGGCGGGCGTGAGCGCGAGTGCGGCAAGGAGAGCAAGCGCGGTGGCGAGCAAGGCCCGCCGGCGACATTGTCGTCGTGATGTCATGGGTGAAATGCCCCTGTGCAGCTTATTGAAGCGGCTGCGAGCCGATAGCGCAAGGGTGGGTGTTCTTACAAGAATCTGTTCGCCCGGCGCATTCTCGCGATGCCACGTTTTCCCTCCGGGGCATCCGGAACCTTCCTTTTGTCCGAAAAATGCTTAGAACGGTTCAATCGCCGGAAGGACGTCGCGTGGACGCATCCGGCCTTGAACCCGCGAGCCACCCATGAACGCCCCGTCAGCCTTTCCCGACCCGCAAAAACCCGTTCCGCCCTACAAGCACACGCCGCTGTTTCCGCTGGGGCCGGATATCACGCCCTACAAGAAAGTGACGAGCGAGGGCGTGCGGGTCGAGCAGGTGCTCGGCAAGGAGATGCTGGTGGTGTCGCGCGAGGCGCTGCGCGCGCTCTCGGAGGCCGCTTTCGGCGACATCAATCATTATCTGCGGCCGGGGCACCTGAAACAGCTCCGCTCGATCCTCGACGACAAGGAGGCCAGCGACAACGACAAGTTCGTCGCCTTCGACTTTTTGAAGAACGCCAATATCGCGGCCGGCGGGGTGTTGCCGATGTGCCAGGACACCGGCACCGCGATCATCATGGGCAAGAAGGGTTTTCGCGTCATCACCGACGGCGACGACGAGGCCGCACTCTCCGAAGGCGCGCGCGACGCCTATCTGCGACGTAACCTGCGCTATTCGCAGGTGGCGCCGCTGTCGATGTATGAGGAGAAGAACACCGCCAACAACATGCCGGCGCAGTGCGAGATCTACGCCGAGGGTGATGACGCCTACAAGTTCATGTTCATGGCCAAGGGCGGCGGGTCCGCCAACAAGAGTTTTTTGTTCCAGGCGACGCCATCCGTTCTCACCAAGGATCGCCTGCTGGCATTCTTGAAGGAGAAGGTGCTCACCCTCGGCACCGCGGCGTGCCCGCCCTATCATCTGGCGATCGTGATCGGCGGCACCTCGGCCGAACTCTGCATGAAGACCGTAAAGCTTGCCTCGGCGCGCTATCTCGACGCACTGCCGACCCATGGTTCTGCCGACGGCAACGCCTTCCGCGATCTCGAGATGGAGCAGGAAATATTAAAGATGACGCAGTCGCTCGGCGTCGGCGCGCAGTTCGGCGGCAAATATTTCTGCCACGACGTGCGGGTGATCCGGATGCCGCGCCATGGCGCGTCGTTGCCGATCGGGCTCGGCGTGTCCTGCTCGGCGGATCGCCAGGTGCTCGGCAAAATTACAAAAGACGGTGTCTATCTCGAAGAGCTGGAGCACAACCCCGCCCAATATCTCCCGGCCGTGGAGCAGTCGCTGGGCGGCGAGGTGGTAAAAATCGATCTCAACCGGCCGATGAAGGATATTCTCTCGACGCTTTCAAAGCATCCGATCAAGACCCGGCTATCGCTGACCGGCACCATGATCGTCGCACGTGATTCCGCGCATGCCAAATTGCGCGAGCGGCTGGAGAAGGGCGAGCCGCTGCCGGACTATTTCAAAAATCATCCGGTCTATTACGCCGGTCCCGCCAAGACGCCAGATGGTTACGCCTCCGGCGCGTTCGGACCGACCACCGCGGGACGGATGGACTCCTTCGTCGACCAGTTCCAGGCCGCAGGCGGCTCGATGGTGATGCTGGCCAAGGGCAACCGCGCGCCCGCCGTGCGCGAGGCCTGCAAGAAGCACGGCGGCTTTTATCTCGGCTCGATCGGCGGGGCGGCGGCAAACCTCGCCGAGCACTGCATCAAGAAGGTCGAGGTGGTCGAATATCCCGAGCTCGGCATGGAAGCGATCTGGCGCATCGAAGTCGTGGATTTTCCCGCCTTCATCATCATCGACGACAAGGGCAATGATTTCTTCAAGGAATTGAACCTGGGGTGAGAAGCCCGTCCGTATCTTGCTGTGCCATGTGGCCTTGAGCTGAGAGCTTTAATGATCGAATGGTTCGACGACCTGAAACTGGGGATGCGCTTCAAAAGCGGCAAGACGACGGTCTCCAGGGAAGACATCCTGCGCTTCGCCGCCGAGTTCGACCCGCAGCCGTTTCACCTCGATGAAGAGGCGGCGAAACAGACGGTCTTCAAGGGGCTTGCCGCTTCGGGATGGCACACCGCCGCCATCGCCATGAATCTCGCGGTTCAAGTGCGGCCATTCGGGCCGCATCCGCTCTTGGGACTTGGCGTCGATGATCTTCGATGGCCGAAACCGGTGCGGCCCGGCGACACGCTTCACCTCGAAGGGGAGGTGGTCGAACTGGTCCCGTCAAAAACCAAGCCGCAAGGCATCGTGCGCGTCAAATGGACCGCCTACAACCAGCACGGCGAGGCGGTCTACACCTTCAACCCGATCGGAATCGTACCGCGCCGGCCTGCCTAAGGGTGGCAGGGGCATGATTTCTTCAAGCAGTTGAATTTGGGGTGAGGGTGCTCAGCCGTTCCCCGGATGCTGCGCAGCACCGTCAGCGCGTTTACGCGCGTCTTCGACGCGCTATGGTGGTGCGCTGCTGTTCCGGGGTCGATCTTGTTTAGCTAACCATAGGTCCCGGCTCTGCGGCGCACCGCTGAAGAAGCGCTGCACCGCGTCCGGGACACGAGAACGGTGGCTTACGCCCGCGTCCCCGTAAACGAAAAACTGCCCATCGGGCCGATGCCCATCTCGCCCGACATGCTGTCGCCCGAAACCTTGCCCGAAAATTCCAGCGTCAGCGGCATCGGGTTTGATATCGAGACCTTCCAGGCGACGTCGTCGCCGTTGGCGGTGCCGTCGAAAATCTCGGTGGAATTGCCGTCGGCGCCCTGCGTGCCCGTCAGCGTGCCGCCCGCGCTCTTCAGGCTTAGCGTCGCCTTGCGCTCGCCCATCGGCGTCGACATGACAAGATTCCAATTTCCGTCCACCGCCATATCCTGGTCTCCTCAACTCTCTTGTTTCGCGAAACCAAAATGGTTTCGGGACTTTGGGTCATCTCCGGGGGCTGTATATAGCGCATCTCGCAGCCCAAGCCCAATCCTCTCTGGTCAGGCGCCGATGACGTGAAGCCGGTTGATGACGAGGATGCGGAACGCGAGATATTGCACGGCAAAGGCCAAGACCTTGGCGCCGATCGCGACGACGGAGATGTAGAATGCCCACAGCGTGAGGTCGCCGGTCGAGGCGACCGCGATGACGCCGAGGCCGAGCGCGAACATCAGCACCGCCCAGGCGTAGCCGGCGATGCCGACATATTCCGGAATGGTCTCGGCCGCGACCGGTGGCACGTAGCGCAGCATCCAGCCGCGCTTGAGCATGATCGCGCCGATCGCGAAATGCGCGATCGCGGGTTTTGCCAGCACGAAGCGGGGATCCTGGGTCAGAATCGTGGCGGTACCGAGCACGATCACCAGCGCGAGGCTGGCATAGCTCATGAACGCGAGCGGCTTTCCCCTCACACGTGCGTGGACGACCTGGGCCACCGCGCCGGCGATTGCGACCACGGTCGCCAGCACGACATTGCCGGTGAGAAGGTAGATGGCGAGGAAGATGATCGCCGAAAGGAAATCGGTACCGAGCCTGACAAGGATGTCCTTCATCTAAGCTTCCTCCGTCTCGATCAGGTCGAGGGGACGGCATCGGCGGCAGCGGTTCCGTATTTCGCCTTGCGGTATTGCGGATACCATTTGGTGAAATAAACGGCGCTGTTGCGGGCGGCGAAGGCGATCGCAAGGCCCAACCAGAACGGCAGGCCCGGCACATAGAGCATCGCCAGATTGGCGACCATCATCACCAGGGCGGCGGCGGTCCAGGCGGCGGTGATGATGTAGTTGGCGCGCAGGAAGCCGGGCATCGTGGCGGTCTCGGCGGCCACCGCCTCGCGCGCGTATTGCAGGGTGAACGGCCGGCCGATCAGCATCGAGGTGAGCGAGATCGCGAATATGCCGGTGTCGACCGAAAGCTTGACGGCCGAATTGCCCAAGGTCGGATCGATCAGCGTGAGGGTGAGCCCGAGGGCGGCGAAAAGGACAGCCGAGCTCGCGCCGAGCCATTTGAGCGAGCGGCCGCGAATGAAATCGAGCGCAATGACTGCAAGGCCGATTGCGGCGGCGGCAAACACGCTCGCCTTGGCGGAGGTCAGCAGCATCAGCGACGCAAAGGCGCCATAGGGGGCAAGGATCAGGAAAATCGTCATGCATAGCCTTCGGCTATAATCTTTCCACTGTAAAGATATGCGTAACCGGGCGGGATGACGCGGTCAAGTGAAATCTTTACGATGTAAAAATAAGGCCGTATAAGGCGTTAGATGGCAAAAAAAGCCGCCACAGCCCGAACGCAGCTCCGCCGGCCCGCCAACCGGGCCGCAACGGCGCGCCCGGGCAGGCCGCGACGCGCGCCGCGGAGCGCCGGCGGCAACGACGATACGCCCTATCATCACGGTGCCTTGCGCGATGCCCTGCTTACGGCGGCCGAACGGGTCTTGGAGCGCGACGGACTGGCCGGGCTGACGCTGCGCGCAGTGGCGCGCGAAGCTGGCGTGTCGCACGCGGCGCCCACCCATCATTTCGGCGATCTCACCGGCCTCGTCAGTGAACTTGCCGCGATCGGCTTCCGCCAATTCAACGTGGCCATGGCAGCTGCCACGGCGAGGGGTACCTCGTTGACCGACAAGGCGCTGGCCCGGGCCAGGGCCTATGTCGCCTATGCGCAGGCGCATCCCGGCGTCTACGGGCTGATGTTCCGTACCGAGCGCCTCGACATGACGCGGCCGTCGCTGCGCGAGGCCGCCAAAGCTTCGTTCGCAGGGCTGGCCGGAGCGATCGGCGCCAGCCGGCAGGAGCAAATTTCCGAACAGGCGTTGTCGCTCGAGCAGGCGGCGGACATCGCACGCGCCTGGTCGTTGGTGCACGGTTTCACCACGCTGCTCCTCGATGGCCGTCTGACCGACATCCTGAGCCGGCTCCCCGTGGGCGCCGATGCCGAGGGTCTGCTGGATGCGATGCTGAGGCGCGCGATCGGGCAGCTGCCGACGGCGTAATCAGCGCCGGCCTAGCCCACCGCGGTGCCGGTTTCGCCGATCACCTTCACCTCGTCCTTGCCACATTTGAAGTCGCGCGCGAATTTGTCGACCAAGCGGCAGCCCCCTTTTGGCGCGGTGAGCTTTAGCTGCTGCCGATTGTTTGGGCGTTTGTCCGACAAGTCAGGCCGGGCACCGCAGCCAATAACGACACCACTGCCATTTTGAATGTGACACTCAAATCAAAAGGCTTTTCGTCGCGAAACGGAGAGACTCAACCCGTGTTCGACACGCGCAATCTGGGGAAGGTTCAATCCGAAATGCGCGAAACACCTGACATCGGCGCTGAAACGTTTTAGAACAGCGTCATCGCTGCTCTCTTCAAGCCTTCGTTCGCGTGTCACTGCCTCGGGTATCATGTCTGCTATCTCCAAGAATAAGCCTTTTCGCGTCGGCCGCTCCCGCACCGGACTTGGCCTCTTCGCCACCCAGCCGATCAAGAAAGGCACCAAAATCGTCCGCTATTTTGGGCCGCTTCTGGATTCCAAGAAGAAAAAAGACGACGCGATCGAGAACAAATATTTGTTCGAGCTCAACGGCCGCTGGACCATCGACGGCTCGGTGCGCGAGAACGTCGCCCGCTACATCAATCACGCCTGCAAGCCGAATGCGGAATCCGACGTCAAACCGCGCAAGCGCAAGGTCGTCATCCGCGCCATCAAGAACATCGAGCCGGGCGAGGAGATCAACTACGATTACGGCACCGACTATTTCAAAGCCTATCTGAAGCCGATCGGCTGCAAATGCGACGCCTGCGAGAAGAAGCGCAAGAAGAAGCGCGCCGAGGCGAGGGCGGAACGGCGGCGCCTGAAAGTCAAGGCCGAGCGCAAGGCGAGGCGGGAGGCCGAGAAGCTTGCCAAGCGGCGCGCGAAGCAAAAGCTGAAAAAGAAAAAGCTGAACGGCATCAACGTTCTGGGCAAGCACCTGAACGGCAAGCGCTTAAACGCAAAAAGCCGCTCAAGGCCTGATCGAGAGCCGGCCGCCGTGGAGCAAATGGCCACGACGGCCGCCGGTCCCGACCAGCAGATCGCGGCCTAAGCCGCGAGCGCACTGCCGCTCTTGCGCAAGCCAATATATTGCAGCTCGGCGAACACACCGGTTGCGATCGCCTGCGCCACGACGGCGATCTCGCCCAACAAATTTGGCGTCACCGTGCCGCTGAACAATAGCGCGATGCTGGCGAGCGTCCAGGCCGCATTGCCCGCGACCACGATCATGACCAGCGCCTTCGGCATGGCGGCGCGTGTCCCGAGCCAACCGACAAAGATCGCATAAGCGATCAGGAACAGGCCGGTCTCGCGCAACAGCGCTTCCGGAAGGTTGAGCGACGAGGCAAATATTCCGGCGCCAAGCGTCAGCCCGACGGCCGATATGCCGCTGAAGGTCGCGTCGGCGAACAACGCGCGGCAAAGGAACGGCGATGGATCGATCATGACAAGTCTCCTCTCGTTTCAGCGGATGGATTTGGGGTTCAGCGCAACCAGGATCGGAACCGACGCAGCAGCCGCACCGGACACAGCGACCTGCCGATGCTGTTTTCGACCGTCTGCACCTGCACGAACACGAAGATGCCGGTCGAATGCACCAGCGGTTCGGGCATGTTGAGTGTGCGGGCCAATAGCCAGGTTGCAAGGCCAAGCAGCCAGGCAAGAATGGAGGCAACGGAAGGGTTGGACGGGGACAGCGTGCTCATGGTTCATCTCCTGTGCTCTGGAAGATGACGCCGCGCGGTACCCAATTCGATTATGTCGGAGGTAATGGAAGGCTTGAAAACCGCATGCTAGGTTTTCCACCATGAACGTACACACATCCACCGCCAGGGCTGACCGGGCCGGGCCCGTCCATATCGGCGATCACTTGCGCGAATGGCGGCAGCGCCGCCATCTGAGCCAGCTCGATCTCGCCGGCGATGCCGAGATATCGGCGCGTCACTTGAGCTTCGTGGAGACCGGCCGCGCCACGCCGTCGCGGGAGATGGTCCTGAAGCTCGCAGAAAGACTCGAGGTGCCGTTGCGCGAACGCAACGTGCTTTTGGTCGCAGCAGGGTTTGCGCCGGCCTTTCCGCAACGCTCGCTGGATGATCCCATGCTGAAATCGGCGCGCCAAGCCATCGACCTCGTGCTAAGGGCTCACGAACCCAACCCGGCGCTGGCCTATGACCGTCATTGGAATCTGGTCACGGCCAACCGCATGGTGGCGCCGCTGCTCGAGGGCGTTCCGGAGCGCCTGCTCGGACAACCCTTCAATATTCTGCGGCTTGCCTTTCATCCCGAAGCGCTGGCGCCGCGCACGGTCAACCTCGCCGAATGGTGCGGCCATCTGTTGGAACGGCTGCACCGGCAATGCGAGATAACCGCGGATCCCGAGCTGATAAAAC
>Ga0210408_10002680_pt1 | contig 17060 bp, 10 predicted proteins | sample IncBWH4MmetaG_FD_155471 | JGI IMG/M metagenome (GOLD analysis project Ga0210408, IMG submission 155471) | Forest soil microbial communities from Barre Woods Harvard Forest LTER site, Petersham, Massachusetts, United States - Inc-BW-H-4-M | ecosystem: Environmental > Terrestrial > Soil >...
GGCGAGGGAATGACTGTTGCCGGCGCAGCGCTCGAGCGTCGTGCGCCGGGCGATGACGAAGCCGATGCCCGGCACGCCCTCGAGACATTTCCCGGACGCCCCGACCAAGGCATCGAAGCGGATAGTTCGAGCGTCGATGGGCACGGCTCCGTAGGAACTCATCGCATCGACGATCAGGCTGCGGCGGTGCTTTGCAGCGATATTCGCAATCTCGCGGAGCGCATTCAAGATCCCCGTACCGGTCTCGCAATGCACCTGCGCGACGTGAGTGATCGAGGGATCCGCGGTCAATGCGGCCTCGATCCGCGCAAGGTCAGCCGGCTCTTGCTCGCCGTGCGCCAGGACGATGGCCTCTCGGCCCAGATAACCCAGGATTCGCACGATGCGCTTGCAGTAGCTGCCGTTGTCCGGCACGAGCACCTTGCCGCCCTTTGGAACGAGGGTGCCGAGCGCCGCTTCGACGCTGAAGGTGCCGCTGCCCTGCAGCGGTACGCAGACATGGTCGGCTTGCGCATTGACGATGGCGATGAGGTCACGGCATACCGATGCGGTCAATTCGTTGAAGGCGCCGTCCCACGATCCCCAGTCCGAGAGCATCGCCGACCTGGTGTCCGGCGAGGTCGTCAGCGGGCCAGGCGTCAGCAGTATGGGGTCGGTCATGGAGTGCTCACTTGGTCGGGACACGACTTGCCGGGGCCTTGCGCCGGCCAAACGCGGGATCCTTGAGGCGGCTGCGCTGGAGCGCTCCCGCGCGCTCGAGGACCGGGTAGGCAGCCGAACACAGATGCGAGTGCACACGCTTCAGGTCGCGCAAAATGTCCAAGTCCAGCGAGTATGACTCGATCGTTTCCGGCGTCCCCTCGCGCAGTCGCCCGAGGTAGCGCTCGGCGGCCGCAAATTCCTTCTCACGCAGCTGCGTTTTCGCCGCGATCAGTTGACGAGCAATGTTCATATCGCCCGACATGAAGATTCCGACCGACAGCCTCAGGCTGTCGATGACTTGCTGGTGGAACTCGACGAGATCGGCCTCGCCTTCCTTGGAGAACGTGATGCCGCGCCGGATCTTCTTGGACGCGAGATCCATCAGATTCTTGTCGATGATGTCGCCGACGTGCTCGAGATTGATCGAGAATGAAACGATCTCCATGGCGCGATAACCGTCGCGGTCGTCCAGACTGTCGCGAGTCATTCGCGTCACGTACAGCTTCACCGCCTCGTTGAGGCTGTCGACGGCGTCGTCCATGCGGCTGATGTCGGCGACCAGCTTGCGGTCACCGGTCAGCAGCGCCGTCATCGCCTCGCGCAGCATGGTTTCAATCAGGTCACCCATCCGCAGGACCTCGCGGGCGGCGCAGACCAGTGCGACGGCGGGAGCGCCGGTCGCAGAGGAGTCGAGATACACCGGGGTCCCCGGATCGGCGGCCCTCGGCTGGTCCGGCAGCCAGCGCGTGAGCCGTGCGGCCACGAAATCGAGGGGGCCGATGAAGGCGAGCGCGAGCAGTATGTTGAAAGCGGTGTGAAAGTCCGCCGCCAGGCGCGCGGGATTCGGTTCGAAGCGCTGGAGCGCATCGGTGATGGGATGCAGAAACGGCAGCACCAGGGCGCAGCCGACGAGACGCGTCAGGAGATTGCCGATCGGCAGGCGCCGGCTGGCCAGATTCCCCTGCCGACTGGCCTCGATCAACGGGTTGAGGGCGCTGCCGACGTTTGCCCCGAGCACCATGGCGAGCACCGCGGTCGGGGACACGATGTGCGCGGCGCCCAAGGACATCACGACCAGTACCACTGCCACGCTGGAATGTGCCGCCCAGGTCACGGCCGCTACCAATCCTAGGCACAGAATCGGTTGATCCGCGATCGCGCCCAGCAACGCGCGCGAGATCGGCACGCTCTCCGTCGTCACCAAAGCGCCGAGAAAAATGTGCAGCGCCAGCAGCATCAGGCCGATGCCGATCAAGGCGCGTCCCAGATCGCGGGTCCGCGTTCTACCGCCGCGCTTGAAGGCGATGACACCCGACAGCAGCAAGATGGGCGTCACCACGGTGATATTGAACGACAGGATCTGAACCACCAGCGTCGTGCCTACGTTGGCGCCCAGCATGACGGCCAGAGCGGGAACGAGATCCAAGGTGCCGGCGGTCACGAATGACGCAGTCATCAATCCGGTGGCGGTACTGCTTTGAAGGAGCGCGGTGACGAACGCGCCCGCGAGAAAGGCGCGAAACCGGCCCCGCAGCGCGAGTCCCAGCAGACGCCGCAAGTCGGCGCCGAATGCCCGTACCACGCCGCTGTGGACCATGTGTAGCCCCCAGAGAAGCAGCGCGACTCCGCCCATCAGGTCGAGAATGACTGTGCTGCCCATGTTCGCTAGCCGTCAATCCGCATCACGATCTACCAGGGGAGCGAATAGGTCTTCGTATTGCAGAAGCTCTTCATGGATTCCAGTACGCCCTCTTTGTACCCCAAGCCCGAATCCTTGATGCCGCCGAACGGCGTCATCTCCAGGCGATAGCCCGGCACCTCGCGCACGTTCACGCTGCCGACGTGCAACTCGCGGACAAAGCGGGTGATCAGGTCCAGGCGGTTGGTGCAGAGCGACGATGACAGTCCATAGGCGGTTCCGTTCGCGATGGCGATCGCCTCATCCACCGTCTTGAAGCGGATCACGGGTGAGACGGGGCCGAAGGTTTCGCACCGAACGACCGTCATGTTCGGTGTGACCCGGTCGAGTACCGTCGGCGAGTACAGCGCGCCGCGGCGCACATTGCCGGCCAAGAGCCGCGCGCCGCTGCTCACGGCTTCGTTCACGACCGCCTCGAAGCGCCGCGCCGACGGCTCGTCGATCACCGTGCCCATGTCCATCGTGGGATCGAACGGATCGCCATACTTGACGGCCAGCGTCTTCTCCACGAGCAATTCGACAAGCGGTCGGCCACGCTCTCCTGAACCAGCATGCGCTTGACGGCGGTGCATCGCTGACCGGAGTTCTTGTAGGACCCGCTCGCCGCCAGAGTGGCCGCTTCCTCGAGGTCCGCGTCCTCGAGGACGATGATGGGATCGTTGCCGCCCATTTCCAGCACCTGGCGTTTGTACACGGCCTTGGCGGCAATGAGCTTGCCCACGGTCACGCCGCCGGTGAAGGTGACGAGATCGACGTCGGCGCTCGTGAGCAATTCATCGGCGATCTCGGCCGGGTCGCCCGTCAGCACCGAGAGCATTTCAGGCGGCAGTCCCGCCTCATACAGAATGTCGGCGAGCGCAAACGCCGTCAGCGGCGTCTTCTCGCTGGGCTTGAGCACGACGCGGTTGTTGGTGGCCACCGCGGGAGCCACTTTGTGGATCACCTGGTTCAGCGGGTGGTTGAACGGTGTGATCGCGACGATCGCGCCGAGCAGCGGTTCCGACATGGTGTAAACCTTGCGGCTCTTGCCATGCGCGGTGAGATCGCACGAGAACACCTTGCTGTCGTCGATCAAGGCCTGGTTGGCCGCGAACAACAGAACGTCCGAGGCGCGGCCCACCTCGTACTGCGAGTCCTTGAGACACAGGCCCGACTCCAGCGTGATCAGACGCGACAGATCGTCGCGCCTCGCGTCGACGATGGCCCCGGCCTTCATGAGAATTTGATAGCGGTCGTGGCGGGTGAGCGCGGACTTGAAGGCGCGCGCAATCTTGAGCGCGCGCTTGACATCGTCCGTGGTGGCCTTGGGAACGGTACCGATCAGTGCGCCGCTGTAGGGGTGACGAACCTCGATGATCCGGTCACGCGGCACTTGCTCGCCGGCAATACGCAGCGACTCGCGAATTGGCGCGCGCGGTGCGGAAGGGATGGCGCTGGCGGACATGCAGTCTCCTACCCGGGCCGGGCGGCGAGGTTCAGCCCTAGATCGAATGCATCGAAGTTGCGCCAGCGGCGGCTCGCAGGCTGCCTGGCCAAGCCGCGATTGACGAGCAGCGGCACCTTTTGCTCGGACGTGCCGCCGTGCGAGCGCAACGGCACGTCGAGCCCCGACAGGTCGTGACGATCGCGGCCGGTACCGATGACCGTGTCCAGCCGCGACACGACCACCAGATCGCCGATACGGTCCGGCGGCAGTTCGAAGCGTAGAGCAGCCTCCTCGCGCGACAGCACCAATTCGACTCCTGGAAGCGCCGCGATCTTTTCGGCCAGCTCGCCCTGCGCCGCGGGTGCCGGGTGCGCCGCGGTCGCCGGAAGGTACACGAGTGCGAAAGATCCGAGCGCACCGTGGTGCACGACGTACGGATCGGTGATCGGCAGGATCACGCGCGCCTTGGATTCTCCCAGCCACGCATCCAGGGTGTCCTGCAGGTAAATCACATTGGGCTGACCGTCCGCACCGTGTTTGGCGTTCATGCCATGATCGGCGGTCACCACGATCGTGGCCTTAAGTTCGTCGAGCCGCGCGAGATTCCGGTCCATCATCGCGTAGAAATCATTGGCTTGCACAGTGCCCGGCGCGGCCTTGTGCTGGATGTAATCGGTGGTGGACAGGTACATGAGATCCGGCCGCTCGCGCTCCATCAGCTTGACGCCCGCCACGAAGACGAATTCCGACAACTCCGCACTGTACACGGAGGGGACAGGCATGCCGACGCGGCGGACCACGTTCTCGATGCCGTTCTCGGCCAAGGTGGCCTGGTCGGCCTTTTCGGAGGAGAAGCAAATACCCTTCATCCCGTGACCCAGGAGTTTGCGCAGCTTGTCCTTCGCGGTGATCACGGCGACTTTCGCGCCGGCTTGTGAAAACGCCGCGAGAATCGTTCCGACTCGAAGATGGCGGGGATCGTTCATCATCACTTCCTCGCCGCGCTCCGGGTCGAAGAAATAATTGCCGCAGATCCCGTGCACCGAGGGCGGCACACCGGTGACGATGGACAGATTGTTGGGGTTGGTGAAGCTCGGCATGACGCAATCGGCGATGAGGGAGGTCCCGGCGCCCGCGAGCAGCCGGCCGAGAAAGGGCGCAGCCCCCGCTGCCACGGCGGCAGTGATGTATTCAAACTGACAGCCATCGACGCAGACAACGACCAGCGGACGATCCATCCAGCGGTAGGTGCGGCCGTTGACGGTGATATCGGATTGCAAATTCATTTCGCCGTGGCGGCGACGGCCGCCGCCTTGTGCATTCGGGCGCGACTTTCCACCGCGTGCCGGCGGAGCAACCGCCCCGCCCGCGCCGAATCTCGCGCAGCGACCGCATCAAGCACCGCCCTGTGCTCCGTGTTGGACACCGCAAACCCGCCGCCATCCTGCAGCCCGCGAAGGCGGAACAGCAGCAGTCCTTTGGTGAGCAGCCGGTAGCTTTCCGTGAGGCGCGCATTTCCCGCAAAGTCCACGAGCATGTCATGAAACTGCAAATTCAGCGCGTGGTAGCGCTTGATGTCCCGCACGGCGGTCGCATCGTCCATCTGCGCTACCACCGCCTGCAGGTCGCGCAGCTGCTCCGGCGTGGCGCGCTCGGCGACACGCTGACCGACCAATTGGTCGAGGGCTTCGCGCACATCGTAAATTTCGTCGGCTTCATCGATCGATACTTCGCGGACGAAAACGCCCCGATTTTTCTCCGAGCGCACCAGACGAGATTCCTCCAGCGCCCGCAGCGCCTCCCGGATCGGGCCGCGGCTCATCCCGAAGCGCGACGCCAGCTCGCTTTCGTTGACGCGTTGGCCTATCGCGAGTTCTCCCCGCAGTATCAGCTGCTCGATCTCGGCCTGCACCAGCGCCGGGAGCGAATTCGTCTGCACCAGTTGCAGGACAGTGGGAGCGGCGGTCTGCGTCATCGGCCCATTGGGTGGCTGCGAGGATTGAAACACTACCATGATTGTAGATTGTTGACAATCGTCAGTTGACGGTTGCACTCGCCGCCACCCTTCCCGCCGACCCGCATAGCCGCAAGGTCCAGGTTCTAGGGGCGGTACCGGACCCGCGCGTCGCCCAATGCCTCCTTGAGCGGCTCCAGCCATGGCTCGTAGTGCTTCCACTGTTCCAGCCCCTCGCGAAAGATCGGCTGGCGCACCTGTTCCGAGCTTGCCGTGCGGATACTGCGCTCGGTTTTGTGAAACTCGACGCAAGCCGGCTCGAATTCAAGACCGCAGAAATCGAGAATTCGCCGCACATTGCCTTCCAGGTCATCGACGACGTCCTCGTGCCAGACGCGCAGCACCTTCCCCGGGAGCACCGCATCCCAGTGCTGCATCAAATCCAGATAGGTCCGGTAGTACCGCGCGATGTCCTGCGTGCTGTAGGTAAATTCCTGTCCGTTGGCGAACAGCTGCTTCAGGTTGCCGAAGCAGCACGCCATGGGCTCGCGCCGCGCATCGATGATCCTGGCATTCGGCAGCAACAGGTGGATGAGCCCGATGTGCCGGAAGTTGTTCGGCATTTTATCGATGAAGTGCGGCTTGCCGGACCGGTAGACGCGCGTATCTGCCAGGTATTTTTCACCGAGCCGCAAAAAGTCGTGGGGGCTCATGTCGGCGAGCACGCCCGGGTAACGTGGATTGTCGAGGTCAGGCTCGCGATCCTGAAGACTCAGCACGATGCGCTGAATGTCGGAGAGTTCCTGCGTGCCTTCGACCTGCGAATGCGAGGCGAGAATTTGCTCGAGCAGCGTCGAGCCCGAGCGCGGCAGCCCCACGATGAGAATCGGATCCCGTTCCTGCATGCCGACACCCGCCCGCGCGGCGAAGAACTCGCGCGTGCAGGTTTCGATCTGCTTCCTCGTGTTGGTTTCGATGACTTCGGGCCGGTAGCGGCTCTCGGAACGCTTCAGCGCATTGCCGCGCTCGTAGTGGCGCCAGGACTCCGCATACTCGCCCCGATCCTCGAACGCTTTGCCGAGCGCGAAACACAGGTGATAGCGATCCACGAGCGGCGTTCCGGGCGCCGCCTCTTCGGCGCGCATGCGTGCGATTTCCTCGTCCAGGAAACGATAGGTCTTGAGATTCGCGAGGCTCCAGTAGGCGTCGCCGAAATTCGGCCGGGCCGCGGCGGCTGCACGGTAAGCCTCGATGGACTCATCGCGCCGGCCGATGGTCTTGAGCGAGTGCGCGACCGAGAGGTGCAGGTCCGGCGCCCGCGGCGCGCCCACGAGCAGTTCGCGGTACAGCGGGATGGCCTTTTCGTGTTCGCCCAAACCTACACAGGCGGTGGCGTACAGCGTGCGGTACTGGCGATTCTCAGGATCGAGCTGCAAGAGCTTCTCGAGCTCTGCCCGCGCCTGTTGGTACTTGTGACGCTCGACGAGCACCTGCGCATAGTCGTGGCGCGCGGCGCGGTAGTCCGGCGCGAGCGTCAGTACCGCATCGAGCAGCAGCTCCGCGTCATCCAGCACGTCGCGCGCGACGCCGATCCTGGCGAGCAGGCGCATGGCTTCGATGTGGTTGCCATGCTGCAGCAGATAGGCTCGGACGATGTTCTCCGCGGGTGTGAGGTCGCCGTCCGAAAAGAGGCTGGTGGCCTGTATGACTTCGGCCGGCAGGCGCCTGAGCGTCGCCACGTGCCGCGCGGCCGTGGCGGCGTTCGCGGCATCCCCTGTCTTGCGGTACAGCCCCTCGAGCATGGACCAGCTCGCGGGCAGCGCCGGATTGATGTTCACGCCGCGCAGGAAGGCGTCGATCGCCCGCGGCGCGTCACGCAGCGCGACGTAGCAATGTCCGCGCTCCTGGTAGAGACGGCTGAACCCTGGATACAGCTGCTCGAGGCGCTCCAGTGCGACAAGCGCCTCGGGAATCCGCTTGAGGTATCGCTGGGTCAACGCGATGAGATACAGGGCATCGCGGTTTTCGGGTACTTGCGCGGCAAGCGTCTCGGCCGCGCCCAGGGCCTCAGCGTAGCGCCCGCTCTTCGCGAGCTCGCGTATGCGCCGCACTTCGAGTTCGATCGGGGACGGCTGCTGCTGTGCCGGCGGCGGTGCGGTTTGCGGGTCGGCGGCGGTCGAGTTCATTCGGGTCCATGAAAAAAGGCGGACATCGTTGTCCGCCTTGGGATTCTACGGCAACCGGCCTCAGACCGGCTGCCGCGCGTCAGTCATCTCAAAACTTGTAACCGATCTTGAGGCCGAGAATCCGCGGACGCAGCGGTACTTCCGACTTGATGAACTGCGCCGAGGAAGTGAACACGCTGGCGTCCGAATTGCCGAGGTTTTGGCCGTATACCTCGGCAGCCCAATTGTCTTTCGCTATGCCGAGCGAGGCGTCGTACGTGGTGTAGCCCGGCTGATCGTAGCGCAGCGTGGTCGTGTACGGGATGGTCACCGTATTGCCGTCCACATAGCTCGCCGGCTCGTTCGACATGTGCGAAATGTGACTGCCGCCGGCCATCACGAAGGCCTTGTAGCCACCGAGCGACCAGTCGTAGCGCGCCCGCAGGTTGAATTCCAGCGGCGGGGAGAAGGCCGGTCGAGTGTTCAGGGAACCGAACGGATTCTGGTAGGGTTTTCCTTTGACCGTGTTGATGCACTGGCCGAGCGTCGGAGATGTCGGGTCATTGCTCAGCAGACAGGGTGCCGACGTCTGGTTTGGGCTGTTCCAGGAACTCGATCCCTGCACGGTCAGTCCGTCGGTAACCTTCGCCACCAGCTGCAACTCGACGCCGGTGACCCGATAGTTTGGACCGTTGACGATGAAGGTCGTGTTGCCGAGCGCCGCCGGGTTGTACAGGGTGAACTGCACATCCTTCCAGTCCATGCGGTACACGGAGCCGTTCAACTGCAGCCGATGTTCAAGGAACTCGGTCTTCCAGCCGATCTCGTTGTTGGTGAGGGAGTCGGGCGCGTAGCTCAGGGGCGAATCGTACTGCGGATCCTTGGGTGAAGCCGCGTTGAGGTCCGCTTTCTTGGCTACCGTGCGGTTGAAGCCGCCCGGCCGGAAGCCCTGTGAGTAAGTGTAGTACACCATGATATCGGGCGTGATGTGCCAGGTCAGATTACCGCGGCTCTTGAAGCCGGTGTAGATCTTGTTTTCGTGCTCCGCGTCGATGCTGGTTGCGCCCGCGTAGCATCCATTGGGCACGTTCGTGCATCCCAACGGCGTGGTGTACTTGGAACCAATCTCGTACTCACTGTAGCGGTAGTAGCGCGTCCCGCCCGTCACCGTGAGAACCTTCGGAATCAAGTCAAAGTCGGCCGAGGCGAACGCCGCGGTCTGTTTGTAGCCGCGATGCACATCCTGTCCGAATGCCGTGTTGTCGTTGCGCACGCTGGGGTCCGCCGCAGTCGATCCGGGAATCGGACCGACATCGCCGACACAGGGGTACCCGGAGGTCAAATAAGCGGCGAGGTTAGCCGCCGTGCAAGACGGGATCGTCTTGTAGTAGAAGTTCATGTTATCCGCGATCTCGAAGTCTTCCCAATAAACTCCGACGATGCCGCGGGTACGCCATTCGTCCGGCGTGCTCACCCGGAACTCATGGCTGTCGTGGGTGTTGGTCACTATGTCGCGCCAGGAGCTGACCGGCGAGTAACAGATCGGTGGGGTACCGCCCGGCGGTATGGCATAGGGACCGGTCTTGGGGGGACTGCCGCCAGCGCCGAAGCCTGAACCGCCGGGGCCGCCCGAGCAGCTGTAATAGAAACCATAGGCACTGCGCACGTAGTTCGAATAGTCATTCGTCTGATCGACGTGGCGGACCAGGTAGCCTCCGGTATAGACGGCCTTGAGGTCGCCGATCTTGCCACTGATCGTCAATGAGGTGTTTTCGTACCGATCCTTGTCGTAGGCCTGGACGAAGGCCGTGTCCTGCCAGGGTTTGAGAACCTGGCCGTCCGAACCGATCGGGTACTGCGTGAATTCGCCGTCCGCCTCCAAATTCTGGTAGCTCTGTGCGAGCAAGGCGCTCCAATCGTCGTTGATCTGCCAGAGCGCCGAGAGGCGAAAGCCGGTGTACTGGACCGGGTTCGACGCGCGTTGCGCGATCCCGTAGTTGTTGCCGACGATATTATTGGCCGGGACGCAAAACCCCGAGGTCGTCGGCAGACCGTTGGGGCAGAGCCCGGTGCCGGCATTCGGCGTGATGCCCGCATAATAATTGCCGCTATCGTTGTTGCTGCGCGTGAGCTTGCTCGCGACGTTTTCGATGTAGCCGCCGCGCCGGTCGTTGTAGATCGTGGCGCGCACACCGAGGACGTTCTGGATCAAGGGAACGTTGAGAGTCGCATTCACGCTCGAGTTCGGATCGCCGCCGGCGGTGACGCCATAGGTCGCCTCCACATTGCCTTCGGTCTTATCGAGCTTGGGTTTGTTCGTGATGTAGCGGATCGCGCCGGCCTGTGCGCCGCCGCCGAACAGCGTCCCCTGCGGGCCTTCGAGCACCTCGACGCGCTCCATGTCGACCATGTAGACATCGACGTTGCGCCCGGGGAACTGCATCGACTGGTCGTCGAGATAGACCGCGACGTTGGGGAACGAGGCAAAGGTGGCGGTCGACTGGTTGCCGTTGTTTCCCGAGCTCAAGCCGCGCATGTAGAGGTTGCCCATCCCAGGGCCGCTGCCCCCGAAGGTCACGTTCGGCAGATACTTCAATACCCCGTCCAAGGTCGTGACGTTGAGCTGATCGAGCGTCGCGCCCGTGATCGCCTGAATCGTGATGGGCACGTTCTGGACCGACTCCGCGCGCCGCTGCGCCGTGACCACGATTTCCTCGATACCGCCGGACGCCTCGGTATCGGTTGCCGCAGCCGCGACGGACGCACCGCTGTAGCCGCTGAGTATTGCCGAGATTGCCAGGCTAAGTTTTTGATTAGTATTCAAATGTCTCTCCCTAAAGGATCTGTGGCAATAAAAATACATAGGGCGCAACGACCGCAATCGTTGCGCACCAAGAAACCGGACAGCAATTAAATCCCCGGAATATCGAGCCTCCACCATCCCTACTCGGCCCGCCAAGTCCCCGCTGCGTAGTTTTTACGCACAGCAGATTACATATTTATGACAGTACTATGACTCAACAGCGACACACCACACAAGTAGTCTCCCATACGCCCGCCGCCGCGCGAGAAGACAGCACTTTTTCTGCCATCCTGTGCTACGAATGACGGCCGTTCGCTAACGTCGTGTCCAAGGGCCAGCAGCCAATGAAGAAAATCCTTGAATCCGCCCGTTCGGTTGACGTGATCCTGGAAACCGATGTGCTGGTGGTCGGCAGCGGTCCGGGGGGTCTCGCGGCGGCGCTCGCCGCCGCCCGAGCCGGTGCCCGCACGGCGCTGATCGACCGCAACGGCTGCTTTGGCGGCAACATCACGCAGGTGGGCGTCGAGGGTTTCGCCTGGTACCGCCACGAACACACGGTGGACTGCGAAGGCATCGGCATCGAGTTCGAGGAGCGCGCCAAAGCCATGGGCGCGGCCATGCCAGAACCGCAGTCCCTGAGTCACGCGCTCGACGCCGAGATGTTCAAGTGGGTGGCTGACACCCTGGTGCAGGAAGCCGGCGTCACGCCGCTGCTGCACCGCCTGTGCGTGGCGCCGATCCTCGAAAATGGCGCGATTCAAGGCGTCCTCACCGAAAGCAAGGCGGGCCGCGAAGCCATCCTCGCCAAACGCGTGATCGACGCGACGGGGGACGCCGACATCGCCGCCCGCGCCGGGGCGCCTTATCACAAATCCCCCAAGAAGGAGATGATGGCCGTGTCCGTCATGTTCTCCATGAGCGGGGTCAACAAGCGGGAATTCATCGACGCGGTGAAAGCCGATCCGCAGACCTACGCCGATTGGGGCGGCAACGGCGAATGGGACTACGAGACCACGGGCAAGGAAGACAAACTGTTCTCGCCCTTCCTGCGCAAGCCCTTCAAACAGGCGCTCGACGCCGGCGTCATCCCGCCGAGTCTGCAAACCATCGCCGGCACCTGGGGAACCGTCACCGATCAGGGGGACCTCACGTACCTGAATCTCGTGCACGTGCCGGAAATCGACGGCACCGACCCGGCCGATCTGACGGTCGGCGAGATGCGGGGAAGGCGCGAGGCGATCTATGCGGTCGACGCGCTGCGCGGCTTCATGCCGGGCTGCGAACACGCCAAGCTGCGCAACTTCGGCATGACCCTTGGGATCCGCGATACCCGAAAGATCGACGCGCTCTACAATCTCACCGGCACCGACGTGCGCGAGCAGGCTCGCTTCGACGACGCAATCGGCATCTTTCCGGAGTTCATCGACGGCTACGGCATCTTGATCTTGCCGACCACGGGGCGTTACTGGCATGTGCCGTATCGCGCCCTCGTGCCCAAGGGGGTCGGCAACCTGCTCGTGGCAGGACGCTGCATTGGCGGCGACAAGATATCCCATGCCTCGGCCCGCAATATGATGTGCTGCGCCGTGAGCGGCCAAGGCGCAGGGGTCGCGGCGGCCGTCTCGCTGCAGCGAGACGAGGGCTTCGATCAACTGAACATCGGCGCGGTCCAGAAGGAACTTGCGCGGCAGGGCGCCCGCTTCCAGTGACCGAGGCCGCGACCGGCAACGACACCAGCCGCGGCAGCGACACGAGCCGCGGCAGCGACCCGAGCCGCGGCGGCGGCCACTCGCCCCTGCGCTGGTGGGTACTTGCGCTGGCGGCGATCGCCGTATCCAGCAGCTATTACGAGTCCGACGTCGTCGGGTCGGTCGCCGATCTGCTGGAACGGCAGCGTGGCCTCAGTCAGTCGCAAATCGGAATGCTGAACGGAATCATCAGCATTCCCAACGTGGCGCTGGCGCTGATCAACGGCGTGCTCATCGACCGGTTTGGCCCCGCGCGCATTGCGCTCTGGGCCGCTGGCATCGGGGTGGTCGGCGCGGCGCTGACTGCCATCGGAATTCCTTACGAGTTGATGGTCGCCGGCCGTTTTATCTTCGGCATCAGCGAGGGCGCCATTTTCATCGCGCTCGTGGCGGGACTGGCTCAGTGGTTCTCACGCAGCGGGATTGCGCTGGCAACGGCGCTGTACTTGAGTCTCGCCCGCGTCGGGTCCTATGGGGAGAACACCTCGCCGGCCTGGGCCCACTCGCTGTTCGAACGCGGCTGGCAGGCGCCGCTGTGGCTCGGTACCGGCATTACTTTTGTCGGCTTGATCGCGGCGTTGATCTACTACTGGGTCGACCAGCATCACCGACCCGGGGCTGGCGCAGCCGCCGGCGCAGCAGTCGAGCGCGTGGTGTGGAAGGATCTTTTGAAGTTCGACATGTCGTATTGGTACATCCTCGGAGTGCATGTGCTGTACGCCGCGGTGTTCTTCCCGTTCCGCCAGACCTATGCCGTTGAATATTTCCAGCACGCCAAGGGGCTCACGCTGCAGCAGGCGGGCATCGCCAACAGCTGGGTGTTCTTTGCGGCGATCTTTGCCACGCCGTTCTTCGGTTTGCTCGCCGACAGGTTGGGGCACCGCGCCCTCATGCTGGTATTCGGCACTCTGCTGCTACCCCTGACTTTCGTCGTGCTGGGGCTGACGAATCTCAGTCTGTGGGTGACGACGGTGATGATGGGTGTCAGCTGGTCGCTGGTGCCGGCGGTGATCTGGCCAGCCACGACGATCATTGTGGAACCACGACGCTTGGGCACGGCGCTGGGACTCATCACGCTGATTCAGGCGCTCGGCATGGCCGCATCCAATCTCGCCGCCGGTTGGCTCGCCGACCAGGCGGGCGCCGGAGCGCAGAACCCGGCCGGTTATGCAGTCATGCTTGGGTTCTTCTTCTTGCTCAGCCTCACCGCGCTGACTTCGGCCCTGCTGCTCTGGCGCCGCGAAGCGGGACCCACAGGACACGGGCTCGAAGACGCGCGCCGGGATGCCGCGCTTACCGTCTGACGGACGGTTCCTCGTCCTCTGGATAGTCCACGGCGTCCTCTGGATCAAAGGTGTCCTCTGGATAGTCCACGGCGTCCTCTGGATAGGGCAAGGCCAAGGAACAGACCGATATCCTGGTCGTGGGTGAATCGTCTTCCTTCAGCGAACGACTCCTCATCGTTGCCAAAGGTTCTTCCAGCGCGCGAATCTTCACCGTCGCCGATGGTTCCTCCAAGGTGGGAATCCTCATGGTTGCCGCAGTCTCCTCTAGTGGACGAATCTTCATGGTTGCCGATGTTTCCTCGAGCGGGCGAATCTTCACCGTCGCCGAACCTTCCTCGAGCGTGGGAATCCTCACGGTTGCCGCAGTCTCCACCAGCGGAGCAGTCTTCATTGTCTCCCAAGGTTCCTCCGGCGTGGGAATCTTCATGGTTGCCGAAGTTTCCTCCAGCGTGGGAATCTTCATGGCGGTGGTGCGTGAACCCTCTCCCTCGAGCGAATCCTCGAGCGAATCCTCGAGTGAGTCCTCCAATGAATCCTCCAGCGAATCTTCCAGTGAGTCCTCCAGCGAACGAGGTTGGAAGGGCTCTTGGCTGCGCAGCCGTTGCAGCGCCGGCTCGGCCTCGAGCGGCTCGCTGAAATAATAGCCCTGCCCATATTCGCAGCCCATTTCCTGAAGAGCCTTCGCGGCCGCCTCGGTCTCGATGATTTCAGCGATCGCCGTGAGATTCAGGCTACCGGCCATCTGCACCAACGCGGCCATCATGCCCGTGTTAGCCGTATCCGAGGCCGTGCGGTTCACGAAGGGGCGATCGATCTTCACGAAGTCGAACGGAAACAGTTGCAGATAGCTCAATGATGAATAACCGGTTCCAAAGTCATCGAGCATCAGTTGGAGTCCCAAGCCATGAAGCCGATCGAGAGTCTCATGCGCCGCACCCACATTGCTGATGAGCGCTGCCTCGGTCAGCTCGAACTTGAGCACCGTGGGCCGGAGCTGCGTCTCGCGCAGCAGGGATGCGACGTATTCGCTCAAGCCCGGATCTCGCAGGGCCGTTGGGGAGAGATTGACGCTGATGAAGAAATTCTGACCGGCGGGCAGCCGCCGCAGCCAATCCGCCGCGAGCCTTACCACCCTGAGAATGATCCAGCGGGTGATGGGCACCATCAATCCGGCTTCTTCCGCAATGCGCAGGAATCGATCCGGAGTGAGGACACCTTCAACCGCATGGTGCCAGCGCAGCAGCGCCTCGGCACCCACCATCTTGTACGTTTGCAGATCGACGATCGGCTGGAACAGCAGCTTCAGTTCGAGTTTTTCCATGGCGACGTGCAGATCCGCCTCCAAGCTCACGAGATTCGCCGCTTGCCCCGCCATGTTCGGCGCGTAGCGGACGATCTTGGCTGTCTCGAGGCGCTTCGCGGCGGACAGCGCAATGTCGGCCTCGCGGACGATGTCCTCCGCGCGCTGCTGGCCGGAATCGACGCACGTGACGCCCACGGTTGCGGCGACGACGAGTCGGTGCCGGCGCAAGTCGAAGGGCAGACGCAATTCCTGTTGAAGGAGCCCGGCAACGTTCAGAGCCGCTTCAGGGGAGGCCAGGTCCAGAATCAACATCGCAAACTGGTCTCCGCCCCAGCGCGCCAGCACGCCCTCGAATGCCGATGCTGACTTTTCGAAGCGGCGCGCGGCCTGCACCATCAGTTCATCGCCGGCCGTATGACCCAACACCTCATTGATCACTTTGAATCGGACGATGTCGACGATGATGACCGCAAGGCGCGGGCGCCGCCTCGCGCGCACGTCGCGCAGCGCCCGGTCGAGCCGATCCATGAAATAGCGCCGGTTCGGTAGCCCTGTGAATGCATCGTGAAAACGTGCGTGGTCGAAAGTCTCCTGCAGACTCATCCGCTGCTGCATCTCCACGGCGAGTTGCTGATTGATGGCGCGCAGGCGCTGCCGCGAGGCCGCCAAGGCCGCGCGTGAGCGTTGCAATGCCTGGTTCAAATCGTGAGTGCCGAAGGCAAGCACCCATGCCAGGAACACCAGCAGGCCGATTTCCGAGGCGAGCAGGGTCGCGGGATACCAACCGGCGCGCGGGCGGATCACTACCTGCAGGTAGCTTCCGGGAATGGCGGCGGCCGTCGGAAGTCGGATCCTGGCCGCGACCGCGTCGGTCAATGGCTCAGTCCGCGAACTGACGAAGCTGCGCGCGCGGGCGCTGCCGGGCTCGATTTGCGACAGCTCGAAGTCGTAGCCCAGGTCGGCCAGCCGCGCCCAGTGGCTTGCCGCGATCAGCTCATTCAAATCAGCGTAGGCAACCGACCAACCCCGCGATCGCGCTGCCTCGGGCGCGCCGAGCGCCGTCGCCGCATGACGCGCCATCACCGGATAGCGTATGGCCACGAGCCACAGGCTGCCGAGACGCAACGGACCCAGTACGGCGGAGCCAGGTGGAGCGCCAGACTCCGCCGACCGCCATTCACTGGCAATGTCATTAGCCGTGGCCGTCTCCGCCGGGAGGGAACCCAGCACTTTGTCGTCGTTCGTCATCCAAAACGTCTTGGCCGCCGCCGGCACCGATTCAAGTGACACGGGCACGCCAGTGTTCGAGGCCTGGGAGGCCGATGTCGCCTGTCGATCGGCTCGATCGGCCAGCTTTTGTAGTGGCGGCTCAATCCTGCCGGCGAAGATAATCGCGTCCTTGGCCGCCGTTTCGCGAGCCGCTGCAGCATGCTGGTGCACACTGAGATCGATCAGACGCGATCCGGCAACCAACACCACGGCCAGGACCACGGCCGTGGGCAGCCAGCGGACGTTACTCTGAAGAACCCACGCCGTCACTTTGGCTGACCCCGATGGCCGACGTGGAAAATATAGTTGAGCATCACCGCCACCCGGCTGCTGCCCGAGAGATCCTGGTAGTCGACGACCAGAGTCAGATCGCCGCGCGCGTGGGCTAAGGGTTTGGTCACGCCCACATAGCCTTCGTTGAGCGTTTTTCCGGGAATGACCAGCTCCAAGCCCAGCACGGTCGGAGAGACCTGGCCAAAAGCGACGCCTCCCAGAAAGTTCACCTTGGGCCCATACAGGTCGATGCGGCCGGCGGTCAGGTGCGTGCCGAGATTGCCGCTCACCGAGTGAGCGTAGGAGACCGTCGTCAAGACGTGCGGATTCCACAGGTACGAAAGGCCGAGCTTGGGAAGGTTCCCGTGCGTTTTTTCGACTTCGTACTGCCTATCGTCCAGTTGCACGGACAATTTGTGGAAGTACGTACCG
>Ga0210408_10002683_pt1 | contig 17045 bp, 14 predicted proteins | sample IncBWH4MmetaG_FD_155471 | JGI IMG/M metagenome (GOLD analysis project Ga0210408, IMG submission 155471) | Forest soil microbial communities from Barre Woods Harvard Forest LTER site, Petersham, Massachusetts, United States - Inc-BW-H-4-M | ecosystem: Environmental > Terrestrial > Soil >...
ACGGCACGCCTGATGACGATAGCACGTGCTTGCTTGAGGAGTTGCTCGATGACGGACGCTTCGTCCCAGCGCGTCGCGACATTCTAAAGACACGTTTGGAAGGTGCGACCGCGGCGCGCGTTGTGTTATGTGGTCACAGCCACCGACAAAGCGTCATTCATGGGCCGGGTGAATGCCTCATCTTGAACCCAGGTAGCGTCGGATGCCCAGTCTTTGCGGACATCACTTTCGCGGCGAACCTCGAATATCGCTCGCCACACGCCCGTTATGCCATCCTCACGAAGAGTGGCGGAAGTTGGCTGGCAGAACTTCTCGCCCTGGATTACGACTGGGCTTCCGCGTCGGGGCGCGCCCTCGCGAATGGACGGCCCGAGTGGGCGATGGCACTGTCGCTGGGACACGTCGAGTAGAGCTAGCTTGGAAGGTCTCGGACGACACCTCGATTCTCAGGACGGGCTCTCCCACGGCTCTTGGGATCCTCTCGACTGGCTTCAGATCTCTTGGAAGCGCCAATTGCTCGAATACAATTTTCGAGGATTGCCAGGCGCTACAGAAGGTGACCAACTTTCTGTCTAAGGCGCACGGATTACGCCCGTCTTCGAGCCATTGATCCAATACCGAAGAGCAGGTTTGCATCGAATCAGTTCAGGCTCTCGATCGATTGGCAGACGTCCGAAGGTGAGGCGTCAGTGGCTTTTTCAACGCCGACTTCCAATTTGTTAATCGGTGCGCATATTTGACTATCGACGCCAGCGAGTATTTGTCCGGGACCCACAGTCCACGCAAGGGCCGTCATGTTCAACTATCTCCAGACCCGCATACTTTGCGCCACACCGCCGCGACCTGGCTGATGCAGCGGGGTACCGATCTTGGAGGCTGCCGGGTTCCTGGGCATGTCCCCGGAAATTCTCCAGAACACCTACGGCCACCATCACCCCGACTACCTGCAGGGTGCGGCGGCAGCCATTGGCCAGAAAGAGCCGGTACGTTTCGGCGGCCGAAACGGTGGTCAACTTGACCAAGGATCGAAATCAGACGAAAAAGTCTAATGTTTTCTGGTCGGAGTGACAGGATTCGAACGTCGCTCCATTTTGTCTGTTTTCTCAGCATGTTGTAGTCACCCCTCGTGCGACAGGGGTCGTTTTCAGGGGTGCTTAGAAAGTTCCGCGTTTCTTTGTCGCATGACCCGTCATCTGGTGAGGCCCGTCCTATGACAGAATACGCTGGCGGCCTCGGCAATGCGCCCGATCGACCCCCGCTTGCACCGCGAGATGAACGGGCTCGCCCGCGCGCTTGACGAGTGGTTCAACGGCTCCCTTCGCGGCAAGGAAGCCGAGGCCAACCAACTGCGCGCCGAGATCGCAAGCTCGAGAGGCAGCTGGCCGTACGCTTGCCGGCCGACCCGCCCTCGCGGCCCGTAGCGCCGCCGGGCGCGACGTCGTCGCTCGACCTTGATGCGATCTATCGGGAGATCAAAAGACGCGCGGCCGCCGATACGGGCGTTCTGGCGCTGTTACGCCACCAACCCGAGCTGCATGGCGTCGTGTCCGCGCGCGCCCAGCGGCTTGCCGGCTATCCCTCACCGGGCTTCGGCCCCTGCTCATTCACGACTGATCCCGTCGCACCAAAGCTCGAGCGGTCCCCTCCTCGCCCTACGACTCAGCTCTCTGCCGTAACCATACGCCACAACGTTTCCACCAACACCTTGTAACCCCTATCGAGGGCGTCCGGCGCGGTGAACTCGCGCGGATTGTGGCTGAGCCCATCCTGACTCGGGACAAAAATCAAAGACGACGGAATACGCTTCTGGATTGCCAATGCGTCGTGTCCCGTGACGGTCTTCAGCGCCAACGTTTTCATTCTGAGATCCCTCGCGACGCCGCGAACAATATCGAGGCCGGCCGGATCGAGCGTGGGTGCAGCCCTTCGTTCATCGACAGCGATCGAGATATGGACGCCGATCGCGGAAGCCTCCTGCTCGATTCGTCGCAGAAAACGATCGCTGGTCGCGAGCACCACCGATTCATCCTCGTGCCGGATCTCAAACCAAACCCGAACCCGGCCTGCGACGACGTTGGGCGAGTTTGGGAAAACGCTGATACGGCCGGCCGCGGCATGGGCGCCCGAATGCGCACGCTCGATTTCGCTGTAAAGTGCCTCGATGGCGCGGGCCGCTGCACGCAGGGCGTCGCGGCGCCTGCCCATTGGCGTCGGGCCGGTGTGCGAAACGTCGCCTTCGAACACCACCGACATCTTCCGCGTCATCCAGGCTCCCGAAACAGCCGCAATATCCGCCGCCGCGCGTTCCAGCTGGTCGCCCTGCTCGACATGAAGCTCGACATACCGCACTGGCTCGAATTCCGGCGGAGACGCGCCGCGATAGCCTATCGCGGCGAGAGCCTCACCAAGCTTAACGCCGTCACCGTCCTCGCAGGCATATGCCTGTTCCAGCGGCAAACTCCCGGCGAATACCGAGCTGCCCGTCAGGCTTGGTTGGAAACGAGCGCCTTCCTCATTGGTCCAGTTCGCGACCGCAAGGTTCCGTCGTGCCTTGCCGGGATTGGCAACGGCGCGATCCCGCACCTCCTGCACGGCGAGGAGTCCCGCCAGGACTCCATAAACGCCATCATAGCGGCCGCCTGTCGGCTGCGAGTCGAGGTGCGAGCCTGTGATCACGACAGCCTTGGATGTGGCCGTCAGCACCGCAACGCCGAACATGTTTCCGATCGGGTCGATCCTTGCCAGAAGTCCGCGATTGCTCATCTCGCGAAGGAAGAGATCCCGTGCCGCCTTGTCAAATGGCGTTGCCGTCAGCCGGCATACTCCGCCGTCTCCGGTCGAACCGATCGCCGCGAAGGTCGCTATCAGATCGTGCAATTCGGTCATGTCGGCACCAGAGACGCGATCCAGTTCGACAATTCGGCTTGCCGAACGTTTTGCTTCATGATGTCGTCGCCGAAGCCAAGCCGCCAGGCGATATCGCGACGTTGTTCATTTGCTGCGAGGGTCGACAGGTCGGCCGCGTAACGTTCCAGTTCGGCAGTGTCTGAGAAAAGGCCCTCGGCGAGCAGGGTCTGCCTGTACCGCCGGATCACGGCAGCGACATCGTGCAGCCCATATTCGGGGTGGTACTGCACGCCCCAGAACACGCCACGGCCAAGCCGTATCTCCGCGGCCTGAACCTCGCTCATCGCATTGTACGCGGTGACGATCGAGCTCTGGGGAAGCCGGGTCACGATGTCGCTGTGAATGGCCGGTGCGTCGAACACGACGTCGCGCGTCGGCATGCATGGGGTGCTTGCGACCCGCCGGGCTCAGTGTGATCTTGCGCGCGAAACCGACCTCTCTTCCGGCCGGGTTTAGTGCGACCTCCCCGCCAGCCGCCACGGTTGCAAGCTGCAAGCCCCCAGCACGAGCCGAACATCGGAAAGCCCAGCGCAAACACTTCGCGAACGAAATCGATCTGCCGCAACGACTCGATTTCGCGCTGGTAGATCGTGAGCGCCGAACTGGTAATCGCCACACCGTCGTAGGCGGCGAGCGGCTGCGGCGTGGCCCCGTGGCCGTCTGCCGGCATACAGATGTCGACGATGGCAGCCGGGACGATCGTACGTAGTACGGCCGCATAGCTCTCCGCGGGCGTAGCCCCAGCCCATTTGGCAATGCGAAGGCGGCCAGCCAGCGTGTTCCCCTCGATGACAAGCAGCCGCAGCACCATCTAGCCTCCCAAATCGCCACGGATCGCCGCCAGCGTGAGCTGCTCGAACTCCGCCTCGGTCAGGGGACGCGGATTGGCGCCCGCGGTCGGATCCTTCACCGCATCGGCCGCGATCTTGGCGGCATCCGCTTCCTTCACACCCAACTCCGCCAGCGTATGCGGCACGCCGAGTTTGCTGCGAAAGGCGAGTATCCAGGCCAGCACCGTGTCGAAATCACGCCCCGGCAGGTCGAGCGCGCGGGCGATGTGTGGGATCTTGTCCGCGATCGCCGCCCTGTTGCAAGCGAGAACATAGGGAAACACCACGCCGTTGGTGAGGCCGTGATGGGTGTCGTAGCGGGCGCCGACGGGATGCGAGATCGAGTGGATCGCGCCCAGACCCTTCTGAAACGCCGTCGCCCCCATCGAGGCCGCCGCGAACATATAGGCGCGGGCTTCGAGATCCCGGCCGTTCGCGACCGCGCGCGGCAAATAAGTATCGATGATCTTGATCCCTTCCAGCGCCACGCCGTCGGCGAGTGGATGAAAGGCGTCGACGCAATAGGCCTCGAAGCAATGGGCGAGCGCGTCCATTCCGGTCGCCATGGTCAGGAACGGCGGCAGCCCAACGGCGAGTTCCGGATCCTCGATGGCAATTTTCGGCAGCATCAGGGGATGGAAGATGATCTTCTTCTCGTGGGTATCCTCGCGGGTGATCACCCCGGCGCGGCCGACCTCGGAGCCGGTGCCGGCCGTCGTCGGCACCGCGATGATCGGGGCAACGCCATCGGTATTGGCACGGGTCCACCAGTCGCCGATGTCCTCGAAATCCCACACGGGGCGGCACTGCGCCACCATGAAGGCTACGCATTTGCCGACGTCTAGGGCCGATCCACCGCCGACCGCAACGACGCCGTCATGGCCGCCGGCCTTGAAAGCGGCAATACCGGCATTCAAGTTCGATTCAGTCGGATTACCCTTCACGTCCGAAAACACGCTGATCGGAATTTTGTCCTCGCGAACGCGTTGGACGATGCCCGTGATCAGATCGGTGTCTGCAAGGCCCCGATCGGTTACCAGCAACGGCCTGGCAATGCCGTTGGCGCGGCATGCGTCGGGAAGCTCGGCAATGCGCCCGGCACCCGTGACGACGCGTGTCGGGAAATTCCAGGCTCCGGTGATCAGAACTGCCATGTCGTGCTCTCAGTGTTCGATGCGAAGGTGAAATGATTTCGGACGGGTCAGCGCCTCGAAGCCGAAGCGCGACATGCTGGCGCCGCGGCCGGTGTCCTTGACCCCGGTCCAGGCCAATGAAGGATCGACATAGTCGCAGCGGTTCATGAACACCGTACCGGTGGCGATGCGGTCGCCGATCCGCTCGGCGGCGTCGGCGTCGGCGGTCCAGACCGAGGCGGTCAGGCCGTACGGACTGTCGTTCATCAGTTCGATTGCCGCCTCGTCCGAGGCAACCTTCATGATGCCGACGACCGGGCCAAAGCTCTCCTCCATCATCACCCGCATGGTATGATCGACATCGACCAGCACCTGCGGCATCAGATAGGCCGTGCCTGCGCGGTCGGCGGGAAAGCGCTTGGCGTCGATCAGAGGGTGCGCGCCTTTCGCGAGGGCCTCGCTGGTATGGGCGCGAACCACGTCGGCAAAACGCACCGCCGCCATCGGGCCCAACGTCGTCTCCGAGACAAGCGGACTTCCAAGCTGATAGCGCGAGGTCAGGTCGGCGAATGCGTCCACGAAGCGACTGTAGATCTTCTCATGCACATAGATGCGCTCGATGCCACAGCAGCATTGGCCGGAATTGTAGAACGCGCCGTCGACGAGCTGTTCGACCGCGAAATCAAAATCGGCGTCTGGCCTGACGTAAGCCGGATCCTTGCCGCCGAGTTCAAGGCCAAGCGTCGTGAACGAGCCGGCCGCGGCCCGCTCGATCGTGCGGCCGCCAGCGACCGATCCGGTGAAGTTCACGTGATCGATGGACCGGGATGCAATCAGCTTTTCCGCGGCCCCGTGATCGAGGTTCAACGTGGTGAACAGATACTTCGGCAATCCGACCTGGTCCATGGCGGACTGAAAACGCTCGCCGACCAGCAAGGTCTGGGCGGCATGCTTCAAAATGACGGCGTTGCCCGCCAGAAGCGCCGGAACAACGGCATTGATCGCTGTGAGATAAGGATAATTCCATGGCGCGATTACCAGCACGATCCCCGCCGGCACGCGCTTGATCATGCGCCGGAAGCCAGGCCGTTCGGCGGGCATCATTGGCGCCAGCGCCTCGTCGCTTAATTCGACCAGAACCCGGACGCGCTCCTCCAGGCTACGCAGCTCGCCGCCATAACGAACCGGCCGGCCCATTTGCATCGCAAGCTCGGGCACGATCTCGTCGTTCCGCACCTTCAAGACCTCAAGGAATGCGAGCACCTTGGCCTTTCGTTCGGCCAGCGGCACCCCCGACCACTCCCGTTGCGCCTGCCTGGCTGCGGCGAGGGTCTTTGCAATTTCACCATCCGTTGCGATGCGCCGCCGGGCAACTTCGCTGCCGTCGACCGGCGAGAAGCAGACAATATCGTCCACGATGATTCCACTCGGTTGGAGGCGAAGGCCTGCTTCAGATGATTTCGAAATAGCGGGCGAGTTCCCAGTCGGTGATCGCCTTGCGAAACTCGCCCTCTTCCCAGTGACGGGTCATCGCATAGTGATCGACGAAGACATCACCGAACAGATTGCGCGCGGCCTTCGAGGCGATGAGCTTGTCCGCAGCCTCCGACAACGTGCGCGGCAGCGCTTGCGCGGGCGGATGCGTCATGTCATAGGCGTTGCCCGCGACGGGCTCAGTGGGTTCGATCCTGTTTTCGATCCCCCATAGGCCAGAACCGAGCGCGGCGGCGATCGCGACATAGGGATTGATGTCGGCGGCCGCGATCCGATACTCGACGCGCTGGCTCGATGGAGACCCCGGAATGACGCGCAGCGCGCAGGTCCGGTTTTCGATTCCCCAGGTGGCGTCGGTCGGCGCCCAGAACCCCGGGATCAGGCGCGAATAGCTGTTCACCGTGGAAGCTACCATCGCCAGCAATTCGGGCATCAAGGCCTGCTGGCCGCCGACGAACCAGCGCATGGTATCGGACATGTTGCCGGGTCGCCCATTCTCGTGAAACACCGGCTTGCCTTCGCCATCGCGCAGCGAAAAGTGCAGATGGCCGGATTGCCCCGGATAGGCATTCGACCATTTGGCCATGAAGGTCATCATCTTGCCCCGGCACTGCGCCCAGACCTTGGCGAACGTCTTGAAGAGCACCGCACGGTCGGCCGCCCCAAGCGCATCGGTATAATGGATCGCCGCTTCCAGAACACCCGGCCCGGTCTCAGTATGAAGCCCCTCGATCGGCATATCCATGTCGTCGCAGAGCTTCAGCAGCGACTGATAAAAATCCGACTCGACCGAGGATCGCAGCATCGAATAGCCGAACCAGCCCGGCGTCAGGTTTTTCAGGTCGCGGTAGCCTTTATCCCTGACAGTGTGGGGCGTTTCGTCGAACACGAAGAATTCGAATTCAGCCGCGACCGTGGTGGCAAGCCCCATCGTGCCGGCACGATCCACGATACGGCCAAGCAGCCGGCGCGGACATAGTTCGGCAGCCGTGCCATCGAACTCGCCCAAGAAGAACAGCATGTTTTGTTCGGTTGGCACCTCACGGCAGGTCGCGGGATCGATCCGTGCGGTCGCGTCGGGAAATGCGGTGTGCCAGCCTGTGAAGGTGGATTTGTCGTAGAGCTGGTCGGCAGAGTCCCAGCCAAAGATGACGTCGCAGAATTTGAAGCCCTGCTCCAGCGCGTTGAAGAATTTGTCGCGCGCCAGGTATTTTCCGCGAATGACGCCGTCGAGGTCCACCACCCCGAGCTTGACATGGGACAGGCCGCGCGCCTCCACCAGTGAACGGGCATCTGCGACGGTTTTTACACTTCTGGAATCCATAGTCCGCGGGTCTCTTTGGGCTGGACGATGATCAGGCAGGACAAATCTCGCGCAGAACCTCATCGCAGGCGGCGATGAACATGTCCGCGTTGTCTCTGGTGAAGCAGAGCGGAGGACGTATCTTCAGCGTATTGCCGAAAGGACCAGCGACGCCGATGAGAATGCCGCGATGGCGCAGCCGGTTGATGAGATGGCTTGCGATCTCAGGCGCCGGCGCCCTGGTGTCGCGGTCGCGGACGAGTTCAAGCCCGATGAATAAGCCGCTGCCGCGGACGTCGCCGATCTGGATGTGGCAATTGCTGATCTCGCGAAGCCCGTCCATGAGGTAACCGCCGATCTCGTGCGCATTTTGAATCAGCCCCTCGTCGGCGATCACATCGAGCACCGCAAGCCCGGCCGCCGCGGCCACCGGGTTGCCGCCGAACGTGTTGAAATACTTCGTCTCCGCGGCGAAGCGGTCGAGCAGCGCCGCGCGCGTCGCGACACCGCCCATCGGAAAGCCGTTGCCCATCGGCTTTCCCATGGTGACGATGTCGGGCACGACCCCGTGCCGGGTAACTCCCCACAGCGCGGCCCCGGTTCGGCCGAAACCCGGCTGCACCTCGTCCGCAATGAACAGGCCCTGGCGCTCATGCACGCGCTGGACGGCGGGCGCGAGAAAGCCTGGCGGGTCGGCATAGACCCCATCGCTGGAAAAGATCGTATCGACCATTAGCCCCGCAAAACCGAAGCCGCTTTGCTCGAGCTCCGCGATGGCGCGGCCAACACACGCGGCAAAGCTTTTGCCGAGATCGCCGACCGGGGCGAGAAACGTGCCCGGCGCCGGAACGGTGCGGACGTGGGGCGGCAAAGGCTGCCCCGGGCGGGTCGACGGCGACACCTCGGTCACCGCGGCGGTGTTGCCGTGATAGGCCGTCTCCGTGACGATGAAGCCTGCGCGGCCGGTCGCCACCTTCGCGATCCGCAGCGCGAGGTCATTGGCTTCGCTGCCGGTGCAGGTCAGGACCAGGCGATCGATATCGGGCGGGAACGTCGCGAGCAGACATTCCGCGTAGCAATCGACGACGTCGATGAGATAGCGGGTGTGGGTATTGAGCAGACCGACTTGTCGCCTGATAGCTTCGACGACGCGCGGATGCGAATGCCCGACCGAGGGGACATTGTTGTAGAGATCAAGATAGCGCTGGCCTTCGGCGTCGAACATCCAGACGCCTTCGGCGCGCTCCATCCGCAGCGGCTCCTGATAGAACAGCACCGAAGCCGATCCGAACGACCGCAGGCGGCGCTGGACGGCGTCCCGCAAGCCTCCATCCATCGCGGATACGTTGCCCGGCACGAAGGCGTTTAGCGCCAGGATTCCTTTTTCCTCTTGCATCGCGCGCCCTCCTTGACCGGCGCCGGCAGGTATTGGTTGCGCCTGCAGCGATCAGACCGCCGCGGCTCCCAACCAACAGCTTGGAATAATGTGGCTCTTTACACAATATGAAGCAACAGGCAGTCACGACACGTCAGAGCGTCAGCCATACACTGCGCGCGGGCATACAAAATCTCTCATAAAATCCGATCATTACACGATTGATTTTAGATCTTGCACAGAGAGCAGGCATTTCGCCGCCCAAAATTTGGGGAGTTTGCCACATAGCTGGTGTGGACATCCAACATCAGTTGAGAAAGGATTCGCCGAGAGACAGCCGCGAGCGCGGCCGCAAGGACACCTCGATGACGAGCGAGCGGTTACAAGCGACCGACGCCTCCGCGACCGACAAGCGGCCGCGAAAATCGGAAGGCGATCGCCTTTCGAAGCTTGCCCGTCACCAACACATCATCTCGCAATTGGCGGCGGCTCCGACCTTGCGGGCCTCGGAGCTCGCGGCGGTGCTTGGCGTCTCCGGTGAAACGATCCGGCGCGACCTGATGGAGCTGCAGGAACAGAAGCTCATCAACCGCACCTATGGCGGCGCGTCCCGCCCCTTCGCGCTGGAGCCCACCCTCATCGATCGCAAGGCGATCATGATCGTCGAACGGGAGGCCATCGCCGCCGCCGTCGCCGATCTCATCCTGCCCAACGAAGTCCTGATGCTCGCCGCCGGCGCAACCACGTTCCATGTCGCACGACGATTGGCAGCCCGCGCCCACGATATCACGGTCATCACGCATGACTTCGCGATCGCCGCAGCACTGGCCGTGAATTCATCGATCCGCGTGCTGTGCTGTCCCGGCCGGTATCACCCAACGGAAGGCTATGTATTCGGCACCCAGACGATCGCCAGCATCAATGGCTATGAAGCCAACCGCGCGATCGTCGGCGCGACGGGTATCAGCGCCCGCGGCATCAACGATGCCGATGACGAGGCCGGAGCTATTTATGGCGCGATGGTGAAGCGAGCGGCGGAAGCCATCATCGTCGCCGACCATACCAAGTTCGACCAGCGTGCACTGACGGTATTTGCGCATTGGACCGATATCGACCGCCTCGTGACCGATCGGCAACCGGAAGGCGCGCTGGCGGCCGCCCTCCGTGAAGCCGGGACGGAGACTATCGTTGCCCAACGCTGAGAAAGGCCAAGCCATGGCACGCCTGACATCTCTTCCTCGCGATGAGCGCATCGGCCTCGACGACGAAGCCGAAGACGTCCCGTTGCAGCGAATATGGATCGGTCGCCTTGACCTCGAGTTCATCCGACCGGATCGGTCCGTTACCCGCAAGTGGGAGCGCGTCAGCAACGTGCACGATGCATTCTATGTGCTGGCTTTTCCGCTGGCCGGTGGCGTGGCCTTCAGCCAGGACGGGCGTACCGGTTTCGCACGACCTGGCGAGTATGTGCTGCTGAGCGAACTCGCGTATTACGAACTCTCGTCGGACAAGAATGCGCGCCTGCTCGTGATGCGCGTTCCGGCGGCAGAATTGCGCGGACGGCTGGTCTCGATCGAAGACCATGTGAGCCGCCGCTTCAAGCCGAACGAGCAGATGACGCGCCTGCTGGTCGGCATGATCAGAAGCGTCGCGGAACTGTTCATCAATTCGCCGCCGCCCAATCCACAGGCGCTCGCGACCGAAATCATCAGCTTCGTTGCGCTGACCATCGGCTCGGAGGACAGGGGCGCTGCAACCGACGTCCGCAACGCGCGCTACCATCTGCGCCGCCGCATCGCCGACTTCATCGAAAGCCATCTGAGCGACCAGTCGCTGTCGCCGAAAAGGATTGCGGCAAGCAGTCGGATTTCCCTGAGCTATCTCTACAGCCTGTTCAACGACAACGAGACGACGGTCAGCCAGTTCGTCCAGACCAAACGCCTGCAGCGCGCTTACGAGATTCTCGTTGCCGATCCGAAAGGCCACCGCACCGTCTCGGAGGTCGCCTATGAGGTGGGTTTCAAGAATGTCTCGCACTTCTCGCGGTGTTTCAGCCGTCATTTCAAGGTCGCGCCACGAGACGTTCGTCAGACGCACAATGCCGCCTCCCCTCCTCCGAACACGGATCCACGGCCCGCGCAGCGGAAAGGCATGCTTGCACCGAGAGTATCGTCTCCCTCCCGCTGCAGGCTTGCCTCCGACTATTGGGAGCGGCGGCCGCATCACGAAACCGTATAGAAACCGTCCCCTACCCCACGCCGATCCCTGCGTATCGCGATTCCCGCGCTTCCTCTCCGGAGCGATCTTTGGACGATATTCAAGACAGATTGTCCGACAACGAGTTGGCATCGTTTTTCCAAGACCTTGCCAATACGGCCGGCCGGATTGCGTTGACGCATTTCAGGTCCGACATCGACTTCGAACGCAAACAGGACCTGTCGCCGGTCACCATCGCGGACCGCACCATCGAGCAGGAACTGCGGCGATTGATTTCCACGCGATTCCCCGATCATGGCATCCTCGGCGAGGAAACGGGATCAACGCCAGGCGATCGCTATACCTGGTACATCGACCCGATCGACGGAACCAAGAGCTTCATTTCCGGAATGCCGCTGTTCGGCACGCTGATCGCGCTCGCGGATGAAAGGGATGGAACCGTCATCGCGGGAATGATCGACATGCCGGCGCTGGCGGAACGATGGTATGGCACGCCTGATGGCACGACGTTCAACGAGGTGCCGGCCAGAGTAAGCCGCGCCGTCAGTCTGGGCGATGCGCAGATCTACACCTCGTCGCCGGATTTCTTTTCGCCGGAGGATTGGGCGCGCTACGATGCGCTGAGCCGCAAGGCCATGTTCAGACGGTTTGGTGGCGACTGCTATCAATATGGTCTTTTGGCCTCGGGGCATTGCGACCTTGTCGTCGAATCCTCGCTCAAGTCGTTCGATTTCATGCCACTGGTGCCGGTGATCGAGGGCGCCGGAGGGGTGATATGCGATTGGGAAGGCCAGCCGCTTACCCGAGATTCCGACGGGCGGGTGATCGCGGCTGCCAACGCGACGCTGCTCCAGCAGGCGCTTGCGATCCTGAAACAATAATCGAACGGCAGCGCGAAATGGCTCACACCATCCGCAGCCAAGTCTCCCAGCGCGGATCATACATCACGTCGCGCGCCCGCATGTATTTCCACTCACCGTATTTCTGGTAGTCGAAATCCCAGTCCTTGAGCCTGCGATTGACGACCGCCCAGCACGCCCATTTGATATCAGCCAGCGCGCGGTTGACGATGACGCGGGCGACCATCCCGGGACGCGCCGCTCCCAGATATTGCTCGATCAGGCTTTCCGTCAGTTGCTCGTCGAAGAACATCTCGGCGAAAAGAACGCCGAGTTCGTAGCTGCGCTCGTTGTTGGACGCGAATTCGTAGTCGATCAGCCGCATCGGCTTGGGGCCAGCGCCTGGCTCCGCGGCAATGAGAAAATTCCCGGGCATGGGGTCGTTGAAGCAGGGCACGAGATCGAGGCCGGACGCCGTGAATGCGGCCTTGGCCTGACCGTAGCGATGCATGATCCAGGACATGTCATGTGGAAAGTGCGAGCCCAACTCTCGGCCCTGCTCGACATGCTCCTCGATCATGTCGAAGATAGTCTTGGTCAGGCTCAGTTTCGGCCCGGCATGCAGGCGGCGGTAGAGGTCGAGAACGTCGGCCTGGATCGTGGAATCGCCGAAATCCCCGTTGGTGCAAGCGCGGTAACCTTCAAGGAACTCACTCACTTCGAGGCCATCCTGTGCATCGAAGAAGATCACCTCCGGTGCAATACCCATGGCGTGGGCATTGCGCGCCGCCTCATTCGCGGCGACCCGGTCAATGAACATTTCGGAGCCCTCGCCGGGTACCTTGATGAAATAGCGACGCGGATCGCCGGCGACCTCGACCAGCCAGTTCTGGTTCATCAGCCCGCCGACAAGCGGGATATAGCTGGCCTCTCTGCTACGCCATTGCGGTACCCGTCCAATCGCGCTTTCGACATTACGTTCGTGGACGGTGATCGCCTCTCCGAGCTTTCTGCGAACCGTCATGCAATCCTCCGAAGCACCTCGCCAAAGCGCGGTTCGCGGACCGCCATGCGGCAACGCAGGAAGCGCCAACTGGCAAATTTGTAGAACTCGAGCGTATTGCGCGCCGACTTGGCGGCCAGCAGCGATCCGATCAGCCCCCAGCGCAGATCGTCCGCCACGCCATAGATGCGCGCGCGGTTGAACGCCGCCTCGTCGAACGCGCCGACACTGCGGACGAAGGCGTCGCGGGCCTCGGGCTCCTGGGCGAAAGCTTCGACGAGGAAGCTGCCGAGGTCTTCCAGCGGATCCGCCGTGGTGGCGCGATCCCAATCGATCAGGCGAACTTCGCCCTTGTGGCTGATCAGGATATTGGACACGTTGCCATCGCCATGGATCGGGACGGCAGCGATGTCGAGAGCTTGAAAGGCCGCGGCTGCAAATCGCAATTCCTCGACCAGCCATTGGGCATCGGTCGGGAGTTGGGCCCTTGCCGATGTCGCGGCCGCATAGAACTGCTCGATCTCGTCAAAGACGCCCTTCCGCCGCGGCAACGGCTTTCCAGCCCGGAAAAGGCGCCGCGCCGCAAGTACCGCATCGACGATCTCAGGCTCTAGCATCCGTTCAAGCGTACCGACGCGCCAGCCATGATTCAGGTCCTCCATGATCAGGATGCCTGCCTCGATGTCGGCCAGCATGACCCGCGGACCGATACCGAGATCGGATGCCCGCTGCGCGGCCTCGAAGGCACAGGGAATGTCGACGTAGAGCTCGGCGTCGCGATCCATCGCCTTGATGAAAATGCTTTCGCCGTTCGACTTCCTGGTGGCGCGCCAGGGGGAGCCATCGACGCCGCGCCAGCTCGGCGACGCCAGAATGGGGATAGCGGGTTCGATCACGATATCTCCCGCCCCCCAACCAGGAAGGGACCCGATTCGGTCCCGGAGTGCGGCCATTTTCACTGCTGATTCAGTCATAGCTACGTCGGGTCTCTCGAGATATGGGAGCCGGCCGAGCCGGACCGGCATGCGTCGCAGTTTGATCGAGAGGGATGCAAAAGGGATGCCTCGCGCTCCACCAAATCATGCCGGTGAAACCAATGGCCTGTCCCTGCACGGGTCATATTCGCTATCCGACCCTGATGGTCCGGAAGGCCGTCCGGATTCGAGGGAGCACGCATGTCTGCCCAAGAACTGATCGGAATGAGCCTTGTTGAACTGGCTGACGCGTACGCATCGCGAAACCTATCGCCGGTTGAAGTCGTAAACGACGTCCTCACTCACGCCGAAGCCGTGAACGGCGCGATCAACGCCCTCTTCGCCTTTCGTCCGGAACAAGCCATCGCGAGTGCGCGACAGTCGGAAGAACGGTGGAAGGCCAAGACGGCGCTGGGGCCGCTTGATGGCGTACCCATGACTGTCAAGGACAGCGTCGCCATGGTCGGCTGGCCCTATTTCCACGGCATCGGGGCCAACCGCTCACAGCCGCCATCGAACTACGATTCACCGCCGGCCGTTGCCCTTCGCGAAGCCGGAGCGGTGATTTTTGCCAAAACAACCATGCCGGATTGCGGCCTGATGGCGTCCGGTATCAGTTCGCTGCACGGCGTCACCCGCAACCCCTGGGGACTGGCCTGGAATACCGGAGGGTCATCGGCCGGCGCCGGCGCCTCGCTCGCCGCGGGTGCCGGATTCGTTTCGGTCGGGACCGACATCGCCGGCTCGGTGCGGCTGCCAGCCTCCCATTGCGGGCTCGCATCGCTGAAGCCCACTCACGGGCGCGTGCCTCACCTGCCAGCCGATACCATGCGCATGGCCGGCCCGATGGGGCGCAGCGTTGACGATATTGCCCGCCTGCTGACCGTGCTGGCCCGGCAAGACGAACGCGACACCTGGAGCCTTCCGGCGAATGGCGTGCGGTATCACGCAAGGCTCGATCGCAGCGTGAAGGGATTGAAGATCGGCATCCTCACCGACATGGGTTTTGGAGCCAAGCCCGAAGCGGAGGTCCGCGACGCGGTGGAAGCTGCCGGCCAACTGCTCGCCGGCGCCGGCGCGATCGTCGAGCCGTTCCTCTCGCCGCTCGATGACGACGCCATTGCGCCGATCGACCTGTTCCTGCAGGTGCGCGGCTATCTCGAATACAGCGCGCTGCCGCCGCACACCGATGGCGCCAACGACATCAACCCCTATGTGCGCGACTGGTGCCTTGGCGGCGCCCGGCATTCCGGCGCCGACCTTTATCGGGCGCTTGGACAAGTCGGCAAGATGAAAGCGGCGTTGCTCGCCTCCTTCGAAGGCTGGGACTATGTCCTTGCACCGACGCTGCCTGTGGTGAATTTTCCGGCGGAAGAACCCGGCGTCTCCCGCGAAAAGCCGCTCGAGCACTCGCTGTTCACTGCGATGTTCAATCAGACCTGCCAACCCGCCTCCACGGTCTGCATGGAATTCGACCGCCGGCATCTTCCGATCGGGGTTCAGGTCATCGGTCACCGGTTCGATGACCTCGGCGTATTGCAGGTGACGAAAGTCCTCGAACAACTGCGGTCGGTGACGATGGACTGGCCATTTCAGCCGCGCGCCTGAGGCGGCGGTTCGGTTCTTCTACGCTGCGGCTTTTGCTTCGCCCCTATCGAGAAGATGGCAGGCGACGAGGCGTCCGGGAGTGCGCTCGACCAGTTTCGGAGTCTCGACGCGGCAGCGGCCGAACGCCTTCGGGCAGCGCGACGCGAAACTGCAACCCGGTGGAATGTCGATCGGACTGGGCGGCTCTCCCTCCAGCAGAAAATCCGAGGGGTTGAACGGCTTGTCCTCGAGCGTCGGCGCCACCGACAACAGCGCCTTGGTATAGGGATGCTGGGGGTCGAAGAACAATTCGCGGTTATCCGCGATCTCGACCATCTCGCCGAGATACATCACCGCAATCCGCGTGCAGACCTTCCGTACCATCGCCAGATCGTGCGAGATGAAGACGTAGGTCAGGTCGTTCTTTTCCTGCAGCTTGGCGAAAAGATCAATCAACCTGGCTTGCTCGCGCTGGTCCAGCGCGGACAACGTCTCGTCGAGGATCAGGAGCTTAGGGTCAAGGATCAGCGCCCGCGCGATCGATATCCGCTGCCGCTCACCGGTGGAGAGCGCAATGGGCAGTTGATCATAGAGCTCGGCTGCAAGACCGACCTCCGCCATCGCCGCGATCACACGGCGACGCAATTCCGCCCGCGGGACCTTGCCACGAATAAGCAGGCTCTCCTCGATCATGCGGCCAACGGTGGTCCGCGGCGGCAGCGCATTGTAGGGATCCTGTAGCAGCAGCTGGAATTCGTTCCGCTTCCGGATCAATTCACCCCGCGACAGGCCGCCAAGCGACGTGCCGTTGAGCAGGATGCTGCCCTGGTCAGGCACCTCCAGCCAAGCCAGCAGTCGGGTCAATGTCGACTTGCCACAGCCGGATTCACCGACAATGCCGAAGTTCTCGCGCGGCATGATGTCCAGTGTCACACCGCGAACGGCCTGGACACTACTGTAGGAGTTGAAGGTGCCGCGCTTGCGGGCGCGATAGGTCCGGTAGACCTGCTGCACCTGCATCAGCGGCATCTCGCCCTGGGCCTGACGCCTGACCACCGGCCCATCCGCCGTCGACCACATGCGCGGAACGCTGGCGATCGCCTTGCGCGTATAGTCCATCTTCGGCGCAGCCAGCAGTTCGACGAACGCCTGCTGCTCGATAAACCGCCCCTGGTGCAGAATGGCGGTGCGGTCGCCGAACTGACCCAGCGTCGGCAATGAGGACGACAGATAGATCGTCGCCATCCGGTGACGCAAACACAGATCATGCAGCAACGCCACGATCTGGGCGGCGATGGTGACGTCCAGCGGTTGAGTGATGTTATCGGCGATCAGGACCGCAGGCTCGGCGCAGATCGCATCCACGATCATCGCGCGTTGCAT
>Ga0210408_10002685_pt1 | contig 17038 bp, 9 predicted proteins | sample IncBWH4MmetaG_FD_155471 | JGI IMG/M metagenome (GOLD analysis project Ga0210408, IMG submission 155471) | Forest soil microbial communities from Barre Woods Harvard Forest LTER site, Petersham, Massachusetts, United States - Inc-BW-H-4-M | ecosystem: Environmental > Terrestrial > Soil >...
GACGCGCCGCTGCGCGAGCGGGTCCGCGCCACCGCCGCTACCCTCACGGTCGGCGCGACCTGCCACGTCTACCTGCAGAAGGTCGACGACCCGGACAAGCTACGGGCCATCATCCTGGAGATCGCCACCGACCTGATCCACTAGCCATCGACGTCCTGGCGGGCGAGCAGGAGGTTGTGCCGGACGGCCTCGGTTCTGGGGTCATCGGCGCCGAGGACCCGCTCGCAGTCGGCCAGGGTCTGCTCGAGCATCGGGACAGCCTCGGGCGCTCGCCCCGCTTCCCGGTAGGCAGCCGCGAGGTTATTCCGCGAGCCGAGGGTTTTCGGATGAGAGGTGCCCAAGGCTCGTTCCCGGACGGCCAGGATCTTCTCTACCAGCGGGATCGCTTCGGCGGCTTGGCCCGCCACCTTGTACGCGGCGGCCAGGCTATTCTGCGAGCGCAGGGTGTCGGGGTGGTCGGCGCCGAGCAGCTGTTCCCGCGCGGCCAGGGTCATCCGGAACATCAAGATGGCCTCGTCGGCCCGGCCTGCGGCCTGGTAGGCGGCGGCCAGGTTGTTCTGTGCGGTCAGCGTGTCGAGATGATCCGGACCTAGCAACCGTACCCGGGCGACCAGGGTCTGCTCGAGCAGCGGGATCGCCTCGGAGGCCCGGCCCGCCGCCTGGTAGGCGGCGGCCACGCTGTTCCGCGCGTTCAGGCTGTCGGGGTGGTCGGGATTCAGCAGCCGCTCGAGATCCTCCATCAGCGGTTCGCCGAGCGCGATCACCTCCGGTGCGCTATCACCCAGTTCAATCAGGTATGAGAGCGTGAGGAACCGAAGGCGCGCCAGCATCGCGGCGAGCCCATTGTGGACGTCATTCACGCCCGCACCCGCGTTGTCCGTCAGCGCCGTGACCTGACCGGCCACTTCCCTGACCGCCGCGCGATCCAGCGGTGTCGGGAGGGCCTCAGCGGACCTTTCCAGGATTGAGACGGCCGCCCCGCTTGCCCGTGCGAGATGCCCCCGCCGGGCCAGCCCTTCGCGGACCACCCGCGCCACCAGGCAATGCACGCTGATGGCCTGGCCGTCGAGGCTGAAGCTCAGCAGTGACCGTTCGTTCAGCCGCTCCAGCGCCTGGTCCACCATCGACGCGGCCACCCGCCGCCCGCCGCCGAGCAGAATACCCGCCTGCCCCGCGACACGCAGCAGGTCGCAGCGGACCGCGGCTGGCGCCAGCATGGCCATGACCTCCATGACTCCGGTGCACACGCCGACCGGGTCGGCAGCCCTGGCGGCCTCCAAGGACAGGAGTACCGCCTCCGCCACGCCCGGCGGGTACGGCTGCTCCTTCCCGTCCTCCTTTCGGACCAGGTTATCCTCGACCGGCAGCGCGCGGAGCTGCTCCAGGTACGCTGCGTATCCCAGGTGCTGCTTGGCGATCACGGCCGCGGCCTGATCCAGTGCCAATGGCAGATGCCCCAGTTCTGCGGCCACCGCTGAGGCGCCGGCTTCGTCGGCCAGGCCGGTCCGCCCGTCCAGCAAGGCCATGGCCTCCTCGGCGCTGAACACGTCGACCGGGACACGTGTCCCCAGTTCTGCCATCGGCTCCCGGGCCATGGTGATCAGGACCCTGGCCGCGCCGACGGCCGGAACGAACGGCTGCAGCAGGCCAAGGTCCTCCGCGTCATCGAACACCAGCAGGCAACGGCTACCGTCAGCCTCCAGCCACCGCCGGAACGTTTGACCCGGGTCAGACGCGCCCTGCTGGGAATCGCCATCAGACGGCGCCGCGGTTTCGGCCGCCTCGGCCAACCCAGCCAGGAGGCTCTGGCTGGCCCGAGCGTTGATCCATACGATCAGCCGCCAGCCGTTAGCCAGCCTCGCCCGCGCGTACGCGGCCGCCAGTTGAGTCTTGCCTACTCCCCGGGCGCCGGTGAGCATCACTACCGACGGCTCTTGTCTGGCCTGGTTCAGTCGCGCCAGCAGAGCGGGCCTGGGTTGGAAACCGGGCCGCTGCGCCGGGATATCACCCACGACGATCTGGTCATTAGCCATCGTCCGCGCAGGCTGTTCCGGGCCATACGGCTCCCTGATACCAGCCGCAGGCTGATGAATGACCGTTGGATCCACTGTCAGGCCCCTACGAGGATTCCAGGCTCTGCACAGCCAACCGCCGTGGCACCGCAGATATGGACATCTACATACCCGCCTCAGCGAGGATAAACAAGGCATTGTTCCCTCAGCGGTCCATTGTGGGAGCGGCAAGCGGTCGCACAGCCGGTCGGGGCGGCCCGCTCCGTGTCGCGGGTGACGCCGAGCCGGAGACCATTGTCGGTACCGGTAGAATCTTCTAGGCCCAGCGGTCTTGACTTACTCACCCATGGATAGATGTAAGAGGGGATCGGGAGATGCTGGGGGAGAGCCTGCTCGCACTGGCGGCGCTGGCCGGTCAGACGGTGGTCGATGCCGCAACCACCGACGTGTGGCAGACGGTAGAGCACAGGTACGCCCAGCTACTGGGTCGCGGGGACACGGAGCAGACCTATCTAGTCGAGCAGTGGCTGGAGGAGACGCGCGAGCAACTCGCTGGCCGGGCCGGAGCAGATATGGAGTTGATCCGGACCGCCCTGGCGGATCGGTGGGCGGGGCGGTGGGCGGACCTACTCAAGGAGAACCCGGCCGCCGAGGCTGAGCTGCGGGCCCGCGTTCAGGAGATTCAGGCGGCGCTGCCTGCCGAAAGGCGATCTATGCCCGATCACGCGATCTCCGCCAATGGCGATGTGAGCACCTACGCAGCCGGCCCCGAGCATCCCGGCGCCCTAGCCACGCGGAGTGAACTCGCCCACTCGGTCGGGCAGGCGGGGGATGCGGCCGCCGCCAGGGACCAGTTCGCCGCACTGCTGCCCGTAGCCGAACGCGTCCTCGGGCCCGAGCACCCCGACGCCCTAGCCACCCGCGCCAGCCTGGCCTACTGGATCGGGCAAGCGGGGGACGCGGCCACTGCCAGGGACCAGTTCGCCGCGCTGCTGCCCGTAGCAGAGCGCGTCCTCGGGCCCGAGCACCCCGACACCTTGATCAACCGCCACAACCTGGCTAACTTCGCGGGGTACGCGGGAGACGCGGCCGCCGCCAGGGACCAGTTCGCCGCGCTGCTCCGAGTCCGCGAGCGCGTATTCGGCGCGGACTCCCCCGATACCCTGATGGCCAGGTTCAACCTGGCCTACTGGACCGGGCGCGCCGGGGACGCGGCCGCCGCCCGGGACCAGTTCGCCGCACTGCTCCCCGTCCGCGTGCGCATTTATGGCCCGGACCGCCCCGACACCTTGGCCGCGCAGAAGGAACTCGCGTACTGGACAGGGTGCGCAGGGGATGCGGCCGCTGCCCGCAACCAGTTCGCCGCACTGCTGCTGTCCTGTGAGCAGGTCCTCGGCCCTGAGCATCCCGAGACCCTGGCCGTCTGGTACCAGCTTGCACACTGGACCGCGCTAGCGGGGGACAAGGCCTCCAGCGAGGACTAGTTCGCCAGTTGGTTCCCGTGGCCCGGCGATCCCGAGCGCGCGGCCCAGCTCAGACCTATCGGCCTTACGCCGTCGGTGACGAGGATGACGAGGGCGAGGACGACGGCGAGGACGACTTTGAGGGCGAGGACGACGGCGAGGACGACTTCGAGGGCGAGGACGACGGCGAGGACGACTTCGAGGGCGAATTCGACCCCTCAGGCGACGGCGACGGCCGGACCTGAGACGGCACGAAAGCTGAGGGCTGAGTGATCCTCGGGGATGGCCTCGCAGTGGCGGATGTGGCGGCGCTCGTCGCGGCCGAGACGATCGCAGGACTATTCGCGGGGGTCGCGGCGCTTGTCTGGGCACGTGCGGCGGGGGAGCCAGTCGGCTGGGCGGCCTGCGCAGGGTGGGAGCCAGCGAAGGTAAGCAGCAGGACGCCCACAGCCGCCGCGACCCACGCCGCGACAGCCGTCGTGGCGATCGCCGCTCCGGGATTGGCCCGAATGCTCTTCCAGCTCACCCGCCTGACCGCTTGCGCGACTCTGGCGGCCCATGTCAATTCCGCACGCCGGACGACCCGCCGGCGGTACGCCACCGCATCCTTAGAGGTGGAGTAGCAGCGGCTCAGGACCTTCTCCCGCAGTTCCGGAGGGGGAGGAGCCAGCGGCAGCAGCCCGGAAAGAACCGTGGGGTGGAGCGCGCCCCGCGCCTGATTAACGCAGATCTGGCACTGCTCGATGTGCCACGCGACCAAGTCGCGCGTTTGCTCGCTCAGCCGCCCATCCCAGTCGGCCAGCAATTCCCCCACTACCGGGCAGGCCTGCCGCCCGGCAAGCGCAGTGCGCAGCGTACCGAACGATTTCTCTAGCCGGACATGGGTGCGTGAGGCCAGGGCGTGCGCGCGGCTCGATGACATGCCGAGCACGAGGGCAAGATCGTCATCATCTAGGTCGTGCCTGAAGCTGAGCTCGATTACCTCACGCTCTCGAGGCTTCATGTCGGCCAAGATCGAGCGGATCAGCGCCTGCAATTCGGCTTGCCCCAGGAAGCCATTAACGTCGCCCGTGCCGTCCGTCTGGTCGGGCAGCTCGCTGACGAACTGGAACGTCATCGTCGCATCGCCCAGCTGGCTTACCGCGCGGAACTGCATCGTCGCATCGGCTAGCTCGCGGATCGCGCCGGACGGCTCGCTGAACTCCTGGAACTGGATCGTCGCATCGGCCGGCCCGCCGGTCGCGCCGAACGGCTCGCTGAACTCCTGGAACTGGATCGTCGCATCGGCCGGCCCGCCGGTCGCGCCGGGCGGCTCGCTGAGCGCGCGGAACTGGATCGTCGCATCGGCCGGCCGGGCGGCCGCTTCGGCCGGGCGGCCCGCCTCGCCGGCCGGGCGCCCCGGCTCATCGGCCGGGCGGCTCTCGTCGGCCTGACGGCTCTCGTCGGCCGACTGGCCCTTGGCGGCCAGCTGGTTCGCCGCGTCGGCCTCATCACGCATCGCTGACCCCGGCTGGATTCGCCGCCGGCATTGGCTGCGGGCCAGCGCGAACAGCCACGAGCGCAGCTTGGCAGGCTCAGGCAGCTCGCCCAGCGTAGCGGCGATAACGAACGTGTCCTGTAGAGCCTCGGCTGCGTCGGCCGAGTCGTGCAGCATCCAACGGCAATAACGGTAGAGGGCATCTGCGTACCTGTCGTACGCCATGGCAATGCCCGCCGATTCTCCCGCCGTGATCGCCGCGACCACCTCGTGGTCGTCCCAGGCCCTGTTGACAGGAGCGTTGTGTGTCCAGACAGCCGGTGGATGGTCCGGCAGCCTGGCATGCGGACCTGCAACGCGGCCAGAAAGCAGCCGGCCGGCCGGACCGGCGGGAGGCCGGCGGAAGCTGGAAGGAAGCGCCGGCCCGGCCGCCGCGGCGGGAGGCCGGCGGAAGCTGGAAGGAGACGCCGGCCCTGCCGCCTGAGCGGGTCCCCGACTCTTCCGTGCGGCCAAGGTCTGCTCGACTGGCGGGATCGCCCTGGCGGCCCGACCCTTCGGACGCAGTATTCGTTGCTGACCGGCCAAGCCCCTCTCAAGCAGCGGGATCGCATCGGCGGCCCGGCCCGCGTCTTGGTAGGCCCTGGCCAGGTTCCTGCGTGAGGTCTGAGTATCTGGATGATCGGGGCCCAGCACTCCTTCCCGGTTGGCCAAGGTCTGCTCGAGCAGCGGGATCGCCTCGGCGGGCCGGCCCGCCGCCAGGTAGGCGGCGGCGAGGTTGCCTCGAGAATTCAGGGCCTCAGGATGGTCGACGCCCAGCAGCCGCTCTCGTTCGGCCAGGTTCAGCTCGTATAGGTGGATCGCCTCGGCGACCCGGCCTTCGTCCTGGTAGGCACTGGCGAGGTTGTTCTGCGAGGTCAGGGTGTCGGGATGGTTGGGGCCCAGCTGCCGCTGAAGTGCAGCCAGAGTCTGCTCGAACAGCGGGATCGCATCAGCCACCCGGTCCGCCGTTAGATAGGCGGCAGCAAGGCTGTTCCGTGCGTTCAAGGTGTCTGGATGGCCGGGGCCCAGCAGCCGTTCGAGGTCCGCGGTCAGCGGCTCACCGACCGCGACTGCCTGCGAGGCGCTATCGCCCAACTCAATCAGGTGATAAAGCGATATGAACCGGAGCCGCAGCAGAATGTCGGCTAGTTCGTCGTCGGCGTCTCCCGCGAGCCCGGCCGTACTGTCCAACAGCGCCGTCACCTGCTGGGGGATGCGCCTGAGGGCCCTGCGATCCCGCGAACCGGCGACCGCGATAGCGTGCGCTTCCAGGACAGATGCTGCGACCCGGCATACGGCGCCCAGCTGCCGTGTGCGGACCAGCCCGTTGCGGAGAACCCGCGCTACCAGGCGGTGCATCATGACGGTCTGGCCATCCAGGCTGAACGTCAGCAGCGACCGGTCGCTTAGCCACTCCAGCACCTGGTCAACCAGGGCCGCCTCTACCCGGCGCCCGCCGCCGGCCAGGACGCCCGCCCGGCCGGCGACATGCAGTAGTTCGCGGCGGATTCCGGCCGCCGACAGGACCGCCATGATCGCCAGAACCCGGGAGCACATGCCCGTCTTGTCGGCCGCCCGGATCGCCGACAGGGAAAGCAGCACTGCCCGTGCGACGGCGTGCGGGTACGGCTGGCCGTCGTCCTCGGTCAGAGACTGCTCGACCGGGGTCGTCTCCAGCCGTTCGAGGTACCTCGCATAGCCGTGGCGTTGCCCCTTGATCACCGGCGCAGCCAGAGCCAGCGCCAGCGGCAGATGCCCCAGCACGGCAGCGACCACAGCCGCCCCCGCCTCATCGTCCAGTCCGGTCCGGGCGGTGAGGAACGCCGACGCCTCTACAGAGGTGAAGACGTCGACGGGGACGGCGGTCCCGAGGTCCGCCGCCGACCGCCGCGTACTGGTGATCACCACCCGCGCCGTGCCGTGGGCCGGGACAAACGCCTGCAGCACCTCAGGGTCTGACACATCATCGAACACCAGCAGGCAGCGGTCCCCGTCGGTCTCCAGCCAGTGCCGTACCGCGGCGGCCGCGTCAGTAATACCCAGCCCGGGATCGTCGTCAGTAAGTCCCGCGGCATCAGCCACCGCAGCCAGTCCCGCCAGCAGGCTATCGGTGTCCGTGCTATTGACCCAGGCCACCAGTCGCCAGCCTGCCGACAGCTTCGCCCGCGCATATGCGGCCGCCAGTTGGCTAGCGCCCAGGCCCTGCCGCCCGGTCGCCGCGTGAATCACCGATACCCGGGCGTCGAGCCGGTCCAGGTCCGCCAGCGAGCCGGCCCGGGACCGGAAACCTGGCGGCTCCGCCGGGATATCACCCACCACGACCTGGTGACTCGCCGCCTCAGGTGGTATAGGCTCCCGGGCCTTTGACCGGGTATCGGCCGCATGCCGATGGTCGACCCCCAGGTCACGCACGGCGGTGTCGGCATCCCGCTCGGTATACGCGTCCCGCTGGCCGTCCTCGTCCACTACCCGATCCCGCGCCAAAGGACTCCAGAGGCTTGTCAGGCAACCGCTGTAACAGTGCGGTTACGCACGTCAACATACCCGCCCTGTTCGTCCTTAACAGGGCGGCACTCCCAGCGTAGCCAACTGCAGGACGCGCTTGGCCGCGCCGGATACCCACCATAATGAGCGCTGCGGCCGGGTGCCTGATACAGCGGCGCGGACCAGGGGCAGGATCCGGTAGCGGACCTGGGTGGCCAGCGAAATCAGGGTGGCGGAGCGGACCACGCCCTCGGCGGAGACGATGGCGTCGAGGACACGCTGCAGGTCCGCGTTGGTGCGGGCGACGACCCGGCACAGCATATCGCCGGCGCCGGTGATGGTGTGGACCTCGAGCACCTCTGGGATCGCGGCCAGCCGTTCCGCGACCGGATCGTGGCCGCCGGCCTGGCGGATCTCGAGCGTGATAAACGCGGTGACCTCGTAGCCGAGAGCCGCCGGATCCACGTCGGGGCCGTACCCGCTGATCACGCCGCGGTCCCGCATCCGGTCCAGGCGGGCCTGTACGGTGCCGCGGGCGGCGCCGAGCCGCCGGGAGGCCTCGAGCACGCCCACCCTCGGTTCGGCGGCCAGCAGTTCGATGAGCGCGGCATCCAGCCGGTCGATGGCTCCGGGAGCACTGGTGGTCATGCTGTACAGAGATACCACGTCTCGCACCGTATTAGTAGAAAAAATGTCTAGTTAACTCACACCTGGTTGCGCAGTTTGACGTCAAACCCGCATGCTGGCGGCATGACTAGGCCAGCGCAGGACAGCTTTCCCATCATCGGCATGGACGCCGTGGTCTTCGCGGTCGGGAACGCGAAGCAGGCGGCTCACTACTACTCCACCGCGTTCGGCATGCGGCGGGTCGCCTACCGCGGGCCGGAGACCGGCTGCCCAGACGAGGCGGCGCATGTCCTGGTCTCGGGCGGGGCGCGGTTCGTCTTCCGCGGCCCGGCCCGGCCGGGGACGGCGCTCGGCGAGCGGATGGCCGCGCACGGCGACGGAGTGGTGGACCTGGCCCTAGAGGTCAGCTCGGCCGAAGACGCCTATCACTACGCGGTGGCGCACGGTGCCCGCGGCGTCGAGGCGCCGCACCTGCTCGAGGACGAGTCGGGCAAGGTGGTCGTGGCCGCCATCGCGACCTACGGCGACACCCGGCACACGCTGGTCGAGCGGTCCGGGTACTCGGGCGCCTACCTGCCTGGCTACGTGCCCGCGCCGCCCCTCGTGGCGCCGGGCGAGCGCGGCTTCTTTACCGAGATCGACCACTGCGTCGGAAACGTCGAGCTCGGCAAGATGGACGAATGGGTGGATTTCTACCACCGGGTCATGGGCTTCACCAACATGAAGGAGTTCGTCGGCGACGACATCGCCACCGAGTACTCGGCGCTGATGAGCAAGGTAGTCGCGGACGGGTCCCGGAAGGTGAAGTTCCCGCTGAACGAGCCCGCGGTCGGCAAGCGCAAGTCGCAGATCGATGAGTACCTGGAGTTCTACGGCGGTCCTGGGGTGCAGCACCTCGCACTGGCCACCGACGACATCGTGGCCAGCGTCCGGGCCATGATCGCGGCCGGGGTGGAGTTCCTGGCCACCCCGACCAGCTACTACGACGAGCTCGGCTCCTGGGTCGGTGAGACCCGCGTGCCGCTAGACGAGCTGCGCGAGCTCGGCATCCTCGCCGACCGGGACGAAGACGGCTATCTGCTGCAGATCTTCACCCAGCCGGTACAGGACCGGCCCACCGTGTTCTTCGAGCTAATCGAACGGCACGGGTCGCAGGGTTTCGGCAAGGGGAACTTCAAGGCGCTATTCGAGGCGATCGAGCGGGAGCAGGCCCGGCGCGGCAACCTGTGACCCGTTCCGGCGCTCACGCGTGGGCGAGCAGGCCGAGCGGGCTGGGCTGGGCGAACATCACCCGGACAATGGGCTGGCCGGCTTCCTGTAGCACGGCCATGCTGCCCTCGAACGGACCCAGCTGAGCCCGCACGAAACTGGTTAGCCAGTTCAGGTAGCTGGCGTCGGTCATGGCCGCGGCCCGGCCGGAACCGGACAGGTCGGCCGAGCACAGCGGTACGCTCGGCCCCGCGCCCGGAGCGGGATGGCCGAAGGCCAGGATCTGAATCGGGTGCACCGCGGCGAGCGCCGGGAGCATGATCAGCAGCCGGGAATCGACTGCGCCCGCCGCGAGCTGCGCCAAGGCTTCGGCCGAGGCCGTGATCCGCTTGTTGGCCAGCAGCTGAGCCCCGGCCGCCTTCCGCGCCGCCACGTCCTGGCGCAGCGCCGTCAGGTACGCCGCAGGCCCGTCCTCCGCGATGACCTGCACGCTTACCCGATCCGATCCCGAGCCGAAGCCGGCGATCACCGACGGCGCGTACACGCTGTTCAGGCGGCTGCCGAACTGGCTTCTGATCGCGTGCGTTACCACGACCACCTCGGCCCCCAGCGGGCTCGTAGTGCCGGGCCGTAGGATCACCAGGCGCGAGGCGGACACCCCCTGAGCTTCGAGCGCAGCACACATCAGCGGATCACAGGCCACGATCGCGCTGCGAGTGACCTGCTGCGCGACCCAGGCGGCGGCCAGCTGGGACGGCATGCTGCCGGACTGCCTCCCGGCCGGGCGCGAGGCCGTCGCGGGGCCATGGCCGGAGTGCTCGCCGTGCGACCGGGAGACGGCCACGGCCGCGCCGCCCGCGGTCAGGAGGACCACGATCGCGGCCACGAGGCTGGGGACGCGCCGCCGGCGCCACGCAGGGCGACCGTGGGACGGCGCGGGCGGTTCGGCTAGGGGAACCGCCGGCGGTTCGGCCACGGGAGGCGCGGACGGCGGCTCGGCGGCCGACAGCGGCTCGGCGGCCGACGGCTCGGGTTCGGATACGTCTTCCGGTGTCTTCGGCTCTGGTTCTGGGGCGGGCGCTCGCCCGGGCGATGGGTCATCGTCTGTTTCCACAGCTGGCGCCGCCACGGGTTCCTCTTCGCCGATGGTCGCCGCAGCTGGCTCCTCGGCGGCCGGAGCCGCGGGCGGCTCCTCGGCGGGCGCCGGGGCGGGTTCGGATACGCCTACCGGGGCTCCCGGCTCTCGCTCTGGCTCGGGGACGGGCGCTGGCTCGGGCACCGAGGCATCAACCGTTTCGGCAGCTGGCGCCGCCGGGGGCGGCTCCTCGGCGGCCGGAGCGGCGGGCGGCTCCGGGACGGGATCGGGGGGCGCGTCAGCGGCCGACGGGACCGGCAGGGGTTCCTGGCCGGTCCAGTCCGTCTCCTGCTGCGCGGCGGCCAGGCTGTCCCGTGCGGCCTGAACGTCCGGGTGACCGGCCCCCAGCACTCGTTCCCGCCCGGCCAGGGTCTGCTCCAGCAGCGGGATCGCCTCGCTGACCCGGCCTGTGGCCCGGTAGGCGGCGGCCAGATTGCCGCGCGAGTTCAAGGTGCTGGGGTGGTCGGCGCCGAGCAGCCGCTCACGGGCAGCCAGGGTCAGCTTGAACATCAGGATCGCCTCGGCGTACCGGCTGGCGTTCTGGTAGGTGGCCGCGAGGTCGTTCTGTGAGCTCAGGGTATCTGGATGATTCGGCCCGAGGACCCGCTCCCGGGTGACCAGGGTGTGCTCGAACAACAGGATTGCGTCGGCGATCCGGCCCGCGGCCTGGTAGGCGGCGGCTAGTTTGTTGCGTGCGTTGATCGTGTCGGAGTGGTCGGGCCCCAGCACCCGCTCGAGCTCGGCCGTCCGCCCCGTCTCGAGGGCCAGCTGGATCGCGGCTTCGTCCGGCGGGTTCGCGGGCGCCGGCTCGGGCGGGACGTCACCCACGACTTCCTGGTCGCTAGACACCGGCCCGCCTCCCAGCTCGGGCTGGACAGGTAACCAAAGTAACCACTGTGACGCAGCGATTACGTACTCCAACATACCGTTCGGAGCCAGATTAAACAGGACGGTTCGGGACGATTGAGCGGTGACGGCCAGAGGCAGCCCTAGGCGAACGTGAGGAAGTAGCCGCGGGCCGAGTCGTTCGTGTACCGGCTTGGCCATCGTCTCAGGAAGCACGAGATCGACCATGGCCCGGACCTCAATCGCCGTTATGACCTCCGCCTGACTGCCCGTCGCGCCCACGCGAGAATGGTCTTCAGGTCACCGTTGTCGAGGATGTATGCCGTGACACCGAACGCGAATATCGCGCAGCAGGCCGCTGGTACCGCGAGGGCGACAGCCTCGAGCTTGTGGTGCAGGGGAACCGCCAGACTGACGGCAACACCTACCGCGGCGCCCGCGGCGCAGGCGGCCATCCCGGCCAGCGTCGCATGGCCTGCACCCTGCACAGCCGCCGTGCCGCAGATCCTGCGGGTGACGAACACCAGCGGGATGGCCACCACGGTCTGACCGACGGTGGTGCCCAGGGCGAGCATGGCGACGACCAGGCGGGCCGGAACCAGTTGAACCAGGACCAGGTCGGTTACGATCACCAGCAGCCAGCTTCCGGCCAGCGCCACGGCGGCTACCTTGAGCCGCCCGATGACGAACATTACCCGCGACAGATTCGCGATCACCGCAGCGCCCGCGATGCCAGGAGCGAACAGGACGAAGGTCCAGATCAGCTGCGATACCTGATCGGGCTGTTTGGCCAGGACATGAGCAGTGGGAATGGCGATCGCCGCGATCACCGCCGTCCCGAGCCACGACATGAGCAGGGCCGCTCGTGTCGACATGGCGCTGGTCTGGTCGAAGGCCGGCCCCTCACGCGCGGACAGCAGCGGGAACGCGCTGACCACGATGGACAGGGCCAGGATCGCGGCGATCGAGTTGAAGACCTGTGAGCCATAGCTGAACAGGACGATCGCGCCGGTCTTCCCGCGCCCGTTGGCCAGGTCGATGGCCACGAGGTTGGCCACGTCGATGGCGACGAGCTCGGCCACGCCGACCAACGCTAGGCCGCCCACCCGGCGCGCCACCCCTGACGGGAACCGCAGCGCCGGCCGGAACCGCAGGTGCAGCCGCCACGTCGGCGGTAGGGCCACCACAACCAGGACAGCGATGCCCAGCGTGGTTCCCGCCGAAAGGACGAGTTCGGCTGACCGGGGGAGCTGGGCCAGCGAATGGCCCTTGTTCAGCGGCACGAAGACCAGGTAGCAGGCAATGAGCACCAGGCTGGATATTCCCGGACCGATCGACGGCGCGGCGAACCGGCGGTAGGACTGCAGCAGCCCGTACAGCACGACCGAAAAGCCGTACAGCAGAGCCTGAGGAGCGAACACCCGCAGCATGTCGCCGGTGGTGGCGACCATATCGGCGCGGACGCAGTGCGCGTTCGGGTTGCTCGGGTTCAGCAGCGAGGCGATCGGACCTGCGACCGCCACGATGACGATGACCAGCGGCACTACGATGACAACGGTCCAGGTCAGCAGCGCCGAGGTGATCTGGCTGACCCGCGCCTTCTCCGCGGGGTCCCGGCTGGCCCGTTCGGCCGAGCGGGCCAGCACCGGGACCATCGCGCTGGTCAGCGCACCGCCGAGGATCAGCTGGTACAGCAGGTCGGGCACCTGGTTCGCGGTCACGTACGACGTGCCAAGGCAACTGGCGCCCACGGCCTGCGAGAACACCAGCGTGCGGGCCAGGCCCAGAATCCGGGACAGTATGGTCAGGCCGGCGACCACGAGGGCGCCGCGGGCGATGCCCTCGCCAAGCCGCTGAGCCAGATCCGGCTCCGCCAGGTCTGGCAGGTCAGTTGATCCGCCCGACTCCGCCAGGCGCGTACTATTGCTCTCGCTGGTCGGCACATGCAACTCCCGATCCCCTTGCATGCCAGGCCTCCGTCAAGTTACGCCGCCGTCGGCGGCAGGATCCGGATTCAGACGGGGAGCAAGATCTACATAGATAGACTTGCGGCCTTGCTTATAAGAGCACGAAGCAGTCGGGAAAGATACGCGCCAAGCGACGGCGTTTTGTCGGCAGCGGCTAGTGTCTCAGCCGAAGGCCAGTGAGTAACCGGCCGTGCGCAGCGCGCTGATAACTTCCTCGCAGTGGGTGGGGCCGCGGGTCTCGACCACCAGGATCACCTCGGCCTCGTCGACGTGCAGCCGCGGACCGAGCCGTTCGTGCCCTACCTCGAGCACGTTGGCGCCGAGATCGGCCAGGTCGCCGAGCAGCCTGGCCAGCGATCCGGGCTGGTCCGGCAGCCGACAGCGGAACGCCAGGTAGCGGCCGGCCGCGGTCAGGCCGTGCCGCAGCAGCTTGGACAATAGCAGCGGGTCGATGTTGCCGCCGGACAGTACGGCCACCACCGGGGGAACGAGGTCGCGCGCATGCTCGAGCAGGGCGGCGACCCCCGCCGCGCCGGCCGGCTCCACCACCTGCTTGGCGCGCTCCAGGCAGAGCAGCAGCCCGCGGGACAGGCTCTCCTCGGAGACCGTGACCACCCGATCGGCCAGCTCGGACAAAATGGCGAACGGGATGTCGCCGGGCCGGCTGACCGCAATGCCGTCGGCCATCGTCGGTTCGGCCCGGACCGACACGGGGTGTCCCGCGGCCAGCGAGGCCGGGTAGGGCGCCACGGCCTCGGCCTGCACGCCGACCACGCTGATCGCCGGGTCGAGGTCCTTGATCGCCACCGCCACCCCGGAGGCCAGGCCGCCGCCGCCGACCGGGACGACCACGGTGCGGACTTGCGGGCATTGCTCCACGATCTCGAACCCGACGGTCCCCTGGCCGGCCACGATGTCCGCGTGGTCATAGGGGTGGATGAAGACTGCGCCAGTCCGCTCCGCGTAGGCCAGGGCCTCGCTGAGGGCGTCCTCCACACACGTACCGGTCAGCACGACCTGCGCTCCGTAACCCCGCGTGGCCGCGACCTTAGGCAGCGGCGCGCCCTCGGGCATGACTACGGTGGCCGTGCAGCCGAGCAGGCCAGCCGCGAATGCGACCCCCTGAGCGTGGTTGCCCGCACTGGCCGCGACGACACCGCGGGCCCGTTCGGCGTCGGTCAGCCGGGCGATCCTGACGTAGGCGCCGCGCACCTTGAACGATCCGGTCCGCTGCAGGTTCTCGCACTTCAGGTAGACCGGTCCGCCGACCGTCTCGGACAGCACACGCGAGTGCAGGACCGGGGTTTCCGAGATCACGTCGCGGAGGAGCTTGCGCGCGGCGACCAGGTCGTCGGAGCCGACCGCATCAGGTGTCATGGCCACGGGATGCAAGTGTGCCACGCCTTCCGCACATAGCTTGCGCACCTCCCCTGCCCTCTTCCTTCCGGCGCCCGCTCATGTGACCTGGGCCATATGCGAACATCCGCGATGACGACATAGCCTCGAATAGTGCACCAAGACAGCGAGCATCACCGCGCCAGCCAGCCTCCCACCATCACAACCCTCGCCGAGCTCCGAGCCAGCGGCCACGAATACCGAGGGATCAGGGCGGAGATCAGACAGAACCTGCTGGCCATGATGCGGGCGGGGCAAGATCCGTTTCCCGGCATCGTGGGCTTCGGCCAGACCGTGCTGCCGCACCTGGAGCGGGCCCTGATCGCGGGACACGACATCATCCTGCTCGGGGAGCGCGGCCAGGGTAAGACCCGGCTGATCCGCACCCTGGTCGGGTTGCTCGACGAGTGGACCCCGGTCATCGCGGGCTGCGAGATCAACGACCACCCGTACCAGCCCGCCTGCGCGCGGTGCCGGCGGCTCGCCGCCGAACTCGGCGACGATCTGCCCGTCACCTGGTGGCACGCCAGCCAGCGGTACGGCGAGAAGCTCGCCACCCCCGACACCAGCGTCGGCGACCTGATCGGCGACATCGACCCGGTCAAGGTGGCCGAGGGACGTACGCTCGGCGACCCGGAGACCATTCACTTCGGGCTGGTGCCGCGGACCAACCGCGGCATCTTCTCGCTGAACGAGCTGCCCGACCTGGCCGAGCGGATCCAGGTCTCGCTGCTCAACGTGATGGAGGAGCGCGACATCGGCATCCGCGGCTACGCGCTGCGGCTGCCGCTGGACCTGCTCCTGGTGGCCAGCGCGAACCCCGAGGACTACACCAACCGGGGCCGCATCATCACCCCGCTGAAGGACCGGTTCGGCGCGGAGATCCGCACCCACTACCCGCTGTCCTTGTCCGACGAACTCACCTTGATCAGGCAGGAAGCCGAGGTATCGACCGGCGCCGAACTACCCGACCACCTTGTCGAGGTGATCGCGCGGTTCACCCGCGGCGTGCGTGACTCGCCGGCCGTCGACGCGCGCTCCGGCGTTTCGGCCCGGTTCGCGATCGCCGCGGCGGAAAGCGCGGCCGCGTCCGCGGTGCGCCGGTCCGCGCTGGCCGGGGCGGGACCCGAGCCCCCGGTGGCCCGGATCTGCGACCTGCCCGCGGTGGTCAGCACGCTGCGCGGCAAGGTCGAGTTCGAGGTGAGCGAGGAGGGCCGGGAGGAGGAGGTGCTCGGGGCGATGCTGCGCCGGGCGATCGCGGACACCTTCCGCTCGCGGCTGGGCAGCGTGGACCTGTCCGGCCTGCTGGCCAAGTTCGACGAGGGCGAGACGGTGGAGTCCGGTGAGCTGGTCCCCGCCGCGGACCTGCTGCAGCGGATCGGCGACGTGCCCGGTCTAGCCAGAATCATGTCCCGGCTGGGCATGGACGGCGGTGAATCCTTCGGGCAGGCGGCCGCGGCCCTGGAGTTCACCCTGGAAGGGCTGTACCTGATGCGCAGGCTGTCCAAGGACAGCGCCGACGGCACGAGCGTGTACAGGACCTGACATGGCGAACTACCGGTACGGCCGGTACGTCTACGGCCCGGATCCGCTGGCGGACTCCTATGACGTGCGCGGCGCCGTGGACGAGATGGGCGACTCGATCCTGTCCGGTGCCACCCCGGCCGACGCCCTGCGGGACCTGCTCAGGAAGGGTTCCGCCGGGCGGCGGGGCCTGGACGACCTGCTCCGCCGGGCCCGCGAGCGCCAGCGCGAGATCCGCGGCAGCGGCCGGCTCGACGGCATCCTCGAGCAGGCCCGGGCCCTGCTCGACACCGCTGTCGGGCAGGAACGGGCCGAGCTGTTCCCCGACCCGAGCGACGAGGCCCGGATGCGAGAGGCGGACCTCGACGGGCTGCCCGCCGACACGGCCCAGGCCATCCGGCGGCTAGCCGACTACGACTGGCGCTCGGCGGCCGCCCGCGAGACCTTCGAGCGGCTCAGGGAACTGCTGCGCAGCGAGGTGCTCGACAGCCAGTTCCGCGGCATGCGGCAGGCCTTGCAGAACCCCGATCCGCAGGCCATGCAGCGGATCAAGGACATGCTCGGGGACCTGAACCAGATGCTGGCCGCCGACGCGCGCGGAGAGCACACCCAGGCCGATTTCGATGAGTTCATGTCCCGCTACGGTGACCTGTTTCCCGATAATCCGCAGAACCTGGAGGAACTGGTCGACTCGCTGGTCAGCCGGATGGCCGCCGCGGAGCGGCTGCTGCGCTCGCTCAGCGAGGAGCAGCGCCAGGAGCTGGCCGGGCTGATGTCGAACGCGCTGGACGACGCCGGGCTGGAGAGCGAGATGGCCCGGCTCGCCGACGCGCTGCGGTCCCGGCGGCCGGACCTGGACC
>Ga0210408_10002687_pt1 | contig 17034 bp, 17 predicted proteins | sample IncBWH4MmetaG_FD_155471 | JGI IMG/M metagenome (GOLD analysis project Ga0210408, IMG submission 155471) | Forest soil microbial communities from Barre Woods Harvard Forest LTER site, Petersham, Massachusetts, United States - Inc-BW-H-4-M | ecosystem: Environmental > Terrestrial > Soil >...
AATCGGCACTCATCCTCGCCGTCCTCATCTAACTGCTGAGCATCGCCCACGACGCGTTCTGAGCTGGGCTTTTCTTTTGCTTGACTTTCAGCTACAAGTGCCAGCGTTCACATGGAGATTCGCATGAAAAATGGATCAAAGAGAAAAGCCTGGACATCAGTACAAGTTCGCGAACTGAAGACAATGGCGCGCAAGAAAACGCCCGCTGGTCGAATTGCCAAGAAGCTGAAACGGACCGAGGGAGCAACGCGGCAAAAAGCGTTCAGTCTGGGATTGTCCCTCGATTCCCGTTGACGAAGCAAATTGAGACATTTCCAGTTACGGAGCCCCGCCTCGCGCGGGGCTTATTGCTTCCTCGGGCCGCTACCATCGGCGTCCCCAGCGTCCGCTCAAGCCGCCCCCAAAGCGGCCACCACCCCGCACAAGTCGAACCACCAGCAGCAGGATGACGGCGCCAATGGTGGCATTGACGATCGCGGCGACAATGCCGGTGCCCAGGTGAACACCAATGCGGGGCAGCAACCAGTCGCCAATGAATGCGCCGATAATACCTATAATGAGATCGCCGATGAGTCCGAATCCGGTACCCCGCACGATCTGTCCGGCCAGCCAGCCGGCAACAAGACCAACCACCAATATAACCAGAAGACTTTCGTTGGAAATGTGCACGTTACCGCCTCCGCGACCTTCCGGCCCTCGTTCGCAGAATAGCAGCCAAGTTAAATTGAAAGCCCGGGACTTTTCACTAGAGGGGGATGATTAGGACAGTCAGTGACAGCGCTTGTGCAACCGTCCCCGCTTGCACACCCAGCGCCTCCCGCGCCCAAACGCGGATGTTGAGGCGAGATTCAGCGATCAAAGCAGTTCAAGACCCGGCCCGTCGGAATGGGCACCTACGATACACAAACGCCCAGTCCGGGGGCCGGGATGCGGCCATCAAAACTCGGCCGGGAGGTAGCCGTTGATTTCAAGGCCGATACACACTTCGACGAGCGTCGGAGTTGTCCATGACATGAGCGTGCCTTCCTTGCGTTTGCGGAGGATGCAACCCCCTCCTTCGAATGGGCCGCCGCGGTCCGAAAGGGAACAGAGATTTGCCTGGGAAGCATTGGGCAAATTGCCCGTCGGTTCCAGGCCGCCTTCCTCGGACCGAGGGCGCGCATGGACCGGCCGCGTTGGCGGCAGCCGATACCGGGACAATTATCGGGCCAGTCAATGGTTGTGCTAAAATGCCTCTATACAGAGCACGACATGGCCCCCAATCTCGATCTCAAATCGTCACTGACGCTGCGAGTTGTGGCGGTCGCGCTTATCTGCTTTGTGATCGCGGCAGCCGTCGCGTTAGTCGGCACCTATCGCGAAGTACGCCAACTCAACGAGCATGTCGCCGACATTCTCGTCCGGCAGTTGCAGATCCAGCTGTCGCGCGTCGCCACGATCAACGATGTGGCGGCCCGCTTCCCCGACCTGGATCCGGTGACTGAAATCCTCCAGAGCCCGGGCCAGTGCCTGCAATACATAAAACCCGACGGAAACGTCGGGCGGTCACGCTGTATCGGGTTCAATCGCCATATCGGCAAGCCGCCGGACTGGTTTGCCGTCCTCTGCAATTGGATTCTCGCCGGGCGGACCGATGTTGCCAGCCCCATCTCCTTTCAAGGAAGGCCGTATGGGACCGTGGTCGTTACCACGGAGAGCGCCGCGGTCGTCGCCGCCATCTGGAAAGAGGTTTCCGGGCTTCTCGGCCTTACCGGATTGGTCATCGCGGCGATTTGCCTTTTGCAGTATGGAGCCATCAGCCGGGCGCTGCGTCCGACCAAGGATATTTTGGCCGGCCTCGACAGGCTGGCGCGCGGCGATCTGTCGTGTCGCCTGCCGAACTTCCGGCTGATCGAGCTGCAACGCATCAGCGAGGTGTTCAACACGCTCGCGGCGAGCCTTGACCGGGCAATCCGCGAAAAGACCGAGCTCGCCGCCAAGCTCGTCGATAGCCAGGAGCAGGAACGGCTCGATCTGGCGCGCGATCTGCACGATGAGCTCGCGCAAAGTCTCAGCGCCATGAGCGCGGTAGCCGCTTCAATCAAGGCGACGGCCGAGACGCAGTGCCCGGCGCTCGTCCCTGAGGCTAACAGTCTGTCGCAGCTTTCGATGGCCGTGATGAGAGCTCTCCGGACCACGTTGCGGACGCTCCGGCCGCCCGAGATCGATGACTTCGGGCTTGCCGCCAGCCTTTCGTCTCTGGCCAGGGATCAAGAGCGGATAGCCAATACCCAATTGAAAATCTCGCTCGAGATCGATGGCGACCTGCGCGTGCTGCCGCCGACGGCGGCGTCGCACGTCTATCGCATCGTCCAGGAGGGGCTGACCAACATCAACAAGCACGCGCATGCGGGCCAAGCCCGTGTCGCTCTCGGCTTCGGTCAGGACGCCGGCGAGCACACCACCGCGCAGCGGCGCTGGCTGGCGCTGACGATCGAGGACGATGGAGGTAGAGCCGCCGAGAATGGCGTGCCCGCGGAAGGCAGCGGATTGGGGCTGATCGGCATCCGCGAACGGGTCATGGCGCTCGGCGGAACACTGGATGTCATCGATCTCGGTGACAAAGGCTTCAAGCTCCATGCTATGATTCCGTTCGAGGCCCCCGCGGAACCCCCGCCATGAGCTTGAAGACAGTCCGCGTGCTTATTGTCGACGACCACGCCGTCGTTCGCGAGGGATACCGCGCGCTCCTGGAGAAGCAGGAAGGGCTCAAGGTCGTCGGCGAGGCCTGCGACGCCGCGTCGGCCTATCAAAGCTACAAGGCTACGCGGCCCGATGTCGTCATCATGGATATTTCGATGCCGGGCCGCGGCGGCATTGACGCGGTCGAGCATATCCGAGAGTTCGACGCCAATGCGCGCGTCCTCATGTTCACGATGCACACCGGGGCCGCGTACGCGCTGCACGCCTTTCGTGCCGGCGCCAAAGGGTATGTCACCAAGAGCAGCCCCCCCGACCTTCTGGTAAGGGCGGTGCGGGACGTTGCGGAAGGCCGCCTGGCCATTTGTCCCGAGATCAGCGAGGCTCTCGCGTTTGACCGGGTGCAGGAGGAGAAAACGCGGCTGCACGGACTTTCGCCGCGCGAGTTCGAAATTCTCCGCATGATCATCGGCGCAAAATCGACCGACGAGATCGCTTCGGCACTCAACCTGAGCCGCAAGACAGTGGCGAACTATCACTATGCGATCAAGTCGAAGCTCGGCGTGGATTCCGATATCGAGCTGCTCTATTTCGGTCTTCGGCAAGGTCTGGTCGAGCCCGTTTCCCCGGCGGTCGATTCCGGGAAATAAACGATTCATTCTCGTCGCAAGGAGCGAGCACACCGCGTTGCAACGCCGCTTGCATTCGTGGTATTTCCCGCGAATGTTGGTCCTGAATCGATGCGCAGAGGGGTGCCGGCGGTGCCGCTGATCCACGACAACGAGATCTGGGAAAAACGGCTCGCCACGCTTCCGCTTGCTGCCTACGGCGCCGGCGAGACCGTGTTCGCCGAAGGCACGAAAACCGGGCGGCTCCTGATTCTCAAAGCGGGGCTGGTGAGCGTCATCAAGGGCGGTACCGAGATCGCCCAGGTGGCGGAGCCCGGCGTGATCTTCGGCGAACTTTCTGCGCTGCTCGATCAGCCGCACACTGCCGATGTGCGCACCGTGGAAGCGTCGCAATTTCATGTCGCCGACGCCGCCGCATTGCTCGGGCAAGACCCAGTCGCGCTGCTGTATATCGCGACGGCTCTTGCGCGGCGCGTCGATGACGCCAACCGCGCCTTCCTTGAGCTGAAGGACCAGATTCAGGCCGGCGAGCCGCCGGGGCTGATCGACAAGACCGTCGAGAGGATCGAAGGACTACTGAGCGCCATTGGCGCCGGCTATGTGCGAGCCGGCGCGGGCTATACCATTTTTCCGACTGCCTGAGGCGGACTCGCCTCGCGCGCGGGATGCTCGCGCCGAGCACGGCGACACGGCGGTTTTCAGCCGCCCTCCTCCTTGGCGTTGCCGCCGGCCTCGGCGCCCAGCCATTCGGCAAATTCGCGTACTTGCGGCTTTCCGGCGGAGAGCTGCGATCTAATGATGAAATACGCGCGCGATCCGACCAGCGTTTGTCTGAACGGCGCGACGAGCGCGCCCGATTGGATGAGATCGTTGACCAGGGGCTGGCGGCCGAGCGCCACACCCTGCCCGCTGACCGCCGCCTGAATCATCTGCTCATACTGGCTGAAGTGAAGCGCGCCCGCAGGTTTGAGCTCGCCGACGCCGAGCGCCGTGAGCCAGGTACCCCAATCCACATAAGCTTCGGCGCCAGCATACTCGAAATGCAACAAAGTATGATGAACGAGATCCCGCGGCTGTTTGAGCGGCCGCGCCTTGTCACGCAGCAGCGCGCGGCTGCACACCGGGATCATCTCCTCGCCAAACAGCCGGACCGCGCCTTCCGGCACCGCCTCCGGCCGACAGTAGCGGATGGCAACGTCGATGAGGCTGCGCTCGAGATTGAGCGCGTCGGTGGTCGCCGAGAGCCGCACGTCGATGTCGGGATGCAGGGCGGTAAAGCGCCGCAGCCGCGGAATGAGCCAGAGCGAAGCGAAGCCTGTCGTCGTGGTAATGGCGAGCTGGCGCGCCCGGGTTTCCGCGCGGAGCCGGTCGGTCGCGGTCTGCAGCCGATCGAAGACGTCGGTGGCGATCCGATAGAGCGCTTGCCCGTTCTCGGTCAGCGCGAGCGAACGTGCCCTCCGCTCGAACAGCCTCAGGCCAAGATCGTCCTCGAGCGCCTTGATTTGCCGGCTCACCGCGGACTGCGTCACGAACAGCTCCTCGGCCGCCTTCGTGAAACTCAGCGTACGTGCAGCGGCCTCAAAACCTTGCAAGAAGGCCAGGTGCGGCAGGTTGTAGCGTTGGCCATTCATTCCCAAAACTCATACATCCCGTGAGGAAAGATCGTTTGAGCGGTATCCAATTAAAGGCCATCTTATGGGTTGAAACGTAAATGTTCCAGTCCGCAGTCGACCGCACTAACATGCACCAATATCATCGATCAGGAGGTTCCGATGGCTACTCCGCTGGATACGCCGGTCCATCTCAAGGAGCGTGAATCGCTCAGGCTCCAGGATGGCAGCGGCGTGGAGGTACGATGTCTTCTCGGCAATCTCTGGATTACCGAGGAGGGAGAACGCGAGGACAGAATTCTCAGCCGCGGGCAATCGTTCACGCTCGACCGGCCAGGCCTGTCGCTCGTCACCGCGCTCGGCGGTCCCGCCCTGCTCATCGTGCAGCCGGGCACCCTCTTTGCGCCAAACCCGCTGCGGCATGCGGCGTGAGCGTCATGGCGCGGGCTCAGCGCGATTTTCCCTGTGCGCTGCGTTTGCCGCCGGGCGAATCCTTGACCTTGCGTCCTATCACCCCGGACGATTCCGACGTCCTGCAGGCTTACGTGCGCGGGCTCTCGCCCGAGTCCCGTTACAATCGGTTCTTCGGCGCGCTGCAGGAGTTACCCCCGGCGGAACTCGAGCGGGTGACCCATCTCGACCGAAGATACGACCTGGCGCTGGTGGCCGAGACCGACGTGGGGGCGGTATCGATCGTGATCGGTGAGGCGCGCCATGCGTTCACGCCTGATCGGCTCGAATGCGAATTTGCGCTTTCGGTCGCAGACGATTGGCGCGGAAGGGGGATTGGTACGCTGCTCACGGCCGAAATGGAGTGTCGGGCCAGAAGCCTCGGCGCGCGGCGCCTTACGGCCGAAATATTGCGTGCCAACGAGCCCATGAAGGCTGTGGCGTTGAAGACCGGCTTTAGCATGGCCGATGTGCCGCGCGATGCGAGGCTCGTTCGCATCGTAAAGGAGTTGGCACCGTCACAAATGGACCGCCCTGGAAGAGCGGCCGGCGCGCCCGATCTGCCTCTTGCCGCATAACATCCGCGCACTCGCAGAGCATGCGCCAGCGCCTTCTTCAGCAAAGACCAGGCCGATCCGGGGCTCGCCGACATCTTGCCGCAGGCGCGGAAACGGCGAATATTGATCCGGGACAGTCGGGTTCTGCCCAGCTCGGTCAAAGCAAGCATCGATTGCATGCTCAAAGGTGCGGCTATCAAGGCAGGCCGGGTTTACGACCGTTGCCCGAGCACGATCATCGACGGCGCCCTCATTCTCCTCGCCATCGCTGCGGGATTTGCCTTCGCCGTCTACGTCGTCGGATACCGGGTCATTAATCCATTCGATACCTCCTGGCTCTGGGGGGATCCAGCTCACAGTCAACTGGGCTGGGCGTTTTTTCGTCACGAGCCGCTGTTGAGCTTCCCGCTCGGCTGGTCACGTGCGCTCGGCTATCCCCTCGGCGAGCCGATAGCCTGGCTCGATTGCGTGCCAATTGTTGCTTTTGTTGCTGTGGCCGCTGAGAGACATTTTGCCCTGGGACTTCCAGTATCTTGGTTTGATCTTCGCCCTCAATTGCGTCCTTCAGCTCTACTTCGGCTACCGGATTTCGTGGCTTTTGGCCGGGCACAGCCGACTTATAGCGATAGCCGGCGCTCTTCTGTTTCTCGTTGCGCCACCGTTCGTTTTCAGATCATCCGGGCATTTCCCGCTGACCAGCCACTGGCTCATCCTCGCCGCCTTGATTTTGTACTTTACGTCGAGCGCGGCGCCGACGAAGTGGCGGCTCGCGGCCGGCGCCGCTCTTTGCTTCCTGGCTGCCACCATCCACGCTTACATCATAGTCATGGTGTTGCTCATCGACACCGGAGCACATCTGCGGGCCGCGATGTCGAGCAAGGAGGTTGCAGGCGCTTCGCTCGGTGCACGCCTGTACTGGATCGGCCTTCGTGTTGGCATCTCGCTCGCATCGGCGATTGCCGGGCTGATCATCTTCGGTCTACTGCGTCCGTTAGAGCTGCGCGCCTATGCCGAAGGCGGATACGGCGCGTTTTCCATGAATCTGCTGGCGCCCATCGATCCGGGCAACTTTGGCGCCTTGGTCCTGAAACCCCAACCGCAAGTCGGAATTTTACAATACGAGGGTTACAACTATCTCGGTCTGGGGGTGATACTTCTCGGCACGCTGGCGCTTGCGCTTCGCCCTTCACTATTTGTCAGAAACCTTTGCAGACGCGAGGCAGCGGCGACCTGGCTCATTTGCGCGGTATCTCTGTTTCTTGCTCTCTCGTTGAAGGCCACGGTCGGAAGCTGGACTATCTACGACATTTCCGTTCCGTTGCCCGTTTTTGAGGCGCTGAGCGCCTTCCGCGCCTCGGGACGCTTCTTCTGGCCGGCGTACTACCTTCTCCTATGCGGCGTCATAACGCTCGCTTTCGCGGCCTTCGGCAGACGCTGGGCAGCGCTCGCATTGTCTTGCGCGTTGTTGATTCAGGTGGCGGATACCCGCAGTCTCTACAACTTCATCCAAGCGCGATGGAATTCCACCTCCGCGCATTCGTTTACCGATGGGGCCGACTGGCAGGCGCTGGGACGCAGCCACGCTCATTTGATCGTCGAGCCACCTTGGCAATGCAACGATGCCAACACGCCGGGAGGGCGAGACAGCTTTTGGACATTCGGGATTCTCGCCGCGAAACTGAATATGACTATAAACAGCTTCTTTGCCGGACGGCTGAGCAGTCAGCAACTTGACTATTTTTGCCGTCGGCAGCCCTCCCAGATCGCGCGCGACGGACTGGAATCGAACACGGCCTACGTTTTTTCCAACGCGAACCGAGTCGTCTCATTGAGTTTGGGCAGTCACTATTGTCGGCTCGTCGATGAAGTCGTGTTGTGTACGGCAGATACCGGCAGGCAAGGCATCGAACCGTCACTGCTGAGCACGGTACCGATCACGCCAACCGACGTATCCGTGTCGTTTGTTCCCGGCTCCGAGGGAGGCAAGCTGCTTGGCAGCGGCTGGTCGAACCCCGAATCCTTGGGCCGGTGGTCGGACGGGGCTGAGGCCGTTCTGATCTTGCGTTTTGCCGATGTATCGCGGGGCGCCGATTTTCATCTATCGCTTGCGCCATTCGTCATGCCCGGACACGACCAACGGGTTGAAGTTTCTGCCAATGGCAATGCCGTTGCACGGTGGCGCTTCACCACGCCGGACGCCCGGGACGTGTCGTTTCATATTCCTGCGGCATATGTGCGCCCCGATGGCATGGTGAGCTTGACCTTTTCGCTACCCGACGCTGCATCACCACGTTCGTTCGGACTGTCCGCGGATGCGCGGCAGCTTGCCTTTCGGCTGATCAGCCTGCGGCTCAATTTTGATTAGCTCGTCGAAGCGAGCCGCCGCTAGGTCGACCGGCACCCGCCGGAAATCGCCCAGGAATTGTGCCTGCATCCAGCGCCGCCGACAGCCGGCTCATGCTGGGCGAGCCGCTCCGGTTTGGCTTGGGGGTTTGGCTTGCGGGTTTGGCTTGCGGGTTTGGCTTGCGGGTTTGGCTTGCCTGTTTGGGCGCAGCCCTCCGGCTCATTATTGTGAAGACGTCCAGGTTCCCGCCTCGACGTCGACGCGACAAACACCCTCGAGCTTTCGGCTGTCGATCCACGCCGCCACGTGCCGCTCGTAGGCGGCGTCCTTGGTGTCGAACAGATCCCAGCCCGGCGGGAACAGGCCGGAATATCCGTTGATCGTCGGCCTTTCCCGCTCCAGCGCGACCATAGGGCTGCCGTTTCCGCTCGTCGCTAACATAGAAGCTCCGGCATGAGCTCGGAGCAGCCTGCACGTGCTGCAAGCGAGCGATATCGAATGCACGCGAGAGGTGAGCTGTGGGCGCGAAATTGATCTGCTCCACGACGGCAAGCGCCAGCAGAGCAAGGCCGAGACTCGCGGGAAAGCCGAACCGACGGCGTGAGAGCAGCGGCCGCGCGCCGGCGCAGCCGAGCGCAAAGGCAATGACCGCGAACAGATTGGCGACGATCATCGCCCGACAGCCGGCGCGGATCGCGGCCGCGCCGGGCACAAGAGCGTAGAAAATTCGAAACAGCGACAGCGAGCCGACCTTGATCGTCACGAGGAACAGGCCGACACAAACGGCCGCACAGCCAAGCACGGCGGCGCGCCGCATGACTGCGGAACTGTCCGTCGGCAACGGCCGTTGCGCCGCCGCGATCAGGGCAGCCGCTCCGACCAACACCCATACCAGAGGGGTGATCGCGATCGATAACTCGCCGCTCGCCTCAGGACGGTCAGGTACAAGATGACGAACCAACCTGCCCCAGAAGATGTTGGATGGGCCGACGTTGATCGCGTCGACGAATTGCGGCGCGTAGAACGGATACTCCGCGAACGAACGGGGGCCGATGTTCCGCATCGCGGGAAGGTAGATGAGGACAAACGGGATCAGCGCGACGATGAAGCTTGCGGCGAATGTCGAGGCGAGGACCAGAACCGACCGCGGATTTACCTGCCACCAGTTCCTCACCGCGGGCCAACCCTGCCAGATGAAGATCGGCGCGAAAACCATCAGAGCGATCCCGAAAAACCAGGAAATGTAGTAGCCCGTGGAAAAGCACAGCCCGTAGAGACTGCCGGCGGCGGCGCCGAGAAAACAGGAGCGAACGCGTGCGCGATGGACATTGGCGATGGCTGAGGTCGCGCAATAGAGCACGATGGGAAGGTAATAGGCGACGAAATGCTGCACCTGCCCCGATTTCAGGTAGAGGTTGTTGGGGAAGGTGAACAGCAACGCTCCTGCGGTCGCGACCGCCGCCGAGGCGCCGGCAAAGCGCCGCAGAAAAAGGAACGTGAACAGATACGCCGGCGCGGATAGCAGCATGGGCACCAGCTCGAGCGCGAGAAAAGGCTCGGCGCCAAGCAGTCGCAGAGGAGCGTACAGCGCCTCATTGAGGATGAATGCGTCGCTGTAGCCGAGCGTGCCGGGAGTATCGTAGAAGAACGGCGGCGAAAGCAGCGTGCCCCTGCCGTGCAGCACCTGGAACAGGTGCTCGTGGATGGCGACTATGAATCTAGTGTCGCCGCTGTTGCCGGACAGCAGGTCGAATCCGGAAAAGAGCTGCCAGCGAAAGAAAGGTCGTGGTTTCAGCGGGTAGCAGGGGGACAGCATGCGACGCGTCGTTCTTAACCACCTTGCGGTTTTGGCTGGGCTTTTGGCCGCACCTCTGAGCACAGCGCATGCGGCTGACATGGCACTCAAGGCCCGGCCAGCGGCCGCGGCCCCCGCGCCGCTGCCCTACAACTGGACCGGTCTCTACATTGGCATCCAGGGAGGCGCTGGCTGGGGGCACGCTGAAGATACCGATGCCACTCCCTTCGATAGCGGTCGTTTTGCGGTGCGGGGCGGCCTGATCGGCGGCACACTTGGTTACAACTGGCAGCTCAGCAACGTGGTGCTTGGCCTTGAAGGCGACGATGCGGCCGCCTGGATCAAGGGCAGTACGGTCGGAACGCTTCCCCTCCCCAACGGCAATTGCGGCGGCCTGCCTCCGCATTGCGATTCAAACCTCCGTGCACTCGGCACATTCCGCGGCCGCGTCGGCTGGGCCATCGACAGGTACCTGCCTTACGTGACCGGCGGCCTCGCCGTGGGCTCGCTGCACGGCCATGAGGGCGACACCCTCCTCAACGGCGCGGTTGGCGACGGCACCAAGACCGTGACCGGCTGGACGCTCGGCGGCGGCATCGAGGCGATGATCTGCCCCAACTGGTCGATAAAGGCCGAATATCTGCATGTCGATCTTGGCAAACACGCCGTCTTCAACGACGCCATTCCCGCGTTCCCGGCGCCCGTAATTTTTGCTCAGAATGTCCGGTTCACGAGCGACGTTGTGCGCGTCGGCCTCAACTACAAATTCGACTGGGCGATGCTGACCGTACCGCACTGAGAGACCTCCGTTGCTTGCTCGCGGCCGAGCCTGCGAGAAATAGCAATCGCGACCAAATCTCTTGCGGCGGAATACACAGGGCGCAAAACTCCCGTGCGGCGATGCGGCTTCTGACAGGTCGCGGGGCGTGGGCGACATGAGCTGCTACCGCCCGACGTGGGCCGCAGGCGGAAGTTTATTTGAAGGCCGCAAGCTCGATGATGCGGGCGGTCGAGGTCGCCGCAGCGAGTGACTTTCCTTCGCCGTCCGACAGCGTCCCTTCGAGAAAGACCAGGTCGCGCCCGCGGTGCGCGACGCGGCCAAAGCCGACGATCGGTCCCGGCCGCGCCGGCCGATAGAAGCTGGTCTTGAGTTCAAGCGTCTGCGTGAAGCGATTGCCGCCGAGCAGAGCGACGGCAGCGGGGCCCATCGTGTCGTCGAGCATGGCGGAGAGAATTCCGCCCTGCACCGTACCCGCGGGGTTGAGGAAATCGGGCTTGGCCTCGAAGCTCACGCGGATTTCGCCGCACTCGGGATCGATCGACAGAAGCGTCCAGCCCAGGAGCCGCGCCACCGGCGGCATCGGCGCTCGCCCTTCGATCATATCCCAGAACGGCCCGCTGCGCGTCGCTTCGCTCATGCCCGACCTCCGGTCACAATACGTTATCGGCAGCGGCGCACCGGCCCCGCCGCCGCACCACTCTCCACGCCAGCCGCCAGACGCTAAGCGCTATTTGATAGTAGCCGCGCCGGCCATGCACACGACCTCGTCCTGCGAGCCGGTTGCACCGGAGCAGCCGATCGCGCCGATGATCTTGTTGTCCTCGACCAGCGGAATTCCACCGCGCGAAGCGATGACATCGTCGAGCGTGCCGATATAGTTGCGGCCTTGCTGCATGAACTCTTCGAAAACCTTGGTCGCGCGGCGGTATTTCGCAGCGGCGCGCGCCTTGTGTTCGGAAATGGCGATCGAACCGATCTGGGCGCCGTCCATGCGCACGAAGGTGACGAGATTGGCGCCGGAATCGACGACTGCGACGTTCAACGGCCAGCCGTGCTTGTTGGCTTCGGCGACGGCGGCCTGTACCGCGGCTTGCGCCTTCTCCAATGAGATCGGCGTGCCGTAGGGCGTGCTGAACGGCATTTTCTCCGGCACGGCGTCGAGCGGATTTAGCCCGGCTGACGTCGTCGACTGGCTGTTTGCTCCGCCGGCGCCGAGCAAACCACTCGTTAACAATACGGCAGTCCAGATACGCAGCTTCATCGGCTTTCTCCTTCGTTGGCAGCGTCGCGGCAGCGGCTGGCTAGCGTCATAGTAGGAGAAAAGCCGGCCTGCGTCCCGGCCGATAGCGAGGTCGGGAGGTGTGCAAAAGCGAACGGCCTCGGCCCCTGAGGGAAAGGGGCGAGGCCGCTCTGATGTCGGCAGGCGCCCCATCAAACGCCCCACCCCGACACTGCAGCGATCATGCCGAAGCGAAGTTGACCGATCGTTACTCTGTTCTGCCCACCTACTTCAGCTGGCTCGAAATGCCGGAGAAGGTGCCGTTGAGATTGGTCCCGAGCGACAAGACCACCGCGATGATGGCCGCGGCGATGCCCGCCGCTACGAGACCGTATTCGATCGCCGTCGCTCCTCGTTCGTCGACAAAAAACGTGCACAGCAGCTTGCCCACGAGTCTCATCCTTTCGGTTGATCCGGTTGTCCAGCGACCATTCTTGCGAACGCGCGTGGACCACCACCCCTCTGGATAGAAACGCAAAAGTCGGAGGAAATGGTTGCGGCGAAGAGGAAGATTCTCGACACGCGGCAGGATTAGCAGTCAAGCTCGATTCGCCGTTCCCCTTGCGTATTAGAGGACGCGTCAAGGAAACGATAACCTTACGATGGGGTTGCTTTGCCCGCTGGGACGCGCGAAAGGTGTTTGGCTTCGAGTTCCCCGAGATATTCACCCCAGTACCGCTCGCGGTTGCGGCCGAGCTCGAAGAGATAGTCCCAGGTGAAGATGCCGGTCGAATGCAGATCGTCGAAGACCAGCCGCACCGCGTAATTGCCGACCGGATGCAACTCGAGTATTTGCACGTCGCGCTTGCCGGCCACGGTGCGGCGTTCGCTCGGCGAGTGCCCTTGGACCTCCGCGCTCGGACTGCGCACGCGCAAATATTCGGCTGCGAGATCGAAACTCTCGCCGCTATCGAACGCCACGGCGAGCGATTTGCGGTCCTTGTGCAGGCGCAATTCAGTCGGCCAGGGATCGCTCATGCCGGCCCGCCGTCCGCGCCCGCGGCGGCCGCGCCTGCAATCCTGCCGAATACCGCGCCGGACATGAGGCCGGTACCCCCTGGATAGTTGAAATAAAAGAGGCCGCCGACGAGTTCGCCTGCGGCATTGAGGCCGCGGATCGCCTGATAATCGGTGTTGAGCACCTTCGCTCTGGTATCGATGCGCAGGCCGCCGAACGTGAAGGTGACGCCGCAGGTCACGGCATAGCCTTCGAACGGCGGCGTGTCGATCGCGTTCGCCCAGTTGCTCTTGTTGATCGCGAGGCCGTTCGTGCACCGTCCGTCCTTGATGTTCGGATCGAACGGAATATCGGTACGCACCGCCCGATTCCACTCCTCGATCGTGTCGAGGAAGGCGGCCGCATTCACGCCTTCGAGTTTTTGCGCGAACTCCTCGATGGTGTTGGCCGTCACCTTGGTGATTTGCCGAATGCGGTATTCATCGCGCAGCAGGTGCTGCACCTTGCGGTCGAAGATCTGCCACGCGAACTGGCCACGCTGCTCCAGCACCACGCGTCCGTACTTGGCGTAGGTGTAGTTGCGGAAATCGGCGCCCTCGTCGAGGAAGCGCTTGCCGTCCGCGTTGATGAGAATCCCGAACGGATACGAGTGCTTCTGGAATTGATCGCCGACCTTGAGGTCGCCGAACTCGGGCGCGTTCATGTCCCATTGCACGGCATGGCACCCCGACCAGTTGCCGCACGGCGAGGCGCCGATGGCGAGCGCCATGCGGATGCCGTCGCCGGCGTTGAAGCGCGAGCCGCGCACCTTGGCGAGGTCCCAGCCGGGACCGAGATAGCGCGTGCGCCATTCCGCATTGGCTTCGAAGCCGCCGCAGGCGAGCACCACGGACTTCGCGCGCAGCTCGCGCAACGCGCCGTCGTGGCGCACCCGCACACCCTCGACGCGGTTGCCGTCGAACAGCAAATCGAGCGCGCGCGTCCCGTAGCGCAGCCCGATGCCGTGCTTGTGCGCCGCGGCGGTCAGCATGGCGACGAGGCCCGGCCCGCCGCCGACCGCTTCGACCGTGAGGCCACCCCAGAACTTGAACCGGCCGCCGACCTTGAACGCCTGTCGGCCGTAGATCGGAATAAATCGCACGCCTTTGCCGCGCAGCCAATTGAGCGCCGCGAAGCTGTGCGTGACCAGAAGCTCGACGAGATCGGGATCGGCGCGATGCTGCGTCACCAGCGCCATGTCGTCGAAAAACTGTGCGGCGGTGTAGGTGCCGAAATCCGTGCTCGCGATTTCCGCCGCCGTGAGATCGGGCACGAGCGTCTTGATGTCGTCGACGCCGTCATAGACCACGCGGATCGCACCGGCAGTGAAGCGGCTGTTGCCGCCGGATTCTTCTTCCGGCGCCGCTTCGAGCATGAGCACGCGGGCGCCCTGCTCCTGCGCCGCAAGCGCGGCGCAGAATGCGGCGTTGCCGGCGCCGACAACAATCACATCGGCATCGAATTCGCTCATGCGCCGGCCTCAGGGACACGCATTCCCGCTTTGGCGGCAGCGGCACCGCTTGGCGCCGCTGCCGCAAAAATGTCGGCCCGCGCCCGCCCCGGCATGGCGAGTACCTTCACTCCGCTGCCTGCGCGACGCCGCCATGCGCCTTCGACCAGGCGGCCGGATCTTTCATGAACTTTTCCACTTCCCGAAGCTTCGCCTTTTCGAACCGGCCGCTCGCCTTGGCCACCTCCAGCACGTCCCACCAGGTGGCGAGCGCATGCAGTGTCACGCCGAGATCGCTGAGGATCTTTTTGCCCTCGGGGAAAATGTCGTAGAAGAAGAACACGAAACAATGCTCGACCGTGGCCCCGGCCTCGCGCAGCGCCTGGCAGAAATTGACCTTGCTGCGGCCGTCCGTGGTCATGTCCTCGACCAGGAGCACGCGGTCGCCCGGCTCGATGTGGCCTTCGATCTGCGCGTTGCGCCCGAACCCCTTCGGCTTCTTGCGCACGTACTGCATCGGCAGCATCAGGCGGTCCGCCATCCAGGCGGCGAAGGGAATGCCGGCCGTCTCCCCGCCGGCGACCGTGTCGAACTGCTCGAAACCCACCTCGCGCTCGACCGTCGCCACGCCGAAATCGATGAGCGTGCGCCGCACACGCGGAAACGAGATGAGGCGGCGGCAATCGGTGTAGACCGGGCTAGCCCAACCGGAGGTAAAGATGAACGGCTTGTCGCTCATGAAGCGGACCGCCTCCACCTCGATGAGCATCTTCGCCGTCAGCTCGGCGATCACCTTTTTGTCGGGAAAACCAGTCATCGATCCTCTCTTTAGTTCCCCTTTTGCCCGTGGCGGGCAACTTGTGCACACGCCGGCAGTTGCGCCGCAACCTGTCTCCCCTCCCCTCCCCGCACCGGAGCACGGAAGTCAACTGGCCACCACCTTCCACTCGATGGTCTCACCGCCGCGATAGACCAGCGCGCGCTCGTCCGGGCCGGTCACGACGATCTCGATCGGCCCCGTCCGATTTTTCCAGCGTGATGGTATCCTCGTTCGGCGGCAGCCGATAATGCTTGGGTCCGTTGAGCGAAGCAAAGACTTCGAGCTTGTCGAGCGCACCTTCCTCCTCGAATACCTTGGCATAGGTCGCTAGCGCGACCGGCGCATTGAAGATACCGGGCGCGCCGTTGGCGGCAAGCTTGCGCGCCAGCGGGTGCGGCGCCGAGTCAGTGCCGAGAAAGAATGCGGCGGCGCCCGAGGTCGCGGCCTGGCGCAGCGCGGCGCGGTCCTTCGCGGCCTTGATCACCGGCATCGCGTACATCATCGGCTTCAAGCCGGCGCCAAGCCAGTCGGTCCGCGTCAGGGTCAGGTGGTAGGGCGTGATGGTGCCGCCGACCTGCGGCGCGGCGCTGGCGACGAAATCGACGCCCTCCTTCGAAGAGAGATGCTCGAGCACCATGCGCAGGCCCGGGAACTGCCTGATCCATTTCGACAGGCGTCGGTCGATGAAGGCCGCTTCGCGGTCGAAAATGTCGATCTCGGCTGAAACCTCTTCGCCGTGCATCAGGAACGGCATGCCGATCTTTTCCATGCGCTCAAGCACGCCGACGATCTTGCGGTAGTCGGTGACACCGGCCGCCGAATTGGTCGTCGCATTTGCCGGGTAAAGCTTCGCGCCGGCAAGCACGCCGTCACGGAAGCCGCGCTCGAGATCATCGGCATCGGTGTCATCGGTGAGATAGCACGTCATCAGGGGTTGGAAGCGCGACCCTTCCGGCAGCGCCGCCGTGACGCGCTCTCGATAGGCGATCGCGTCGCGCGTGCTGCGCACCGGCGGCACGAGGTTCGGCATCAGGATGGCGCGGCCGAAGACTTTCGCCGTGTACGGCAGCACTGCCCGCAGCATTTCCCCATCGCGGACGTGCAAGTGCCAGTCGTCGGGCCGGCGGATGGTGATGCGGTCGGTCATGGAAGACTATTCGGGCGCTGGTCCAGTAATCACCGAATACGCCATCAGGCAACGCCGGCGCGCCTAGGCGGCGCTCTTGGCGCCGGCCGGCGGCCGCGCCCCTTCGGGAGGCCGAGAACGACTCGACGCGTGTGCTTTTTATATCAATAGCGTGGAGACAAACCAGGACTCTTCTTCTCTCATTTTCGGAAAAATTTAGCCATAGGCGCACGGCCAAATCAGGTTCGAGTACATCGAGTAACCGGCATTTAAGGGCCCAGCGCCTAGCTAGGGCCGGCCATTGATCCAAAGGTTTGCGAGTGACAGCGCTTGATAGAGCCGTTTCGCCGGCAGACGCGATGCAAGGAGTGATACGGATTGTTCCTTGGCTTTTTTGCGGCGACGCTCTCCGTCTCGGCATTTCTATTGTTTTCTATCCAGCCGATGTTCACCAAGATGGTCTTGCCGTTGCTGGGCGGGGCGCCAACTGTTTGGTCGATAGCTCTAGTGTTCTTTC
>Ga0210408_10002690_pt1 | contig 17025 bp, 11 predicted proteins | sample IncBWH4MmetaG_FD_155471 | JGI IMG/M metagenome (GOLD analysis project Ga0210408, IMG submission 155471) | Forest soil microbial communities from Barre Woods Harvard Forest LTER site, Petersham, Massachusetts, United States - Inc-BW-H-4-M | ecosystem: Environmental > Terrestrial > Soil >...
CCCCAGCTGCACCTGAATCTCCTGCGCCCGCCGCGCGAAATTAAAAACTTCCTCCGGCTTCTGCGCCAGCCCCTCCAATTCGCCCGCCAGCCGCATTAACGCCTGATTCAGCGCGATGAACTCGTCTCCGTTCTCTTCCAGAAACTCGCGCCGCGTTTCGAATGCAAAACGGCCATCCCCCGGCGGCAGCAGCGAAAAGAAAAACTGTGACCGTTCCCGCAAACTCCCCAGCGCACCCGACAACGACGCCGACATCATTCGGTTGCGCTGCAGCGAAGCCTCCACATCCCGCGCCAGTTCCTCAACCCGCAGATTGCTCACCGAAATCCCGAAATAATTTCCCGCCACATCTTCCAGCTCATGCGCTTCGTCAAAAATCACGGTCGCTACCTCCGGCAGGATTCCCGCGTCCGGCGCGCCGTCCGCCTGCAGCTTGATGGCAAGGTCCGCAAAAAACAAATGATGATTCACGATGATGATGTCACTCTCCATCGCCTTCCGGTGCATCTCGGTGATGAAGCACCGCTCCCACTCGCTACACTTCTGACCAATGCAAGCCTCCGACCGCGCATCCAGCTTGTGCCAAAGCAAACTCGCTTCGGGTAGTTCCGCCAACTCTGCCCGGTCGCCGGTCGCAGTCGTTTTCTCCCACGCCGCAATCGCCCGATACTGCTCAATCTCGTCAAGCCCGCTCAGCACCGGCTGATCTGTCAGGTCGTAAAGCTTCTTACGGCATAAATAATTGTTTCGCCCCTTCATGTAGCAGACCGAAAGCTGGGAGCCGGAAGCCGGATCTCCAAACAACGCCTGCTCCAGAAATGGAATGTCCTTATAAAAAAGCTGCTCCTGCAGATTCTTCGTCCCCGTCGAAATGATGACGCGTTTCCCCGACCGAATCACCGGCAGCAGATACGCCAGCGTCTTCCCTGTGCCCGTCCCAGCTTCTACAATCAGGTGCCGCTTCTCCTCCAGTGCCTGCTCGACCGCCTGTGCCATCTGCAGCTGTCCCCGTCGAAACTCATACGCCGGATGCGTTCGCGCCAACACTCCGCCGGGCGAGAAGAATTGGGGAAGCGTCGCACTTTTGCCACTCGCGGGACGGGTTGTGGTCGTGGACGACACGGGAAGTCTCTATAATAGGCCTATGCGACGACCATTTTTTTACTTAGCGCTCTTGCTCGGGCTTTCAATGCCCGCCCCCGCAGCATCTGCACCCTCCCTGCGCTTGTGGAGGCTTGATTGCGGCGCGGTTCAAGTCAACAACCTCAACCTGTTTTCCGACACTTTTGCCTACGTAGGGCAATCCAAACGCTTAACCGCGAGCTGCTATCTCATCAGGCATGACGACACCTACATGCTATGGGATACGGGGCTTCCCGAAGCCAGCCTGGGAGCATCGCTGCAAGCGCCCGGGGATATGGCGGCAAATTTGTCCCACACCATCAAGGATCAGTTATCCGAGCTCAACGTTTCTCCCGCCTCGATCTCCATCATCGGCATCAGCCACTATCACTGGGATCACACCGGGCAGGCTGCGAGTTTTCCTCAAGCGAAACTGCTCATGGGCAAAGGGGACGTCGATGCGCTGCGGCAACCCGGCACCGAACGCGCTAAGCCGCTTGACCATTGGCTGAACGGCGGCGGTGCGCTGGAAGAGGTCACCGGCGACAAGGATGTTTTTGGTGACGGTAGCGTGATTATGCTCGACCTGCCCGGCCACACCCCGGGCCATCATGGTCTGCTCGTGAAACTCGCGAAGACCGGCTACGTACTGTTGTCCGGAGACCTTACCCACTTCCGCGAGAATTATGACAGCGACGGCATTCCGTCGTTCAACGACGATCGCACAAAATCACTGGCCTCGCTCGACCGCTTCAAGAAGATTTCCAAGAACCTTAAGGCCGTTACCATCATCCAGCATGACGTGGAAGACATCGCCAAACTACCAACATTTCCCAAGTTTGCCGACTAGCTTGCCCATAACCCTCAACCCGCTGTTTTCGCACCACAACCAGCCTTGACTCAGCCGACGTACAACTCGACCGCTACGGCTTCTGAAGCCCCCACCTTGGCCATCGTCGGCCGCCCCAACGTCGGCAAATCCACGCTGTTCAACCGCATCGTCGGCTCCCGCCGCGCCATCGTCGGCGACGAACCCGGCATCACCCGCGACCGCCTTTACGGAAACGCTGAGTGGCGTGGACATCAGCTCCGCCTGGTCGACACCGGCGGCATCATCGTCGAAGATAGAGACTTCATCCCCTCGGAAATTTTCCGTCAGGCTCGCGTCGCCTTCGACGAAGCTGCCGCCATCGTCATGGTCGTCGACGGACGCGCCGAACTCGCCGCCCCCGATTTTGAACTGGTCCGCCTCCTGCGCAAAACCGGTCGCCCCCTCTTCCTCGCCGTCAACAAGGTCGACACCGACAAGCAACAATCCCTCCCCGACGAATTCCACCGCCTCGGAATTCCAAACATATTCCCCGTCTCCGCCGAGCATGGCCGCGGCGTGGATGACCTCCTCGACGCAATCCTGAAAATCCTTCCCGCGACCGAAGGAGAATCCCCCGCACCCACCACGGGCCTTGACGCGGAAAAGCCAACGACCAACGACGAACGACCGTTCTTAGCCAGCCCTGAGCGGAGCGAGGGGACCGACGACGATTTACCACCCCACGAAGTCAAAGTCGCTATCATCGGCCACCCCAACGTCGGCAAGTCCACGCTGCTGAACTGCCTCACCGCCTCCGATCGTGCCATCGTCTCGCCCATCCCCGGCACCACCCGCGACGCCGTCGACGAAATCGTCGTGCGCCACGGACGCCGCTTCCGCTTCATCGACACCGCCGGCATCCGCCGCAAAGGCAAGACGCGCCTCATGGCGGAAAAACTTTCCGTCGTCATGGCCCGCAAGCATCTCGAGGCCGCCGACATCGCCCTGCTCGTCATCGACGCCACCGAGGGCGTCAGCCAGCTCGACGCTGCCATCGCCGGTTACGCTCACGAGAGCGGACGCTCGATGATCATCGTGGTCAACAAATGGGACCTGGTCACAAGCGGCGCGCTGCAAACCGGCCGCCCGTCGAAAGCCACGCGCATGCGCGAGAGCAAGCGCCCCGGCGACCGCGACGCCTACGAGCAGCGCCTGCGCTACGATCTCAAATTCCTGAACTACGCTCCCGTAGTCTTCATCTCCGCCCACACCGGCAAAGGCACCGAGAAAATTTTCCCGCTGCTCGAAGAAGTCGCTACCGAGCGCCGCAAGCGAGTCTCCACCTCCCAGATGAACCGCTTCCTCGAAACCGTGGACTTCGACCGCGCCTCCGTCCCCATGCGCTCACGCGTAAAAATTCTCTACATGACGCAAGCCTCAGTCGCCCCGCCGTCGTTCGTCCTCTTCACCAACCGCGCCGTCAAATTACACTTCTCCTACCAACGCTTCCTGGAAAACCAAATCCGCGAAGCGTTCGGCTTCGTAGGCACACCCATTTGGATCAAGAACCGGGCAAGAAATTCGTAGAGACCGAAGAACGAGTGTGCTAGGTCCCAACCAAATCAAGCAGAAGTGTGATAGGAATGTGCGACATGAACAAGATATTCCAGACTGCGACACTCTTCTTAATCATCGCTGCAAGCAGTGGCTGTCAAGACTCGCGTTTAACTGCCCTAGAACAGCGCGTCAATCGCCTAGAACAGAGCGTTAGCCAACTCGAATCGGAGCGCGATAGGGCCAACAACGACGAGTCGGCAAGGCGAGCGAAGCTGGAGAATTGTGTGGCAGAAGCGAACGCAGCTTTTGACAACAACCTGGCCAACAACGGGACAAAGGCGCGGAACGGATCGTACAACGTACCTGTGCCCGTCTTGGCCGAGATGCAAAGACAGAAACAGGGCAAGATCGAGGAATGTCGGCTCCTCTATTCCAAGTGATCGCCCTCTGACGTACGCTCGGCACTCGGAACGCAGATTTATCTTGAGAGCGAGCCATAAAGCACAGTCTCACTCCCCCGCCACTTCCCGCCCCTGCGTCAGCAGCCCCACCCGCTGCACGCCCGCGTGATGCGCGAGATCGATCACCTCCGCCACATACTGAAAATCCACATCCGCATCCCCGCGCACGAACGCTACCTTCTCCACCCGCGTCAAATAAATCCTCACCAGCCGCGCCTCCAGATCTTGCCACCGCACATCTTCGCGATTGATCTTCACCATCGGCGCAGAATCTTTCGTAGTCCACACCACCTGAATCACAATGGTGCGCGGTTGCGGACCCTCGTCTGTGTGCGCCTGATCCGGCTGCGGAATCTGCGCCTTCTCTACATACTCCGGATCCATCGCCACCACCAGCATGAACACCACAATCAGCGTCAGCAGCACATCAATCAGCGGCGTAACATTGATCTGCGCAGACGGACCCCCGCCTGCCCCATTTCCTGACATGGAGAATGCCATAGAACCTCGCTCTTCTCAGGCACGCGTGTGTCTGCAACATCAGACACCTGCACCACCACCAGAGTTCCTCATCCACACACCAAAGTTTTGTCATTCCGATGAGCGCAGCGACGAGGAATCTGCTGTCCGCCGGCGCCGTCACAAGAGCAGATTTCTCGCTCCGCTCGAAATGACAAGTGTTTGGTACCGATGAAATGGGTAATGTTCAACTTGCACCGCCTCGCCCCACCCATGCATCATGGAACAACGGTCGCGCAACGGAACAGCGGGCCAGGAAGATAACGTAACCATGGCAAGCATCCCGCGCACCGCGCTCCTAGGCCTCTTCGCCGCTTCGCTCCTCCCGCTCGCCTGCGCTCAAGACAACTACGAAATCCAGGTCTACAGCTACGACACCGTCGCACCGCGCTCCACCATGGTCGAAATCCATTCCAACTTCGCCGTCGACGGCAGCAAGACTGTGCACGACGGCGTCCTCCCCTCCAACCACGCCGAACACGAGACCCTCGAGCTCACACAGGGCATCAACGACTGGTCCGAAGTCGGCTTCTACGTTTTCTCCAGCATCCAGCCCGATGGCGGATGGATGTGGGTCGGCGATCACATCCGCCCGCGCGTGCGCATTCCAGAAAGATGGCATTGGCCCGTGGGCGTCAGCCTGTCAAACGAAATCGGCTACCAACGTCGCATTTTCTCCACCGACACCTGGACCTGGGAGATCCGCCCCATCATCGACAAAAAAATCGGCCGCTGGTACTTGAGCTTCAACCCCGCGCTCGACCGCTCCCTCCACGGCGCCGGGGTCAACCAGGGCGTGGCGTTCTCGCCGAACGCGAAAGTCAGCTACGATTTCACCAAGAAAATTTCAGGTGGGCTGGAATACTACGCGTCGTACGGTTCCCTGGCAGGCTTCGACGCACTCAAAGATCAGCAGCAGCAATTCTTTCCTTCGATCGACGTGGACTTCGCCCCGCAATGGGAGTTCAACTTCGGAGTCGGCGTCGGCACCACCCGCTCCACCGACCACCTCATCGTCAAATGCATCGTGGGCCGACGCTTCTCCTGGCATGGAAAGAATGCAAAACCGAAAAGCACGCCATAGTACCCACGTTTCCCCATCACGCAAACGGGATGACACAGCCTTGGGCACATTAGTAGCGAGGCACTATGTCATCCGGCTTCAAGCCCCTAGTGCAAGCCGCTATCCAATTGGTTCCGGAATTGGCGGCCCCGGCGGCAAGACCGTTGTAGGCGGTGGATACAACACTGCACTCAACGCTGGATACCGCGCTGCAAAGAAATAAAGCGAATACGCCGGAAAGAATACGATCAAGGGCACTGAAATGAGCGAAATCAGGTAGAGAAAACCTGCCAGCAGAATGCTTCCGACCACCACGGCCACGGTGATCGTAACGGCGTTCCAGGTTAGTCCAGCCGTTTTCCCGGTCAGTACCGCCACAATGGCCAACCCGACCGTCGGAATCGCGATGATCAATCCCAGAATCAACGTCACGACGCCGACTATAATCGCAGCCCCGATCGCCAACACGATCTTGAGGCCTACATAGCCGGCATAATCGCCTTTATCTGCCTTCAGCTTGCCCCACAGCCGCCGCCATCCCTCAATGGCATCGATATTCTCCAGCGCCATCTGTGGCACAACGAAGTCTTTGGTCAGCACATAGGCGACGGCAGCGGAGAGAAAGAAGAGCAACATCACGAAGAACAATAGAACTCCTCCCAATATCAACGGCACCATATGCTGCTGCGGTTCCTTCAGCCATCCCATGGCGAAGGCAACCCCCAGCGGGATTCCGACCAGCACTACAGCCCCTGCGATCACTGCCAGCGTGTACAGCAACTTCCACAAGAAGTATTGCCACCCCGCAGACTGCCGCCGGCTCCATCCCTGACGAATATGACACTCCTTTGCCAGTATGCTGTCGAACAGTATGAACCGCATGACGCTGCTCACGTACATGAATATGATCCCCAGCACGAGCGCGGCCACGACGAGGGTCACAATCAGCCCGACCAGCAGCGCCGGATCGATCGACGGAAAAGCTCGTTCCAGAAACTGGCGCGAGCTGTCAGGTTGTTGCGGAATTTTGAAGTTGGATGGAGCATTGCAGCCGCCGCTCGAGCCCAGTTCCCCCGCCAGCAGCCCGACCACGGCCAGCCTGGTCCATTGGCCGAGACGAAAACGCTGGAACAGCTGTGCCTTGGTGTGGCGAAAAGCCAGTGGAATCGTATCCGCTGCGGAAATGGGCAAGGGTCACCTCAGAGAGAAGCTCCAGCAGCAAGGTACTGCGAACCGCAGAAACGTGCAAACAAATTTGCAGTAAAGATAAACAAAGTCGAAGTGCAGATTCCGGGCGCGAAACGATTTACCTTCCGCGCTTCAAGCGCTGGCCGGCGCCAGCACAGTTTTTCCCAACCAGAGATCAAACTCCCGCAGCGCCACCTCACACTGCACCTGGTGCCGCTCCTTCCGATCCCGAATCTTCTTCTCCAGTGCCGGCAGCAGATCAAACGTAATATTCGCCGGCTGAAAATTCTTCGCATCGGCATGAGTCACGTAGTGCGTCAGCGATCCAAACGCCGACGCCCGTGGCGGCGCCACCGGTTCTTCCCCTAGAACCAGCGCCGAAGCGTGCATCCCCGCCATAAGCCCTGTCGCGATCGATTCCACATATCCCTCCACTCCACAAATCTGCCCAGCAAACAAAATCCGCGGATGCGCTTTCATCTGCAGCGTCTCCCGCAGCAGCGTCGGTGCGTTGATGTAAGTGTTCCTGTGAATCTGTCCATAACGCAGAAACCGCGCATTCTCCAGCCCGGGAATCAACCGCAGCACCCGCGCCTGCTCCCCAAACTTCAAATGATTCTGAAATCCCACCAGGTTGTAGGAATCCGCCCGCAGATTTTCCTGCCGCAACTGCACCACCGCATACGGCATGCGCCCTGTCCGCGGATCCTTCAGACCTACCGGCTTCATCGGACCAAAGCGCAGCGTGTCGCGCCCCCGCCGCGCGATCTCCTCAATCGGCAGACAGCCCTCAAAATAATTCAGCTTCTCCCAATCCCGCTCCTCCACCGACTGCGCCGCCACCAGCGCGTCATAGAACTGCCCGTACTCCTCCGCGTTCATCGGACAGTTGATGTAGTCCGCCGATCCCTTGTCATACCGTGCTGCCATATAAACCCGCGACATGTCGATCGAGTCCGCCTCGACAATCGGACTGATCGAATCATAAAAATACAGACGTGGGTTGTATGGAGCGGGCGCCCCTGCCCGCTTTGGGTCTAGGTCCTCTGCTGTCGCACTCAACCGCGCAATCTCCCCCGCCAGCGCCTCCGAAGTCAAAGGCCCAGTAGCAACAACAGTGATTTGCTCCCCAGCATCACTAATCGTAGCGACTTCTTCCCGCCGTACCACAATCCGTGACTCCCGTGCAATCGCCTCCGTCACCCGCGCCGCAAAGTTAACCCGATCCACCGCCAGCGCATGCCCCGCCGGAACCGCACACTCACGCGCAATCTCAAGCAGCAGCGACCCTGCCCGGCGCATCTCCTCCTTTAACAGCCACGGAGCCGTGTTCTCACTGTCCGACTTCAACGAATTCGAGCACACCAACTCGGCAAAGTCCCCGGTCTGATGCGCAGGTGTCGACCGCACCGGCCTCATTTCAAACAGATCGACCTCGAGGCCTCGTCGCGCACACTGCCACGCCGCTTCTGACCCCGCCAGCCCCGCCCCAATAATTCGTACCCGCGCGCTCATCGGGCTTTCTCCGCCAGCCGCACCAGCGCCTCGCCCGTCAGCAGCACTGGCCGCCACTGATCGCGAAACTCCCCACCCAGCGCTTTGTACATTTCAATTGCTTTTTCATTCCAGTCCAACACTTCCCAGTGCACTCCATAGCACTTTTCCTGCACCGCAATCCGCGCCACCCAAGCCAGCAGGGCCTTCCCGATCCCTTTGCCGCGAAACTGTTCCCGCACGAACAGATCCTCCAGAAACAGGCCGGTGCCCGTCCACGTTGAGTAGTATCCGAAGATGAGAGCGTACCCCGCAGGCAGCCCGTCCCACTCCGCGATCAGCGCGCGGAATCTGGGCTCTTCTCCAAACCCATCCCGCACCAGATCCGATTCCTGGATGGTTACCAGCTCAAGCTCGTGTTCATAGTCGGCCAGTTCGCGGATCAACGTCCGCAGCAGTCCGGCATCCTCAACTTTAGCAGGACGAATAGAAAGCATATTCAGATTTTAGAATTGTCTCACTGATGGACAAGATAGTGACGGATGTCGCCAGAAGTAAGGTGGTCTGAAAAACGGTTTTGAAAGGGCATGGCTTCTAGCTGATTTACAGCGCTGTGGCGCGATGTGCTTTAGTGCACAATCGGCGTTGCCTGGCTGGCAACGCACACCCACTTCCCACTCTTGCTGACCCAGGTATCAATATACCGGCTCCGTCGCAGAAATGGCTTCCCGTCCTCCACTCCCTTGGTCCGGAGCACCCCCGTGACAATGGCTACGCTCCCGTGCATCTGCGCCGTCATCCCTTCCGATACAGTCTGTTGTACGGAGGAACTTTTTACGTCCGCTAGGACGTCCGCTTTCCTCATTAGCCGACCCTTTAGGTCGATGAACACTAGAGCGTTGTCCAGCAGGGGATCCACCGCCTTCATGTCCCTCAACTGCAACGCCGTGTTCCACGCATTCTCCAGGGCAATGATTTTCGAAGCCGCATCCGAATTGACACCCTCTTGCCCCGGGGCAAACAGCGACACCGTACAAATCACAAGCAGCACTAGGCTGACGGTTTTCATGAGAAACCTCATACCGTGCCTATCGGCAAACTATTTCTTTTGCCCAGTGCGACCGTATGATGAAAACTCGCCGTGGTCTTCGAGGACTTGGCTGAATCTGAGGAATCCCTGCCATCATGAAGAAAGCGAAGGACTTGTGCGGCCCTTATGTTCGTCTGTGCCCATTAGCTAAAGCTTCTTCAGTGCTCAAAGTATCTCCCGGGCATCCCCCACCCTCCGCGTCACCCGCTCCCGGTCCAGATACTCGAGCAGCGGAATCGCGTACTTGCGGCTCGCCCCAGTAAGTTCCTTGAATTTCCCCACGTCAATCTTCGAGGACTGCTCCTTCTTGTATGCGGCCAGCTGTCGCCGCAACTCCTCAAGAGCGCTGCGGTGAAACACGAGTTCGTCAGAGATCTTGACCAAGACCTTGTCGCGGAGTAGCAACGTCACAATTTTCTGCGCCCGAGCCTTGTCTACTTTCAGCCCCGCCATCACATCGCGCAGCGCCGGAACTTTCAATCCCGACGCCGCAAACGCCTGTTCGATTCTTTGGTTCGACTCCGCCTCTTCATCCTTCATCACCACGCCATGCCCCGGCAGGTGTACCAGATCGCCCACGATCTCGATCTGGTTCTCGCGAACCAGACGTCGAAGAACTTCATCAAGCACTTCTGCAGAAGTTCTCAACTGCTCGCGCAACTCTTCTTTGCCGATGCCTCTAGCCAGTGGATTTTCTTTGTGAAAATCTCCAACCACGCCCACGAGGTACAACTTCAGCGCTTCCAGAGCAGGCAAATGTACGAGCAGTTCACCAATCCGAACGACATTCCCTTCGCTAACGGCGCGCGCCAGTTGAGCCTCAATAAACTTCTTAGTCCACCCGGTTTCCGCAACTAGCTTGGGCATCGAAATGCCGCCCTGTTCCCGTCGCGCAATGCGCGCTCGCAGAATCTTCTCTACATTCCCGCTCGCAAGTATTCTGAGGTAGTCACCGTCTCCCGGCATACGCGGTATTGGCGCCGTGTCCAGAACCACGCCCCCGCCGATCGTGGTCACCGGCGAAAATTGCCTGATGATGAAACGGTCCCCGGGCAGAAGCAGCGCCGCTTCTGGCAGCTTGATCTGCGCAAACGCCACGCTGCCTGGAGAAAGTTGAGCGTGCCCTGCTTTTGCGCGATCTTCGCCTAGGGTGGAGGTTTTGTCCTCGTCCACGAAATTACGCAGCACAACTTCCGCGACGGTTTCCATCGTGTGCGAATGAAGATGGACCCGCGCCCGATTCTTCAGCAGACGCGCCGAAGCCAGCAGCCGCAACTGCACATCCGCCCACCGCGTCGCGGCCAATGTCCCCGGAGGAGCCAGCGTCATCCCCCGCGCCAAGCCTTCCGTGCTCGTGCCAGCCAGGTTCAGCGCAGTGCGTTGTCCTGCCACCGCGACGTCAGCAGCGTGACTGTGCACCTGCACTCCGCGCACCCGCACCCGCTGGCCGTCAGGAAGAACTTCCAACTCGTCTTCTCGGCGAATCGTTCCCGCCACCAGGGTCCCTGTCACCACCGTACCGAATCCCTTCATCGTAAACACGCGGTCAATCGGCAACCGCGCCAGCGCCTGCGAATCCCGCGGCTGCACTTCCGCGGAAGCTCCGACTAGAGCCTGTTTCAGCTCTTCCAGACCGGCCCGGGTGAGTGCGCTTACCGCGACAATGTTTGGCTTGTCCGATCTTGAGTGATCCAAGAAAGTCCCGCGCAGGAACTCCTCGACCTCCAGCCGCACCACGTCGAGCGTCTCCGCGTCGACCGCGTCTGACTTGGTCAAAACCGTGATCCCGCGCCGCACTCCCACCAGCTGCAGAATGTCGAAATGCTCGCGCGTCTGTGGTTTGATCGACTCATCCGCCGCAATCACCAGCAACGCCAGATCAATGCCGCCCACCCCAGCCAGCATGTTCCGCACAAATCGTTCGTGACCAGGAACATCCACGAAGCCCACCCGCAGCGTCTCGCCGTTTGGGGCGGGCAAATCCATGTGAGCAAAACCCAGGTCGATGGTGATCCCCCGTCGTTTCTCTTCCTCCAGCCGATCCGCATCAATCCCGGTGAGCGCCTTCACCAGCGCCGTCTTTCCATGGTCGATGTGACCCGCCGTCCCCACGATGATGGATTTCATTTGCTCTGAGATCTTACCCGGAATCAAGCCCGAGACATCGCTCCCCCTATGGAGATCCGGACTTGACAACTATTCAAGCACTTGCGGAATGAGTACATCTCATTTGATGAAAACGAGCGCTGGCTTCGGAAGCCGGTTCAACGCGGTTCCACAGCCGGACGTTCGTCCGTTAACTCGTTCTCCGATAAGCCTTTCCTGCGGGCAACGGCTGGGCGTCGCGTGCTGCTCGCGGTGGTCTTTTTATTTTGCAAGCGAAACTTTATTCTTGACTTCGCCCGGTCTGCTGCATAATAAATCGTTTTAATACTGTGTTGTCCATGCTAGGCACCACTTTGTCTCTGATGCCCTGCATTTCTAGCGAGTGGTCAAGGAGGGTCTCTTATGGTTAGAGTTTCGCGGTTGCGAGCAGCGTCTCCATTTCTGCTGGTTTGCCTTCTCCTCGTGGCTTGTGTCCTCCCCGCAAGCGCCCAACTCTATACCGGTTCAATCGCCGGAACGGTCTCCGACTCATCCGGAGCAGTGGTACCCGGCGCCAAGGTTACGGCGACCGATGTGGACAAGGGTTTTGGCTTTCCCGGAACCACCGATAAGTCTGGCCACTACCTTTTGCGCAACATCCCACCCTCCACGTACTACATAACGGTCGAGGCGGCGGGCTTCGAGAAAGAGCGCAAAGACGGGATCGTGATCACCGTCAATCTGAACGCCACGGTGGATTTTTCTCTGAAGGTTGGTGCCGCAGGGATCACAGTCGAGGTGCAGGGCACTGGCGTGCAATTGCAAACCGAGGACGCCGTGACCGGCCAAGTGATTGACCGCAGGGCCATCAACAACTTGCCACTCGTCGGCCGGGATGTACTGCAACTTACTTATCTGGCGCCCGGTATCGTTCCCGTGGCCGGCGCGGCGCACAACGATGAAGGCGGTACGGGTCTCAACTTCAACGCCAACGGCGGCCGCAATAGCACAGCAGATCTCCTGATGGACGGCACCAGCATTACCAATATTGAGCAGAATGGCGGCACCAATAACGTGCTCCGCAACCCTCCGGTGGATTCCATCGAGGAATTCAAGGTGCAGCAGACCAACTTCAGCGCGGAATTCGGTTTCGCCGGCGGCACTGTGATCAACGCCGTGACCCGCTCTGGCACGAACGCATTCCACGGCAGCCTTCATGAATTCTGGCGCAATCAGATCTTGGACGCGAACGACTGGTTTTCGGACGCAACTGGAACACCCATCCAACCTTTGCGCAGAAATCAATTCGGAGGCACCTTTGGCGGGCCCATCTTCAAGAACAAGACGTTTTTCTTCTTTGATTACGACGGCACCAGACTAAGATCATTTACCTCGAACGGCGGTGCCGTCCCCACGCTATGTCAGAGGGGCGACGCTGCATGCCCCGTGAATGGGCAGGCTCTGGGGAACTTTGAAGAAACCTGCACCTTGCAAGGGGGAACATTCGGGACCGGTACGGATCCTGTCACCGGTAACACCTTTTCCAACGTGTGTCAGTCTGGCGGCACTTTGTTGTCGTCCGGCCAGCTGTGGGATCCGTATTCAGGTGGCGCGGGGGTGGGCGGCCACTTCGCGACACGCCAAACGCCTATTCCCTTCAACAACCTGTCCGCCTACACCAGTGCTGGCTTGCCTGGGACCGCGGGCAATCTGATTGATCCCCTGGCCGCGAGGCTTTTCCTGCTGTTTCCAAAGCCCAACGTGGCGACCTCGACTCCTACGTTCCAGGGCGGGTCCAATTTCTCTTTTGCCGGAGTAAATCCCAGTTCCGACAACACTTTTGATGTAAAAATTGATCACCACTTCAACGACCGCAACCTGCTGAGCGTTAAATATAGCCAGGATGACTTCAGCGCAAATAGCGCCAACTGCTACGGAAATTTTGCCGATCCTTGCTCGGTTTCCGGTCCCGTGACCTCGCGTACACACTTGCTGGCTGTGAACTATACGAAAACGTTCAGTCCCAATCTTCTGATGAATATCACCTACGGTGCCAGCCGCAATTTCACTCTTGGCGGCCAGGGCATTGGCGCGAACATTGGTGCCAGTAAGTTCCAAGGGGATCTGAATAACCTGTTTAGCCTTCCGGGGCAGAGCTGCGATATCACTGCTCCGTCTGCTACTGCGTGCTTTGGCGCAGCCGGTCTGGAAGAGCCCGGAGCATTGTTTAACGCCGTCCCCAACATTGTCCTGGCGGGCACCTATGGCTCTCCAGGTCTCTCAGGAACCTTCTTCGTTATTAGGCAAGGGCAAGACACGCAGAGCGTGGCCGATACGGTCAGTTGGCTGCACGGAAAGCACGAGTTCAAGTTTGGCGGCGAGACCCGCCTGGCCCGCGACAACTACGTTCAGCCCGGAGCGCCCGCTGGGCAGTTTAACTTCAGCTATATCGGCACGGCTCAGTTCTCGGACGCGGGAAACGACGGCACGATTAGTTGTGCACCACCCCCGAACAACCAGGGTTGCACGCTCCCCAACGGTCTGGTTGTTACTCCCTTGAGTAACGGCTCTCCCATCGATGGAGGCGACGACTTGTCGAGCCTGCTGGTTGGCGTGGGCGATCCGACCAACGGCACGCCTCCTCCCTCCGGCTGCTTCAATGGCACGGGCGGCTGTTTCCGCGGGTTCAACAATTACGTATCCACGCAGAATTGGCGCTATGCCGGGTTCTTCAACGATACCTTCCATGCTACCTCGAAGCTGACGCTGAATCTGGGCCTGAGGTATGAATTGTCGCTGCCGCGGACCGAGCGCTTCAATCGCATGGAGTCGCTGGATCCCAACATGCCCGCGGCGATTCAATACAACGCGGCGCAGCTGGCCATGATCAACTCCTTCAATACCACCCCGCTGGTAGGGGTGGATCCGACGAATCCGATAGGTCCGGGGAATCCGGGGAATCCGGCTACAACCCCGAATGCCTTGGGCATCCCCAGCCCGACCGTTTTGCGTGGAGCCGAAGTCTTTGCCGGGCAACACGGGGCCAGCCGGTACACTTACAATCCATTCTATAAGGGCTTCCAACCGCGCATCGGGCTGGCCTGGCAATTGCCGAATAACTTAGGAGTGCTGCGCGCCGGCTACGGCATCTTCTACGATGCGCCAAGAAGCGCTGTTTCGGGAACCGGTCCGGTGGGGTTTGATGGGTTCGACATCCAGCCTCCGTGGATCACCGTAAATGAGAGCCAGGTTGCGAACCAGGTACCCTGTGGCCGGCTGAGCAATCCCAACGCTAACCCTAGCATTGGGTGCAATACCAACAATGTCGCCTTCCCACAGCCGCCGGGAAGCGCCCTGGGCGCCTTTAACAACCTGGGCTTTTCTGCGAACGGTCCAATCCCCGGTATCAACTCGAAAATCCCCTACGAACAAAGTTGGAGCGTCGGGTTTCAAAAGCAATTGCCAACCAAGATCCTCCTCGATATGAACTATGTTGGCAAGAAGGGGACCCACCTGTATGCAGGCGGCTTTAACACCCTGCAACTCCTCGGTCGCCCCTTTGAGAAGGCCGTCCTGTCCGGAGCGTTGTCGCCAGCAGATATCAACGCGATCAACCAAGCCACTGCGGCAAATCCGTTTGCCTCCCCTAACCCTGCCACATGCACTAGCCCCACAGACCCCAATTACATTTGCGACCCCACCAGTGGCGAGGGTTCGCTTGTGCCGACGATCAGTGCGACCCAACTTCTGAACCCATTCCCACAGTTTGCCGGCTTTGGGGGGGACGCCTTCCCCGTCGCCGATTCCACCTACCACGCTTTGCAGGTTCGCGCCGAAAGGTCGTTTGCCAATGGACTGCAGTTCCTGGCCACCTATACCTGGTCGAAGTCCATTGACAATGCCTCGTTCCAGGACTTCAGCAACCAGTTTCTGGGTAATGGAGGCGGTTCCGCATCGCGTCAAGACCCCTTTAACCCGAGGGGCGACCGGGCTGTGTCTGTGTTCGATCTCCCACAACTTTTTCAGCTCAGTTACGTTTACGAATTTCCGATTGGTCGTGGCAAAGCGTTGGGCGCCAACTTGAATCCCATCTTGAACACTATTGTGGGCGGGTGGCAGACCAGCGGCATTTGGACCATAAGCGATGGTAGACCACTTACTCTAACCGGGTCACATGCCTCTATCCCAACCTATGGCCAGAGGCCCAATTTGTCGGCCCCCCTCCAGCGCTCCTCAACGTCTTATCAGCACTTAGTGAATGGTCTCAACAATACGCCACCAGGAGCCAGTTACTTTTCCAATCCCGGCGCATTGTCGGTGCCCGATGATTTCACGTTTGGCAATGCCCCCCGGACAACTACCAGCGTCCTCTCCCCTGGAACCCGGAATGCAGAACTAGCCCTCTTCAAGGAGTTCTCCCTGGCAAGGGTTCGTGAGGGGATGCGGCTGGAGTTTCGCGCTGAGGCCACTAATGCGCTGAATCATCCACAGTTCAAAGCTCCGAATGCAAACGCTGCGAGCGGCACTTACGGTCAGATCGTTCCAAATGGCTCCGTTACCGTCAGCAGCCCGCGCGAATTGCAGTTGGGGCTAAAGGTCTACTTCTGAGCATCGCGGGCCTTCCGCCGTTGTCCGCGGCGAGAAGGCCCTTTCTTTTGTTTGAAGAATCCGCCGCAGACTGGTGGGCGGATGTCGAAGCACGTCTGCTTCAGCGGCTCCTGCGTAGAATAGAAATCCTGAAAACTGAGTTAGCTCTCAGGCGCCGGCAGTGTTGTGCAGCCTAGCCAAGTCCGCCTGCGCGCCCTTGCTGGCCAGCTCTGCGATCGAAGGGATCGATTCTGGAGCGATGAGTCTGGACTCAGCCGGCCGGCTCCCGCTGCGAATCGCCTCCGTCAGCATCTCCAAAGCCAGGTCAGCGTTGGGACGAATGAAAATCGTCGCTGTCAGCACGCCGCTGCGCACCCACGCCTGGCCAGTCTGCGGCATCCCATCGCAGCCCGTGAACGGAATTTTCAGCCACCGTTCCCGTTCCCCCTCCGCGATTTCGCCAAAGGCTTTTCTCGCGCCCGCCGCCATGCTGTCGTCCTGCGCCCCGACTAGGTCGATGTGCGTCTCCTGCGAAGTCCGTAAACGCAGCCACGAACTCACCGTACGGTAGGCACTCTCTTCCGTCCAGTTGGCCCGCATCGATTTCACGCGGACATTCACAGGCTTAGTGCGATTCATCCCTGTGGTCCGTTCGCGCGCGGCAGAACTGTTTGCAGGCCCTTCGATATACAGAATGGAGCCGCCGCTGGGCAGCAACGCCGCAAACTGTTTTCCCTGAATCTTGCCAATTTCCTCATGGTTGGAGCTGATGGAAAAGATTGGAACCTTGTAGGCCCGCCGCAACTCGGTCAGGTAGTCGGCTTCATGATTCAGCACGACCCATCCGATGCCTGCCGCCGCGGCTGCACGCGCAACCTGCGGAAACGCAGTGCCGCCTGCCGGCTCAAATACAATAGCGTCGGGACGTGAAGACGCTGAACCCTGAATGAATTGCAGCAGTTGCTGGCTTTGTGTCAGGGCATCGTTGTTGGCGTGGATCAGCTTCACTTCGACACCGAGGCGTTGCCCAGCTTTTTCAGCCGTGGCG
>Ga0210408_10002693_pt1 | contig 17011 bp, 14 predicted proteins | sample IncBWH4MmetaG_FD_155471 | JGI IMG/M metagenome (GOLD analysis project Ga0210408, IMG submission 155471) | Forest soil microbial communities from Barre Woods Harvard Forest LTER site, Petersham, Massachusetts, United States - Inc-BW-H-4-M | ecosystem: Environmental > Terrestrial > Soil >...
GCCCACACTACCAAGGAGTGAGCCGTCCGCTTCGCCCCCCCTTCTTTCCTCCGAAACCATATTCAATTTCGTGTGGATTTCGGGGGGCAGGTCAGCTAACAAGCTATCGGACCCCGACCGCCCACAAACGTCAGTTCAGTTTGCGTATTTGCGAGGCGATCGAGTAAAAATCGTCAAGTCCGGAGCGGTACCCCATATATATTAGACTCAATCGACCTGTTGACTGGCACTCCAGTGTCAGGTGCGTCGCGCCCGGTATCTTTAGGACTTCCCGCAATTGATAGCCCCCCAAGCAAACAAGTTTCTCGTTGGCCGTAAATAGCGTTCTTTCTTCGATGTTACTCAGACCATCTTGCTCTAATTGCTTGCGCTTGATGATTTCCCAAGAATCCAGACTCCGCAGTGGAGCGGAAAGAGACATGACCGTTATCATGTTCGGGACCAACAAGGGTCCCGGCTGTCTTTTCACCTGCGTATCAAACATAGTCAGATCCTGGTGGTCGGGACCCTCTGAGTAAATGAGCCAACGATCTGGGACGGGCACTACATAGTCGCCGACTGCCGCCGAATACCCGTGTTTCCAATGCCAAACCTTGGATTCGATCTGGTACCGTCTCGAATAGATCGCGTATCCAACAATGAGAACCAGAACGCCAATGATCAATAAACGTGAAGCTCTACTCATGAACGAACCCTTGAGGCATGTCTTGGAATGCAAGCCCCCACTAGTGCTTCAGTCCGCAATCGTGCAAATAACCGATTCAGCGCCGACAGTCGATACGCGGAGGCGGGTGGCCCGGCCTTTCGCGTCCGTACTTTCCACAATTGACCACGCTCCGCCGCCGATGATACCACTCGGGTAATTCATCCTGCAGTTGTTTTGTCTTGCTTGTGGTTTTGCCTTTGTCTTTGATTTTGTCGTGGTATTTGAATTTGCCCTTGAATTGGCGGGTGCCCCATCCTTCGCCTGCGGTTGGCGAAGGGTGGGTGCCTTTGACGTTGCAGTTTCTTGAGGTTTTGAATTTCTCGCCATGCCCACTGGACTCGAACGCCGCTACGGGCAGCGCCACCTCCACTTCATCACTTGCAGTTGTTACCGCGCCTCCCTCTTCTCCGCTCCGTCCGCGCGCGTAACCTCTTCGTCAAAGTCCTGGGCGAAATTCGTGCGCAATATCACTTCGCGCTCGTCGGACTGGTGGTCATGCCCGAGCATTTCCACCTGCTCATGAGTGAACCCCCGTCCAGCACTCCCTCGAAGGTGATGCAAATCTTGAAGCAGCGCGTCTCGAGATCACTTCGCCAGAAACGCCGCAAGCGGACTTCCCCCGCACAATTACGGCTGTGGCGTGGATCCCCGAACGGTGGCCTGCGCAGCTTCTGGCAGAGCCGCTTCTTTGACTTCAACGTCTGGAGCCGCAAAAAGAGAATCGAGAAGCTGCACTACATGCACATGAATCCGGTCAAACGCGGCCTGGTGGCCCACCCCAAAGACTGGCGCTGGAGCAGCTATGCCTCCTACCAACGGCTCCCCGATGCATTGATCCAAGTTGATTTCGTGGATTGAATTCGGGCCACGGAATAAGACCCAAGAGAAAGTCAAAACCTCCCACCCTTCCAACTTCGAAGGGTAGGGCACCCTGAACTTCAAACCAACTTCAATTCGACTGCAGGAAACTACTTCGCTGCGATCAGCGCTTGCGCGGTGCGTTCAATAGCGGGAGTGAGGGATCACAATGGCCAGGCCACCCGTGCGCCCGCAGTGCAAAGGAATAACTGCGCGGTCCGCGCCGTCAGCCGGCCAGTCCAACAGGCCCCACCTGCCGGTTCTGCAAGCAATAGAGAACCAGTTCGACGCGGCTGGAGATGCCCAATTTATCGAAGATCCTGAACAGGTAATTTCGGACGGTGTGTTCGCTCAAATTGAGCTGGCGGGAAATCTCCCGGTTCGTCAGCCCTTCGGAAACCAGGCGAACAACATCCTCTTCGCGCTTCGAAAGCAGACTAATGCCACGAGCATCCTGTATGTGCAGCGGCATGGACGTGCTCAAGGCATCGAGCAAAAAGCCGAGTTGCTGGCTATTGGCCCACACCTGGCCCTGATGGACGGCATGAATGCACTTGCAAAGGATTTCGAGCGGCTCGTCACGAAAGATCACGCCTTGCGCTCCGAACCGAAATGCGTCAATCACCAACTCACGGTCCCGGGAATCAAGCAGCATGATCGCGCGCGTCCGCGTGCGAGCGGCGCGGAGTTCGCGCAGGACGTGATAGCCCTCGAGCGGCCCCTGCTGCAATTGCGCGCTGATTACCGCCACATCCGGTTGAAGTTCTTTCAGGAGAGTGAGAGCGTGCAGAGAATCCACCGCGCTGGCCACGACGGCCACGCGGTACCGTCGCGGCCTCAAAGCGCTCGCGACGAGTTGGCAGTTCATCTGATTCGCTTCCGCGATGGTAGCCGCATCCCATTCGCACCGGATTAGCGGCTACCGGCAGGCTGAATCCGCCTCCGGCCGGCCATCCTTCTGCTTCTACGGACTGGGTACTTTGGTGTCGGGCTATGTATCAGCGCCGGCAGAGCGCGAGGGCCTGGTCGTCAACCTCGGGCTTGACGCCAGCGGAAGACTAGCCCGCGTTGAGGTCCGCCCGGTTGTGCTGGACGAGACAGGATTCGGCTCGATTCCCACCACGGAAGCCGGCGCAAGGATTCTCAGCCGCTTCCAACACCTCTCACGGGAACTTATCGACGGCTCCTATGAAGAGCGTTTTTATTGCGATATGTCTCAGGGACTTCTTCGGCTTTACGCGCGCGACATCCGATCGGCTTACCAGCACTCGGGATTCAAGGGGCTTGTTCGGAAAATGAGGCGCGTGCGCATGCGGCATGTTCGTCGCCTGGTTCATAAGGTGGTGGCTTGATACGAGTGGGATGCATGGCATTCGCGGTGGCGTTCGGCGTCGTGCTCTTGCTCATTCCGGCCGTCAAGCATTTGTGCACGCGATTTGACCTGCTGGATCGCCCCGGCTCGTTGAAGATTCACTCTAAGCCGATCCCTCGGATAGGAGGTGTGGCAATCGGGCTTGCGTTGCTTTCCGCCGCCGTCCTTGCAAGGAACATTCCTGGCCGCAACTCGATGGCGTTTGTTGGCGCGTTCGCCCTCATTTGGCTGGCGGGCTTGACCGACGATCTCCGCGAGCTCTCTCCTGCCATTCGCCTTACAGCACAAATCATTGCGGCCACGTTGTTATGGAGAAGTGGCCTTCGGGTGGATCTTGTCGAAAACACGGCATTGAACTTTATTGTGACGACTCTATTCGTCCTCTTTTTCGTCAACGCCTTCAATTTTCTTGATGGCATAGATGGCCTTGCCGCCGGCACGGCAGCTATCCTCGCGATTGCTTGCGGAACGATTTGTGCCGGTGGGATGAGTCCAGCCGGCCTCGTTTTGGCTTGGAGCCTGGCGGGGGCGTGCTTCGCCTTCCTCACATTCAATTTCCCCCCCGCAAGTATTTTCATGGGGGATTCTGGCAGCACGGTGCTTGGATTTTCAATAGCAGTGATGAGTCTGGATTATTATCGAACGGCCGACACCCGGCCCAGTTCGCTCGTGTTTCCAATCCTGATTGCGGCTGTTCCACTACTTGACGCCGGCCTGGCGGTTTTGCGCCGGTTGCGACGACACGTCTCGGTTGTTACAGGTGACCGCCGCCATCTGTACGATTTAGTCGTAGCACGTGGATATTCGCCTCGCGATGTTGTGCTGACTTTCTATGCGCTTACGACAGGATTAGTGGGCGCGGGCTGGATCAGTTTGAGGATCGCATCCAGCGCGGCGATCCTCCTCGCAACCGCCTGCTGGGTGGTGTTGGGGTTTTGGGCGATTCACTTGGGGGCGCTGCGTTCCGGGAATGATGCAAATCCTGTGCGGGCGCGCACATCTTTCGAGCTGTAGAAAAGCGCAGAGATTAGGTGGAGGAAGACAAAATGGTGCGGCCGGTCCGTTTGCTGCGCTCTTTTGGCGTGCTGTGCTTTTGCACATTGCCGAGCTGAACCAGCAACTTGCGCAGCTTGGCGCGCTCTTCCAGGTCAATATCAACCACCTCAAATGCGCGCGCCTGGGTATTGGCATCACGAACAATCGTCTGCGCTTTCACGGATTTTTGAGCCGGATTCAAGCGGAAGCCGACGATACTGCCCGGGTGCAAGCTCTGTTCGCACACCGCCACGCCGCCACCGAGCGTCATTTCCGGAATCTCAACTTTGCAGTTTTCCTTCAGATTCGTGGTCGTCGCCGGAACGGAATGCTCCAGCCGCAATCGTGGGTAGCGCCGCTGGCGGATCGCGGAGGAATCCGGGTCCGGGTCGAGCGGTTCAATCGAAAACTCCGCCAGGCTCAAACCGCTGCGCGGCATGAAATTGCGAACCCATTCCGGGTCGATTTTTTCCATGGCCTGAGCCGCCACCACTCTCAATTCACTCTGATTGGCCCACCGGAACGTCTTTCTCGCTTCCGCTACCTTCCGCAATACCGCTTCGGCGCCTGCGGTGCGCAATCGTCCGAGTGCCTCGATGGCCTTTAGGCGAAGATAATCCGTGCCATCCTTCGGCAAATCACCTTCCGCCATTCGGAGCAAGCGCATATCCGCGGATGGTTCGCCGCTCATGCCGATTTCGTCCACGGCCAGAGGCCGGATCATCGCGTCGAGGTTGTCCAATACTTGCAGAAGCAATCGCCCGCGTTCCACCGCACCACTGGCAGCAATTTGCCGGACCAGCCGGTCGTGCGCCGTTCGTTTCCATTCTTTGAGCCGGTCCGGGAGGAGTTGCTCGAGCGTCTGCAGGTCCATTCGTGCCAGGATTCCGACCACATCCAGTGCTTCGTTCGGATTTCCGTGACGAAGTTGCTCGCGCAGATGCTCCAGGCCTGCCGGCCCCAGAACTTCCATCATGGACACCAGAAGGTTGCAATCTTCGCGAAACCCGCTTCGACCGAATCGAACGGCCAGGTGCTCGGCGGCGGGTTGCGGCATCCTGCGCATCAGGTCGGAAAGTCCGCCGGGAACCTGGCCGGACTTGACCGCCTCTTCAATGAATTCCGGCAGGCGGTTTTCGACCGCAATTCGGGGACGCAGATTCTTCCCCAATCCAGGACGCTCTGCTTCCACGTATTCCAATAGTTCAACGGAGCGCTGAATTGCCGGGAACGACCGCTTGCTGGCGGCTTCCTGTGAAAGCCGGACAAAGGCCGCGCCGACCAGGCTCTGCATTTCCGAATCACGCTCTTCGGCCAGCTGCACGCCCACTTGGCGGATCACTTCGATGAAAATTTTCTCTTCGCACTTGGAATAAACGGAAGCGAGTTCGGCAAGCCCCATGGCTGCCTGCCGCCGTTGCTCGTCGGACTTGTTGGTTATGCAGTTGGCGTAATTCCGCAGGACCTTTTCGGCCTCCTCGATTTCACCCTTCTCCCGAAGGCCTTCCATGAATTCTCGGATTTTCGCCGGTGGAACGCACCAAACGTCGGCGGATTCCAGGACGGCTTTCTTCTTCTCCTCCGAGACTTCGGACCAGAACTGTTGCGCCAGGATATCCACGTACGGCTTCACTTCGATGCCCGCGCGCATCATTTTGTCTTCGTACACGCCGAGGACTTTGCGCAGGCCATCGAGTTCGTTACTCATCTCGCCTAGCAACTGGCGCACGGAATTCACTTCCACGTCGCCGCGTTCGTAGCTTTCGAGCGCGAATCGGATGGCGATATGCTCCGCAAGTTTCAAGAGCGTCGGGCGGTCGGAAGATTCCGAGGGAGCTTGAGCCGCAAGCGCAGAGAGAGCCTGGCTGACGGTGAAACGCGCACGCCGGGGGAGTGTGGATAGGCGCGATTGAAACGCACTTGGGTCCAGCCTGTCCTTGCCGGATTCTCCAGTGCGCGCAATCTGCGCCAGCACCTGCAGAATTCCCTGCAGTTCGTCTTCTTGCAGCGTCATCAATCCGGTTTCTACGGCCATGGAGCCCTGACCGGCGCCGGTCCGTGCGGGACGGCTCCCGCGGATTCCAGCGGTAGCATTGCCCCAGCGGCTGGGTGTGCCACCTCCGGCATCAACCGGAGCAGCCTCCGGGACTTTCCATATACGCTTGTTTGAACTGCCGCCCGCGGGAGGAGCAGAAACTCCCGACCCGCCGACCGGAATTCCACCCGGTCCGGTTGATCCCGACGCCGACGATTCACCTTTGCCGAACCAGAATCCAGCCGTGTGTGGATCGAGTTGGGCGCCACCTCCGCTGCCGCCTACAATATTCCAAGTCCCGGATCCTTCCGCCCCGCTCCCTCCAGATCCTCCAGGTGCGCCCGCTGAGAAGTTCGAACTTGTTCCGCCCGAAATGCCACTGCCACCGCCGCCGGAGCTGGCAGGATTTCCTGATTCGGTCTGCCCGGCGGGCCCCGAACCGGCATTCGGACCGCCAACAGATGTTCCGGGCACTGATGCGCCTGAATCTCCTTGATTGAGCCAGAAACCACCGGCGTTGGGATCGAGCGGCGTTCCACCGCCGCTGCCGCCCACGATGTTCCAGGTGCTTTGAACACCTCCGGAAGATCCCGGGCCGCCGACTGAACTTACGCCGCCTGTAACTGCGGATCCTCCCGAGCCTGATCCCGACCCGGTGCCGCCCTCGTAATATCCACCGCCGCTTCCGTCATGCCCTGAGCCGTAACCACCGCCTGGGCCATTCCCTCCGCCACCCGGTCCGCCACCGCCCGGTCCCCCACCGCCTGGTCCGCCGCCCGAACCCTTACCCTTGGTTCCCTCTGCTGCGACAATCAGTTGCAATAGCTTTTCCGGGTCATTGAAGAGTTCATTGGCCGCGTCAGAATCCATTCCCAGAGTGCGCGCGGTAATGTGCGCGGCCACCGAGGACCTCGCTATCGAGGAATCGGCGGGAACAAAGCAAACTTCGTTCACGTGAATGTGCGGATCGCCCTGCAGGGCGGCCTTCAGCTGCTCGACCAATTGAGCCGGTTTTGCTCCCGTGCCGGTGGGAAAGCCGCGAACAAATCGCGCCAGACTGGCCTGCGTTACTTTTGGCGAAAAGTGAATGCTGGCGATGCCCGCGGCAGAAAGCATGCGCGCAAAACTCTTCTCAGCCGCCGCCGATTCCAGCGCCACGCCGTCGAGTAGGAGTTGATCCCCGGAAACGGCCAGCAGCAGGCCCGCCTCATTGTCACCCAGGGCCGTCCGAAGTTCGCTCCACGCCGTCTCATACTGCTTGGCCGTGCGAGGGTGCCCGAAGTCATACATGCGGGCGAATTTGAGCAGGATGTTTAGACTGCGCACGAAGGCGCGTGCAGCCGTTGTCCGAGCATTGGGATTCATTGGCACGGTCTGGGGCTGGTGCCCCGCCTCATCTAGCAAATATGAGGGTTACGGGCGCAGCGGACAATGGTACTGGTGTCCTTTTTAGTACTACCACTTAGTCCCATGGGGCGGGTGGGAAGGAGGTCCTGGACACAGGAGGCGTTTTTTCAGCGCTCGATCCTGGGCACCAGTTCCTCAACGCTGCTAAGAATCGCAAGGGCCCCGAGCCGCCGTAGTTGGGCACCGCGCAACCGCCGCTCTTGAGATTGGCGCGGTAAAACCCCCAGAAAAGGCATACCCGCAGACCGGGCAGCCAAGGCGTCGTCAATATTGTCCCCCAGATAAACGGCCGATGCCGCGTCGCCAGCCCCCAGGATTTTGAGCAAGCCCTCCGGATGTGGCTTGGAATGTTGGACATCCTCGACCGTGACGATTTTGCGGAAGTACTCGCGCACCTTCCAGCGATCCAGCGTGTAGTCCAGTTCGCGCCGGATGCGCCCAGTGAAGATGGCTAACTCAGCGCGGCCAGAGAGGCGCCGCAATTGAGCACGCGAGAGAAGCCACCGTTCACCGGATACGTAGCCGCGGCCATTCCGGCCCCAGTAAAGTTCAACAAATTTCGCTTTGACTTCGTTGTAACTGAAATTCCCCCCCAGTCTGCGAACCCACTGGTGCGATAGCTTCCAATCGTCGTTAAAACCGGGCTTGTTTTTCCAGCGATGCCACTCCGCGCGAGACACCCGCTTCCCGCTGAAGTGCCGCACCGTCTCCAGTGTCGTCCGCTGAAACGAGTCGCGCGTGTCCACTAGGACCCCGTCCACATCGAAGATGATAATCGCGAGACGCAGATTCAATTTCGCAAATGGATTAGAGGCTGGCACTCAGGGCGTCAGGAAATCAGGCGTGAGGTTCTTCACTCCCGTGCGTATCTTCCGCGGCATGACCCTCGGCAGAAGCAGGTTCCGTGGTGTCCTCGAGCGTGTCAGAGGACCACGCTTCTCCAGGCGGGACCGGAGCGATGGCGGCCTGGGTGTGAACTTCTGTAGCCGCGTTTGAAGGCTGCTCGGAAACGCTGGAAGCATCCGGAACAGGAGCCGGTTCGGAACGCACCGCCGCCGCGCCAACGGCTGCAGTCGCGGCCTTCAAAGTTTCCAGCCGCTTTTCAAGAACAGCCGCAAGCAAATCGATAATAATTTTCGCGCCCGACCCATCCGGATCCTTCGTCGGATTGTAAGCAGTGATCTCCATGGCTGCCATGTGCTTTTGCTGCGCGAACACCATTAATGCGTCGCGGACTTCCTCCAGGCTCAACCCGCCAGAACCGGGGTAATTCGTAGCCGGGAAATCGGCAATCACGTCCACGTCGAAATGAAGCACAAAATCGTGAGTCCCGGCATGAATCCGCTCGATAGCGGCTTGCGCGGCTGCCGTCGCTCCCTTGCGCTTCACATCCGCCGCCAGATAACTGCGCAGAGGCAACTTGCGAAGGAGTTCTTCTTCAGCCGGATCCAGACGATCCACACCAAATAGCGCCAGGTCCGGATCGCGGACCAGCGGCGGCTCGCCCCAGAAACGTACCAACTCCGCGGCGCCGCGCCCGGTCAGATGCGATACCACCATGCCGTCCACACATCCCGAAGGCGTTGTCGCAGGTGTATTCAGGTCTGCGTCGCGATCCATGTAAATCATGCCCACATTGCGGAAGTAGCGCCGCGCTCCAGCAACGGTGGCAAGGGCCACGGAGCAATCACCGCTGAGAATCACCGGCAGCGCGGCCGATTTCACCGCCAATTCCACGCGCGGCTTCAGGGCTTCCAGTGCTGCCAGTATGCGAGGGAGATTTCGAGCGCGCGGACTTTCTTCGTCAGGTTGATAAAGCTGGGGGGGATCATCTCCGCCATCGTGCACTTCGTAGCCGATGGTGCGAAGACGCTCAACGATGCCTGCAACGCGCAAAGCGGCAGGTGCACCTTCGTGTCCCGGCGACATTGCCGCCGCGCTGGTGGGCGCGCCCAAGAGCGTAATTTTATTGGGCTGGCGGACGATTCTCACCGCCACGCATAGACTCCTTGAAGTGCGATCTCATCGGCACAGGCCTGGCGAGCATCAATGCGCCGCTCCCGTCTGGCGCGCGGCCAATTCCGGCGGCAGAGTGAAGCGCACATCTTCACGAATCAAATCCAGATCGCGCTGATTGGTAAATCCAAAATTCGACAGGCGCTGGCTCACCTGTTCCACCAGAATTTCCGGAGCCGAAGCGCCGGCCGTCAATCCCACTGTTTTCACGCCTTCCAGCCACGATGCATCGATCTCGTTCGCATCTTCGATTAATCGCGAGGCCACTCCGGCGCGCTGTGCCACCTCCACCAGACGGTTTGAGTTCGAGCTGTTCGCCGAACCCACCACCAAAATCAGTTCCACTTCGCGAGTCAACGCCTCAACCGCTTCCTGGCGATTCTGCGTGGCATAGCAAATGTCATCCGACGCCGGTCCGGCAATAGACGGAAACCGCTGCCGCAACCGGGCCACAATCTCTTGCGTGTCATAAAGTGAGAGCGTCGTCTGCGTCAGGTACGCCAGGCGGTTCGGATCCGGAACTTCCAGCGAGTCCACTTCCTCGACGCTGCGACGACCCACCGTCTGCTCCGGAGCTTCGCCGGACGTGCCAACAATTTCCTGGTGGTCGCGGTGGCCAATCAGAATCAACGTCCGGCCTTCGCGCGCGAACTTTAGAGCCTCCAGGTGAACTTTTGTCACCAGCGGACATGTAGCGTCAATCACGCGCAGCCGGCGTTCCTGGGCTTCCAGGCGTACACGAGGTGGCACGCCGTGGGCGCTGAATACCAGAACGGCCCCTTCGGGTACCTCTTCAATGGTTTCAACGAAAATAGCGCCGCGCCGCCGCAACTGGTCCACCACGTAACGATTGTGGACGATTTCGTGGTGCACATAAACCGGCTGGCCGTAGGCTTCCAGCGCCAGATCCACGATATCCACCGCGCGGACCACTCCGGCACAAAATCCCCGCGGCCGCACGCGCACCAGCGTCTTGGCCCCGTTGGTCGTGCCTTGTATATGAGTTAGCGTCAAGCGATTCTCCGAGTACCATTCTATATTACCTGAACGGCTCCCTTTCCCGCCAGTTCGAATGCCCATGGGGTGCCCTCTCCAGACCGGTTTCCCCGGTGCCCAGGCACAGGAGGTATGATGCAAAATTCACGGCAGCGGTACAGGCAGTACACTGCAAGTTGTTGATAAAAAGTCATCTTGTAAGGAGCCTTTCGTCAGGGCACGGCTTTAGCCGTGCCGAAAAGCAGCGTGATTTCAGGGGTTTCAACTCCTGAGATGGGTGAAATCGTCAGCCAGGGTATTTATAAAGTAGCTGAAAAACAAATGACAAATGGAAGGATGGATTTCTGTTGAGGCTACAAAGTCGGAAGGGTTGCGCCACGCGCAACCCTTCAGCAGAGGTCAATTACAGAGCGGTTTCAGATCGCGGACGGCGAATTGATTTTCGGCTGATTTCTTCCAGGCCGGCATAGCCGCGGCGCGCTGAATCTGCGATCACGCGCACGCCAACCTCAGCAAAATCAAGCCCGCGCTCACCGATGGCGCCGACGACATATATGGTCGCGCCGATGGCCAGCAGCGCACCGAAGCCGGCGACAAACAGCAATTCCGCGGCCAGCAATTCGCGAACGAAGTAGAGCTGCAGGCAGAAAACTAGAGCAACGAACGCAGTCACGCCCTTGCGAACTTTCGCTTTCTCTACGATCGAACCGACACTTCCCTTCAGTTCTCTCAGGAACTTAGTCATGACCCTCACCTGTCCTCGCTATATGTGATGCAAGGAAAAGGCCAAAAGGACAGGTGCTAACTCATTGAAAAATCAGGTACATGAAAATTCTCAAAATGGGAAGTACAGGCGAAAGGTGAAATCCGTTTCCTCCCCGAGGGGAAATCAATGGCGCGCAGGCAGTGACAATTATTGTCGCCGTTGCGTCACGTTTGCTTAATCAGAGTGGTGGCCCGTGGTAAGCGCTCAGAACCAAGAATGGGCCATCCTTGTGTGCGAGCTGAATGAGTAGCCCGGATTGCGACAGCCAAGCAAGGCTAGTGCTCTCTGGGTCATCTGGGCTGGTCGCGGACCGCAGCCGAAACTTGTGAGCTACAATCTTTTGGTTCAATCGCTCTAAGCTTTCGCGGCCCACATACTCTACCTCGTCGCCATCTTCGGACACTAATTTCAGACTACTTCTATTTTCTCCCTCGGCGAAGCCAACGACGGGTACAACGACTTTTTCCCCCTCAGTGTGATCCACCTGCGCCAAATACATTTGGCTGGTCCATGCTAAATCGACAGGAAATGGCCCCATGATAGGCAAAAATGCATAAGGCATTTTTTGCTGAATGGTATCGGTGGCCGACATTTTGCCGACCACGTCGTTGGCGTTACATTGCACCTGAACACTTGAGAATTTACACTCAATTTTCAATCGAACGTCTTCCGGTTGGCTCCGACTTACCAGTTCGATATCAAACGCAATGGGCCTGAGGTCGCTTGAAAGCGTTCGACGCTCTACAATCTTCTCCCGCCCTCTAGAATCGGCCTGTTCAATCTCCAGGGAATAGTTCCCGTCCGTCAACTTGTACAGGCATCCAATTTTGTCTGTTTCGGGCTGCTTGACCCCGTCTCGCTAATGCGTGAATACGCTCCTTCGCAGAACCGCAGTCGCTTCTCCTCGCCGAATGTGAGGGTGTTTGGGATCGTGAGCACAAGCGGTACAAATGCCATCAAACAGGCATGACAAACCAGTAACCAGAGATGCCAACTGCCGCTGGCGAAGATCCCGCACGACCGAGAGATTTTAATCCCGCGAGCGACCCGCCCTTTTGCATCCACCGTTCTCACAGTCGACCTCGGCGCACCGCCGATAATACCACCGACTTACATGACGCATCGTTAGCTAGGTCTTCGCGGCGGGTTCCGACTGCATTTCTTTAAAATTGCGAACTAGCGGGGGCCTGGCGCCGAATGGTGCACGGCTGAATCGAGGGACCTGCTTCTGGCTCTTCTCTGAAATTTCAAATCTGAAATTTGCAATTCTCTCTTTCCGTCCGCATGCCGGCTAATTTCCGGTCTGCTTCACCGCGTCCCAACTCCACCCCTGTTCCAACGGACAGGCGCACTACAACTGGACCAAATCAATCCACGCTCTGTACTTTTTCTGGCCTACTTCCCTATTCATTTCATGCTACCTATGGTCATGTCTACCTCGCGACACCCTCCCCCATTGCCCTCCGTCCGATCTTTCGAACCGCAGCCACTTGCTCACGCTTCTGCCCTCACCCCTATACCCGAATCCATAGCCCCCACACCCTCGATTTCTAATCGATACACGCCGCGATTAGAACCCCTTGCAACCCTCTCAAAACAAACGACGGTGGTACTTTCTAATCGATACAAATCGCGTGCCCCCGGGGGAGTCCCTTTGCAGTTACCCGGGCGAAAACCAGGAGAACAGATTCGCCGTATTTTTCGCCGGCCCGCCGCGCCACTCCGCTGGCGGTTTTCTCCGGAATTGTCGTGGGCGTCGTTCGTAGATCCGGCTTGCCACAGGTGGGTACCGGCAGGAACACCCGGGGGCGTTCAACACCAAAGTCCAATGAGCCGGCAGGATGCCGGCGCTACAAACGCCAAGAAAACGGCGAGGCGCTTAGCGCCCTTCGAAGGGGTAGCGGTCCTGCGCCAGCGTAGCGTCGGCCACGCGGCGGCGGAGCGCGATGGTGTCCACGGGATTGTGTTTGGCGAAGCGGCGCAGGACGGCGAGTTGCGTGGTGAGCGTGTCGCCCTCCGTCGTAGCGGCCAGAGCGGTGCGCGCTTCCTTCTCGACGCGGTCCAGCGCGTCGTAGATGAAGACGCGGGCCGCGTCGCCCATCACCGCGGAGACATCCCCGCCCCGCGCGGCGGCGGCCTTCTGCGCGCGGCGCAGGCTCGATTCCATGGCATATACGTCCATAACGATGTTCGAAAGCGCGGCGACGATTTCCTGGTGCTCGGCAAGTTGCTCGCGGAATTTCTGCACCGCAGTGCCGGAGGCAAGCAGGAAAATTTTCTTGGCCTGCGCCAGCGAGCGCTCTTCGTCCGCGAATGGCCCGGTGGGCGCGTCTTCGAAGGACGGCCCGGCGAGAACTTCTTCACCGAGCTTCATAGCCGCGGGAATCAGCGGCAGGATGCCGGCCATGGCGCGCTTCATCAGCATCTGGATGATGAGCATGCGGTTGATTTCGTTGGTCCCTTCAAAAATGCGGTTGATGCGGCTGTCGCGATAGGCGCGCGCCACCGGGTAATCTTCGTGGAAGCCGTAGCCGCCGAAAATCTGCACCGCTTCGTCCACGCAGTAGTCCACCGTTTCGCTGCCGGCCACCTTGCTGATGGAACTTTCAATGGCGTATTCCTCCAGCACCTGCATGGCCTGCTGCGTTTTGTCCGCGGCGGATTGCGGCGAGCCGACGGCGGTTTCAACCATGCCCGCAGAGCGATAAATCATGGATTCCAGCGCGTAAATGGCGATGGTCATTTCGCCCAGCTTGGTTTTGATCAGACCGAAACTGCAGATGGATTTTCCGAAGGCGGTGCGCTCTTTCGAATATTTCGAAGAGGCGGCCAGCACTTCCTTGGCGCCCCCCAGGCAGGAGGCCCCCAGCGTGAAGCGGCCCACATTCAGGGTGTTGAAGGCCACGATGTGGCCGCGGCCGATTTCGTGCAGCAGGTTTTCTTTGGGCACCGGCGCGTTTTCAAAAAAGATCGGGACGGTGGAGCTGCCCTTGATGCCCATCTTTTTTTCCTCGGCGCCGACAGTGAAGCCGGGGGTGCCGCGCTCGACGATGAAGCAGGAGAATTTTTCGCCATCCACCTTGGCGAAGACCACGTACACGTCGGCGAACCCGCCATTGGTGATCCACATTTTCTGGCCGTTCAGGATCCAGTTTTTGCCGTCGGGAGAAAGCACGGCGCGAGTCTTCGAATTGAGCGAGTCCGAACCGGCCTGCGGTTCAGACAGGCAGTAGCAGGAGATGAGCTCGCCCGAGGCGATCTTGGGAAGATATTTTTGTTTCTGGGCTTCGGTCCCAAAGTACACGATGGGAATGGTCCCGATGCCGGAGTGGCCGCCATAAGAGGTGGCGAAGGATGCGTAGCCGGAGAGTTTCTCGGCAAGATACGTGGCAGAAACTTTGTCCAGGCCGGCGCCGCCGTAGTTTTCCGGAATGGCGCCGCCGAGCAGGCCGATATCGCCGGCTTTGCGAAGCGTCTGGACCATCAGGCCCTGTTTATGCGCCTCGAGCTCCGGAATGATCGGGAAAACTTCTTTGCGCACGAATTCGGCGGCGGTCTGGCCGACCAGGCGCTGGTCATCAGAGAGATCTGCGGGAGTGAAAACATCTTCGGGAGCGCAATTGCTGATCAGGAAAGCGCCGCCGCGATTGAGCACCTGGGTTGCCGGGGTGGTGGCCATTTTGATTCCCTCGCTGTGAGATTAGGGTAAGGCGGTAAAAAATGATTGTCTCTCTCATTTGTTCCGGATGCAATGGCCTAGTTGGGCGAAAAAGGACAGGTCGTCGGAGGCCTGCGCCGGTGCTATCGATTGTTTTGCGATGGCGTCTCACAGCAGGAGGTGCCATATGAAAAGCGTTGTGAAGAGATGGATTCCGGTTGCCGTCGCGCTGCTTGCTGCGGTCAGCGCATGGGGCGGCAGCGCAATCCTCAACCCAGATGAAATCACTTCCATCCGCAAGGTCATGGAATCCTACCGGAACGCCTGGCTTGCGAACGACGTAGAGGGCGTACTCCGGAGTTTCACCCAGGATGCCGTGTTGATGCCGCATCACGGAGTGGAACCAGTTGAGGGAATGAAGGGGATCCGGGAATTCTGGTTCCCTGGGACTGCGGCAAAAACCACGATCCTCAAATTCGTTCGCAGTGTTGATGAAGTCGGCGGTGAAGGCGGCATTGCACATACGCGCGGGCACAGCGAAGTCGCCTGGAGAGTCGAAGATAAAGGGACGGCAGTGGAATGGCGCACGCACGGGACCTACCTGGCAATCCTCAAGAAACAAGGAAACGGAAAGTGGCTGATTACCCACCTGATTTGGGACGACGTTCCGAATGAGCGGGTCAACTAAATGCCAGCGGCCGGGAGGACAGAAAGAAACAGCTCCATGCTAAGAGAGAGAAGCAGAGGCTTTAATAGCTTCGACGTAGTCGGCGGGGAGAGAGTGTTCCGCGGCACCGTCGAGAATTGTTTTCAGATAGTGGGGAGCGGGGCGAAGGGGCTTGTCCACCTTGGTGGCGATGAAGGCTTGCGCGGGGATGGTCTGGCCGTTCGCGTCCTGGATCGGAAATTCCAGGCGGCGGTAATGCTGAGGGGCGCCTTCGAAGCGGTCGAGATTGCGCAGGGCCGATTCGTGGATTTTGTACAGGACGCCGAGGACGTATTTTCCGGGGGCGGAGCGAAGATTGGCGCCGCCGGTGCCGCCGCGAACTTTTTTGTTGAAGACCAATTCGTAATTTTCCAGGCGGCCGGGGCGTTCTTCGAGAATCTCGCCGACGCGCGAGCGCATCTGGGCGCGGTTCATGTTGCTTGCAAAGGCAAAGTGCCAAGCAGTTGCGGGCATTTTCCGTCCGGTTGTATATGATTCCGTGCCGCTTGAGGAAGTTTCATGATACAGGCAACAACTCTTTCGAGCAACGACGCAGAAACAAACGGGTGCCCGATTACGGGCACCCGCATGGTTTCCACAGAGAGGTTTATCTCAGGCCGTCGCCTGGCTGCTGCGCTGGATGAAGGCCAGCAGCTCAGCGTTGATCTGGTCCTTGAGCGTGGTGCACATGCCGTGCGGCGCTCCGGGAAGTACTTTGAGAATTGCGCCTTTGACGATTTTCGACGACTGCATGGCGGCAGCGCCGATGGGGACGATTTGATCGTCATCGCCATGAAGGATGAGCGTGGGCACGTCGAACTTCTTGAGATCTTCGGTGGTGTCGGTTTCCGAGAAGGCCTTGATGCACTCGTAAGCCGCGGGGTATCCGCACAGCATGCCTTGCAGCCAGAAGGATTCGCATACGCCCTGCGAGATTTTTGCGCCCGGGCGATTGTAGCCGTAGAACGGCAGCGCCAAGTCCTTGAAAAACTGCGAGCGGTCGGCCTGCACGCCGGCGCGGAGCCCGTCGAACACTTCGATGGGCAGACCGCCGGGATTGGCCGGCGTCTTGAGCATGAGCGGCGGGATGGCGCTGATGAGCACGGCCTTGGCCACGCGAGCGGTGCCGTGGCGGCCGATGTAGCGAGCCACTTCGCCGCCACCGGTGGAATGGCCGACGTGGATGGCGCGAGTGAGGTCGAGATTCTCGACCAGCGTGGCGAGATCGTCGGCGTACGTGTCCAGGTCGTTGCCCTGCCATGGCTGGCTGGAGCGGCCGTGACCGCGGCGGTCGTGAGCGATGCAGCGGAAACCGCGTGCCGCGAGGAACGACATCTGGTCTTCGAAAGCGTCGGCGGAAAGAGGCCAGCCGTGGCTGAACACGACGGGTTGGCCGGTGCCCCAATCGTTGTAATAAATTTCAGTGCCATCGCGGGTGATCACTTTTGGCATGGGA
>Ga0210408_10002694_pt1 | contig 17004 bp, 12 predicted proteins | sample IncBWH4MmetaG_FD_155471 | JGI IMG/M metagenome (GOLD analysis project Ga0210408, IMG submission 155471) | Forest soil microbial communities from Barre Woods Harvard Forest LTER site, Petersham, Massachusetts, United States - Inc-BW-H-4-M | ecosystem: Environmental > Terrestrial > Soil >...
ATAGCTACAATCCCGACCGACGCATCGGCGGCGTCTTCGTTAATTTCGAGGGCGGCAGCTACGACGACTTCCGCTTTACCAGCACTTCGGGAATCGGTATTAGCACCATCAAGTGGCAGATCGACCGGCCATTTGTCTTTTTCGAGAACGGGGTTTCCTACAAGCGGTATGTGTCGGTTTACGACTCACTGCAGGCAGACAGCCCCGCCGGCAACACCGTGGCAACGGCCCCGGGAGCGGGAATCGGGCGGAACTTCCTGACGGTTCGGTTCCAGCCCCACGAACGGATCGAGCTCGACGCTAACTATAACTATTTCAGAGACGTACCGACGTTCGATCCCAACCTGATCAGCACCACCCTACTGGACAAGTACTTGTTCCAGGGGTTCAGTGCAGGCATGCGGTTGGAAGTCATCAAGCAGCTCTGGCTGTATGCCCAATTGGGGCGCAGTAGCCGATCGGGCGACCCCACCGCCTCGCTGAACGAACTGTATGGCGTCACCTTGGGACGGGTTCCGTGGGTCAAGATCCGGGCCGACGCGCATTATTCGCGGTTTAATAGCTCATTCGGCAGCGGTTATTACGAGTCGGTCTCCCTCTCGCGCAGCCTTAGCGACAGTTTCCGGCTAGAGGTGCTGGGGGGCAAGCAGAACTTCAGTTCGGCCTACTCGAGCAATAGCAACACCCACTATGTGACCAGCAACCTTGAGATGAACATGGGGTTGCACTATTTCTTCCAGGGCGGGTACACGTTCAGTCGCGGAGTGATACAAAACTACGACCAGTGGATGTTTACGTTGGGCTACCGCTTCGACACCCGCCAAAAGGGCGGGCAATGAAGTGGCAGCCAAAATGCAGCGATAGAGCCATGAGGCTCTCCCCCGTCGTACTCCTGGTTTGTTTTTTTCTAAGTCCTTGCTGGGCAGGGACTACTCCGCTCGAAGACATGATTGGGCGGGCGAACGATCAGGTTTCGAAGTTCGTCGAGCAATTCTCGGACGTAAAATGTACCGAGCACGTCACCCAGGAGAAGTTCCGGGCTGACGGCAAGGTTGAGTTGAAAGAAGACTCGACCTACGACTACCTGGTCATCCTGACCAACGCCGGCGGCGAAATCAACCTGGATGAATCGCGCCTGGCGGTTCACGAGCAGAAGAAAGACCAGAAAAAGGGCGTATCCATGCTGGTCAGCAATGGATTCGCAACCCTGTTTCTCGTCTTCCACCCCTATTATTCCTCGGGCTTTCAGTTCACGGATCTGGGTGAAGATACTCTGGCAGGCCGCAAGTTTCACAAGGTCCAGTTCAAGCACATTTCGGGCATGCGTTCCCCGGCGGCGCTGGCGCTGCGGGGACGGGAGTATCCGCTCGATCTGGCCGGCGTAGCCTGGATCGAGCCCGACACGGGCGTGATCGGCAAGATCGACGCAGGCCTGGCGGGCAGCATGGAAGATATCGGCTTGAAGTCGCTTCGTTCCGAGGTGGAGTTTGCCCCGGTGCCCTTTAAGGACGCCAAGGAGGTATACTGGTTCCCCGCACAGGCCAGTGTTGATGTAGAAACACCGCGCCAGCATTGGCGCAATTCCCACAACTTCACGGACTACAAGAGATTTTCTGTAAGTACGGAAGAGAAAGTGGCTGAAAAATGAGTGCTAATGCTTCTGTCGCAACTGCGGTTGCGCCAGTTCAGGACCGCGAGCGCGGACACCGGTCGCGCGTTGCCGGGGGCTACTTTTTATTTGCCACCTTGATCGTCGCCCTGACGGTTTACGGGTACGACTACTACATTCTCGGACTGGCCGATCGTCCTTTTTCGCCGAAGCACCTTGCGTTGCGGCCCCAGGGCACCATCGGGCTCAAGTTGGGCTGGCTGGGCGTCTTCATGTTCCTGATCATCTTCTTGTACCCGTTGCGCAAGCACTGGGGCTGGCTGATGAAGAAGGGCAACTCCCGACACTGGCTCGATTACCACGTCATTCTGGGAATCGCCGCGCCGTTTGTGATCGCATTCCACTCCTCTTTCAAGTTCGCCGGCTTCGCGGGGATGGCGTTCTGGATCATGTTCGCGGTTTCGGTCAGCGGCATCGTCGGCCGCTATCTCTACGGCCAGATTCCCCGCAACCTGAAAGCCGCCGAGATGACGCAGAAAGAATTGCAGGAGATGCACCAGAAGTATGCCAGCCAGCTGACCGCGCAGCGCCTGATTTCGGAAAGCGATTTGCGCTCGCTGCTGACCATGCCGAGCCGCGAACGGGTCGACGGCCTCTCCATCTTCACGGCTTTGGGCTACATGTTCATTCTCGACGTCGCGCGCGCCTTCCGCGTGGCGCGCCTGCGCCGCCATGCCTTGGACTTCGCAGACAAGGTCAAAACGCTCGGCGGCTTCCTGAGTACCGGGAACCGTCATGTCGAGCGGGCCATCGTCGCGGCGCGCGAGGATGCAGCTTTGACCAAACGGATTCTCTTCCTCAAGCGCTCGGAGCAGGTATTTCACCTGTGGCACGTCATCCATAAACCATTCAGCTACACCTTCGCGCTGCTGGCGGTGTTCCACATTGGAGTGGCACTTCTGATGGGCTATCGGTGGTAAAGTAGCAGGGCGGTATGGACACACTGATAGCCTTTATTGTCGCGGCTGCTCTCACGCTTTTCTTTCTGCGCAACTACTTTAAGAGCCTGAAAGAGCGGGACGCCAAAGCCCGCGCGGCCGCCGAAAAAGGCAAGTTGTTCTCCGAGGGCCCCAAGGCCCAGCACCCCCACATCGACAACGCCTACTGCATCGGGTGTGCCACCTGCACCACCGTCTGCCCCGAGGGAGACGTCCTCGCCATGCTGGGTGGCAAAGCCGTTATCGTGAACGGCTACAAATGCATCGGGCACAGCCTGTGTGCCGACGCTTGCCCCGTCGGAGCGATCACGATGGTGATGGCCAGCCCCAGCATGGGGGCGGACATGCCCACGCTCAGCGCACAATGCGAAACCACGATCCCCAATTTGTTCATCGTTGGGGAATTGGGCGGGCTGGCACTCATCAAGAACGCCGTCAACCAGGGCCGCGATTGCGTGGACGTCATCATGCAGCGCTTCACAGCCAAAGGCACGGCGCGTACCGTGCCCGACGTGTACGACATCGTGATCGTCGGCGCCGGTCCGGCAGGCATCGCCGCTTCCCTGCGGGCCATTCAGCACAAGCTCAAGTACATCACTCTGGAGCGCGACGAGATCGGCGGCACGGTGGCGAAGTATCCGCGCCAGAAGCTGGTGATGACCAGCCCGGTGGAATTTCCCATGTACGGGAAGTTCAAGAAGACCGAACTCTCCAAGGAAAACCTGCTGGCCTTCTGGGACAAGGTGCTGCATCGTGCCGACTTCAAGGTTCGCACCGGACAGAAAGTCGACGACATCAAACGCGACGAGCACGGAATTTTCACGGTGATCACGCCCGCGGCTCAGTACCGTGCGCACGCGGTGATGCTGGCGCTGGGACGCACGGGGACTCCGCGCAAGCTCGGCGTCAAGGGCGAAGAACTGCCCAAGGTGATGTACCGACTGATCGAAGCCGACCACTACGTCAACAAGAGAATCCTGGTGATCGGCGGCGGCGACAGTGCGGTCGAAGCGGCCATGGGGCTGGCACACCAAGTCGGCAACAAGGTGACCCTCTCCTACCGCTCGGCACAATTCAGCCGCATCAAGGAACGGAATTCCCAGCGCATCGCCGACTGCATGAAGTCAGGCAAGGTGGAAGTCCTGTTCAACTCCAATCCGGTCGAATTCAAAGAGGAATCCGTACTCATCGACGTGCAAGGACAACCACGGGAAGTTCCGAACGACTACGTGTGGATCTTCGCCGGCGGCACTCCTCCGAATGACTTCCTGAAGAAGATCGGGGTTGGATTCGGCGCGCGCGACATGACGCAGGACGCCAGCCACGAGGCCAAGCAGGCGATCGTAGCAAAGCGGGAGCAGGCGACTCTCGCGGCGGCGCCGGAAAAACCCAGACCCGGTGCGCCCATCGAAACATTCGCCGAATCCAAGCTTGGGGTTCCGGGCGAAGACCTGGTAAAAGTCTCCTACCTTCTGGACGATGCGGCCAAGTACATCGACAACGACATTCTCGTCGTAGGCGGCGGCGATACCGCGATCCATGCCGCGATCGCCCTCAGCCACGGGGCGCGCAATCGCGTCACCCTCAGCTATCGCGGAGACAAGTTCCAGCGCGGCCCCCAACGCAACCGCCATCTGGTTGAAACCGCCGAGCAGGAGAAGAGAATCCGCATTCTGAAGCACTGCAGCGTGGCCGCCATTACACCCGACTCCGTCATCCTCGACGTGAACGGTGCTCCCGCCGAGATCCCCAACGACCGCGTGTTCATCTTGATCGATAGCGAAGAGTCTGTGGAGTTCCAGGCGCCCTCGCCCGAAAGCCTGCGCCCGGTAGCGACTCTGCGCTAACGACATACACGAGCCGCAGCGGACCGCGTTTCCACTCAAGGCGGTTCAGAAACGTAGATCGTGCAGGTAGGCGTAGCTGGCCCGGATACTGTCCATCGGAACTTGCGGGTTATCGTGTTCCACGAAGTAGTGCCGAATCCCCGCCTTCTCCGACTGCGCGAACAGGGCCTTCCAGTCGATGGAGTTGTCGGCTGCGACCTGGGTCATGTTGCCGCCTTGGTCTCTGCCCTTCACGTGGACCAGCGAAAAGCGTCCCGGATAGCGGTTGAAATACGCCAGCGGGTCAGCTCCGGCGTTGACGGCCCAATACAGGTCCATCTCCATTTTGACGAGATTGGGGTCGGTTCCGTCGAGCAGGATGTCGTAGGGCAACTTGCCCTCGACTGCGTTGAATTCAAAGGAATGATTGTGATAGGCAAACTGGATTCCGGCTTTCCGGGCCGCTTCGCCTGCCTGGTTGAACATCTCGGCGATGCGCTGCCAGGCCCCGGGCTGCTGCCGCAGTTTCTCTTCGACTGAGGAGCAAACCACATACCGTTGCCCGATGACTCCAGCCGATTCCAGCACGCTGGGCCATTGCTCCCCCAGGTAAGTGGAATTAAAGTGCGCCGACGGCGATACCAGTCCAGCGCGGTCCAGGGACGCTTTCACGTCCTTGGGGGAGCGTCCGAAGTACCCGGCGAACTCGACCTCGCGGTAGCCGATGCCGGCGACCTTAGCCAGAGTTCCGTCGAAATCATCCTGCATCTGGTTGCGCACGGTGTAGAGCTGCAGGCCAATCTTCTCAATCTTGCGGCTCTCGGCGGCCCAGCCGAGGCGGGGAGCCAGAATGGCTGCGGCGGTCACGGTGCCCAGAAACTTTCGACGATTCATGGTGGGACTCCTCTACTGTCGTCCAGGCTGCGACACCGGCCGCCACGTTCCGCGCCGGTTCAACTCCGATGGCGCGTCACTTCACTACGGCCATCGCGACTGGAGCCGAGGCCGTGGTGCTGGTGGAGACCGCCGTCAGAGCTCCCGTGGACGGGGTGATGCTAAAGACCGAGATGCTGCTGGACTTCTGATTGCCCACGAATAGGAGCTTGCCGGTGGTATCGGTCGTGATGAAAGCCGGCGCGGTCCCGGCCGCATAGGGGGGCACGGGCGTCGCCGTGATCACCCTGGGCACGCCGCTGGTGGCGTCGATCGTAAACGCGTACACGTTGTTGCCACTCTGATCGGCGACGTACAGATACTTGCCGGACCTATCCACTACCAGCGAACTCAAGGGCGTGATGGTGGTGGAGACGGTCACGCCAAACGGCGATCCGGTCATGGCGGACAGCGCGCCGGAGGTGCTGTCGATGGTGAAGCCGGAGAAGTTGCCGCCCGCCAGACTCGCCACATAGAGAAACTTTCCCGAAGGATCGATGGTGATCCAGTTTGGCCCCGCTCCCACCATAGGCGGCAGACCTGGAATGGCCGTCAACCCGCCCGAAGAATCGACTGCGAAACCAGCGACTGAGGCGCTGTTGGAGTTCGCCACGTACAGAAACTTGCCCGACGGCGTGATCGCCAGGTTCACCGGGCTGAAACCGGTCTGCGCAGCCGCGCCCGAAAGGGCGGTCAGTGCCCCGGTGCTCGGACTCATGGAATAGCCCGTGATCGTGTTGGAGTTCGCATTGGCCACGAACAGGAAAGTCCCTGCCGCATCCATCACCATGGAGGCCGGATTCATTCCCGTCGGAGTTCTCGGAGTGACTTCCGCGAGGGCGCCGGAAGTCGCGATCTTGAACAGAGAAATGTCGTTCTCCCCCGCGTTGGCGACGTAGGCGTATTTGCCCGACGGGTGAAGAAGAATCGAGGAGGGGGAGATGCCGACTCCGTACGGCGAGCCCAGCATCTGGCTGAAAGCTCCCGTATTGTTGTCGACATGGTACGCCGCCACGCTGGCGGTAAAAGGCGTGACCACGTACGCAGTCTGTTGCCCGCGTCCCCCGTTAAAAACACAAGCGGCCAGGCCCAAGATGGCCAGGACGGGGATCGCGAGGCTTGCTCTGGTTAGCACCGTGAGTGCTCCTTTGCGCCGGACGCGCCAACCTGCAAGACCGCCCGGCGTAGGTTTTGGTTAGATTTGAGAACAGAATTTATCATTCTATTCCATCCCCACCCGCCAGCGCTCGCTCGGAGCCTGGCCCTGCCTCCCCTGGAGTGGGCGACAGCCGGGTCAGCCGTTAGACGGCACAATCCCGCGACGCGTTGCCCTAAGCGGTCCCCGCGCTGCACAATCAGGCAAGCGCGGCGGTAAGATGCGGAAGAGGGGTGTTGGGGACCAGGTCTTGGGTCACAGGAGTTCAAGCTCCTGAGGGAGCAGAGTCTTGAGTTTCTTCAGGTGCCCTTCAGGGCCCGGCAGTACAACGGAACGGGGTTTGGGACGAGGTGGCGGTGAAGCTGCTGGTGGTAGAAGACGAAGCGCGCATGGTGCAGTTGCTGCGCAAGGGCTTGAGCGAGGAGGGTCATACCGTGGTGTGCGCGGCCGATGGAGCGGAAGGCCTCGACCTGGCGCGCAACTACGAGTTCGACGTCATCATCCTCGACGTCATGCTGCCGAAGATCGATGGCTACGACCTGGCGCGCACGCTGCGCCGAGAAAAGATTGCCACCCCGGTGCTGATGCTCACCGCTAAAGACGCGGTCCCGGACCTGGTACAAGGCCTTGACTCGGGCGCCGATGACTATCTGACCAAGCCCTTCGCCTTCGAAGAGTTGCTGGCCCGGCTGCGGGCCGTGAAGCGTCGCGCACCCGTGCCCCAAGCGACCTGTCTGCAGGTCGGGGATCTGGTTCTCGATCCGGCGGCGCGAGAAGTGTCGCGGGCCGGCGCCAGTATCCTGCTCACGCGCACCGAGTACAGCCTGCTGGAACGGCTGATGTACCGTGCCGGGAAAGTAGTCCCCCGCCGCTCCCTCATCGAGGCCGTGTGGGGCTTTGACCGCGAAATCGAAGAAAACACTCTCGACGCCTTCGTGCGCCTGCTGCGGACAAAGATCGACATCGAAGGCGAACCCAAGCTGATTCACACCGTGCGCGGTGTGGGCTACATGATCCGCTCGGAGACGCACTCATGAAGCGGCTCTCCATCGGACTGCGGCTCACGCTCTGGTACCTGGGTATCTTCGCCCTGGCCGAGCTGATCTTCGGGGTGGGAATGTGGTTCATCCTGCGCGAGAACCTGCACGACATCGCCGACAGCGCCCTGGCCAGCCAAGTGGAAGATGTGCGCCGCTTTCTCCAGAGCCAGCGCAGCGACCAGACCCTGGCCGAACTCCGACAATCGGTGACTGAAGAATACAGCGCAGAAGCCGGCGGGGACTACCTGCAGATTCTCGACGCCGACGGCAACTGGATCTACCGTTCCCATCTGCTTACGGAGCGCCAGTTCCCCGCGGTCTCGCCCAGCCTGTTGCGCAAGCCCGTCCATCAGGACAGGCGCATGGGAAAGGACCCCTTTCGCTTCGTCAGCCAGAGAATCGAAATCGGCGGCCGCGCCTTCACGGTGCAGGCAGGGATCTCGACCGACGAAGAAATGGAGACTCTGGAGCGTTTCCGGAGCTACCTGGTGATGTTTGCGCCGCTTCTGCTGCTGGCGGCGGGCGGAGTCGGATACTGGCTGAGCCGCCGGGCGCTTTCCCCGGTTGACACCGTGACCCGGGCGGCGCGAACGATCACCGGCCACACGCTGAGCAGCCGTCTGGAGCCGCTGCACACCGGCGATGAATTGCAACGCCTCTCCGATACCTTGAACGAAATGCTGGCGCGCATCGAGACTGCCTTCAACCGGGTGACCGAGTTCACCGCCGACGCCTCCCACGAACTGCGCACTCCAATCTCTCTGATTCGCACGGAGGCGGAACTGGCCCTGCGCCGGTCGCGCGGCGAGGAAGAGTACCGCGAAGCCCTGCGGCACATCCTGCTCGAAGCGGAACGGACCACGTCGCTGATCGAAGAATTGCTGTCGCTCGCCCGCGCCGACTCCGGCCGGCAGGCCTTGAATATTCAGTCCATCGATCTGCGCGGGGCGCTGCAGGAAGTGGCCACGGGGTGGCGGGCGGTCGCGAACGTCCGTGGCCTGCAGTTCAGCGAAAGAATCCTGGATGCGGAGTTGCGCGTCCTGGGGGATGCCGACGCGCTGCGGCGAGTGATCAACATTCTGCTCGACAACGCCTTCAAATACACCCCTGCGCCGGGAGGCGTGGTGACCTTGTCAGCCGAGGAAAGAGACGGAAGAGCCGTCATCAGCGTGCACGACAACGGCGTGGGGATTGCCGAGGAGGATCAGGGCCGGATCTTCGAGCGCTTCTATCGCGTGGACAAGGCCCGCAGCCGCGAACTGGGTGGCGCCGGCCTCGGCCTTTCCATCGCACAGTGGATTGTCCAGCAACATCAAGGAAAGATCCGAGTGGAGAGTGCGCTGGGAGCGGGATCGATCTTCCGCGTTGAGCTTCCGCTGGCCGCGGCCAACGTCCCCCGCGAACTGATGGCGCGGTAGGGGCTCAGGACTTGGTAGCGACGATTTCCCCGTGAGCGGCTCTGGCGCGAACCCGGGCAACGGCCCGCAAGTGGCACGACAAAAGACCCCTCACTCCGCCACCAGCAGGCTCTCGGCAAATGGCCATTCCTTATCGACCCACTGCGCCTGGCAAGCAAAACCAGTGTCGCGGGCCATCTGGGAGACTTCTTCCCGGGCGTATTTGTGGCTGCTCTCGGTCCAGATGGTCTCCCCCGCGGAGAAGCGTACGGAGAAACCGGATGCGCGAATCGTCACCGTCTGCGCCCGCTTAGAACGTAAGTGCATCTCCACGCTGCGCGCATGAGGGTTGAAGCGGCCGACGTGCTCGAACTGATCAAGCACGAAATCGGCATCGAGTTCGCGGTTGATGCGGGCGAGCAGATTCAGGTTGAAGGCAGCGGTCACGCCGAGGGGATCAGCGTAGGCTTCAAGCAATTGCGGAATCGGCTTCAGCAGGTCCGTTCCCAACAGTAGTGAGTCGCCCGCTTGCAAGGTGCTTCGGATCTCTCGCAGGAAGCTCACGCCCGCCGGGCGGTCAAAATTCCCGATGGTGCTGCCCAGGAACAGCACCAGCAGGTGCTGGTCGCTCTTGCGCCGCGCCGCCACTTCCGCCAGGCCGTCGAGATACTCGCGCTCGAAACCCACGATGCTGATCGAATCGATGTCGCCCAGTTCGCGCTTGCACATGGCCAGCGCCGTCGGCGAAATTTCAATCGGGCAATACGATGTGTGCTGCCGCCGCGCCAGCGCCTTCAGCAGCCAGCGCGTCTTCTTTCCGCTCCCGCTGCCGAGTTCGGCCACCAGCAGCGGCATGGGCAGGCGTTCGACGATCTCGTAAGCGTTCTGCCGCAGAACCCGTTCGTCGGCCCGCGTGAGCCCGTACTCGGGCAACACGCTGATCACTTCAAACAACGCCGAACCGACATCGTCATAAAGATATTTCGAGAGCAGTTCTTTCTGCGGCTTGGTGAGTCCGGAGCGCACATCCGCGGCAAATTCCGACGCGGGAACTGCGGTGAGGGCGTGTGTCAGCATGCTCGGCTCCCTTCGCTCTCGCGAGCTGGATCAGTGGTTCACGCAGCGGAAACCCGCGTACACGTGGGGATAGTGCGGTTGGAACCAGTTACGGAACGAGCGGCGCAGCATGCAGGCGGCCGTGCGCGCGGAACCACCTTTCATGACGAAGTGCTGGTTGTCGAAGAAATCGGCGGAGTATCCGCGATAGAACGGGAAAGCTTCGAAACCTGGGAAGGGGCCGAAGGGCGTGGACGTCCACTCCCAGCCATTGCCCGCAAGATCGGCGACACCGAACGCGCTGTTGCCTTCGGGAAAGGCTCCCACCGGCGTGGGATCCCAGCGCTCGAAATCGAAGTTGCCGCGCCGCACGCTCGGAGCCTCGTTGCCCCACGGGTACATTCGCTCGCCGCCCTCGGGCGATCCATAGGCGCCGCGTTGCCATTCTGCCTCGGTGGGCAGCTGCTTCCCCACCCAGCGGGCGTACGCGCTCGCCTCCGCGTGGCTCACGTATGCCGGCCAATCCATCGGCAAACGGATTTCTTCAAACATCGTGCGGATGAACCAGCCGTCTTCCCTGCGGCGCCAGAAACCGGGATGCGCGATCTGGCTCTCCATCTTCCAGTTCCAACCCGGCTCGGTCCAGAGCTCGCGTCGGCCATAACCGCCCGCCCTCACGAAGGCGAGGAACTCTGCGTTCGTCACCTCGTACTTGTCGATAGCGAAAGCGGGGACGTCGACGTCGTGCTCTTCGAATTCGTTGTCCCAGCCGAAGACGTCAGCATCGCGTCGCAGGCCGAGAGTCGCGCGGCCCGCCGGAATCTCCACCATCGAGGGCGTCACCGGACGAGTCACAAGTTCGGGCCGGAGTTGAGGGCGGACTTTGCGGTCGAGCGGAAGTTGATGCAGCATGTATGCCAGCGTCTCGGCGTGCATCAGGCGGTGCTCGATGGCCACCTGGAGCAACTGGCTGACCGGAGACGCCTGCCGCGTCAGTGCGGCGATGTCGGCAAGAAGCCGGGCAAGGCCGTCGTCCAGATTCTTGCGGGCGCGAGTGACGTAATGCCGGACATCGGCCATGGCGGGCCAATCCTGCGGCTCATCGGTGGGGAGCCCTCCACCGACGGGGTCAATCCCAAACGCAAACAGACGATCGAACTCCGGGTGTAAAGCCCGCAGGCCCAAAGCGCGGTCCCGCAGCAGGTTCCAGTCGAACGCTTCCAAGTGCCCGATATAGAAAACGATGCGGTGGCGCTCGGGGATGGGTCGCTCGTAAAGGGAATCCGGACGCACCTGTGCGAACAGCTGATCGGTGTGTTTGCGAGCGGCCGCCAGTCGCTCGAGGAGCTCGTGACGCAACTCGACTTCTTGGTGCGCTAGCATCTCCCCGCCTCCTGAAGCTGGTTTGGCCTCATTGCACTCTTCGGTAAGATGTTCGCGCCTGGAAAACGGCTCAAGGTTTCGGGGATTTTCTGGGCCGGAAGGGCAGCCTCCCGATGGCCTGTGCTGGAATCCCTGGGACTGTTCTATCTGGCTTTAAACAAAGAACTTGCATAAATATCAGACCTGCGAAAGAAACCCGGTCGAACTCCGCCTTTCCATGAAGACTCCCCCCTTGGCCCGCCGCACAACTCAACATCGACCGGTGCCAGGCCCGCGTCGAATCGTCCGGCCGGGTCGCCAAGGCGCGCTGGCGGCGTTTATGATGGTCGCCTTCGGTAGGGGACGGCTTCTTGAAAACATTTATTCGCATCGCCCTCGTGTTCGGCCTGGTTGCCATCCTGCGCATCGTGTTCGCGACCCAGGAACCGTCCAGGCGGAATCTGCCCTCGGGGCAACTGCTTCAGGCTGTGCCCGGAGACCCTCAGCCTACGAACAACTGGCCAACCGTGCTGGCCGTCAGCCCGGACCTGCACTCGGTGGCGATTCTGAACTGCGGATACGGCGCCTACACCTCGGGCCAGCGGCAGTCGATCGCGATCCTCGACGTGGCAACCAACCACCTGGTCGACTTTCCCGAGCCGCTCATGGCGAGCGACGCTGCGCAGACGTTCTTCCACGGTATGGCCTTCTCGAGCGATGGCCGCAAGATTTACGCCTCCGTCGGATCGATGACTGACCCGCTGGGGCTGAAAAAGGGCAACGTCGGGAACGGCATTCTGGTCTATGACTTCGAAAACGGAAGGCCCACGCAGAGTGGCTTCTTGAAGATGCCGCCTCGCTTACCTGCCGACACACCGCAGCGCCAGCGGTCCGACATGCGGAACGTGACGTTTCCCTCTGGCTTGGCCGTGGTGCACGGCAAGGCGGGAGACTCGTTGCTGATCGCGAACAATCTGTCCGATGAAGCTGTCCTGATGGACACCTCGGGCGCGGTCCAAAAGCGCTTCGACCTTTCCCTCTGGGCCCGCCTGCCGTCGTCGTTTCCCTTCGGCGTTGTCGCCGCCAAAGACGCCTCGACCGCTTTCGTATCTCTGTGGAACGGATCCCGGGTGGCGGAACTCGACCTGTCGAGCGGCAAAGTGCGCAAGATGATCGAACTCGGACTCCCCGCTTCTCCGACGGCGCCCGGATCGCATCCCACCGCGATGCTGCTCTCGCCAGACGAGCGCTGGCTCTACGTGGCTCTCTCGAATGCCGACGAAGTCGCGGTGATCGACCGCGCCGAGGGCCGCGTCGTAGGCCACCTCTCCACCCGTCTTCCCGGGCAGGAATACGGTGGCAGCTCGCCCAATGCCCTGGCCCGGAGCGCTGACGGCGCGCGCCTTTACGTGGCCAACGGGAGCTCTGACTCGGTCGCGGTGTTTGATCTCTCGCAGTCCGCGAGCGACGGAACGAAACGGCCCACCGGATTCATCCCCAGCCAGATGCTTCCGACGGCGCTGGCGATTGTCGGCAACGATCTTCTGGTCGCCTCGGCCGAGGGCAGCGGCTCCGCGCCCATCACCGAAAAGCTGAAACAGCCCAGGGGCTCGCACGAATACCCGTACCTGGTCCCGATGATTCATGGTTCGCTGGCCCGGATTCCCTTGCGGGGCTTAGGCGAAAGTCTTCCCTCCTACACCGAGCAGGTGATGACAGGCAACCGCATGCGCGGAAATGCCCGCTCGCTTCCCTTTTCCTCCGGGCAGAATCCGATCCGCCACGTGATTTACGTCCTTAAAGAGAACCGCACCTACGATCAGATTCTCGGTGACCTGGGCGTGGGCAACGGAGACCGTTCGCTGACGATGTACGGGGAAGACATCACCCCAAACCAGCATAAGCTGGCACGGCAATTTGGAGTGCTCGACAACTTCTACGACAGCGGTGACGTCTCTGGCGATGGCCACAATTGGTCGACGGCCGCAATCGTCAGCGACTACAACGAGAAGACCTGGCCCATCGCCTATCGCGGCCAGGAACGCAGTTACGATTTCCAGGGAGAAGTGTTGAACGAAATCCCGCTCGAAGACGGCAACCCTGATGTCAACGAACCTTCCACTGGCTATTTATGGACGAACTTCGCGCGGCACAACATCAGCTATCGAATCTACGGAGAGTTCGTGACAACCAAGTGGTGTAACGGGACGCCCGGGACCGCGCTGCCCACCGAGGGCCCACCGCATCCCGAGGGCGATCCCTGCCCAAAGAGCTTCATCCATCCCGGCGAGGCTCTGCCCGGCAACGTCGGTGAGCCGCATGGCTCGTCCAGCCCCTTTCCCTGGCCCGTACCCGTTTTTGCCCGCGACATCGCCACCAAGCCTGAACTTCGCGGACACTTCGACCCGCACTATCCCGACTTCGAAACCAGCTATCCCGACCAGCTCCGCGCCGACGAATTCTTGAACGAATTTTCCCGCTTTGTTTCTTCCCGCCAGCAAGGCAACGACACCATGCCGCAGTTCATCCTGCTCTACCTTCCCGATGATCACACCGGGGGATTGCGGAAGGGCTATCCCAAGCCGGCGGCGTCGGTGGCCGACAATGACCTCGCGCTCGGCCGGGTCGTCGAGGCGGTTTCTCACAGCGAGTATTGGAACGACACGGCGATTTTCGCCCTGGAAGACGACGCGCAGGATGGCCCCGATCACGTGGATGCCCATCGCAGCATCGCATTCGTGATCAGCAAATATGCGCCGCGGAGGATCGAATCCGGCAAAGCAGTTCCCGTGGTCGAGTCCACGTTCTACACCACGGTCAACCTGCTGCGCACGATGGAAGCCCTGACCGGCGCGCCGCCGATGAACAACAACGACGCGCGCGCCGCCGTGATGGCTCCGCTGTTCTCGGGCGGCGGCGACCAGCCTGCCTTCGACGCCGACCGCCGCAATCGCGACAACCAACTAATCTTCCAGGTGAACGGACCGAGTTCGGAGCACGCCGAGAAGTTCGACTTCTCCCATCCCGACGCCAACGACGCGGCGCGACTCAACCGGGCCCTCTGGAAGGACCGCATGGGCAATCGGCCCATGCCCGCGCCCAGGCATTCTTTGCTCTTCCAACTGCAGACCGTAAGAGCGATTCTCGGGGCGAACTGAGGAGGGACGATCAGCGGGCGCTTTGAGACCTCGCGGAGACGGCCTCTCGGTAACGGTCGCGCCGATTCCTACCACCCGCCTAGCAAGTTGTCATTCCGACACGCGAGCGCAGCGAGGCCGGAGGCATCTGCGGTTCATCGCCTCCCGCTACCGCTCTATTTCTCCCGGAACTCCGTCCATCCGCGCGTCTTCCCGTAGTCGACGTTGATCTCGCACTTCTTGGCTCCCGTGTGGCCAAAGTAGAGAGAGAGCTTGTCCTCCGGTGCGCTCAGTTGTCCGATCTCCATCGTCGCTCGGGCCAGATCCAGCCTCTCATCGTACTTGGCGTCGACAGTGACATTCTTGCTCACGATCAGTGTCCAGTCCTTCTTGGCAGGGAGGATGTACAAGGTGTAGGCACCCGTAGGAATCGTGGTCTTGCCGAGCATCAGGTCGGTCTCGGTGAAGAACGTCATGGCCGCGCCGCCGGGGATCAAAACCTTGCCCGGCGCGGGTGCATTGTCTTTTCCCGCCGACACTGGATAGTAGCGGGCGGTGATCGCCTTGCCATCTTCGAGGGTGCAGATCGCGCTCTCCGAATCGGCAGCGGCAGCAGCCTGTTGAGCGGACGCGAGGCAGGCAAACGGAAGAGCACTCAGCAAAACGGTACAGACCAGCACTGCACGCATGATGGTGTCTCCGCGCACAAAGTCAAGTGCCCGACATCATCGCAAAAACACCTTGGAAAGAGAATAGCTTTTGCAGATTATTTGCAGAATTAGGTCTCACAGAACACAGGGCGGGCAGGCTCCCCTATCTTTAGGTCAGTTCAGAGCCTCTTTTCGGCAGCATTCATGCGACGTCGCGCCTCGTCGTGAGCCTGGCGCGGATCGCGCCCGGTGACGTCTTTGTACCACGCGGGATGGAAGGTCCACGCCCACGCTTCACTCACCGCTCCACGGGTCATGGCCTCGAAGGTGCCCGGCTCGCCGATCGTGCTCAGATAGATGTGGATGAAAATTCCGCCCAGCATGATCAGCGCAGAAAGGTCGTGCAACACATAACTCATTGCCACCGTCCAACGTCCGAACGTGCCGGCGCCGATCCACAGGATGAGTCCTGTGATGATGAACACGACGCATCCCCCGACAATCTCCCAGAACTGAACTTTCTGGCCGGCGTTGAAGAATCCGGTTTCGGGAGCTTCGAGTTTTTCCGCGCCGCTGACAACCTTGCCGATATTGCGCATCCATCTGGTATCGGCCTGCGTCCAGCGCATCGGATCGATCCAGTTCAGCACCTGCAGTCCGAAGAAAACGACAAAACCGAGACCAAACCACGGATGCATCGACCGGCTCAACGCACCTCCGCCGAAAATCGGGGTAAACCAGCGGAACAGCCAGGGAAGATAAATGCCGAACCCGGAGAACATCGCGAGGAAGAAAAACAAGGCCACCATCCAGTGCAGGAAGCGCGTGTACACGCGATGACGCTGCAACTCGCCTGCATACACGTCGTTGTTGCCGAGTTTGTCGAATGCCCGGCGGGCCTTGTCGTCGAAGCTCTCAACCGCGGTTCCCACTGGCGTCCTCCTTTGGCGGGGGCTCGGGCTGCGGCCGGCGCGGCCCCACCATCACATAGTGCAGGAAAACTCCGAGCAGGCCGAACAGCGCAAACGTACCCAGCACCGGCTTGGCCAGCCACTTCCAAATGGTATAGCTCCAAGGAATCTGTGGGTTACTCGGCAAACCCCCGTAGAGTTCGGGCTGGGTGGCATCGTGCAGCACGTAGATCACGTGCGTTCCGCCGATGGACGACGGATCGTAGACCCCGGCGTGCTCGAATCCGAATTTGTCACGCAGTTGGGTGACACGCTCGGTCGCGATGAACTTCATGTCGTCTTTCGAGCCGAATTTGAGGCAGCCCGTCGGGCACGCCTTGATGCAAGCCGGTTCCAGCCCCTGCCCTACGCGATCGGAACAAAGCGAGCACTTGTAGACTTTCTTCGTCGTCTGGTTGAACTTCGGAATATCGAATGGACAACCCGAAGCGCAGAACTCGCAGCCAATGCAATTCTCCTGCTGGAAGTCCACGATGCCGTTCGCATACTGCACGATGGCCCCGTCGGCCGGACAGGCGCGCAGGCAGCCCGGATCGGCGCAGTGCATGCACTGGTCCTTCCGCATCAGCCATTGCACCGTGCCGTCTTGCCGCACGTGTTCGTTGAACTTGATCAAGTTCCAGTAATTCCAGCGCGTCTCGGGCATGGTCTGGTAGGTGTTGTCGAAGGTGGTCGGACTGAACGGCATGTCGTTCCACTCGACGCACGCCACCTCGCAGGCTTTGCAGCCGATGCAGGTGGTAGTGTCCACCAGCTTGCAGACCTCGAACTCGCGCTGCACTTCGTGCCCGGGTTCGCCGCCCGGAATCGGTCCCGGGTGGGCCGACATCTGTTTGATCTGTAGCGTTCGTCGATCGCTCATTGTCGGC
>Ga0210408_10002695_pt1 | contig 17000 bp, 14 predicted proteins | sample IncBWH4MmetaG_FD_155471 | JGI IMG/M metagenome (GOLD analysis project Ga0210408, IMG submission 155471) | Forest soil microbial communities from Barre Woods Harvard Forest LTER site, Petersham, Massachusetts, United States - Inc-BW-H-4-M | ecosystem: Environmental > Terrestrial > Soil >...
CTCGTAGGGCTGTTCAAGCAAGTCGTAGTGGCAGGCGACCATGCGTCCGCCCGATAGTTTTCGCAGTACGGGCCGCTCCTGACTGCATCGTTCCCGCGCCATCGGGCAGCGTTCGTGGAAGCTGCAGCCCGAAGGCGGATTGAGCGGGCTTGGCAATTCGCCCTCCAGGACCTGCTTAGCCCGGCTGCACGCCAAGCGTGGGTCGGCGACGGGAGCCGCAGCCAAGAGAGCAAGGGTGTAAGGATGCGCAGGCTGCTGCCAGATATGCTCGCCGCGGCCGCTTTCGACGATGCGGCCGAGATACATGACGATCAAATGATCCGAGATATGCTCAACCACGGAGAGATCGTGGGAAATGAAGAGATAGGACACGCCGGTCTGCTGCTGCAGATCCTGCAACAGGTTGATGACCTGCGCACGCACCGAGACGTCGAGCGCCGATACCGGCTCGTCGCAGATGATCACTTTCGGCCGTAGCGCCAGTGCTCGCGCAATGCCGACGCGTTGACGCTGACCTCCGGAGAACTCGTGTGGGTAGCGTCGCTCAGCATCCTCGGGCAAGCCAACCTGCTTGACCAGTTCGGCGACGCGGTCGCGGATGTCTCGGCGCGACCATCCCGCGACGCTGAGCGGCTGGCCGATGATGGTGCCCACGTCGTGGCGCGGATTGAGCGAGCTGTAAGGATCCTGAAAAATCATCTGCATGTTCTTGCGCACGGACTTGAGCAGCGCGTTGGGCATGCTCGTGATGTCCTGCCCGTCGAGCACGACGCGCCCGTCGCTGTTCGGCACCAGGCGCATGATCGCCTTGCCTAGCGTCGACTTGCCGCAGCCGGACTCGCCGACCAGGCCGACGGTCTCGCCGGCTTCCAGTTCGAAGCTGACGTCATCGACCGCGCGGACGATGCCCTGCGCGGTTTGATATTGAACGCAGAGGCTAAGTACCGACAGCAGCGGCATGTCGCGACAGCTCCTCTTCGGCGGCGAAACACGCCACGGTGCGGCCCGGCAATACCGGCATCAGGACCGGTCTTGCGACGCGGCAGCGATCAAATGCGTCGGCGCAGCGGTTCTGGAATGCGCAGCCGGCTGGCAGCTCCGACAGTGGCGGCACGCTGCCGCCGATCTCCGCCAGCCTTGTGCCGCGCCGCCTGGTCGCTGACGGCGTCGCCCCGAGCAGGCCGCGCGTATATCGATGCAGCGGCCGCTCGAACAAGGCCCCGACCGGCGCCTCCTCGACCTTCCGTCCGGCATACATCACCACGACGCGGTCTGCGGTCTCTGCCACGACGCCGAGGTCGTGGGTGATAATGATCAATCCCATACTTGATTTTGCCTGCAGCTCCTTCAGAAGTGCGAGGATCTGCGCCTGGATCGTGACGTCGAGCGCAGTGGTTGGCTCGTCGGCTATCAGGAGCTTGGGCCCGCAGGCGATCGCCATCGCGATCATCACGCGCTGGCTCATGCCGCCGGACATCTGGTGCGGAAAATCGTTGAGCCGCCGCTCGGCATCGGGGATTCGAACCTGCCGCAGCAATTCGACGGCGCGGGCGTGAGCCTCATGACGCGAGACGCCGTTGTGCCACTGGATCGCCTCGATCAATTGGTCGCCGACGGCGACGACCGGATTGAGCGAGGTCATCGGATCCTGGAAGATCATCGATATGTCCTTGCCGCGCACGCGTCGCATCGCGCGGTCGGACAAGGATGTCAGTTCGCGCCCCATGAAGCGCACAGTGCCACCAACGATCTTGGCCGGCGGCCAAGGCAACAGCTGCATCAGCGCCAGTGCCGTCAACGATTTTCCGCAGCCGGATTCTCCGACGATCGCAACCGTCTCCCCGGCCTTGACCGTCAGCGACAACCCATCGACTGCCGGCAGCACACCGCGCCGCGTGAACAGCGACACCTGAAGCTGGCTGACCTCGAGGATCGTGTCGCGTTCCAGCGTACCGCCGACCGCCATGTCAGCGATCCCTGAGCTTCGGATTAAGTGCATCGTTGATACCATCGCCGACCAGATTGAGCGCGAGCACCGTGAGCATGATCGCAAATCCCGGCACGGCGCAGATGTACCAAGAGGTGCGGATCAAGGTGCGGCCGTCGCCAATTAGGCCCCCCCAACTCGCGACATTGGGATCGCCGAGACCGAGAAACGACACCGCGGATTCGAACAGCACGGCACCGGCAACGACCAGCGAAGACAGCACAATCACCGGCGGCAGCGCATTCGGCAGGATCTCGCCGAGCATGATGCGGAGGTTTCCCATTCCCATAGCGCGGCAGGCCTGCACGAACTCGCGGTCGCGCAGAGACAGGAATTCGGCGCGCGTCAATCGCGCGATCGGGGTCCAGGTCACGATCCCGACCGCAATCGTGACATATTCGATCTTCTGGCCAAGAATCGAGACAATGGTCAGTACGAAGATCAGATTGGGAATGGTCTGGAACAATTCGGTGAAACGCATCAGCAATTCATCGATCCAGCCGCCGAAATAGGCTGCGGTGGCTCCAACCGTGATGCCGATCAACGTCGCGGTAAGGCTGGCGCATAACCCAATCAGAAGCGTGGTCCGCGCGCCATAGGCGATCATGGCCGCGATATCGCGGCCGAGCGAATCCGTACCCAACGGATACCGCGAATTGACAAATGGCCAGAGCTCGGGACGGCCGACAATGCGTAACGGATTGCGCGGAAACAGCCACGGAGCGGCCAGCGCCACGCCGACCACGACGATCACGAGCGCAAAGCCAACCAGGGCGGCGCGGTTGCGAGCGAAACGGCGGGCGAAATCGATCGCGAGCATCAGCATGCGTCTATCTCGCCCGAATGCGCGGATCGAGCCGCAGATAGAGCAGATCAACGCTGGCATTGGCGACGGCGACCAGCAGCGATCCGAGCACGAGGACGCCAAGCACCATCGGAAAATTCCGGCTCATGACGCTGTCGAACAGCAGGCTGCCGATGCCCGGCCAGCTGAACACGGCCTCGATCACTACGCTGCCGCCGAGGATGGTGCCGAGCTGCAGACCAAGCAGCGTCACGATTGGCAACAACGCATTGCGCATCACATGCGCCATCACGACGCGCGCGGGCGACAGCCCCTTGGCACGTGCCGTGCGGACGAAATCGAGACGGAACACCTCCAGCATCGAGGCCCGCATCACCCGCGCGTAGGTTGCCGCATAGAACAGGCCCAGCGCCGTCGCCGGCAGCACCAGATGATGCACTACGTTTAGCGCATCAGCGAACACGCCGTTGTCGGCCCCGATCGTGCGCATGCCGCCGACCGGGAACCAGCCGAGTTTCACCGCGAACAGCACCGTCATCATGATGCCCAGCCAGAAGCTCGGTGCGGCGAAGAAAAACACCGCCGCCAGCGAGATCAGATTGTCCCAGATGGTGTTTACCCTCACCGAAGCGAGCACGCCCGCGGTGACCCCGACCAGCAGCGCAATCGCGGTCGCCGCCAGCATCAGGATCATGGTAGCCGGCAATTGCTCCAAGATCACATTCAATACGGGAGCGTTCTGCCGGTAGGAGAAGCCAAGATCGAGATGCATCACCGACCAGATGTACTTCGCGAGTTGCACATAGGTCGGCTGGTCGACGCCATAGGTGTGACGGAGCTGATCGAGCATCGCCGGGTCGGTAATCTGCTGCTCGGCGGTCACGACGTCGAACAGGGTGCCCGGGGCGAGATGAATCAGCACGAAGTTGAGCACGATCACCGCAAACACCAGCGGGATCACTTGAGCCAATCGGCGAATGACGATCCGGTTCAAGGTGGCGCTCCGTCAGCGGTCGAGCCAGAGTTCGGCCCAGCTTTCCCCCATGAAATCCGCCGTCGCAGAATGATTGCGGACGTCGGCACGGGCGATCGTCACCGGCTCCAGGTCGACCATCGGCAGCATCGGAGCCTCGCTGGCGGCAAGGCGATCGAAATCCTTTCCGAGCGCAATGCGCTTCGGATCGTCGGTCTCGACCGCCATCTTGGCGACGATCTCGTCGACCTTCGGATTGGAATAACCGGTGGCGTTGCGGAACGCGGCGCCCTTCACGATGCCGTCGGTGGTGTAGAACTGCGTCGTGCTTGGAATAAGCTCAATGCTGCCGGAATTATTGGAGATCGCGACGTCGTAGTCGTAGTCGGTGTAGATGCGCTTGAGCGAGGTGGGGCGATCGGGCACGGCGAGATCGACGGTGATGTCAAGGTCCTCGAACGCCTGTTTGACGTATTGGCCGATCTTGACGTTCTCCTCGAACCAGCCGGCCGAAACCAGATTGAGCTTGAATCGCGAGCCGTCCTTCACCGGATAGCCGGCCGCATCGAGCGCCTTCGCCGCCTTCTTGACGTCGAACGGATAGTCCTGGACGTCCTTGGTGAAGAAGATCGAGTTCGAACTGTGCACGGCGCCAACCGAGGGCTTGGCGCGGCCGAAGAACACAGTGTCCGAGATAAATTGCCGGTCGATCCCCTGCATCAGCGCCTGGCGCACCGCCCTGTTCTTGAAGATCTCGCGGCGCTGGTTGAATTCGACCGTGGTGACCCAGGCCGAGTTCGCATAGCCCCTGGTCTCGGCGACGAACTTGGCGCCCGATGTGAGCCGCGGGATGTCAGGTATCGGGATCGGGTTGAAGACGCCGATGTCGAGCTGGCCAGCCTCGAAGGCGGCCGAGCGCGATGCCGGATCGCGCCACCAGCGGATCACCAGGCGATCGACATAGGGCAACTCCGGATTCCAGTATTTCTCGTTGCGCAGATATTCGACGTGGCTGCCGCGCACCCATTCCTTGACCTTGAACGGCCCGGTACCGACAGGCGTGTTGTTGATCGGGTTGGTGATGATGTTGCTGCCAGCATAGATATGCTTGGGGATAACCAGGGCCGACTTGCCGGCCAGGACGGAATTGAGGAAGAATTCCGGTACCGGCGACTTGAACTTCAGCACCACCGTGAGCGGGTCGACGGCTTCGGCGCCTTCCAGCGCATCGAGCGAGACGCCGGCCGAGATCGGCTTCCAATATTGCATCGCGTTGAAGGCGACGTCATCAGCGGTGAACGAGATGCCGTCATGCCAGGTCACGCCTTCGCGCAGTTTGATGGTGTAGCTCTTGAAGTCTGCCGACGGCTTGATGTCGACCGCAAGCACGGGCTGGAATTTGAGATCGACCGTCAGGCGGATCAAGCGTTCGTGCACCTTGGTCGAGGTGAAATACGGGCTCGATCCGCCGCCTGCGGGCACGAACAGGGCTTGCGGCTCGAAACCGCCCCAGGAACCGACCAGCGTGCCACCACGCTTCGGCGTTTCCAATCCGGCGGAGGCAGGCCCGGTCACGCGCGAAGCGAGCACGGCACCTGCCGTGGTGATCAGAAAGTCACGTCTCGAAAACCCGTTCATCATGTGCCTCTCTACGATTGCGTCACACCGGTCCTCATCTCAGTGCGTTCCTCTTGTTCTCGTTATTTTGCATCCAGCGTCGAATAGGTGCCCCTTCCGATCGCCAGCAGTGAACCCTTCTCATCGAACACATCGACATCGGCAACGCCGACGCTCTTGCCGGCCCGGCGTACACGCGACACCGCGACCAACGCGGTATCGACCGCAGGCTTGAGGTAATCGACGCGAAAATTGACGGTGGGCAAGCCTCGCCCGACCATCATGCCGACCGCAAAATCGCCGGCAGTGTCGATGACCGAGGCAATGACGCCGCCATGCCATTGTTTCGAGCCGGGACGGCGCTCGAATTCCGGGCGCATCGCCGAGCGCATCGTGACTTCCTGCTTGGCCGGATCGGCGTTGAGCACAGTCAGGCCGAGAAACACATTGAACGGCGATACATCCAGCATCTTCTGGATTTCTTCGGCGCTCAGCGTGGCGACTTCGAGCTTGCTCACGGCGTCACCACGACCTTGCCGAATACCGCGCGATCCTCGATTACGCGCACCGCTTCCCTGGCCTGTTCCAGCGGATAGGCCTTGTCGATCAGGACCTGGAGCTTGCCGGTCTGCACCAACGCGAACAGCTTCTCGATGTCCTCGCGTTCCCAGCCATTGGAGCCGAGCACCTGCAGTTCAAAGGTCCAGATGAATCGGATGTCCTCGGTCGGCGCAAATCCTGCGGTCGCGCCGCAGGTCAGGAGCCTGCCGCCCAGTTTCAGGCAACGCATCGACTTCACCCAGGTGTCGCCGCCGGTGAAGTTGACGACAACGTCGACCCCGCCGCTCTCGACGAAGCGGCGGCGATGCGGCTTGCCGTGACGCTCGAACACCGCCTTCATGAAATCAGTTTCAGTGTAGAGAACGATCTCGTCGGCGCCGAGCTCGGTGAGCCGCCGCCCCTTCTCCACGCTGCCAGCGCAGGCGATGACATAGGCTCCGGCAAGCTTTGCGAGCTGCACACAGCAGACGCCGACGCCGCCGCTGGCGCCGAGAATCAGGACCTTCTCACCCGCCTTGATCTTGCCGATCGTGTTCATCATGCGGATCGCGGTGCCGTAAGCCACCGGCAACGCCGCCGCCTGCTCAAAGCTGACATTGTCGGGGATCTTGACCAACTGATGGGCCTTGGCGCGGCAATATTCGGCGAGCCCGCCGTCCTGGGTTTCACCCATCAGGCCGCCCTCGACGCGATTGACCGGGTCGATCAGGACGCGATCGCCGACCTTCCAGCTGGTGACGCCGGCGCCGATCTCGGAGATTTCACCGACCACGTCGAGCCCGATGATGACCGGCAGCGGCACCTTGATGCCCGGCATGCCGCGGCGTGTGAACACGTCGTGATAGTTGATCGATGAGGCCTTGACCCGCACCACGACGTCGCCTTCGCCGGCTTTCGGCGTCGGATAATTGGGCTCGAATAGAAGCTTGTCGTTATCGCCATGTTCGCGAAGTACTAGGGCTCGCATCTGTTATCCAGCTCCGTGGTTAGGCTGCGGCGGCGAGCGACCAAGTCGCCAGCCCGTCGATCGCCTGTTGAGTTATCGAGATCGCCTGCATGGTGGTGTCCTCGCGCCAATTGGCTGACACCGGCACGAAGCAATCATGAAGATCGGCTCTCAGAAGCCGTACCCGCTCGCTGTCGCGCTCTGCTCTGAACTTGAGCCAGAGGTCGAGTTGCAGCGCACGCCGGACGTGGACGCCGCGGGTACCGAATTCGACGACTGCTCCGACCATTGGCCTTCGCCCTAGGAATTTTGTCAGGCCCTGGAACACCAGCCCCTGATAGTTCGGTCGCGCCATGTTGTGCGGGCGCTGGCCGACGATGCGCTCGCGGCCCCACCAGCGCACGGCTTCCGCATGCAGCGGGCCGCTTTCGTCGTTGAAGCAGAGGAAGAAGGATTGAGCCCAATCGCCAATGCCGGTGTGCCAATCGATGAGGCCCACACGCTCGGCTTGGCCGAGATGGTCCGCCACAATCTTCTCCAGCGCGAGGTTCGACCATTCGCGCGCAGTGCCGCCAAAATTATTGCCTTGCGGAAACTCATATTGGCCACGGGCGAGGGCATCGAACAGCGCATCCGCGCCATGCGCGGTACGGAAACGATCGAGCGCCTCGGCGTAAGCCAGCAGCGCCGGCAGCGTCCAGTCCTCGATCGCCAGATGCTGATATAGCGTGGCGTAGCCTGGATTGGCCGGATGCGGCGCGTCATGGTCGACGAAATTGCGATTGAGATCGACATTGTTCTCGGTGGTGCGGGTGCCCCAGGCGAAGCCGTAGGGATTGATCGCATGCACGAGCAGCACGGAGGTGCCCGACGGCATCGCGCGCGCCGATGCGCTCTTCATCCAGCCGATCTGCGCTGCTGAGCCGCTAAGACCCTCCAGGCCATGGGTGCCACTGATCACGACGAGTTGCGACGGCGCCTCGGCATCGCCAAGCCGGGCTACGTCGACAATGAGGTCCTGACCATCGGGCCCCTTCTGGGTCGGATGACGATATTCCGAGAGCGTGCCGCCAAGCTCTGCGGCGGCCGCACGGAATTTGGCACGGGCGCCCGCATAGTCCAACGCAAAGCTTTCGGCGAAATCGATCGTCATGAGGCGGTGAATCCGAGAGCGACGTTGGCGGCGTCGGCGTGGTTGACGATGATGCCATCGGCATAGGGGCGGTAGGCGACGCCTGCACGATCGAACACGCCACGCGGGGCATCGAGCGAGGCAACCCTTAAGACTAGCGCGACCATGCGGTCCGAGCTGTCCGCGCTAACCAGCGCGGCATCGGCATAGCGCTCGGCAATCGCCGACGGATCCAGCACGCGTATGGTGGCGACGCCGGCGCGAAACCACACGCCGCCGGGGACCGCCGTCAGCAGCTGCGCGCCGAACATCCGCTGATATACCGCCGCCGTGCGAGACGGATCGTTCGACGCGATGACGAATTCGACGATGTTAATGACGCCATTCGGATGCACGCGCCATTCCGGCCGATACACCAGTTCCGGCGTATCATGGTGGCAGAAGAAGGTGCGACCATTTTGCACTTCGTCGCCGCTAACGCGAATTACCCTGAAGCGCGCATCCTGCGCGCCGCCCGGAAGCGAAACCGGACGCGAAAAGCTCACCGGCTCGTGGGCAGGGACACCACGCTTTCCCAGCGTCGCAAACACCAGATCAGCATCGACCGATTTGAACACCAGCCCAGTCAGGCCGGCTGGATGGGCCCACAAATCGGCTCGCTTGGTTTCGTTGCCCGGCAGATAACCGAGCAATTCCAGGTAGTTTTCGCCAAAGATCGCGAGATTGTTACTGGAGCCGAGCGAGTGATGACCGCGCTCGGTCAGCTGAAAGCCGAGCCGGCCATATTGCTTGGCTGCCTCGTCCAGCTTGCCCATCACGTTGATGACAGCGTGATCGAGAACTGGTCGCACTGAATCGCTCAAAGCCATGTCCCTCACTTCATTGCAACCGGCTCAAGGCTCGCAGATTTCGTAGCAAGATCAGTGCCATTTCAGGATGGAATGCCCTGCGCGGCGCGCGCATGCGACGAGTGAATCTTCATGGAAAAATCGACGGCGGCGTCCGCATGGAGCATCGTGGAGTCGAATACCGGGAGATCGACGTGTTGCGGCCCGACCAGTAGGCAGATCTCGGTGCAACCCAGAATAACACTGTCCGCTCCTGATAACTTTCCGCGCGTGATGACGTCGAGATAAAGTCGCCGCGACTGATCGCTGACGACGCCCTGGCACAATTCATCGAAGATAATGTCGTGCACGGCGATGCGATCGGGCTGATCGGGAATCACGGGATCGAGCCCGAATTGATCGCGCAGGCGCTGCACATAGAAATCCTGTTCCATGGTATAGCGCGTGGCTAGCAGCAGCGGACGCTCGCAGCCTTCCTCCTTGATGGCGCTCGCGGTGACGTCGGCGATATGTATCAGCGGGATCGATACCGCCCGCTGCACCTCATTGGCGAGTTTATGCATGGTGTTGGTGCAGATCAGCAGGCAGCCCGCGCCGCCCTCTTCCAACTCGCGGGCGATATTTGCAAGGATCCTGCAGGCTTCGTCCCAGCGTCCCTGCTTCTGCAAACTGACGATGGCGTCGAAGTCGACCGACCGCATCAGGATTTCAGCCGAGTGAAGCCCGCCCAATCGGTCACGGACCTGTTCGTTGAGCCGCCGATAATAGACAGCCGTACTTTCCCAACTCATTCCGCCGATCAAACCAATTGTCCGCATTTCCTGCCGCTCGCTCCACACGACATTTCTGCCCTGTGAGAAGACTAGCAGCGCCGTTGCGCAAGCCGGTTGCGTATTGGCAGCTTATAGAGCCTCCCGTCCGGAAATAGACTTCATAGTTGGGACGGAATCTGGAATAGGATTTCAAAATTGCAGGATTCGCCACTCGCGATACGCTGCGAGAGGCACCCGTCTGCCCTCCCGTACCTGCCCTGAAACTTCCGTCGAGCTGAAGTAGCCCCATCCACTCAGAAGGCCTGCTCACAGCGGTTGTTTTAAGACTTCTTTGATCTCCCGGTGCACACGTCGTGCACACGCAGCCTTCCAACCGATTGAAAGAACTAAACTCTCGCTCCAGTCCATCATGGGCAAATTTGAGCTAGCTTGGGGCAGTGTCGTCGAACGAGATCATATACGTATGTCCGCGTATGAGAAGTGGGCGTTAGCTTCTCCGCGCCCACGATCACGCATGCGAACTCTCGACATGAGCATATCCCAAATTCCGACGCAGCCGCTGATGAGGAGACGCATGATTTCGCCGCAAAATAAATCGCCGTGCCGCTAAAGCCTGCTATCAGACGAGTATCGCGTGGCGACGAGGGTCTGCCTCATCCCGAAGCTGCCGCTTGATTTGGTCCTATGTCGACGTCCTCGCGGCATCGAGCCCTTTGGTGCGACACGGTCGGATTGTAGTAGCGGGCTATTGCCTTGGAGATTAAGACGGTCGTCTTGGCGCGAATGGAACCCGCTGAAAGTCCGCATGCTGCGCCGCACCTTCGCTGATGGTTCCATCGGCGATTTTCGCGGAACGCTTGTGATTGCGCGATTCCCGACGATTCGGACGGGATCCGGGACGATGTTAAAATCGGATCGTGAGCGCGGCCGATGACGACTCGCTGTGATCGCTGCGCTCGCGGGCCGGGACGCGCCGACTTCCGCTTTGCGCAACCTGACAACAAGTATAAGCTTATCTATTGCCGGCGTCAGAAAAACGCTGGAATGGGAAATGAACGCTCAATGGACTGTTTGGTGGGGCCGACACTGCGCGTCATCATGATGCATGCGCCCCAGACATTTTCGCTCTTATCCTGATCTTCCATTTGAGCGAATCGAGCGTTGCATTTGCTTGGTGACGGCGGGCTCTGCGACCGGACATCCGCAATGGATGTTCGATCGTGAGACCTCTCAGTTGCGGCCATCGACACGTTGGAGGAACCGGAATGGACCAACGGGAAGTAAGGGCGGCGTGGGAGAAATTCGTCGAGCATGGCGCGCTTTCTTCCGAATTGAGATCATCGGTCGCGGCATCATGGCAGCGATCCAGAAACCACCGGGTCACGATCGATCGCGCGAGGGCGCCGCTTGTCGCGGACGCTGAACTGTTCCGTCTCCGCTCCAGGAACGCTTCGCTCCGCCTTGCGGCCCGCTGCGCGCTGCAGAGCTCGAAGACATTCCTCAGCGACGCCAATTCCATCATGATCCTTACTGACCCCACCGGATTGATTATCGACACCCAGGGGGATGCCCGGGTCATCGATGCCGGCCGCACGGTTCATCTGGAGCACGGCGGACGCTGGAGCGAAGCCGATATCGGCACCAACGCCATCGGCGCCGCCATCGCCGAATCGAAGCCGGTTCAGATTCACGGCGCCGAACACTTCTGTACCGAGGTGCAGCGGTGGACCTGTGCCGCTGTTCCGGTTCACGATCCGAGCGACGGCGAGTTGCTTGGAATTGTTGACATATCGGGTCCGGCGAGCACCTTCAATCCGCAGAGCCTCGCGCTGGCGGTTTCGGTCGGCCATCATGTGGAAAGCGTGCTGGCGCAGTCGATCAGGCAGGATAACGAAAAACTGCTCTGCGACTTTCTGGCCAGACGGTCGATGTGGCTGACCGAGGAGTGCATGCTGCTCGATCGTCGAGGCGCCATTCTTCATGCCACCGATCGTGCCCTCAGCGCCATGCGGGATAGCGGTCTTGGTCCTGGCGGCGAGGCGCCGACCCTCTCTCTGAAAGCGATCCCGTTTGAGGAATGGCCAGCCAAATTGAAGGAGCTTCTGCCGGACGCAAGCTTCGATCTCGTGAATGACGGGAGCACCGGCATTGGCGCGATCGTGGTGCTGCGCACGCGACGGCGGCCCGCTCCCGATCGCATCATCCAAAATTCGAGATCCGATGCCGAACGCAGAGAGGCCGCGATAGCGGCCTCATCGCGAAAGAAGCGGGCGTCGCAGCCCCAGCCTCCTCAGAAAACTGCCACGAGCGAGAATTCCAGCTTCGTCGCCCAGGATCCGACCGTGCGCGTCATCGTGCGGCGTGTCGAAAGCGCCGCGGCACGCAAGATGCCGATTCTGATCCGCGGTGAGACTGGAACCGGCAAGGAGCAACTGGCGCGGCACGCCCACGCCGCCAGCGGACGCACCGGCGCGTTTGTTCCCGTTAATTGCGCCGCCCTCCCCGAAAACCTGATCGAGGCCGAGCTATTCGGCTATGCCGACGGCGCGTTCACCGGGGCGCGCCGCGGCGGAGCGACCGGACTGGTTAAGGAGGCACATGGCGGCACGCTGTTTCTCGACGAGATCGGCGACATGCCGGTCGCGCTGCAGGCCGTGCTTTTGCGCCTGCTTGACGACTGGACCGTGCGACCGGTTGGCGGCGCCGGAACAAAAGTCGACGTCTTCCTGGTCTCGGCGACCAATGCGACGCTCGATCGTGCCATTACCGACGGGCGTTTCCGCCCGGACCTGCTCTATCGGCTCAACACCCTCGAGGTGACGCTCCCCCGCCTGCGTGACCGCGCTGACTTCGACGCCATCGCTCGCCATCTGCTCCGCAAGATCGATCCGGATTGCCGGGTCACGACCGAGGCCCTGGCCAGACTGGCCCCGCACCTCTGGCCAGGCAATATTCGCGAACTGCGCAACATGCTGGCACGTCTCACCCTTAGTGCTGCCGACGGCTTGATCGATGAGCCCTGCGTGACAGCCTTGATCGGTCAGGCCGCGCCGACGCCAGGATCGCTCCACGACGTGCAACGGGCCCGCATTCTCATGGTGTATGCCGAAACGACCGGAAACATCAGCGAGACCGCAAGACGTCTCGGCGTCTCAAGAAATACAATCTATCGCGCACTCGGACAGAGAGAGCAACAATAGAACCGCCCTCACAACGCCGTGCTCAGTTCCAAGGCTCCATTAGAGTAGCTCGGCACCTCCTCCCAAGGCTGGCCCCGCAGTCGGATCGTAGTCATCCGGCTTCTTCGCGATCAGAGTTTGCGTCGTCAGAATCAGACCGGCGACAGAAGCCGCGTTGCGGACCGCACTGTAGCAGACCTTGACGGGATCGATAATGCCGGCCTTGACGAGATCGACGGACGTGCCGTTACGCGCGTCCAGACCATGACCGTTCGCGCCATTTGCCACCTTCTTGACCTCCGCTTCAGCGTTCAGGCCGGCATTGGCCGCGATGTAATACAGCGGACAGCCTAGCGCGCGTTGCAGCAGCTCGGCGCCCTGTCTGGCGCTCCCGTTCAATTCCTTGATCAGGTTGTCCAGTTTCGGCGCGACCTTCAGCAAGGCAAGCCCGCCGCCGGGAACGACGCCTTCCTCGATCGCTGCGCGGGTCGCGTTGATCGCATCTTCAATTAATTGGGTACGGCGCTTTTGCTCGACGGGAGTTGCGCCTCCCGCGAGGATCATCGCGGTTCCGCCGGACAGCTTGGCAAGCCGCTCTTGAAACTTGTCCCGCTCAATATTTTCAGGTGCGGCATCATATTGTCGCATGACCTGCTCGCGGCGTGCGGCGACTGCCTTTGGATCGCCTCCGCCGGCCGTGATCAAGGTCTTGGAGGCTGAAATGCGGACCTGGCGTGCGGAGCCGAGGTCGTGCAGTTCGGCCTTTTCCAGCTTGCTGCCAAGGTCGACCGAAATAACGCGGCCTGCGGTGGTGATCGCGATATCCTCGAGCATCGCCTTGCGCCAATGGCCAAATTCCGGCGGATGGATCGCGGCGACCTTGAAGTTGTTTTTGTCGCGACGCGTCAGCAATTGCATGATCACGGGTGGCGCAACCTCCTCCGCGATAATCAGCAGGGGCCTGCCGCTTTTTTCGATCAACGAGATCACGCCGGCGAGCTGATCGCCGGTCTGGATCTTGTGGTCGGTCATGAGAATGTACGGATTGTCGAGAACGACCTGCATCTTCTCCACATCGGTCACCATGTGGTGCGAGAGGTAGCCGCGCTCGAAGGCCATGCCTTCTATGACTTCCAGGGTCGTCTGAACGGTGTTGCCATATTCGACGGCGACAATGCCGTGATGGCCCGCCCGCTCGAATGCTTCGGCAACCAGCTCCCCGAGTGCCTCGTCGTTGGCGGCAATGCTTGCGACCGCGCGCAGCCCGGCCGGCCCCTGCAGAGCGACGGCCGAACGCTTCAGCACATCGATGGTGGCCTTGACAGCGAGTTCAAGCCCTTCGACCAATTCCACCGCGTTGGCGCCCGCAGCCAAGTGCTTCAGGCCGTCCTGCACCAGCACGTCGGCCAGGACCGTGGCCGTGGTCGTGCCGTCTCCGGCGACCTCGTTGGTCTGCTTCGAAACCTCGCGCAGCACCTGCGCGCCCATATTCTCGAACGGACATTCGAGCTCGATTTCGCTGGCGATGCTGACGCCATCGCGCGAGACGATCGGCGTCCCGATCGGCCGGTCCATGATCGCGTTCATTCCCTTCGGACCCAAAGTGCCGCGCACGGCCCTGGCAAGCTTTGCAACGCCCCGTCCCAGAGCGGCCCGCGCCGCCTCGTCATGCAGCATGATCTTCGGCATAGGATTTCCTCACCCGCTAACTAGACTGAACGTCCGTCGCCGACATGATCGGGGGCGGCACGTGCGTTGCCCCCGCCGATCGCGGCGAGGCTTGAGATTTGGGAACGAAAGGCGTCTCGAGGTCGAAACGCACCGAAAGCAAACCCCGGCACAGCGCGCCGTTGAATTCGGCATTCACACCGACGCGCCGCAATCCCGCGACATAAGTTGCGAAGCCGTCGGCCTTGAGCTGCGCTCCCGCGGCATCGACGAAGGCAGGCACATCTTCGCGCACCGGCCCGACGACGGCGCGCCGCTCAAGATAGCGGCGCACCAACCTTCCACCCTCGTCGTCGACCGCTAGGCAACCGAGTTCCGCCAGCGTCAGGCTGACGATCGTTTCAGGCAGATATCCACCCCCCGTCAGATGATTGATCAGCGCAACCTGGCGGCGCTGGAACGCCTTGACGAGGAATGTCTGGCGTAACTCGTCCAGGTTACCGTCGGCCTCCGCGCCAAAGGTCTCCTGAAAGGAGAGACCCTTGGCGAGGCCCGCGTTAATCTTGTCGGCGTACATGTGCTCACCGAGCACCACGCTGACCCCTTCCACCCAATCCAGCGCGCTGACGGCCCGGCGAATGTCGTCAGCCATGAGGAAGGAGAAATTGGCCGCGCACCAATAGGTCGGCAGGCGGAATTCGACATGAACCCGGTTCGTCGAATCTACCTCGGCCCTGGTGACAAAGTTCAGCTCCGTCACCGGCTCGTCCAACTCCGGATCCGTCACGCCCTGCAGGCACGCCCACACCTGGGCCTGCCTGTCATCGCTCACCGTCATTTCGATGCGCCCTGTCATGACACTCACCGCGGCGCGTGCACGGCTTCCGGCAAATGGGCATATCCGCCGCCTGCCCTGATCTTCTTCTTCTGCGCCTCGACATCGATGCCGTAGAGCCGCGCCGCGTTGAGACCGAGAATCTTGGTCTTGGTCTCCATCGACAGGACCGAGCCGGTCTCCTTGGTGACATCGGCCGGAATTTCGAACGCCATGAATTTGTCGATCAGCCATTTCGGCGTCCAGATGCCGTAGTCGCTGCCGAAGAGAATCTTGTCCGGCCCGACCCAGAACAGGAGCTCCGAGATGACATGTGCAAAATACCCCGGGCGTGTATGAATGAACGGCAGCGCCACCGCCAGACCGGCATAGACATTCGTTTCCTGGGTTGCGATCCAGCAAAAATCATCCAGCCGCGGCAAGCCGCAATGTTCGACGATGAAATTCAAGTCCTGGAATGACGTGGCGCAGTCGTCGATATCAGCTACATCGAATGCATCGCGATTGAGCGGGATGATGGTCGGGCCCTTGTGGACGTGGATGTTCTTGATCCCAAGCTTCTGCGCCGCCTCGAGATACTGGTAGGACGGCTTGTCGCTCAACTTGTAGCCCTTGGATTCCCCGCGCCATTCCGCGGTGTAGAGCTTGACGCCCTTGATCTTGTATTTTTCCGACAGCTCATGCAGATGCTCCAGGCCCTTATTGCCGTCGCGCGGATCGAAGGCGCCATTCAGGATGAAGCGATCCGGGTGGCTCTTCTTCATCGCCGCATTGCGTTCGGTGGTGTTGAAGCCGTTCTTGTAGAAGTCGGTCAGGTAAGTCGGTTGCAGGATCGCCATGTCGTCATAACCCGCAACGAACAGGTCATCGAACATCGTCTTCGCGTCGTATTTTTCGAACTTGTCCTTTTCCCACTTCTCCGACGGCGGACTGAGATTTGAATGATACGCATAGAAACAGTCGATGAATTGCTTGCCGTGGATGTTCTTCTGATTGGCCGGGCTTCCGTCCCAGAAATGCGTATGCCCGTCGATTACGAAAATCTCTTCGCCCTTCGCAGTCCTGTACATGGCGTCTCTCCCGAACTCATTGGTTTTGTGAGGCTCGCCATTGGCGGAGCCGGACTAGCCCTGGCCGGCATCCGAACCGGCCAGGCATTGCCTCGCTGCCATCTTCAAGAGATGTATTTCATGACCTCGTTCATGTCGCCAAATAGCACGACGGTGTTGTCGTCCGTCATCACCATGCGACCGTAATGGGTCGAGGTCGAGATCTCGAACAGATGCGGTGTCATGACGCGACCCAGCTCTTCCGAGATTTCGTCCATCTTGAATTCCATCTTGCCGATGCCGTCGATTCGGATCATCGCCGGCATGTACGTCACAGTGATATGATCGTGCCGGCTCATGACATCGGCGATGGCACGCGCCTCGACGCTGTCATTCATCGTCACTCCGCATTGGTGCGATACCGTCTCCTCGAACTTAATGTCTTTCATGGATTTAAAGATGTTGTCTTCGTGCAGCATGTCGCTCTCCTTGAGGAACTGGGGTAAAGGACGTCGGGCTTGTTACGATGCAAGATTAGCTGGAACCTTCAGGCCAAGCTCGGTAGCGATACCCTTGATGCGGTTCTTCGCATGCCCCAAAGCGTCGCCGAATGTTGTGACCTTGACG
>Ga0210408_10002696_pt1 | contig 16997 bp, 17 predicted proteins | sample IncBWH4MmetaG_FD_155471 | JGI IMG/M metagenome (GOLD analysis project Ga0210408, IMG submission 155471) | Forest soil microbial communities from Barre Woods Harvard Forest LTER site, Petersham, Massachusetts, United States - Inc-BW-H-4-M | ecosystem: Environmental > Terrestrial > Soil >...
GCTCGGCAACGGTAAGCCCAGCACTGAAGAGCGCGGCCAGGAAGGATGCCTCCATCAGAAGCGCGGCCAGGAAGGATGCCTCCATCAGAAGCGCGGCCAGGAAGGATGCCTCCATCAGGAGCGCGGCCAGGAAGGATGCCTCCATTAGAAGCGCGGCTAGGAAGGATGCGTCCATCAGGAGCGCGGCCAGGAAGTAGAGTGACTTCAGGAAGGAAACCGTGCTGTTAAGGCAAGGCTGCATCGAGCAGCCTTGTCCTTTTTCTACCACACCTTGCGTGCGAAAAAGCGTTCGATCACTGCCCAAATCATCCCTGCGAGGCTTTGGCGCTGGCCGTAAATCCGCGCCACACCGATCATCCCAGGCTTCAGCCTGCCGTCGGGATTGGCAATGATCAAATCGACTGAATAGAAATTGGGGGGATGCAGGCCTTTATACTTGGTGGACTCCGCCAAACCAGTGTCCGTCTCGGAAGATACCGGAGCGACGCCTCTAGCCTGGGTGTCCCATTTATTGAAGAACCCCTCCACGTGCAACCGCGCGGGTGCTCCAATCCTGACTTTATACAATTCATTCTCAGGGACGTAGAGGCGAGCGCGCATCCGGCTTGAGTCCGCAATTTCAGCGATCTCAGTGCCTTCGGGCAGATAGGCCCCCAAACGATCCTGTAAGCGCGGGGTCAAGACGTTCCCGGAAATCGGGCTTTTCAGACTCAGGTAGCTGGCCTCGGAATGGAGTTCACGACTCTGCCGAGCCAACTGCTCGCGGCGCTGAACCGCGGGGCCGAAGTCTGTATAGCGGAGAGAGGCAGAAGTTGTGCGCATGGAGGCAATGGTGTAGTCCGAATCACTTCGCGCAAGCACTGATTCGAGAGGAATGTTGCGCAACTGAACCAGCGGAGAGCCAGAAGACACTGGCATCCCTTCGTCGGCGTATAGCGCGGTCACAATACCGGCAACAGGATTGCGGACCACCGCGCGTGCGGCGGGCTCCAGTACGAAACTGCCGCGCGTAGATTCCCGCCACAAAGGTAGCACTGAGAACAGTAGGAGTATCGCGGCACCCGCAAGGGTCTGCCTTCTTCCCAACCATCCGAGCAGGCGATCTTTCTTATCCAGATAGACGAATTTCATAAAATTCACCAAAGTGCGGATCCGGGATCGGAAGATCACTCCCGCAGTAGCAATTTCGGGAATAAAGGACCAATCCGGATTAAAGTTTCGGAAGACGTTACCCACAAAGCGAGCGAGCACAAAAAGCACCGTATAGCTGTAAAGCCCGGATAGAAGAGCGTAGACGGCAAACCCGAGCCTGCGGCGCCGGGGGACGTAAGGCACCTCGACCGGCAAACCCCAAATGTGGCGCTTCACCCACGCCGACACGTAAGCGGTTGAATTCTCCTTGAGCTCCGGAGTCCCCAGGATTTCGCACATCATGTGATAGCCGTCCAGCTTCATCAGCGGGTTCCAGTTGATCAACACGGAAGCGATGCCGGTGATCAACATCAGTAGATAGGCGGCATTGTGTACCGCGCTATCCAGTGGGGTGCCCCACCAGATCACGGTGGCGACCGCGCAAATCATGAGTTCCGACCATACTCCGGCCAAGGAAATGATCAGCCGTTGAATCCGGCCGGCTTTGATGTAACCTTCGCTCGTGTCCGTATAGAAAGCAGGCGTCAAATAGATAAGCATGAAGCCCATCGAGGGAACGCGCGCTTCGTAGTGCTTGCAGGCATGTCCATGCCCCAGTTCATGCCAAGCCATGGTCACTACCGCGAGCACGTAGAAAATCGCAACCTCACCCCACGATTTATCCGCAAAATTGAAGAACTGCAAACTGTCACGGCCGATCTCAGACCAGTGCGTGATGGTGATACCGGCCATCCCAGCGAATACGGCCAATGTCAATAGGGTAAACCACCAGGTGTAGATATAACTCGTATACTTGTGGAGCCACGTAAGGAACCGATCGGGATTCACCGCCGGGAAAAGAATTTGCGAGAGGTCCCCATATTTGTTTTTTTTCGATTTCAAGAGCTTCTGGCGTTCTTCGTAGCTCTTCTGCATCAGCAGAATGTTTTTTTCTTGCGGCGTCTTGTACCAGAATTCGAGGCCATCCAGTGAAGCGGCAAATTCGCGGATTTCCTCGACACTGTACTCGTTGCCGGTCTGGCGAGAATATATTCCCGCGACTTCCTCATACGAGCGGCGTCCATCAAACAATTGGACGAGTGTCCAGTTTTGCGGCGGGAATCTATACACTGAATCCACGCTGGGAACCAAGACACGAACGACAGGCTGGCCGTTTTCAATGTGTTCTTTGAAGACAGCGTCCGGAGGCACACGGGGACAGCGCCGGGCAAGGGTACGCGCCGGTATTTCGGGAAGAGCTGCGTTAAGAGCTAGCGTGAGATTCATCGGAAGTTTTCGACGCGCACAATTGCGGTCATACCGGGTCGCAGCTCGCCTCGCGGCCCCATAAGCTCTGCAAGGACCTCGATGGTTCCGCTGGACGGATCCACCACGGGGCTGACTTCAATCACTCTGGCGGTATGCTTCTCCTGCGGCGCATCGGGTGAAGTCAGCGGCAATTCCTGGTCCCTTTTCAGGCGGCCGACAAATCTTTCGGGCAAAGTAAAGCGCAGGCGCAGAGGTGCTTCCGCGGTCACCCAGAATAATCGATCCCCTTTGGCAACGCCCTGTCCAGCCCGAACGTAGCGCCGGGCCACGAGACCATCGAACGGCGCGGTGATGCGCGTCTTTTCCAATTCCAGATCGAGTGAGTGTTCCTCTTCTTTCGACGTGGTCAACTGTTCACGTACGCGAATAATGTCCCACTGGTCGGACTCGGCCTTGTACTTCGCGTGCTGCAGCTGTTCCTCCGCGATCAGGCCCTCATTCCAGAGCTTTTGCGCGCGGCCATAGTCGGCCTCCAGCACTTGGGCCTCTGCTTCCCAGTTCTTCAGGTCCGCGGCGATGCCGCGGGTTTTGGCGCGGGCCGCTTCCAAGTTCGCCGAGAGTTGGCGCCCGTCAAGCAGTGCGAGAATCGTTCCCGCTTTTACTCGCGCGCCAGCCTCGGCTGAGATACTGGCAACGATGCCGTCGCGCTGGGCCGTGACGTCCACCTGGTGCTCAACAATGAGAGGGCCCGAAACCATCACGAAGTCCTCCGCCTTAGTTGGAATCGGCGGACTGGTCGGTGCGGCCGGGGAAGACGAAAGAGCAGCGGCGGCAGTTTCAGATTTCTTGCCCTCGCAGCCGCCTGCAAGAATCGCCGCTCCGAGAATTGCCAATAGCAAGAGTTTCTTCATGGATTCCACTCGCCACATCCTTACCATCCGAACCATGTCCACAGCCGCGAATAGAGCCACACGACCGGCCGCCGGAATAACACGTAACCGGCAGGATACCAGCCGACCCAAACTTTTCCGCGTCCTTCCATGCCCGTTCGAATCAAGCCATCGGTATTTGGTACGAGAACCCGCGCGAAGAACACCCGGGATTCCCCCTGTAGCTGGCCCTTGGGGCTGACCACAATCACCTGTCCATGAAAAGTGCGCATGGCATAACTGTTTAGCTTGACGACCGCTTTAGAACCGGAATGCAGATATCCGGCATCTGTCTCATCGACTGCGACATCTACGACCGCGCTGGACGCGTCCACAACTTCGGCAAAACTATCTCCGTACTGTAGTCTGCGTCCCGCGAAGTTTTCCACGTGGGGCGTTGAAACGACGCCATCAATCGGTGTACGTAGTTGCGCCTTGTCAAGCAATTCCCGCGCCCGTTCTACTTCCCCTTTCCAATAGTCGGCCTGGACCCGCTGGATCCCCGCCTCGCTACCATCGTTGGCCGCCAGCGAGCGGTTCATCTGCAACAGTGCGGACTGGTACCTCGCCTCGGCCCCTGCGAGCGCCGACCGGTAATCCCAAGCTTCCATTTCTGCCAGCACTTGCCCGCGGGTCACGAACTCGCCCTCATGAACATAAACCTTGGCGACTACTCCTTCGAACTCCGGCTGCACTTGAGTGCGCCGTACCGGCGCGACCATGGCGTCGCCATCCAAGCGCAGGGGCAAAGGAAAAGCAGCCAGGAAAATGATCGCGGCGGCGGCAAGGATCATAATCGCCGTGCGCCTCTTCTTCTCCATAGCCATGAACTTCCGTTTTCTTTCCAGCACAGGCTCAAGTACGGAAATGAAAGGCACCTCTTTGTACATTTGCGCGTTGCGCAAAGCCACCGTGGCTTGCGCAGCCAGCACTTGCAGAATTTCTATGTGTGCGGGCCCCAGAAAGTCGGGATCGCTACTCTCCAAGCTAAGAACGCCGACTCGCCCCGTGTCGTCGCTGAGAGGCATGGCATAGAAGCCGCGCATTCCCGTCTTCTGGAAATATTGATGAAACTTGGCCTGGGTCTCCTCGCGCGGGGCCTCGATCTCTTCGCCGTGTTGCCTCACGTTCACAATCTCTTCCGAGAGCGCGGCCCACTGCAGGATTTCATTCAGTGGCGCGATTTCAGGCGCATCCGCGTTTACTTGCAGGACACCGGTCACGGCGCTCAATTTAAACCTGCCGCGTTGCTCGAGCGCGATGGCAGCGCGTTCATAGGGAATCACTGCTTGCGGCGCATTCACGATGGTTTGCAGCATGCGCTCCAAATTCAACGTGGAGGTAATTTCCTGGCTGACAGTGACCAGTGTCTCCAGAATCTCTACTTTGCGCTCCGCCATCAACAAACTGGCGTTGTGCAAGGCGCTAGAGGCGGTTTCTGTGAGGCTCGTCAGGGCAAAGAGATCGTCTTCATCGAAGGGGGTGCCGTCGAGCTTGTTCACTGCCTCAACGACGCCGACCAGAAATTCCTTGTCCATAATGGGTACGACCAGAAGCGAGACAACGCCATCCTCAGTGACCCCTGCGTTTCGCTCAATTAGCCGCTCGTCGTTTTCTTGGTCGATCAGCACCGCCTCTCCGCTATCGGAAACATCGCCAGCCACGCCCTCGCCCGGTTTCTGACTGCTACCCGCCCGCGTCGTCGGATCAAATCCGGCCTGCTGCTTCAACTCCAGGGTTTCATCTGGGTGCAGGAGCCACAGGTTGACGCCTTCGCATTCCATGACCTCGCGGAACTTGGAGCCGATGATAGGGAGGAGTTCATCCATTTCCAGAGTGGAAGCAAAGACTTTTTCGAGGTCGTAAAGTTGCGTGAGACGGCTAATCGAAGTAAGCGCGTCATGACGTTCATTTTCGTAGCTCTGGGCCGCTATCAGCGCAGCCACAGAGACATCCGCAACGGGGCTTAGGGCACTGACCTGTTCCTCGGTAATCTCTTTCTCGAAGCTCAGGATCTCAATCGCTCCTACCAAAGTGTCAGCTTTAAGCAGAGGCAAGTATGCGAGTGAGAGAAGCGTGCGGCGGATGTCGAGATGTGCGTATTTTTCACGCAACAAATTCTTGCCGGATAAAAGCAGAACTTCCTTCTGAGCTAACAACTCGGCCAGAGTTCCCGAGTCGGCCGAAACGTTTTCCGCCTGCACAGAAACCTCTCCAACGGTGGCCTTGGGAACCCAGACTTCAACGGCATCGAGCGAAGAGAGAACGTAAGCGTTGACAGCTGTACCGGGCAGCAGCTCGGCGATAGTGCGCGCGATTATCCGGGCTCGCGGAATGAGTTCTTGAGCCGCAAGGAGGCGAGCGGAAAGGTCGATGAGGTCAATTTTCAAATTAAAACTCTGGCTTACCATAGCGGGCCCCAATAACCACCACACCTTGGGGACAGAACGGTGGCGAAGACTTCCCCTCTTGCAAATTCGCCACCGTTCTTCTAAGTTGAGCGCGCACTGTAGCAGACGGCCAGTGTCAACGCAAGTTGGCATAACTGGCTGAATCCCCGGACTTCTGTAGCTATGGAGGGACCATCCAGTGGACATTGAAGTTCGAACGCAGTTACAAGTAAAGATCATCAGGCTGCGTGGCCGGTTGGGTCTAGGGGAATCACTGGATCGGACCAGCGAGACTTTGAAAGATTTGCTCGATGCGGGCGAAGTTCACTTTTTGTTGGATTTGCAGGAGGTGCCCATGATCGATTCCAGCGCCATTGGTCTTCTCGTGCGCTACCTCACCGCCGCCAAGCAGCACGGAGGATCTTTGAAGCTGCTGAACCCTTCCAAATTTGTTCTCCAAACGCTCAAGCTGGTGCGCGTCCTGAGCGTTTTCGAGGTTTTTGAGGACCTGCAGCTGGCCGTGGCATCTTTCAGCTAGAGAGTTATTAAGTGTTTAATTTGAAGGGCTGGCAGAGAGGAGGGATTTAAACCTCCAGCTTCCCAAAACATGTGGTTTGGGAACCACAAGTTCAGCCAGAAGCCGCAAATGAAACGCAATGCCTTTGCGAACCTGAAACCGGCATGTTTCTGGCACAACGGCATCGTTGTCCGCTTCGCTGGTTCGCGCCCAGGAAACACACATACATGAAAGTGGGTGGAGGGGGCCGTTGAGATGGTCCGAAACTACTTGGCCGTGCAGTCGGCTGCAAGTAGAAGTAGCCTCCTCCGCAGCCGATTTGCGGCGCCTTCCGGTGATTGCGCCTGGATCACGCCTAACGGGGAAGTAATGCCTCCGGGTTGGCAGATTGCTCCCGATAAACGCTTGTATTGACTGGTCTGGGAAGTTACCCACCGCCAGGCAACGAGCAGTCTGAGAAAACTGGTAGCGCAGCCTGAGGTCCGTTCTGGGTCCAAAAACAATATCCGGTTATGAGTTCCAGAGCTTTTGGTAGCAATCCGTGCCACCTAATTTCAATCAATTACCAAAGTCTAAGGACTGCCGACCGTAACGCGGGGAGAGTAGAGATGAATTTTCCAGCTGCTTCTGGCTCTCTGCTCGACATCGTCTCCTCGACCAACTTCGCTGCGTGTTCGTATTCCGTCCGATTCAAAACGAAGAACACCTCATGCTCGTACTTCAGTTGCTGTTCCACCGTTTCGCCATAACCTGTGGAGAGCCACTGGGAATTTCCAGAATGAAATGGGGGATTGACAGGAAAGGCGTAGTCATCCGTGCTATCCAGCGGTCGCACTTGGATAAGCCAACCCCAATTTTCGTTTTTAGAAGCCAGCGATGGTGATAGGTGAATCCACAAGCCTCCACCCAGTTCGTGAGAGTACTCTTCACCTCCGCTAACGCGGCCTTCAAATGAAAATTCATGGCAGGCAGGAGTGACTGCGGCAGGAGTTGGTTTTTGTTGTTGACTCGACGCCAGAAAAGAAACGATAAGAAAACAGATAACCATGGGTCTCATTGCTTCACGACCATTAATGAATCTAACACAGGATTCACACGTTCGACCGCCTTGTACAGGGCTAGTGCCATCCTCCATTGATAGTGGAATATGAAGCATGGCGTGAGCGGTGTTGCGCCTTCAGTTCGCGGTCATCGAGCGTTGGGATCCTCGCCTGGGTGGACTTCAATTTCGTACACGTTGCCATACCGGGTGGTTTCAGCGGTGATCACCGACCTCATAATGAGGCTAATGTCGCGCCCTGCCACGCTGCTGGCAAGATCGTTGAGGCGGGCGACCTGCTCGGGGGAAATAGGCTCCGGCGTGCGTGCCACTGCCCACGCGGTAGTCTTACCGTCTCGCTGCACGAGGGCGACATCAACCAGGCGCGCTCCGGGAATCTTCGCAAGCTCCAGTACTAGGGCCTTTCGGATATTGCTCTGCATGATCGACTGTGCGCTGGTGCGCCGCAGGGTTCCGTTCAAGTGAAAGGCGAGGAGCAGCACCAATGCTAAACAAACTAGTCGTGGTGCCAGAACCGTTTTGGCTTTATCCGCGGCGGCCGGGCGATGTCCGGCGAGCAGAAAGACAATCATTGCGCCGAGGGCGATGGCCGTGAAATTGGCGAGGAACAGGAGGAAGGCGCCGGCGGCTGGAGCGGGCAAATGGCGGGCTAACAGAATGCCGCAAGTCGTCAATGGAGGAACCAACGCCGTCGCGATAGCCACGCCGACCACGACGCTACTTAAGCCTGTCGAGACGAAGGTGAACCCCCCGGCCATGCCACCTACGAGAGCGATTAAGAGATCAACCAGGCTTGGAGAGGTGCGACTGAGGATCTCGCTGCCGATGGTGAGGTCGCGGGTCGATCCGCCGATCAATAGGCCAGCGGCCAAGACCAATACAGCGCCGCCAATTTCTGCCAAAAGGGCGCGGCGGAGCAGGTGCAGGTTTGCCTCGGCCAGCCCGAGAGCGATGCCAACGATTGGACCATAGAGCATCGCGATCAACATCGCGCCGATGATGACGGCCGGAGAGTTCTCCATCAGACCGAAACCGGCAATCAGAGCAGCGGCCAAGTTCATCGCTAGATAGGAGCCGTTCAACGCGGCGCTCGAAGCTACCGATTCGCGTATCGTCGCGCGCTTAGCGTCGGTTAATTGACTGATTCTGGAGATAAAATCTGCTTGTGCGTCCATTGTAAGGCTGCCTCTCTCACGGATTAGTGTGCCTACCGAAGACTGTCGAGAACAAACTTCGCACAAACATTACGGAGTTGCAGCACCTTTCGTGAACATAAAGCTATAGCGTTCGCACCGAGTTCAGGTATGCATGTAGCCTGCCCCAGGACGAGTTGACCACCTTCCTGGCTGACAAGTAGCGCCTATCGGGATTGAGCCCAAATCGTGGCGCGCTCTGAAATAATTCGCATGGAAGGTTAACGCGCTTACCGGAGAAGTGGGATTGGAATCAGCGACCTGAGGTAGGGCCTGCGTAGGTATGCGGCCACGCTTTCTGAACTACTGAGAAAAGAAATGCCGTGGTGAGACCAAACAGAATCCAGCCGTTCAAGGCTTCCAGGGCGCCTAACATTTGCCAGCTTGGCACCAAATAGAGATTCGTGTGGCCGTAGCTCGTCATGGCATTCAGCGAGTAGAGCATGGCGGATTTGAAGTCCGGCGATGCCCCAAGAAGACGGTAGGCACATCCCCAAATAAAAGCCTCGATCCCGTGCAACATGGTGGCTGAAAGCGCCGTCCCGCCGATGACATAGATAGAAATGTACGAGGGGTGCCGGAGTTCTTTCCTACTGCTGAGCCTGACGTTAACTTCCTTGCTGAGAAGTCCAAGACCGTAGCCATGCAGAACCACGGTGAATACGATAAGCGGGAGGCCCCAAGCCCAATCCGTACTCCAGGCGGGCACAAGTCGTGGATCCATTTCGCAAGCTTACCACTCGGTAGGAGTTACATACGCGAAAGGCGGACGGCTTGTGCCGCTTCGTTCACGTCAGCGCTGTGCTGCCGATCCAGAAAGTGGATGAAGATGCGCTCACCCGAGCAATTATCACCTTCGCCGGTGAGTGCTTTACGTTTGTGCGTTTCGAGCGCGGATTCTGTTGGCAAAGCTCATGCGAGTTTCCAATACATATGGGCGTTCGTCGATGCCGACAAGAATGACCTCGATGGTGCGAAGACCTACAAGTTGACGTTACCGAAGGGTATTCCCGAGGCTCGCTTCTGGTCATTCACGCTATACGATAACCAGACGCGTTCGATGCTCGATACGCCGCAGCGCTACCCGCGCGCCGGTACAGAGCTATCCGTCACCCGCAGCTAGCGCCGACGGTTCGACGACGGTTTACTCGCAAGTTAAGTAATACTCTATATCTTCGGTAACGCAACTAATCGGGTAAGTGGAAGAGAATCGGCAAGCCAACCGTCTTTATCGCGATTTATTCCTACAATTTAGGATGACTCGGGCTCTCATCGCAGGGTTTACTGAGAAAGTGCGAATCCACCCACCCTGTGCTTAGTTTGCGCTGAAACCTGGGTTTCCGGGAGTGGTAGCTCCATATATCGAACATAGCTTTACGCGTGTAGAATGGTTACTTTGCCGCACCAACCCTGGAAGGGCTGTTGATTCGGACCCAACTAAACCGCTAACCAGTCCTGCTACATCGGAGGTAGCACATCAAGACCGAACGTGGTCGTCTGTCGTGGAGCATAGTGATTCAGCATCTCCCACACCGCTTGGTGGTCCAAGCATGCCTGGTGGCTACCTTGTCTTACCTCGCCGCAAGGCTGGGCGGAGCATTGATATTACGACCGCAGATGGTCTCGCCGCTCTGGCTGGGAAATGTGCTTCTGGTATCAATGCTGTTGTTGGTTCGGCGCAGGATCTGGCCGGGGCTCCTGGTAGCGGGCCTGGCCGGATTTGTCCTCTATGACCTGCAAGCAGGCGAGCCGGTTCGTTCCATTGTCTGGCTCATTCTCTCTAATGCGGTAGAAGTCCTCACCGCCCTTTTGTGTCTCAGATATTCGTTCGACGGCGTGCCCCGGCTGAATAGTGTGAAGGCCCTGGCTAAGTATTCATTTTACGCGGTGTTCTTGGCCCCCTTCGTCGGAGCGTTCCTCGGCGCGCTTTCCAACCGTAGCAACTATTGGGCAGGTTGGAAGGTGGCTTTCTTTTCGGAGGCGCTGGGATTCCTCACTCTGATGCCTGCCATTTTGGGCTGGGCCAGAGAAATTCCGATTTGGGCACAAAAACCGCGTGCTTATTACCTGGAAGCAACCGCGCTGCTCGTTGGATTGGTGATTCTCGGACAGCTCGCTTTCGCCGCTCCCGGGAGGAGCAGCCCTCCGGCATTGCTATATTCCTTCGTGCCACTACTGCTGTGGGCCACTCTGCGTTTCGGTTCGACGGGAGTCAGTACCTCGATGATCGCAATCGCCTTTGTGTCCATCTGGGGCGCAGTCCACGGCCGGGGTCCGTTCACTGAACCGGGCTCGGCTATCGATGTCTTGTCGCTGCAATTGTTCTTATTTTTCACCGCAGCGCCCTTCATGGCTCTGGCAGCCCTTGTAGAGGAACGCAAGGATGCGGAGCAGGTATTGAGACAGAGAGAGGCGGAACTCAAGGAAGCCCAGCGCCTGGCTCAGGTAGGTAGCTGGCAATGGGACCCAGATTCTGACGCGGTCACCTGGTCAGAAGAACTTTATCGAATCGCAAGCCTGGATCCCAGTCTGCCTCCCGTCAATTATAAGGAACACTCAAAGTTCTACACTGCGGAAAGCTGGCAACGGCTGCGGCGGGCCGTAGAAGAAGCGTTGAGATCTGGAACACCATACGAAATGGATCTTGAGATGGTCCCCTTCGATGGCTCCACAAGATGGGTTATTGCTCGGGGCGAAGCTCAGCGCGATACCGCGGGGCGAGTCGTGCGGCTTCGCGGGACGATTCAAAACATCACTGAGCGCAGGCTCGCTCAGGAGGAACTGCGTGAAAGTGAGGAGCGGTTAAGTCTGGCGGTCCAAGCCGGGAGGATGTATGCGTTCGAGTGGGACGCGGCGACGGATGTGATAGTGCGAAGCGGACAGTGCGTAGATATTCTCAATTGGCTGGACGACCCAACACGTGATACTGGTCGGCAATTCGTCGCCAGAGTTCATCCTGAAGACCGCGAGGCGTATGCCACTCCTGAGACTGGGCTTTCTCCTGAAAATTCTACCTATCAAACCAGCTATCGAGTGTTACGTCCCGACGGTAGTCTAATTTGGCTGGAGGCAAACGGGCGCGTCTTCTTCGACGGTCAAGGCAGGATGCTGCGTATCACAGGCCTGGTGGCGGATGTTACCGAACGCAAGCTTGCGGAAGAGGCCCTTTCCAGCCTGAGCCGCAGACTGATTGAGGCGCAAGAGCAGGAACGCGCCCGCATTGCCCGAGAGTTACACGACGATTTAAGTCAACGAATGGCGCTTCTCTCGATCAGCCTCGCGCAATTCGAGCAGGGCATGCCCGACCTTTCTTCCAAGGCCCGACAGGGACTGCACAACATTACGGAAATGGCGACGGAAGTGTCGTCCGACATCCACAACTTGTCTCACCAGCTTCACCCATCCAAGCTTGACACTCTGGGGCTGGTGGCCTCTTTAAAGGGCTTCTGTAGAGAATTCTCTGTGCAGCACAATGTACAAGTCCAGTTCGTCCTTAGTGACATTCCCGCACCGATTCCGAAGGCTGTTACTCTATGCCTCTTTCGGATCGTGCAGGAGGCTTTGCGCAACGTCGTGAAGCACAGCGGAGCAGCGGAAGCCAAGATTGAGCTATCTGGTCGTGATGATCGAATCGATCTTTGCATCTCTGACTCGGGCGTAGGGTTCAGTCCTGAGTCTGCGAAGGGAAACGCAGGTCTTGGTTTAATTAGCATGCGTGAGCGGCTGGGGCTGGTGCGAGGACATCTTTCGATTGAATCGAGACCATCGCATGGGACGCGAATCCACGTTCGTGTCCCCTTGCACGCAATCAATGCACAAGACACAACCGAGGGTAAGGCGCACCGGGCAAGGGCATAATCACCTTCTAAAGGCGATCACCCCGGACCGTGGTGGTCGCGGTAGGGACGATCATTGCTGATCGCCCCCCGCACAGAACTGTACGGGCGGCATTACCGCATACGGCTCCCACCTTGGAGGATTGGCGAGAGGTGCAGCGACTCGCACACCGTTCAATCCCTGGGGCACTCGTTCCCCGCACTGTGTCGGGCGAGTGTTGAATTAAACGATGTTCTCCTTGGCCCGCGCCCTTTTCTCCCCAGGCTCCGCCGAAGATCGCTCTTCTTTGTTCGTCTGGTTCATCGATGTCCATTTGAAATGTCGAGCAAAATCTTCTACTGCACGAAGGTAGTGGCGTATGGTATTTTGTGCATAATTACGAAGCTGGAGTTCTTCCAGCATCATTTTGCGAAGATGGGTCACAGGAACACCTCCTGTGACCCACACTTACATCTAAGCCATCAAGCAACCAACGCTGCGCTGCCTCACGCGAAGCGTCCGCCGCCGGGCGGCTACGTCCAAACGCGCTTACCGGAGAAGTCCCGGCCAGATGTCCGGGTTTACCCACAAAGAATTGTGAGACTTTCAGGTTCGGGTCGTCGTATCTATCTGTAGGAAGAAGCACCCCTCATCTCGCTGGAATGAGCCTCGTCTTGGTCGGTTCCATCTCGGCTATGAGGCACCTTCCTTCGAATAAACTCATCGCGCGAGGTTCAGGTTCTAACTTCGAAAGGCTGAAAATGATAGATCATACGGTCGAAACATCGCCACGCCTCAAGGCCAGAATTGCTGGCGGCTTATATTTGAGCGGAGTTCTGAACCTCTTCGCCGGGGCCGTTGTCAGCAGGCTTGTTGTAAATGGCGACGCCGCAGCTACGGCGTACAACATCCTGGCGCACGAAACGTCATATCGGCTGGCTTTCGCAGCTGACATCATCACGGTCCCGTGCTACATCGCTGTGACAGCTCTCTTCTATGACTTGTTTAAGTCAGTGAACAGGAGCCTTGCTTTACTCGCAGCGTTCTTTGGCCTCGCGGGATCCACTATGTGGGCTCTGAACGACTTTTTTTATCTCGGTCCCTTGGTCGTCTTGGGAGGCCCGCACTCCTCGACAGGGGCAGACCAATTGCAAGTGCTGGCGCTCATGTTTCTCAATTTGCATGCTTCGGGTTCCAACATTGTAATGGTAGCTTTCGGATTCCATGTCATCCTGGTCGGCTACCTCATTTTCAAGTCGACCTTCCTGCCCCGAATTTTGGGCGTGTGGCTGGCGATCGCGGGTTTGTGCTACCTGACCAATGGTTTCGCGAACTTCCTTTCTCCTGAGTTCGCGGCCCACCTGTTGCCCTACATCCTGATTCCCGGCGCGGTGGAGATATTGCTGGCCCTGTGGCTTTTCGTGATGGGCGTGAACGTTGAACGATGGAAGGAACAGGCAAGCACAGCGGTCGAGTAATACAGAGGCGGCAACGGCCCAGCCGCCAAGTAGATGGCAACGCGCCCTAGACGAACCATTTCACTCGGACGATAAAACGCACTTACCGGACCGATTCCGTGTAGGCAACGGACTGGATTCAGTGGGGCTGCACTTCAACCGGATCGGGCAGGTGCACAGTTCCACGCATGAGGTCGCCTACGGTCAGGTTCTGCCCATGTTGGACATATCGCGCGAGGACACCCGGCTGTAACCACTCAAATCCCCAGGCATCTTCCACGGCGACGATCGTGTAGGAACCGGGAATCACTCCCTGCAAGAGGAAGGTCCCATCAAAGTCGCTTTGATCCCGGCGAAACAATTCAATATGCGCTTCCGGATCTTTCGGCACCAGAGCAACCATGATGCCAGCGAGCGGTTTGTCTTTCTTCTTCACTATTCCCTCAATATTGACAATGCCGACGGCAAGAGAAGCTGTAAATTCAAGCGCGGCTCCAGGCGTGTACTGGCCTACTTGGACCGAAGGATGAAGCACATCCCGAATATTGCCGCCGACGAAAGTGGCAACTTCGTTCTTTCCAGATGCGCCCTTGCATCCGCTCCACTGCTTTAGCTCGATAATGACTGCGTTAGGCGCTTTTTTGCGGTCATACCCGGTCACAAGGCAGTCAAGCCGCTTGGAGGTGAGTGGGAGTTGAAGTTCCAGCAAAACGCCATGATCGAGCAAGCTTGCTGTTTGAAAGACTTGTGAGACGGCGCGGAGAGAATTGTTCCAGGAATTCACCTCAGCGACTGCTGGCTGGTGCCGAAATTCAAGGAAGAAGGCATCTTTCAGTTTCGTGGCAATGCGGTTGTAAGTTGAGTCTTCGATAAGGGATTTTGTGGTGCCGGAGTAGAGGCGCATGCGTTATCAGTTCTCAGGCGATGTCACACCCGCTATCTGCCCTTCCGAAACAATTGCTCGACAGTCCCCATAGGCAGGAAGAGTCGTTTCTCAATTTTGGGCAATTCAACGAATCCGTATCTCCTGTAGAATCCAGCCGCGGACTCATCCTTTGCATCTACGATAACACCAGCCGATGCGATCTGCTTGCTCGAATCAAGGCTGCGGTGGAGGGCATCCGTGAGCAAGATCTCTCCGAGGCCCCGCCCGCGAAATTCGGTACTCACTGCCAGACGGCCAAGAAGGGTCGCAGATACCATCGGATATTTCGGCAGCCTTTTCGCAACCTCTTCGGGAATTGCGTCTAGCCCTATGGCGAATTGGGAGAGCGTATAGTAGCCCGCAATGGTCTGGCCGTCGGTGGTCGCGACGAACGGTACCGCCGCGCGCTTTCTCGCGTCCTGACCGGCTTGCTTGTGCAGGTAGGAATCAAGTGCTTCCACGCCACATGAAAAAGCCGCCCGGTGGTGTTTTTCTCCGAGCGGCTCGATGGCGAAGCGAGGTTCTTCTTGCTTCGTGGCCAATTAGAGCCCCATCTGCTTCTTGTAGCGTTCTGCAGCTGCACGCGCAGCAGCGTTCGGCGCGGGTGGATTCAAAACCGCATTTACAAAGACGTCGCGGGCTTCATCCCGCAGATTCAAAACTTCGAAATCCTTGATCGTATTCGTCGCCGCTTCCTGAGCGCTTCTAACTACGAACTCGGTTATGGTTGTGCCACGCAATGTTGCTGCGCGCTCGATAAGACGTTTCTGCTCAGGAGTGACCCTGGCTTCCAAGCGCTGGTCTTTTCGCGAGTGTTGCTGACGTTGTATACGGGCCATGAGTGTCCTCCAATTAAGTGTACGGCGATTAGGCGGACAAATCAATAGAAATGTACGGCTGTCAGCCGTACAGAGCAGGCGATACTACGTTGCGGGAATTAATGATGAAATACCATGCAAGTAATGCGTTCGAGATCGCCACGATTTATGCTTTCCGGAACCAGACCGACGAAGCGTTCGAGTGGCTGGACCGAGCTTATGCCCAACGTGATCCCAGTTTGATGTCTACGAAAATGGACCCGCTACTGAAGAGCTTGCACAACGACCCGCGATTTGCCGCGCTCGTGAAGAAACTCAATCTGCCGAATTGACGTTCTCCTTTAGAGCGCGTTTCAAAACCTCTGACTGATCTCTTGTACTTGCGCGGTCGACTTGGTACGGTCGCGCATGGCACAGCCCCTCTTGGACGATGCGCTGTGGGCGCGTCTCGAGCCGTTGCTTCCGAAGCCCCGTCGCCCTGCGCCGCGCCGCGGCGGACGGCCGCGGGTCTCCGAGCGCGCGGCGCTCACCGGCATCCTGTTTGTGCTGCGCGGCGGGTTGCCGTGGCAGATGTTACCGCGTGAAATGGGATGCGGCTCAGGCAGCACGTGCTGGCGACGCCTGTTGGAGTGGGAACGGGCCGGCGTCTGGCGTCGCTTGCATGAGACCCTCCTCGCCGAGCTGCGCCGACGGGACGGCTCGACCAGCGCTGGACGGTGGTGGACAGCGGGTCGGTCCGCGCGATGCGCGGGGAAAAAAACTGGACCGAACCCAACCGATCGCCGCAAGGCGGGGTCCAAACACCACATCGTAACCGATGCGCGCGGGGTGCCGCTGGTGGCGCATGTCACGGCCGCGAACGTCAACGACATCACCCACCTCGACGCCTTGGTCGCGGACTTGCGCGCCGTTCGCGGACGCCGCGGGCGGCCGCGCCGACGGCCCGACGTCCTACAGAGCGACCGTGGCTACGATTCGCAACCACATCGTGATCGCCTCTCCGCGCGCGGCATTGTTGCGATCTTCGGCCGTCGCCGCACGTCCCACGGCAGCGGCCTTGGCGTGTTCCGCTGGGTCGTCGAGCGCACGCTCGCCTGGCTCCACCGGTTTCGTCGCCTCGCCGTTCGCTATGAACGCCACGACCGCGTCCATCACGCCTTCCTCACGCTGGGGTGCGCGCTGATTCGTTGGAACTACCTCAAGTCAACTGGGAGAGTGTTTTGAAACGAGCGCTAATGCTTCTTATGATCAAAAAGCGATACAGGGTCACCTCCGTGCAGACCGTCGCGCCACCGCCGTCGTCCGTGCTACACGCCGCAATCGCAAGGGCACCCGCGCAATGGAAAACGTGGTGGCCAGGTATCGGCGAGTCATGCTGGGAAATTTTACCGCCGACGCTTTGTGTCGACGCGCTTGGCGGCCACCTTGCTCGCCGATGGGGCGCCTTGCTTCGCCATCTGCGCCTGCCCCGCCTTGGTCATCAAGCGCGATT